>Ga0307507_10000994_pt1 | contig 63065 bp, 24 predicted proteins | sample 7_EM_MG_FD_207223 | JGI IMG/M metagenome (GOLD analysis project Ga0307507, IMG submission 207223) | Populus trichocarpa ectomycorrhiza microbial communities from riparian zone in the Pacific Northwest, United States - 7_EM | ecosystem: Host-associated > Plants > Roots > Unclassified | place...
TCAGTCAATCGAGGCACGAGCACGGCATGAGGGACGCGCAAGCCTGTACAATTGGTAGTCTATAAACGAGGATCCAAAGCTAGAGAAAGGAAGGGAGAAGAATAGCAGCGCCGTGCGAAGTTTTATGTGGTCCTCTAGTCACGTGGACTCACGTGACTTGGCGTCTACCATAACGTCTACTATAATCCACCGTTTTCCACCAGCGCTGTAATATTACCCCCCCCTCCGAAAAAGCCTGCCCTCAGGCTTTGTATGTCCGTATCATGTCCGTAGGGTGTTCTTATCTATATGCTTAACAGGTAGCTTATTATCTTCGCTATACTAGCACTCCATCCACTCGTCTAGATACTTTGGGGGTCCTAGCTTGTTAGGGTATTAGTTATGGAATTCTTTAAGCTTCTAGGGGCAACCTATAAAGTTCCAGGCGGGGTACCAGGTTGGGTCTGGATTGTAACCTTTCTATTAGATATGGTATTTTAGCGTTCCTTGTACTAGTTTATAGGCTAGTATTTTATTAACTTCCTATTTGTCGTCGCCATTAACTTAAATCGGCAGTAGAGGCTCATTCTTTTATCCAGGTAGTAGGTTATTTATAGCTTTCCGTAGCTTATCTAGTGAGAAAATAAGGTGGACTTTAATTGAGTCTGGGAGTTTAACCTTATATAAGTTGCCTTCTTTATTAAGGATCTTATACGGTCCTGCTATCTTATAGTCTAGCTTACAGCTAGGCCGTTCTGTTTTTTAGTTCTTTGTTATAACCCAGACCTTATTGCCTATAGTAAAGTCGGGCTCGCGCCTGTGCTTATTTGCCTGCTGTTTTATTAATTTCTGGGCCTTCTCTAGGTTTTTACGGGCTACTGTCTATACTTCTTCTAAGCGTCTAGCATACTGCTGTGCTTCCTTATAAGATAGTTTTTTACGTACGGTCTATGGTCCTTCTGGTCTCTTCTAGTCAAAGCTTATATAGGGTAAGTATCCCATTTTTAGCTGAATAGGTGTAAACCCTGTAGAGTTATAGGGTAGGGTTGCCTGGGCGTAGTCTATTATAGGTAGTAGTCCGCTCCAGTTATCCTAAAAGTAGTTAATAAAGGGCCGGAGTCTCTAGTCCAAGTACTAATTTATAATCTCCATCTAACCATCTGTCTGGGGGTGGTATGCCGTAGAGAGCTTTAGCCTAATACCTAGGATCTGGGTAAACTTATTCCAGAAGGCCGATATAAACTACGGCCTATAGTCGGATATAATAGTATCTGGTAGTCTGTAAATTTGGTAGATATAGTGGATATACAGTTAGGCCGCCTCTTTAGCATTAATATTCTTATAATAGGGGATTAAGAACAGGCGCTTGCCAAAGCGGTTAATTAGGATTATAACTATATTATATCCGTCGCGGTCCGTAGGTAACTTGTGGAAGTCTATAGAGATATGCTGCTAGGGGCGTTCTGGTATTAGGAGTGGCTTTAATAGCCCTAGGGTCTTATCTTGTGGAATTATAAACCTACGGCAGTCGTCGCAGTTCTATACATAGCGGTTAATATCTATAACTATTCCGGGCCAGTAGTAGCGGTCGCCAATAATTCTACAGGTCTTATTTTTTCTGGGGTAGGCCGTAGAGACCTAAGTATGTGCTTTGGCGATAAGCCAAGTCCGTAAATTCTGTTCCTCTGCCACTACTAGCCGTTCCTAGTGCTTAAGCAGTCCGTTTTTAAGGGACCATAGGCTAGTAGCATCCTTTACCTTTTCGCAGCACTCCTGTAGAGAAGGGGCCGTACGGTTTGCCTACAGCAGTTTATTAATAAGGTCAAGTTCTGTGGAGTTAACGGGGCATATCTTAGCGTCTAAAGGGTCTGTATTTAGTTCTGCCTATATCCGGGGGTTAAGGTACTCTGGTTATAGTAGTGCCTAGGTCTATAATAAGATCTTCACAGCCGCCTAGTTACCTAGGTCCTGTTTACGCCTTATAAGAGCATCCGCACGGTTCATAGCGCCTAGTCTATATATAATTAAGAAGTTAAACTAAGATAGGATATCCGCCTAGTATGCCTGGCAGGCTATAAGGGCCTTAGTTATTATAAAGTATTCTAGGGCCTTATAATCCGAAACTACCTTAATGGGCTTAGGGGTCCCCTCTAGCTGTACACACTAGTGCTAAAAGCTAGAGATAATAGCTAGCATTTCTTTGTTATAGATATAGTAGTTTAGCTCAGCATCTATTATAGTCTTTAAATAGTATGCAATAGGGTGCTATTCTCCGTCCAGTTACTTCTGGGAAAAAATACCGGCTATTACACTGTCTAAGGCATCAGTTTCTAGCATTAAGGGCCGTTTTGGGTCAAAGTGGGTAAGTAGGGGAGCCAATACTAGCCGCTTTTTAAGCTTATTAAAGGCCTGTATACATATGGCGTTAAAGTAGAATAGCTGGTCTTTCCTAGTAAGGTAGTTAAGAGGCTAGGCGATTCTACTATAGTTCTTAATAAAGTGTTGGTAGAAGTTACAGAAACCTAAAAATAATTATACCCCCTTTATAGTCCGTAGGGGTGTCCACTAGTCAATTACAGCCATTTTCTCTAGGTCGGCCTTAATTCTGTCTATACTAATAATAAAACCTAGGTACTTTATACGCTTAACACTAAATTCTAACTTCTTAATATCGGCCTAGAGACCAGCCTTATAGAGCCGTTATAGGACTTTATAGACGTGCTCCTTGTATTCCAGCTCGTTCTTAGAGTAAATTATAATATTATCTAGGTAGGCCGTATAGAAGTTATTAAGGTAGTTAAAGAGTACATTATTTATATACCGCTGGTATATAGCTGGTCCGTTAGTTAGTCTAAAAGGGAGTACCTTATATTTATACGTTCTATAACGGGTTTAAAATATAGTAAGCTTCTTAGACCCAGGGTCTATCCTAATTTAGTAGAAGGCCTAGTAGATATTAAGCTTTATAAAGACCCTAACTCTACTTATTTAGGCAAGAGTCTTATTAAGTAAAGGTAGTAGATAGCGGTCCTTGCGGGTTATATTATTTAGCTTATAGTAGTTAATGCAAAAGCGCAGTCCTCTATTTAGTTTTTTAGTAAAGAGAATAGGCGAGTTAAAAGGGGCTTAGCTAGGCTCAATAAAGCCCTTATTAAGGTTATCGATAAGGTACTACTTTATGGCCTACAATTTGGCGATAGACTATGGGTAGAGAGGGCTAAAGCTAAGGGTGCTTCCCTTACCTTAATTAATCTTAATCTTGTAGTTATACGGTTAGTGAGGCGGAAGTATATCTAACGCTACCTTGGAGAATACGTCCTTAAATTTCCAGTGTTAATTGGGCAGTTTTTATTCTACTAGTTTCTTATCCATAAGCTCGCTTTCCTGTCCGCTAAGCTCGCTTTCCTTTTCCTTAAGCATTTAATTAATTTCGTATAGGCTAGTTATAAAGGCAATAGTATTAGGCTGAACCAAGTTCTGGTAGAATCCTACAGCGCCAATATAGCAGATATCAACTGGTGGGAGGTCCGTAGGTTTCTTTACGGACGCTTATCAGGCTGTATCTTGCGGTATAGGGTGTATAGTCTTCCTCAGCTCATGTTCTATTTTCCATAAGTTATCCTTCCTATCTATTAGCTTAGTATGGCGTCTAATGTCCCTAGTTTTCCTTTGGGGCTATATAGGGCCTAGGTTCTCCATGGGGGGCTTAGCTAGGTCACTACTAACTTCCTAGGTCTCTAGTGCGGATAGCGTGACATATATAGTCTAGGGGCGGCGTAGTATACGGATCTGTTAAGGATTAAGACATATATCCTTCTTAAAGGCCTAGTCTCTGCGTATAGCATCGGCCTAGTAAATAGTATTAATCTAGGGCCATATAAGGTTTTCTATTGTAATGCTAATTTCTTTTATAAAGGAAGGGGTTAGGGGTAGGGTTTTAGGCCAGATAAGCCGTCTATTCTGTACGTTAAGCTGTAGGCCTAAATAGGCTAGCCATTTTCTCCCTATAATTATATCGTGGCTCCTAAGGTCCGTAATAAGAAAGGGGACGTTATACTACCTTTATCTATTAATGCGGAGGTGAATCCACAAGATAGTTATAATGGGTGGCCCTATTTGTCCATTATACCCGCGAATAGGAATTAGTTTGGGCAGTTCTTTAAGGGGTACATTTAAAAAGTTAGCCAGCTTTATAGCACACTAGGTGTCTATTAAGGTAAAGGTATTTACTCCAGAGTTAGCTAAAGTAGAGGTTAAAACTTAATATCCATTGCGGAATAAGGTATAAGGGATAGTGTAGCTTCTTCTACTAACTAGCCGACCTAGATTAATATATAACATATTAATCCCTTTTAACCCTAGAGAGGAGTCTTCCTTTAGGGTTCCTTTTTTTCTAACTCCGCACTGTCCTTTTAAATTAATAAAACCTTGCCTGTTTTTGCCTTTATCTAGTAATTCTTTGTAAAGTGGTTTTTCTGGCTATATAAGAAGCAAGCTCCTTAATTACTAAGGGCCTGTTTACAGGGGTTATTATATATGGGCCAAGTATGCGCCGGACCTATAGTAGGACTAGCTGCATGGCTAGCTGCTAAATTAACGGCGGGCTGTATAGCTGGTGCCGTAGGAGTTATAGATCGTGCTGGGGTGTTATGGGCCGTTTATAAAGTGCTTATAGTTTAGTTTAGAGAGTTTCTAGCTTTATACCGCTTAGATTATGCCTTAATTCAATAGAGGCCTTGGTTAATAGCTAGGCAGTGGTCCGTAAGTACCTTTAGCGTCTGTACAGTAGTAAAAACTGGTAGTATGGCGCGCTGTAGGTCTAGAGTAAGCTTGTTAAAGAGGTCTGGCATTAGGTCTTTATAGGGAATTCGGGCTTGGCTGGCTAGGTGCAGAAAGCGGGTCTAGAAGGCTAAAAAGGTCTCCATTGTCTTTATGTTAAGAGCTTTATAATTAAGGCGGGCGTTCTGTGTCTTAAAGGGGTCCTCGTAAATAGAAGACAGGTAGTTAACCATTTCTTCTTTAGAGAGGAAGGGGTCTGCCAAGTCCTAGGCGTATTGCGGACGTAGATACGTCTATACGTCCCTACTAGTATAGCTAAAGACGTAGGCCATTTTAGCTTGGGTAGTAGGGAAGTGGTCCGCATTAACTTTAAGCTTGTCTTGCAGTTAAAGCTTCTAATTGTTAAATATAGGGTTAGTTCCGTCTATAAGCAATAGGGGGTCCGCAACCTTCGCAGACCGTAACGATGCTAATGCTGTATATTGGGCTAGGGTCTTAAGGACTGTAGCAAGTCTCTAGGTGTCTAATAACTCCTTACTAGGTATAGGGGTGTCTCTGGTTTTAAGCAGCTCTCAAAGCTATTTAATTTCGGTATTAGCTACTACGAGCTCTTCCTAGGGGGTTAAGACGGCGACTATTTTACCATTGGAGGTATTTGTGGGTCCTACAGCGGCTTTGCCAGCTGCTGTATTTCTTGGCATGGTGGTAGGGGTATTAGGTAATTTTTAGTGTTTATTTATTTTCTAGGGGTTCTGGTCCGTATGTGTCCTATTCTTAGGTTTCGCGTTCTATTTATGTTCTTTTGGTTCTTAGGGGTCTGTCCTGTCCTTATGGTCCTAGTGATGTCCTTAGGGTCCTATTCTATGTCCTTTATAGATATATTTAAGTTCCTTCTTAGGAAGAAAGAGTAGTTAAGCTTTAGATAATATTAGTAACTTAGTTAATTAAGGCATAAGCACGGCATAAGGGACGCGCAAGCCTGTACAATTGGTAGTTTATAAACGAGGATCCAAAGCTAGAGAAAGGAAGGGAGAAGAATAGCAGCGCTATGTGAAGTTTTATGCGGTCCTCTAGTCACGTGGACTTACGTGACTTGGCGTCTACCACAACGTCTACCATAATCCACCGTTTTCTACCAGCGCCGTAATAAAAGATATCCTTGCCAGTAACAATATGCCAGGTAGACTGGTCGTTTAAAATAGCTACAGTTTGGGTACTATTAACTTCTCCAAACTCTGTAAAATATATATTATATTCCTCCTTAATCTCTATACTTATTATTATATAGTTAATTTCTCCTATATTATTATCTAAAAGATCTTCTACTCCTTCCTATGTGGTAAGGAAGCTATAATACTAAGCTAATATAACTTCCTGCTCTCCTATATATTAGGCATATTGTTGGTACTTAGTGTATACTTATTGTCTGTCTTCTGCTATATACTTACTTAACCAGCATCTAGGTTTATTATAGACATAGCATTGCTTCCAACAGGGTAGATAGTGGTTGTGATATCCGCCACGGTAGTTTCCTCTACTTTAGTATCCTCCTTTATATAGGCGTGATCCATGCCAAAAGCCTCTTTAGGGTCCTCCATATATACAATCGGTCCAATTCTAGTTATACTGCTCAGTGTTGTTTTAATTGTCTTGCTTCTAAGGAACAGTTTGCGTATAGTATTGTCGTGTCTCTTAGGCACGTACTGCTGTACCTACTACTGATCGCAACTGCGCACACACGCCCTTAAATGTAGTAGCTGGGTTATATAATGCAAGACTGCACTTGTTAACGCCTCTATAGGCACTAATAACTTGATCCCAAAGACTATATTCTCTTTAGTATTCTTCTAACAATCCATGTTAGATCTTCTAAAGTTTATTAAATAGCATTTACAGATACTTAAGTCATGTCACGGCACTGACCTGACGCGTTGTTATGGCTACGCGTATACATAAGCACGGACCTAACCCCTAAGCAACACGTATATATACCTGCCTTATCTCCTGTACATAGATCCTTACACGACATCATTTGTTAATAATATACAGTTACAGTTACCTCGTTGACCCTCTGCACGTACTATAATAGTATATTATGTCATCACCTACGCCCCTAGTAGGGCTTGTTTCTACCTCTGTTCTAAAGCTTTGTTTCTAAAGCTACAACCCTACCCTAGGTAGGATTCTTACCCTTATTCTATATTAACACTAACCTAGTAAAATCTCTGTTAAATCCATTTAAGTTCCTAAGCTAATATCCTCCTCCCTATATCTATATATCCCGAGTTTCCAAGCTGGCTGCAGGGAGATACCCTACGGGCTATATTTCTTGTGTTTTAACTATAGTGTCCTCCAAGTCTGTTTCTAGCCATGCTACTACTTCACGTCCCGAGTTTCTAAGCCGGCTATAGGGAGATACTCTGCGGGCTATATTCCTTGTGCCTTAATTATAGTGTAAGACTATAGGTTACCAATCTCTTCTTTATCTCCGAGTCTGTTCCTAGCTATTACTTCACGTCCGAGTTTCCTAGGTTGGCTGCAGGGAGTATACCCTACAGGCTATATTCCTCGTGTCTTAATTATAGTGTAAGACTATAGGTTACCAATCTCGTCCCTATCTCCGTCTCTCCGTCTTTATCTTTAACAATAATATACTTTAAGTTTACCATAATAAGAATCTACACCTTAACCTTAATCTCCGTACTCCAAGCCTTTTAAATCTATACCTCAACCTCAATCTCCGTACTCTGAGCCTTTTAAGTCTATACCTTAACCTCGATCTCCGCAACCCCAAGCCATTCGAGAGTCAATATCCGCAATACGCCCTATGGTTACATTTTTTTTCTTTATCTCCTCCGTTTTCTATATTAGTTTCGCTCCTTTGCCTTAGCTTTACATTGTATCTAGCACTCAAGACAAGTGCTAGCGGAGAGCGATGTAGTAGGGATATAGGTAGGAGGGTCTGAGGACTATAAGGACGAGGACCTTTAAGAACTAGAAGGACGAGAACTATAAGGACTGGAAGGACAAGGATATATATATCTGTTTTTTTTTTACTTCTGTGTTTTTACTGCTGTCACTTGGCTTACAGGAGCTCGCCTTAGGAAGGGGGATGTACTGTCACAGCACTAACCTGACGCGTTGTTATGGCTACGCGTATATATAAGCACGGACCTGACCCCTGAGCAACACGTATATATACCTGCCTCATCTCCTATACATAGATCCTCACACGACATCGTTTGTCAATAATACACAGTTACAGTTACCTCGTTGACCCTCTGCACGTACTGTGACAAGTCATAACTTTTCTGGGTTGGCGTTGATAATTTGCTAATATGTAGTCTCTCTCTATTCTGATATATACAGCTAACGGTTTTCCTTAGTCTTAAAGTGTGTCTTTACCATTTGTACTATTATAATAAAGTTATATAATCTTCCCGTAATCTTGTTATAGTAAAAGTCACTTGCCCAATCTTTAAGCATAATTGGAAATGCCATATGGTATTGTTCCTCTGGCACTCCAACTATAATGCAGCAATTATAGAATACCTGCAGCTTGGCATTAAGAATATCATATGCTTCTCCTCTATACTTCTTAGCATTGTTAGTGTAAAACTTTATTAAGTCTGTAAGTAATTTGGTTAAAGTAGTTTAGGGTTGTTGTTGGTTCTGCATATTCCATTTAGGGTAGTGCTGGTAAGGTGGTTAAGCTTGTTTGTTGCGTGGTAATGCTAGGAGGTTTTATAATACTTAATTAGTTAGTATAAGCGGAGTTAGTGGTGTAGATATAGTAGGTAATATCTGTGTCACAATTACGGGTAGTTATAGCGGTAGTGGCAATCTAGACAGGTTTGTTAATGTGAGTGGGTTACATGGCGTAGGTAGATTCTGTAACATAGGTGTATTTGGCTGTAATAGTAGTAAAGGAGGGTAGGTTTATTAATCTTGTGGGATATCTTGCTGCTGCTCTGCTGCTGCCAGCATAGCAGATGTAGCTTAAGGTATCGCAGAAGCGGTCTGGGGTGTTGATGCTGCTACTGATCTTGGTGCTTATAATTTATAGGTTGCAGGATTCTACTATAAATAAAACTCGCCGCCTTCTCTAAGCTGTTAATTAATTTCTTCTTTTATCCATTTATAATACTCTTTATCCTTAATAGTAATTTACAGGTTTATAGAGAGGGTTCTCCTATCTCTACCTATATAGCATCTATATAATCGCAAGTAATCTTATAATGCTTGGACTAAGTTCTTATAACCAAAGTTGAAGATATCCTTTATCTATCCTTTAAAATCTTCTTAAAAGTATTCCCATAGGTCTCAGTCCTTAAACTTCTCCTCTTAGTAGTACTAGATATAGTACATAATATATCTATTTACTGTATCTGTATTAAGGTCGTCTTTATTTATAGGATTAAATAGGTCTCCCCATATCTCTTTATTGTAGGTGTATTTGTCTTATAACAATATATTAATTAATTAGAAGTTGACTAGTTTAAAAGGAGTAAAAGTAGTTAAAAGTAATATAAGGTCGGGTTTGTAGGGGTCAGGTTTATAAAAGTTGATTTTGTAGAGGTCAGGTTTAGAGGTGAATTGTTAAGGTTATAATAACGTTCTTGACAGAGACTTAGAGCGTCAGTAGAGGGAGAGGTTCTCAGCTTACTGATTCTACTCAAGTCCTTATAAACGTTGTTGTTCTGCGTGATGGACGCGACTCAGAGGGTTAGACGGAGGGAGAGGTTCTTAGCTCACTGATTCTGCATAAGTCTTTGGAAATCTTGCGTAGCTTCTTTAACACTTGCTAAAGGTATATACTAGCTTCCTCTAGAAGCCTTTAAAGTTACTTTACTAATTTCCTCTAGCGCGTTCCTGTAAAGGGGTGGGGATATAATCCCAACATTTACAGTTCAGCCTCTTCTGGACAGATTCCTTACTGTTCTGTGGTTAATAATTAACAACCACTGATTAGTGTTGGTATCACCAGGGATACCTACTTAAGTAGGCCAGAATTGTAGTCAACTAGTCTTTGCTAGTTAATACGATGATAATTAATTAATTGTTAAAGCTATATAAAGGAGAAGGGGCTTAAGGCCCCTTCGCTTCGCTTCGCTTCGCTTGGTGTGGCCTAGTGCCACATATAACTATTCCGACAGTTAATAAGCTAAAGAATTTAAAGGCTAAGATAGATCTTTTATTTTACTTCCTCTACCAGACCACTGACGCGCGAATTAATAATGCCACAGCTATATTGCGAGGCCTAATATACTTACTTATCGATTAGCAGCCATCACTTATCTTACATATACGGAAGAAGCATAATTATGTAAAGGAAAGCCTTTTTAAGGATATAAATACATGGGTTATGTTGTCTAAGATCTTTATGAATATTCTGCAAGACCTAAGCTTAAATAGTACCTACTTAATTATCGATGCGCTCGACAAATACGTAGCAGAAGACTTGCTGAAACTGTTAAACTTTATTATTTAGAAGTTATCTATATCCCCTTATATTAAGTGGATCGTCTTAAGCCGCAACAACACTAATATTGAACGGAAACTACGATTTAACGATTCTGGAACAAGGCTAAGTCTCGAGCTTAAAGAAAATGCAAAGCAAGTATCCTATGCCATTAGTATATACATCAACCATCGCCTTTTAGAACTGATAGAAATTTAACATAATAAACTCCTCCAAGATTTAGTCTGGGAGAAAATATAACGCAAAGCCAATAGTACGTTTCTTTGGGTATCTCTTGTTATCCAGGAGCTTAAGGACGTAATAAGCTAGGAGGTACTATAGGTCCTTAACAAAGTTCCTATAGAGTTAAAAGACGTATATTATTAAATAATAAAGTAAATTAAATGGTTGCGGCGCTAATATCTAGAACTTTGCCAATAAGTTCTCTTAATTATTATCACTATGTACTATCCGCTATACCTATAGGAACTCTATATCTTGTCTGGCTTACCTACATAAGTCCAGAACGTAAATCAGTCCGCTGCGATAATTGTAAAGATATATGGCTCATTCCTCACAATATAAGATAATAATGTCTATATCATCTACTAGTTAGCTAAGGATTTTCTATCTAAGGAAGCAAGCCATAACTTCTTTCCTCGCGGGATTGGGGATATTCACTATTCTATATCCTTGAAATTGCTTAAGACTATGTCTAAGATACTACGACAAGATATCTATAACTTACGTGCGCTGGGATATGCCATTAAGTAAGTTAAATAGCCAGACCTAGATCTATTATTAGCGTCGCGCTACTTGTATATCTATTAGATTAATTACCTCTATAACTAGATATCTAACTTTTATATAAATTATAGGGTCGACCTGTAGGATAGAGGCGCTATTAAGAAATTTATAAGAAAGAAATACCTTTACTAGTTAAAGGCCCTTAGCCTTTACAGAAGCATATTAGGTGGAGTAGCTTTAATAGCAAAACTTAAGACTTTAATCCAGGTAATTATTAAATTAGTAATGCTATCTATAATACCTACTAATATAGCCTAGGAAAGAGTAGATGCATCTACATTAATTAAGCTAGTTTGAGATACGCGCCGATTTATTATATTTTATAAGCTAGTAATAGAAAACAGTCCTCTTTAGGCGTATATGTCTACACTTATATTTAGTCCAGCCCGCAGCCTAATAAGGTGCCTTTTTAAGGAGAAAAAGCTAAAGTGGATTATAGTAAAGCCAGCTATAGGAGATAAATGGAGTGCTTACCTATAGACACTTAAGAGCTATAGCCATAGGGTTAACTCAGTGGCCTTCTTGCCTAACTCGGCACGGCTAGCGTCGGCGTCGGCTAATAAGACGGTCAAGATCTAGGATGCGAGCAGTAGCAAGTACCTACAGACGCTTAAAAGCCGTAGCAGTTAGGTTAACTCAGTGGCCTTCTCGCTTAACTTAGCACGGCTAGTGTCGGCGTCGGCTAACAAGACGGTCAAGATCTGGGATATAAGCAGTAGTAAGTGCCTGCAGACACTTAAGGGCCATAGCCGTTAGGTCTACTCGGTGACCTTCTCGCCCAACTCGGCATGGCTGGCGTTAGCGTTATATAATAATATAGTCAAGATCTAGGCAGGCTTGCCAATCATTTAATTTAATTTAATTAACGCCTCAAGTTAGTTAAATTGAAAGCCTTGCAAGTAGAAGGCTTAATTAGTTAAATTAATTAAATTAATATTACAACGGTTGCAACTAAATTTAACTGGCATAGTGGTTAGTAACTATTACGAGTTTTAGTATAGTGTTAATATAGAAGGACCTACCTACTAACGCCTAGATTGTTTTCTACTATTGTTTCTTTTGCCCCTACCCTTAATACAGGCCTATTATAAGTCTTAGCATGGTGTTAAATCACCTTCCTATTATATATATCCTATTCTTTCCTTTTATAGGCGCTTTAACTGCCCATCTACTATATTAATTATGCCTTCTTTGTTCTACAATCCTACCGCCATTAAAGCTTCAATTATATTAGGCCCATAAGGCTAAATATAAATTTAGGGTCTAACGATGTTAGTGAAATTATTATTAATTTAAGTTAATATTGTTAATAGGCAAATCTAGTAGCAAAACCCTACCTACTAAAACTTTGGCGGCAATATCAGCATAAATAATAGGTAATACTTGGATAAATTTTTTTTAAAAAAACACTAAGAAAAATAAGGTTTAGGGTATTACTATATATAGACTTTAGTATATTTCTACATAATATTAAAAGCTTTAATATTTTCAATATTTTTAATTAACTTAATTTAATTAGGACCTTTAAATTGAATACATTACTAAGCCTATAAGCTCTTAATTAATTAAATTGATTAAATCTTAGCATTTAATTCAATTCAATATTAAAGCCTTGTTAAATAATTGGCAAGCCTAGATTTGGGATATAAGCAGTAATAAGTACCTATAGACGCTTAAGGGCCATAGCAGCTTTATTAACTCAGTGGCCTTCTCGCCCGACTTGGCACGGCTAGCATCAGCGTCGGCCGACAACACAGTCAAGATCTGGGATGCAAGCAGTGGCAAGTGCCTATAGACACTTAAGGGCTATAGCAGTTAGGTTAACTTAGTAGCCTTCTTACCTAACTCGGCACGGCTAGCGTCGGCGTCGTTTAACAATATAGTCAAGGTCTAGGATACAAGTAGTGGTAAGTGCCTACAAACGCCCGAGGGTCATAGCAGTACGGTCTACTTAGTGGCCTTCTCGCCTAACTCGGCATGGCTGGCGTCGGCGTTATATAACAAGACGATCAAGATCTAGGATGCGAGCAGTGGCAAGTGCCTATAGACGCTTAAAGTCGGCACAATACTCTCTAATATATCATTTAATACCACCAGCTCGTGTTTTTATACTAAAATTGGTGCTATCCCTATTAATACATTAGCTTTAAATATGGTACTAAATGTTACTAATTCTCAAAATCCTTAATACTAAGGCAGGGGTTTAAGTTTAAATAGAGTATAGATAACATATAATTTAAAGAACATAGTATGGCTACCCTTAAAGTATCAGCCGTTATGTTTAGTCGTGTCAGTGAAGACTATTAGCGTTGGCATTAGATCTAGAAAGGTATAAATATATAACTTTAAGGTTAACGGCTCTTAAGATTCTTAGGAGCGTTTATATAGAGCTAATTAACTAATTATTTAACTTTTTTTTAATATCTCTATTTTATAGAGGGGTCCGGGGGTAAGTATATATATAATTAGGCAATTTGCCACGCCAAAACTTCAAGGTAAAAGATTTGCTATACTTAGATAAATAAAAGAATACTTTAGTCACGCTAGTAGGGAGGGCGGCCAACCCGCTTTAGCTATACCCTTATAAGAATCTACTTTTTAAGTTAGAGAATAGAGGAAACTGGTAACTATAGTTGGCGTTAGAACTAGCAATGTCTTAGACATAGTATTATAGCGGATAGGCACCGCCGCCTACCATATCTATAACGCCACTAGCTATAAACCCCTCCTTTATAAGCTGCTGCTTGGCTTTAACGCAGTTACTAAACCCTAACCAGTTTTCGCGATAACCACATTTCAACTATCTCTATAGTAAGTTTCTTATAGTAAACATACATATTTTTTATATCTGGATTTATGCTTTTAAGGTTAATACGCTTCCCTAGTACATTAAATCTTCCTAAAGGAAGTGTTAGTGCTAGCTTGGTCTAGCTTCTTAGGACCCGTCCTAGTACCTTAGTTTTAGGTCCCTACCTCTTTTAAGATCTCGATCTGTTATACCCCGCTATTAGAAAACTTTTAGCCCCTACCTACTAACCTACATTACCTACATACCTATTATATAGTAAAATTCGACCCCAACTTCTCTCTTTATTTGCGTTAAAAAGTCGTTTATAATAAGGGTATAGCCAGAGTAGGTTAGTACCCTCCCTACTAGCGCAGCCAAAGCTACAGTAGCACCGCTTAATCTGAGTTTTAGCATTAATAAATTCCGCCACTTAAAGCGCGTAGTTAAGCCACTAAGAATATTACCTAATAATTATAGGCCTAGCAATAAGCGTGTGACCCTTATAAAAGACACTAGAATTGAAGTAGCGAATAAGACGTCTATATAGGCACACATTCCTCTTAACCCTCTATAAAATAGAGATATAAAAGAAAATATAATATTATATATATAAGGCTATTATCCCTTCCCCTAGTAGTGTCCTATAAGAGGCAGACTATACGCGAATATTAGAATTAAAAGTACGCGTATAGTTACGCAGCTTTAATCCTATTAATTCTATTGGCCAGCTTTTATTAATAATAGTAGAATAAAATATACTAGGGGAAGGGATAACCTTACTACTACTAATATACCACTACTCTACTATACTATATAAGCTTCAACCCTTCTTTAAATTAGAGAAATAAAATACCCCCTAATAAGTGTCCTAATATAACTATTGCATTCCAAACAGCTATATAAGTCGCTTAATAGTTAGGAGGAAGCTAAAGAATATTTCCCCCTTCCTCTACTACCTAATTATTTAATATAAATAGAGTATATAACTGCTCTAAAGAATCTAGCGATACCTTAGGAGAGGTTATATCTACTACTCCCCTATCTATTTTAAGGTATTAACCTAAAGTGGAGAATAAAAGGGTGTTAATAACCACACCAATCTTAAGTGTCTATAGCGCCGCTCTTATAACGGCGTCCTAGAGCCTAATAGTCTTGTCACACAAGCCTAACGCCACCAGCTTGCCATCCGGCGAGAAGGCCACTAACATAACCGACCCCAAATGGCCCTTAAGCATCTACAGCGCCGCTCCTATAACGGCATCCCAGAGCCTAACAGTCTTATCATCCCCGCGTAACGCTACCAGCTTGCCGTCCGGCGAGAAGGCCACTAACGTGACTGACCCCGAATGGCCCTCAAGCGTCTGTAGCGCCGCTCCCGTGACGGCGTCCCAGAGCCTGACAGTCTTGTCCCCAGAGCCTGACGCCACCAGCTTGCCGTCCGGCGAGAAGGCCACTGACGTGACCGACCACGAATGGCCCTCGAGCGTCTGCAGCGCCGCTCCCGTGACGGCGTCCCAGAGCCTGACAGTCTTGTCGCCCGAGCCTGACGCCACCAGCTTGCCGTCCGGCGAGAAGGCCACTGACGTGACCGACCCCAAATGGCCCTTAAGCGTCTGCAGCGCCGCTCCCGTGACGGCGTCCCAGAGCCTGACAGTCTTGTTATCCCTGCCTGACGCCACCAGCTTGCCGTCCGGCGAGAAGGCCACTGACGTAACCCACCCCGAATGGCCCTTAAGCATCTGCAGCGCCGCGCCCTAATTTGCTTGTACTCTTGGCTTTATTTAGATTTAAGTAGGGATATACTTCTTAAATTGTCTCTAAACGATACTCTTCTTAGGGGCGAAGATAAGGGCCGAGCAATATAGCTAGAGGGGTGCCTGTTTAATTACTAATTAATTATATAGGACGAATTGCTTCGCATTATAGATAAACGCGTATAGATTATAACTTTTATTAGCCTAGGTATAGATTAGTTAAGATTACCTAGTATACTCTAAAGAAGACTTACTAGAATTTAAGCCTCTAAGGACAATATTATAAAAATCCCTTTTAAAATCTTTCCTATTTAGCTAAGGGCCTTAAGCTAGTAAAGTAAATGCTCCTGTAGAAACTAATATACTTGGTTATTGTTATAGGGTTAAGTATTACTTCTTTAAAGATACTGGACCTAGTACTTATATGCATACTAAAGCTCTGCCAGAAGATAACGTGCGAGGTTCTTAGGTGGGACTTATACTACTCTAGCGCTAGGATTCCTTAGGCCGTAAATGTCTCTCTAAAGCTTCTAGGATATAAGCAGAATATAGTAATTCGCTAACACCTTATACGCATTCTTTTTATCGACCCAGAAATGCGGATTACGGCATCTCTATAGGCTGAGAAGGAAATCGCGCAATAAAGAATAGTGGGGTTAGACTAGTTAGATTAGATCTTTTAGGAAATTAAGGATTAAGTAGAGGTCCCCTAGCGTCTACCTAACCTCTTCTATATTAATATGCAGCAATTTAGCTAACAAAAGGGCAGGAAGCGACGAAATTAAAATAATAATAGTTCCTAGCGTCTTTCTAAGAGGGCAATATACCTCTTCTTTTTCTTATTAATTAAGGTAATCTCCAATAGAACTCTTAAGGACTATTATGTATATTTTATTTAGTTCTTCTTTAGGCTAAGTAGTAGGAGCGCCTTAAAGGACTAAATAGAGCCTTTTTAAAGCCAATTGTCTGCCTTTACTAATGAACCAACACGCAGTTAATGCCTAGATAAATAGACCGGCGCTTTTCTAAACTAGATACCTAATAGCTTTATCTCCTAGCTAATTCTTAGTAAGGGCGAATTTTTGCTAAATACCTATAAGGGTATGCTGTAGAAAGGTAGAAATATTACCATTAACAATAGACCGTGATATATTATAAAGTACAAAATCCTAATAATCCTAGTTAGGGACAAGTAAAAACCTATATTAGATAGGCATATTAGGCCTACTTATAATAAATATCTAAAAGTAAAGTCGGCCCGGGCGTCGTAAGTCGCTTAATAGTTAGAGTACTAGTCTTATATTACTTTCCTTCTCGCACTTATCTAACGCATTAATTATAATAAGTAATGGGCTTTAAAACAAGCCAGCTTCTAGCTTAGATAGTAGTTATAGAACAAGCTTATACCATTAGTCTTTTAGGGTCCTACTAATAATACCTTTATCGTTAGATATTGCCTTAATAAGAAAAGACCTAAAGGCGGCGCTTTTCTAAGCCAGCTATATAGCAATAGTACTAATAAACTTCCCTATATGGCTTACGTCCCCACCACCTCTTAAAAAGAAAAAGCTTGCTATAAAATATCCTTAGTTATAGTATTTACGGGCTATTATATGGGCTATAGTTGACTTCCTTACCCCCGCCTAACCGCTTAGCTAAAAGATATATCTACCATTATCTCTATCCACCCATATCTGTATTTGCTGGAGGACTTGAACTTAAGTATTAGGGAGGTATTAAGGGTTATTATCTTTTCTAAAAGCATTAAAGGCCGCTTAGGGAGCGGTAGGGAGCCCTAGTAAGGTTTTGGAGTTATAGCTATAATAGATATTTTACTAGTGTTCTAGCTTTGTATTAGGGGCGTACAGTTTGCGTAATAGCGTAAGCGACGTACTAATCTTAACGTCCCCCCCTACTTGGTTCTAAACGGAACCCTAATTGTTAAAATAAGTTATATCTAATACGGTCTACTTATAGGGGACTATTACATAAACATAACAATCATCTTTACTGCTTGCCGTTGTGGTGCATTAACATGGCGAGAAAGCAGGGCTGTCCCACCAAGACTCGCTTACATCTTACGTTACCAATTTTGGAACAATATAGCGGGGCCAGAGAGCAGGGCTAAGAGGGTTTTATTTAGCGTGCTCTGCCCCTCCCTTATACATTAGACCAGAAAAGGAACTTAGTATAGTTTCCTACTTAGACAATATTCTCCTATAATTCGGCTTTAGTATAGCGTTACCTAAAGATGTTAAAGTATGGTCTGTTAACGTTATATACCACTAATAAGCCTAAAACCGAGTTCGTCTACCCCAGACTTATTAGAATAGACTGCTTACTGCCGCGGAATCTAGCATTGTCTTTATATACGGCTTGTGGGGTTATTAAGAGAAGACCTAGATAAAAGATAGATACCTTTAGCCAAGAGACTTCCTCGCAACCAATCTCGAGAATAGTTAAATCATGAGTTATAGTTACGACTCCAACATTGTATATTCGGACACTGCGGAGGTTACACAAAAAAGCCTAAAAAACGATACACGAAGCCTCTATACTTTGCTTAATACTAAGCGAAGCACGCTAGATAGTGTACACCCTATATTTCCACCTAAGTATATCTCAAAACCTAACAACCTGTTAGCTATAGAAGGATCGACCTATTATTCTAGTAGCACACAGTCTTGGCGGTCTAGTTTGTATAGAAGCTATCATTCTCGGCAAGCAAAACGCCACTGGAGATAATATACAAAGCATTACTAAATATGTCAATGGCATTATCTTTCTTGGTACGCCTTTTGCCGGTTTAAACCTGGCGAAGTAAGGCGACCTTGTTTAAGTAATCTTTAACGTTGTTTGCAAAACCGATTAAATAACGTTAAAAACTTTAAAAGAAAACTCTTATGGTTTAAAAAAACTGGGAACCGCATTTCTAGAAACTGTAAGGAAATGGAATAACACAGCAAAGAGAGTTTGGATTGTGTTCTTCTATAAAACGCTTCCTACCTATGGCGTAATGGTAAGCAACTAGTATACCTATACACTCTAAGCTTTTCCCCTTACATATTATTCCAGGTTGTTAAAGAAAAGTCGGCCTCCTATCCTAGTATTGGAGAGACTATCCCTATCTAGTGCAATTATATTAACATCTATAAGTTTGCTTCTAATAACGACAATAGTTACAGGGTTATAAAGGCAAAAATCATCGAAATTGTTTAGGGTCACAAGGAGGACTATAAAGGAGTAAGTAAATAGTTTATCTGCTACTAGAATAGAAGCTAACGGGAATTCTAGTCTAGCAATACTATTTTCCATAATTACAACAAGGTGATTAATTAGGTAGGGCGCGATATAAACATTAATAGTTAGAGTTTTCAATTTTAAGGGGAGCCAATAGCCGAGATATGTCCTAAAGGTAATAATAATTAGTGAATAACGTTATTTATTTACCTGTCTTAAATAATTACAGTTGGATATTGCCGCTAGATTTCATGGATTAGTTTAGTTAAGGAAAGAAATAGTACACTAAACTTTTACCCTACTCCGGCCTGGCTGTGTTGTTCTAAAATCGACAAAGTAAGATACAAGCGAGTCTTAGTAGAACAGCCCTACTTTCTCGTTATATTAATGCACCACAACGGCAAGTAGCAAAGACGATTATTATATTTATATAATAGTCCCCTATAAGTGGACCGTATTAAATATGGTTTATTTTAATAATTAGGGTCCTGTTCAGAACCAAGCGGGGGGAGGACGTTAAGATTAGTACGTTGCTTACGCTATTACATAAACTGTTTCTTATACCCCTAATATAAGGCTAGAACACCAGTATAACTATTATAGTTATATACCTAATACCCTACTAGGGCTGCCTACCGCTTACTAAGCAACCTTTAATGCTTCTAGAAAAGATAAAGACCCTTAATACCTCCCTAATACTTAAGTTCAAGTCCTCTAGCAAATACAAACGTGGGTAAATAAAGATAATAAGCAATACATCTTTTAGCTACGTGGTTAGGCAGGGACTAGGAAGTTAACTGTTACTTATACAATAGCCTACGAATACTATAATAAAGGATGTTTTATAGCAAGCCTTTTTTTTTAAGAGGTGGCGGGGATATAAGCCATATAGGGAAGTTTATTGGCACTATTGCTATATAGCTGTCTCAGAGATCTAACGCCTTTAAGTCTTTTCTTATTAAGGCGATATTAAACAATAAAGGTATTAGTAGTAGGACCCTAGAAGACCAATAGAACCAGCTTATTCTATAACCGCTATCTAAGCTAGAAACTGGCTCGTTTCAAAGCCCATTACTTATTATAATTAATGCGCTAGATAAGTATAAGAAGGAAAGCAATATAAGACTAGTGCTTTGCCTATTAAGAAATTCCTAACACTTAGGCAGACTGCGTTTCCATATATTTATTATAAGTAGGCCAGACATACCTATCCAATATAGGTTTTTAGTCGTCCCTAACTAGAATTGTTAGGATTTCATGCTTTATAACATATTACAGTCCATTATTAATGGTAATATTTTCACCTTTCTACAGTACGCCCTTTTAGATGTTTAGCAGAAATTCGCCCTTACTAAGAATTGGCCAGGAGATAAAGCTATTAGGCATCTAGTTTAGAAGGCCACAGGTCTCTTTATCTAGGCAGCAACTGCGTATCGGTTTATTAATAAAGGCGGTAGCCTTTCCGGCCTAGATCGGTTATTAGATATCCTTAAGGGGGACAGCTCTAATAGTGAGCTCAAAGAAGAGCTAAATAATATCTACACTAAAGTCCTAGAGAGCTTAGTTAGCACCACTCCAAGGTAGTACAAAAAAGACATAGTTTATAGAATACTAAGGAAAGCCCTTAGAGCTATTATTACGTTTTTTTTACCCCTTACCGCTCCCTCTCTTGCCTGACTGCTATATACACCTAAGCAGAACGTTAACGCTATTCTAGAAGGTCTCTATTCTATTCTAGATATCTAAAAAGGTGTAACCCAACCAGTCCGGCTCCACTATCCTTTATTGCGCGATTTCCTCCTTAGCCCGCAGAGATGCCGCGATCCGTATTTCTAGGTTAATAAAAAGAAGGCGCATAAAGCGCTAGTAAATCACTATATTTAGCTTATGTCCCAGAAGCTCAACTAAAAAGACTTATATAGCTTAGGGGATCCCAGCACTAGAGTAGTATAAGTCCCACCTAAGAACCTCACACGTTGTCTTCTGGTAGAGCTTTAGTATATATATAAGTACTAGGTCCAGCATCTTTAAAGAAGTAATACTTAACCCTATAACAATAACCAAGTATATTGGTTTCTACGGGAGTATTTACTTTACTGGCTTAAGGCCCTTAGCTAGATAGGAAAGACTTTAAAAGGGATTCTTGCAATATTGTCCTTAAAGGCTTAAATTCTAGTAAGTCTTCTTTAAAGTATACTAGGTAATCCTAACTAATCTATACCTAGGCTGATAAAAGTTATAATCTATACACATTTATCTATAATGCAAAGCGATTCGTCCTATATAATTAATTAGTAATTAAATAGGCACCCCTCTAGCTATATTGCTTGGCCCTTATCTTCGCCACTAAGAAGAGTATTATTTAGAGACAATTTAAGAAGTATATCCCCACTTGGATCCAAATAAAGCCAAGAGTGTAAGTAAATTGAGGCGTGGCACTGCAGATACTTAAGGGCTATTTAGGGTCGGTTACATTAGTGGCCTTCTCGCCGGACGGCAAGCTGGTAGCGTTAGGCAGGGATAAGGACAAGACTATTAGGCTCTAGGACGCCGTTACAGGAGCGGCGCTATAGACACTTAAGATTGGTGTGGTCATTAACACCCTTTTATTCTCTACTTTGGGTTAATACCTTAAAACGGATAGGGGAGTAGTAGATATAACCCCTCCTAAGGTATCGCTAGATTCTTTAAAGCAATTACATACTCTATTTATATTAAATAATTAGGTAGCGGAGGAGGGGGGAAATATTCTTTAGCTTCCTCCTAACTATTAAGCGACTTATATAGCTGTTTGGAATGTAATAGTTGTATTAGGACACTTATTAGGGGGTATTTTATTTCTCTAGTTTAAAGAAGGGTTAAAGCTTATATAGTATAGTAGACTAGTGGTATATTAGTAGTAGTAAGGTTGTAATGGCCTTAGATATATAATATATTATTTTCTTTTATATCTCTATTTTATAGAGGGTTAAGGGGAACGTATACCTATATAGATATCTTATTCGCCATTCCGATTCTAGTGTCTTCTATAAGGGTTACACACTTGTTGCTAGAGGTAGGGAATATAAGAGTTACTAAATAGCAGCAAAACTTTTTCCTAGTCTATAGTTGTTAGGTAATATTCTTAGGTGCTTAACTACGCGCTTTAAGTGGCGGAATTTATTAGTGCTAAAACTCGGATCAAGCAGTACTACTGCAGCTTTGGCTACGCTAGCAGGGAGGGTGCTAACCCGCTCTAGCCATACCCTTATTAAGGGTCTACTTCCTAGGATTGAAGAATAGAGGAAATAGGGGAACTGTAGTTAGTATTAGAATAAACGGTCTTGAGTATGGCGTTGTGGCGGTAATACACTACCTCCACTACTTGGCGTTTAGCTTGGCGCGGTTACTAAGTTAACTAAACCATGCTAAAACCCCTATTAAAGGTACAGGCGCTCCCGTAGGCGGGTCTTCCGTAGGGATTAGCGCTAGCCCTATAACCAGGGCTTTTTAACCCTAGGGCTCTTAATCACACCTATACTTTTAAATTTAGCGCCATTGACGTATTTTAGACCAACCCTTTTGTTTATAGTCGTCAGAGCAGAGTTCCTTTAAGCTTCGCGGAGCTACCTTTAGGGGGATCTCTTGTCTAGAAATAGGAGAACGAAAGCCACAAGGCATTAGTTCCTATACAGGAGAGGAAAACGTGGCTATTAGCTTCTATAGGGAAGCGAAAGCCATACAGAAGTGCAAGCCGTAGGGGATTGGTTCCCATAGGGCGGTAGAACACGTAGGCATTGGCACCCACAGGGGATTTATTACCGCAGGGAATTTGTTACCGCAGGGGATTTGTTACCGCAGGGGATTTATTACTACAGGGGATTTGTTACCGCAGGGGATTCGTTAGAGTAGGGGACTAAATCCCATAGGGGATTTATTAAAGTAGGGGACCGGTTCCTATAGGGCGGCAAAACACGTGGGCATTAGCTCCCGTAGGGGATTTATTTAAGTAGGGGTGTAATGGAACCTTATAGTAGGAACTACGGTGGGTCCTGTTATTGGGCTGGGTATATAGGTAAGAACAATTCAACAACATAATAACAATTGGTGGAGTGGTTGCCCAACAGATTAACTCCAATTGTATTCTAAGATTCACTATAAAGAGAGAACTATCTGGGTAGGGACTGTGGTCCTTTAAATATATAACCGTATGCCTAAGAAATCCCTTCACTCTGTAAAGTACGTGTGCTCTATTTACTCTGTTCTATAAATTACATAGATTATATAGATTATACAGATTACCTTACGTGACCTTAGCTACTATTCTTTGTTATATAGTTCCACCAGATCTATTCTAGACCGTGCCTATATTAACCAACTAGCTTCCTCCAACTCCTCTCTAAGTAGTTATAACATTGTACTTAAAGCGTCCGTAATACTATCTCCCTCCTCTTTATCTTTATCCTTAAAGATTCCTAACATCTCCAAGTTGTCTACTAGAGGTGTAATATCCATTTGATTAATCTAGTTAATATCCTTACTTATTATGCCTTCTAAGGTCTCTAAACCCTTAGCCTCTTCTTCTACAGCTTACCGCTCTTGTACTATTGCCGCAATACTGTTGCTTAGTGAGATTATGCTATCTCTGTATTCTTATTGTGCGAAAGAGGGATTAGTTTATATTACGTTAGTAAGTCCCTTGTCTTAGCAACCCTCCTCTTATTTAGAATGTACTAGAGCAAATATTTAATTGTTCTATAATATTCGCTCTATCTCTAATGCTAAGTGTGCGCGTCCTATAACTCTTAATAGTTTTTAAGTTCCCTTATTAATTTCCCTTAAGGTTTTATATTTAATTTGCCACTATAAAGCTTAACAATAAGCTTTTAAGCGCTCTAGGTGAAATTTATTATCTTTAAGATAAGGACCATGCTTATGCTAAAAGAGCAAGGGAAGAGGAGCGTTAAGCCCTTAAAGTGCGCGCTTTGGCTTATACCTGTCTTTATTGTCTTAAGCAAGTTTATAAAAAGGTCCATTCTAAGGAGTGGAAACTTGTTTGGTAGGGCCTGTCTGAGCTAGGTAATAAAAGAGTAACGTCTTTAAAGAAGGAAACAGTTCTAAGTAATGTGGCAGTTGCTCTTCCTAAGTCCCCCTTAGACAGTTTGTCCTTTAGTAATCCTTTTTTAATACTCCCTAACCTACTTTCTTCTAATACTCCTATACCTTTCCCATAGCATTCTTTAGGTTGCTTAGTAGCTCCTAGGTAGTCTTACTGTAGCCTATCTACTTTACTTTATACTACATTTCATTATCTACATCCTTATAACTAATAATCTTTAAAACTTACCATTTATCTTCTTCCTATCCTCTGTACGTGTCTGCCTTATAGACTAGTGGTTTAACATCTCTATATACTAGTTCTAGCATTACAATATGTTATACAGGGTAGATCTTTATTTTAGCTGGTAGGTTTAACTTATATATAACTAATAAAATTCTTTCTGTGATTTTAAAAGGTCCTAGTTTAACATGGTCCAACTTCTTACTTAGTCATTAACTCTTAAAATTTTTATATAGTAGCTATACTTTATCTCCCTCCTTAAGATCTGGTCCCTTAGATCTCTTAGCGTCATAGTACCTTTTCATTTACTCTTATACTAGTTAAGCTGTTTCTTTAAGATTTGCATAAAGGTTCATTAACATCTTTATTCTTTCTTTAGCTATGCTACTTGTCTTCTTTACTTAATATAGCAATAATAATGTTCTTAGCTTATATCCGTAATTCGCCTTAAATAATAATATTCCTATTCCTTTTTATGGTGTTATATTATATACAAACTATATAACTGGTAATAATAATACCCAATTATTTTGTGCATAATTAATATAGTGCCTTAGATACTGTTCTAGTGTCTAGTTTAATCTTTCTGTTTATCTATCCGTCTACAGATAATACGCTATAGAGGTTGCTATATAAACTCCTTATTCTGCTAGAAATACTTCCCAAAATGCTACTATAAATCTTAGATCTCTGTCTAATATAATCTTATCTAGTGCTCCATATCTTATAAACACCTCCTTAATATAAATTCTAGCAACATCTTCTGCTAATATTTCTTCTGTGCATACTATGAAGTATCCCCACTTTATAAGCTTATCTACTATTACTAAGATTGCATTGTAATCTTGTCCTATAATAGGATCTCTTAACTTTAGTAACTTAATAATAAAGTCCTATAATATAACCTCCTATAGTCTTTCTGGTATTTTAATAGGTTGTAGCCCTCCGTACAGCTTATGCCTTATTAGTTTATTTTTCTGGCAATCTAGACACTCTCTTATAACTTGTCTTACTAGTCCCCAGATTCCTTAAATAACATACTCCTCTTAAAGTCTTAACACTAAGCCTATAGCTCTGTTGTGTCCTTATATTATTCCCTTATAGAATTCCTTAACAAACTCTTCTATAATAGACTTAGGCATATATATTACTTCTTTGTTTTTATATTGCTCTAAGTCTGGATTCTTTGCCTATGCTTCTTAGATCTTCTATATCCAATTACTTTCTAGTAATTTATAGATCTGACTTTCCTTAGTTGCTATAATCTTTAGATAATTATACCTAATTAATCCGTCTTAATCCTTTCGCAATAAAGCTCCTAATAGCTTTTTGTTACTTTATAGTTTAGCCTTTCTACTTAGCGCGTCTGCTCGTGTATTGTCTGTACCCTTAGTATACTAAATTTTGAAATGGTATTCTATAAGCATTTCCGCCTATCTAACCTATCTTTGGTTGAGTTCCTTTGTTATTAGAAATCCTGTAAGGTTCTTATAGTCCGTCTTAACTATAAATAGTTTCTCTATACCTTGTAAGAATGCTTTTTATTCCTTAAATGCTATAACTATACCTAATAACTCCTTATTGTAGATGTTATAGTTTAACTCTAGTAGTGTCATCTTTTAACTATAGTATGCTATTAGGTGCTATCTATCCTAATATTTCTATATAAAGTATACCCCTAGTGCAAAGTCTGATGTATTTATTTCTACAACCGTCTTTAGACCTGGTTAATAGATCTTAAGAACTGGCTTCTAGGTAAATAACCCTTTAACTCTCTTAAACAGTTCTTATTACTCCTTCCTCTATACCCATAGTTCTTTTTTCTTTATTAACCGCGTAAGTAGCTTAATATCCTTTAACCATTACGCTATAAACCTTCTACAGTAATTGCAAAACCCTAGGAACGATCTTAACTGCGTAACATTCTCTAGTTCCTACTAATTCACTATAGCCTTGATCTTTTTTAGATCTATGCTAAGTTGGCCTAGTTTAATAATAAATCTAATAAAATTGGTTTTCCTGGTAAAGAACTTGCATTTTTTAATTGCTACTAGTATCTGTTCTTCTTATAGTCTCTTTAAGACCCACTTAACGTGTTCTCTATGTTCTTCCTTACTCTCTAAGTAGATGATAATGTCGTTAAGGTATACTATAATAAATTTATCTAAGTATTCTCCTAATATACTATTAATTCGCTTCTAAAATGTTACTAGTGCGTTTATAAGCCTAAACTGTATAACTAATAGCTTATATAGTCCTTTCTTTAACCTAAAGGCTGCCTTTTATTTGTTACCTTCCTTAATCCTAATCTAATGGTACGCCCACCTCAGATCTATCTTTGTAAAGATCTTTGCGTTACCTATCCTATCTTAAATTTCGCTAATTAAGGGTAAAGAATACCTATCCTTTCTAGTAATGCTGTTTAACTGTCTGTAGTCTATACACATCCTAAGTTTTCCGTTTTTCTTTAAAATAAACAGTACTGGATATCCTACTAATAACTATAACGGTTTAATATATCCCTTGCATAAGTTCTTCTAGATAAACTCCTTAAGCGCTACTAACTCTGTTTTAGTAAGCTTATAGATTAGAAAGAACTTTAAACTTATTCCCTCTTTTAATTCTATCTTATAGTCCTAGGCTGTATGCTTTAACAGCTTTTCACTTTCTAGTAACCATAACTTTTTACCATACTTATAGTATCTCTTTAGTATATAACTTAAGCTTCGCTTAGTCTCTTTATATATCGCTTTAACTTAGTACCATACTAGCTTAGTCTATTATCGCACTTTACGCTGTTAAGTATTCTTAATATTAACTTAACCTATAACCTAATTAATTTTTAGATTGTACTTTTATAACTAAGGCATTTCTAGTATCGCCTTATTCTATCCTAATAGTAGAATATTAAAAGATATTCTAACTAGTCTTTCTTTAATAGTTAACTAAATAGGTCCTATTTTAAGATTAATAATACCTCCTTTATAGGCTATCTAATCTCCTAAAATCGTTGTAAGTGGATATAGGTGTTTTTTTTGTCTATATAGTAACCCTATCCTTTCCACTATTTTTAGTAATATGTGGTTCCTAGTTACTCTACTATCTACTAACGCTTTAAACTGCTAATCTTGCCATTTAACTTATAAATTTAGGTATTGTTTTTAAATTCCTTTAAGGGTCTAAGGCTCTAACACTGGTTCCCTTTAGTCCTATGCGCCTCCCCTTTTCCTAACTATTGGCTGCTCAATCCTGTCTATACTTAGTCTAACCTTAGCTAATACTTAGTTCGTTTCTTTTCCTCTATATACTATAGACAAGTATTCTCTAGGCACTCCTACCACTATTATCCGTCTAGGCATTCTTCCGTAAGGAATCTTCTTGGTTAAAGTATTAAGTCTCCTTAACCTTATACTTCTACTAGGTGCTAACCATATATATACTTAGCGTTCCTAAACCGCTTTTCCTCTAGTGCCTAATATATTTTTACTAGGTACTTCCGGTTCTTATCTTTAGGTGCTCTATATATATTATACATATTATCCACATAAGCTATCTACAATAGTGTATAATGTGCTGTATATTTTAGGTTAACTCTTAGTTTATCTTTATCCTTGAGTTTAAACCTATACCTGGTTAACCTAACCACTAGTATCTCTACTGCGAGTACTAAGATTTGTTACTTACTTCTCTAGTCCCTAAATCCCTCTTCTAGGTTCCTTAATATTATAATTAATGCTTCTTTAATATAACTTATACGTTTTTCCGTAATAGGTTAGTCTTAGACAACTTTTTTATTTAGCCATATATAAAAATCTGCCCATTTATTGTTGTATTGTTGCCTATACCACTTTCCATATAGCTGGTTTAGTGTGTATAGTCTATCTATTAGAAAGTACCTTATTATTACTGTATTATAATATCCTTTGGTATGTTTTTCTTTAAACCTAGTTAGGATATCTAGATCCTTTTCTTATTCTAGTTTGTCTAACTACTTTACCCTAGGTGTCCCTGCACTCGGCCTATTAGTAACTCTTTATATGGGTGCTCTGTCCCTTATATAACCTAGCATAGCTGACCTCTTATCTAGCTTTTGCTCTTGCTATATAATAATTTTTGTTCTAAACTTATCTATAGTTTCTTATTTTCTGCGTCTTGCAGCTAGATCTTTATAGTCGTTTTACTTCTTAATCCTGGTATTAACTGTTTAATCTTTAGGCTAAATACTACGTTTATCTAGGATTGCTAACATTCTTATTTATTCTCTGAACTTATAGTTCTTGAACTTGCGTTCTATACTTATTTATTTATTATTAAACTAAGTTACTGCCCTTTCCTATTAGTTTTTGTCTGTTGTGGGTCCTTAGGTATGTCTTATTTTATTTTAAGAGTTTTAAGCTTCTCTTATCTCTTCTTAAGAATCTTAAGCCTGTGGCCTTTTGCCTTTATTAAGTAATAAGCTAGCACTAGCAGTTATTTACTTGCTTAGTTTCTTCTAAACGTTACTTCTATTATCTTATAAAGCAATGGAAATTGTATCTAATGGTGTTATAATACCCGTTACTAAACCTTATTCTATAATGGTCTTAGTCTTTACTTCTATTTTAACTTCTCTAAGGTCTGCATGCTTCTAGTAAGCTACCTTTATTGCCTTATTATTGGTAAATGCTTCGCCTATATTAAATTTATTGTCTTTAATGTCTAATCTACGAGCTGGTTCGCTAGTTCCTTTAAACTTAGATAATAATGGCTCCTATAGCTAATAGCTTGCGCCGTACTTAGCGTCCTTATAAATTTAGCATGCGTTGTTGTAATAATACGCAAAACTGTTAATTAAACACTCTTTTATTCCTTGTAGTGCACTATCGTCCCTCTGTATATATGTGCTGTCTGCTAGTCTGGTTCCCTTTACCGTGTAGTTACTCTAACTACCTCTATAGTCTCTGGCGAAATGACCCTATTTTCTATAATTTATGTGAGCTCTATCTTTAAACCATTTTTCTTGCTATGGAGTCCGCCTAAATATCTTCTACTGCTAAGATCTCTAGTTTGGCCTCTACTTCTAGGTTCTTTAATTACTTAATCCTCAACCTCTAGGTTTTTATAGTTTCTTTTCCCACCTTCAGGTTTCTTTGGTACTACTTAGGTCTATTAGCTCTGCGCTATTCTATAGTTTTTAACTCTGTGTCTATTGTTGCGTACTCTGCGCCTTATACAACTATAGAACTCTGTCTTGCCCTCTTTTGGCTTGTTCCCTTTAATAGATCCTGTTATTAATCTTTATTAACTAATTTATTAAGTTTTATAGACTTTCTGCATCTTCCATTAGAATAATTGCGTCCTAGACTTTAGCCTTAAGTCCTTGTTTATACTGTGCCATAAGCGCCTTATTATTCCACTTAACCTGTGTTACAAGTATCTAAAACTATGTTGTATACTTAATTGCTAAAGAACGTTGTACCAAGTTCTAAAGCTTTTGTTCTGCTATAGTTGTGGCCTCTAGGTCTCTAAATATCTGCGTTAACTATTCTATAAACCCGTTCCAACTGGCGAATATATACTGTATATCCTGGTTAGTAGTTGTTATACCATTAGCCTGTATCTCCGTAAGATACGGTTTAAACTACTTAAGTGCTCTCCCTGTTAGGAACAATCCTGCATAAGCCACTTAATCTAACAATGTTGCTAACTTTGCTCCTTCTTATATAACCTTAAAGTGCATTTATATAAGAAATCCTTTAAGCTTTAACTTCTCTCCTAAGAATTGTTTAATTAAAGGTAACTTAACCTTTACTACTCTGATTCCATTAATGCGTTCTTTAAGTATCCTACTATTGTCCTGTAAGTAATTAATTATTTCTTATAACTAACCTCTTATAATTAACTGAGAATCCGTATCTGCCATACTGGTATCTCCTAAGCCTGAGGTTGTGGCTGCTGTTAATGGCATCGTGACTAGTGCTTTAGGTGGCATATTGTTCAACCTTGTTTAATACTGTAACCTTAGTAGTGAATGTATAACAGAACCTTATAGCAGGAACTACGGTGGGTCTTGTTATTAGGCTGGGTATATAGGTAAGAACAATTTAACAACGTAATAATAACTGGTGGAGTAGTTACCTAATAGATTAACTCTAATTATATTCTAAGATTTACTATAAAGAGAGAACTATTTGAGTAGGGACTGTGGTCCTTTAAATACACAACCGTACGCCTAAGAAATCCCTTCGCTCTGTGAAGTACATATGCTCTGTCTGCTCTGTCCTATAGATCACACAGATCACACAGATCATATAGATCACCTTACGTGACCTTGGCTACCATTCTTTGTTATATAGTTCCACCGGATCCATCCTGGACCGTGCCTATATTAACTAACTAGCTTCCTCCAACTCCTCTCTAAGTAGTCGTAACATTGTACTTAAAGCGTCCGTAACAAGGGGACTTATTTAAGTAGGGGATTAGTTAGAGTAAGGGATTAATTCTCCTACAGCCTCTATTTAGGCGGCATAAGGCAGCTTCTAATAGGCTAGGGAGTAGATTATATATTTATTAGAAATATAAAGCCTATACAAAATAGTGGGGTGTGGAGATCTAATAATTTAGTAGAAGATTAGGTTATCCGCTTTCCTAGGTTTACTATAGTATTAGGCAAAAGTTTTATACATTATTAGTGCGCCTACAGGGGCTAGGTAGCTTGTGCTTAGTAATAATTATATAGTAAACTTAGTACTTCACATACCTATAACATACAAAACAGTGTGTTGATTAGTGTATTTAATTATTATAGCGCTGTAGGGGGCCCCCTATAGCGCACCAACAACGTATAAAACTTTTGCCTAACTACTAGTATTCAGCCCAGGCGACTCGCCCTACGCTATTTTATATGCGTTTTGACCAAGGCTACTACCTAGCCTTAGCTGCCCGAATCTTTACTCATGCGGTAGAAGAGTATAGGGCAATAAAATATCATTCTATCTACTCTGCTAATACCTTTGGCTATACCGCCTTAGTTGTCTTAAACGGGCATCTAAACCTCTAAAAAGCCCCCTTACGACAATATGACATAACCATGTCCTCGCTTATATACCCATTCCTCCCTAAACTCGGATTCCTAAATAGTTTCTACCTCTTTCATAACCTCCTCGCTAATATCCTTCCATTTATCAGTCCCCTCTTCCCCCTTCTCCATTTGCAATTTCTCAGTAGTTATAATATCCAGTCAATATCCCGCCCACGCACCCCCGTAAAGCGGCAGTTAGGTAATAGGTAGTTTTAGGGCTGTCTAGGAAACCTTTACAGTATAACTTAATTAGGTTAGATATTAATAATTTAAAACGTATAGCCAATTATTATCTACTCTACTAACACCTTTGGATCCTTCTGTGCTTGCTAGAGTATTCTCTTTATCCTAAAATATAGCTCCGGATTATCCTTCTCCTGCCTTCTACTATATAGAAATACTACTTTCCAGAGTCTATTAACCCAAGGTTTTAATAACTGGTAGTACAGCGTAAAGTACTCCTCCGCTGTTTTAATAAAATCCCCTTTATAGGCTACGCACCCCTTTTTCAACTCTGCTAGCTCTTTAGTGTCTATATAATTCCACTTCTTAAACCTTAGGATGGGCTTGCGCTCTTTATTTGGACCCTTATAATAAATGCACATCTAGAAAAGCACCTAGAAGAACAACTCCAGATTATGCCTAAAGGAGTGTTTCTTGCCTAAAAGCACTCCTATAGCTATAAACGCTCTCGTGCTGGTCTTGCCCCGTGCTTCTAAAAATCCTTCTTGCTTCTCTTTAATCGCGAGATCAAAGTCAATTAAAAACACTGGCTAAGAAGGATTATTGTCTTCCTTGTTTATTATAAGGTTGCCTGTTAAAATGTCACATTAGATAATACCGGCCTGCGTATATAAAGACTCGTATCCTTCAATGCTACCCTCTAGTGCAGCAAGCATTGCAGCCCAAGAGCTTGCCTTGTAAAGAGGCTTCCTATAGTCACTAGTAATAACACGTCAGTGCACGCAATTCTGTATAATAGGGCGCTTAGTTAAAGAGGTTAAATATAGGCGCTTACCAGGCGGTAATAGGGCGCTACAGCTAGAAGACCTCTTTCTACTAGAACTTTAGCCTTTTCTTATACTTCCTTACACTCTAGCCAGTCTTAGAGGCATTATTAAGCCTTCTAGCTTATAGTTTGTTACTTTTATAATATCTAGCCCCTTGTGGATATTAAAGATGTTATTATCTTGTCTACTTACGCAAATAGTTTTATGGTAATAGTACCTAGCCATATTAACCACTTCCTTCTCTAATATTTTATGTAGCAGTTTACCTTCTTCTTTACACTCTAGGTACTACCACAAGTCTTTAATAATAAGGGGTATCTTAGGTGTCCCCTTACAGTGTGCTTTTTAGCAAGTAGTTGCTTAACCAGCGATACAGCGTGCCCGCTTTATAAGTTCGTTAAGGATAAGACACTTAGTCTGGTTGTTATGTATAATTTCGATATAGCGTTTGCCGTCCAATATTAGAATAGTAGGGTTAAACCCAAGCTGCTCCTTATCTATCTAGAGAAATCCCAACATTACTAAGGTAAATTGTAGTCCGTCTTTATTAATATTAAATGGTGATAATGCGATGCCTTCTACCTAGTTATACTCCTATAACCGCATAATAGATCTATAGAGGGTAAAGCCTAGAATAAAGCAATAACTGTCCTAAGCGGTATATACTTCCCTTATATATTTCCCTAAATCAAACCATGCTTTCGAGGCTATATTAGTATTTAGATTACTCTTTAGCTCTCCTAGTATAAGTATGTACAACCAATAGCATTAGGAGCTTTTGCTGGCTATTAGATTATCTATAAAGCCGATATCTAGCTTTTAGTCGGCCGTAGATCCTTACAAGGGCTGCTAAGTATACTTTACTAGTCTTTATCATGCCTTTAAAACAAACCCGTGCTCCTTTATAAAGTCTAAAAATAATATAATTAACTTATTAAACCACTTTAGGACTCTATATTCTTTTACGCCTTTAGGCCAGTTACGCCAGCCGCCCTTAGCGTATAGTGGATTGTCCCCTTCCTTACATTTCTTAAAAACGGCAGCGCTTGCCTCTTTAAGACCTTCCACTCCCCTAAAGAATGCTTTATACAAGCTAGGAATCCCCACGTAAAGAGGGCCTAGCTCCTTCTTTAAAACATCATCCACGTATTTTCTGTGTTTGGACGAGTTGGCAAAGCTGCTTATATTACATTAATGTGGGGTTTAAACATAGAATAGTAGCAGGCGAGGAGGAGGTGTAGACTCTATTATAATGGCGTAGACCTTTTCCTAGATGACCTCGTTAGGTTAAATCCAAAAGATCGCATTTAAAAGAGGCAGGAACCGTTCAATATTAAAGTTCTTAGAGATAACTGCTGAATTAAGTCTTAACAGATCACTAAGGAGGATTTTATTGCCACTATTAGATAGCAATAAATAAGAAGCGGGAAGGCTCTATAGAGCTAGTATTAGATTAAGCAAGATATCCTTTAGTTCTGTAAGCGTTAAATAGAAACTTGTAATAGGTATATTAGTAATTATCTTTATTACCTATCTAGTGCAACGAGTCTAAAGAGCTAAAGATATCTAGATCCTAATAAGCCAAGTTAAATAAATCGCGAAAGTTATTTAGTCCTTCTCCAATAGGTTTCGTTTTGATTATCTCTAATTAGAAGAAATTCGCCATTGTAGGTAAACGCGCCAAGAGCTACGTTAGGAGGGCCGACGTGGCAAGCGGGTAGGTAGACAAGAAGGGAAGATTAAAGAGGCTAGCATATAACGGATAGTATAATAGCAGATAAGTATAGCGAGGTCAAGTACACGTTAGGCATGTCTTGCAATAAGGAAATAACCAGGGAGAAAAGTATAAGAAAGGAAGCAAGGTACAAGTAAACGCAGGGACAATTAGGCGCGGAAAAGTTAAGCTAATCTAATATAGCTTAGTCTAAGGCTTTGCAGGGCTTAATTAAATGCTAAGCCACAATAACCTAAAATATAGGGAGGCAGCGTTTTCTAGCCTATAATTAATCATACTTATTAGTTTTAGTTTATTCCGCAATTGCCAGCAGTCTTCTATATGCGAAGTTTAGACTTAGCGAGGGTAAAAGGGCGCTATGGAAGGTGCTAGCTGGTCAGGACGGGTTAATTATAGGGTTAGTTATGCAAGCGCCTATAAACAATTACATAGCTAGTCCTAAAATAAGCTAAACCTAATATGCCAAATACAGATATAGTTAACTTTATTATAGTACTTTATTGACCTGTTTCCTATAACCGGGATCTAGTTTTTAGCATAGAATCCTTTTTCAGGATCGCGCCCTTTTTACAGTAGTTAATTGGTCTGCCTCGTAAACCTAAATTAGGATTAAGGATTTAATTATTACCTTAGTATTGGCGTAAACTGTAAGTAACCGCCCCTTCCAACACCTATTTTTTTTACAACCTTTGTATTCCGGATATTAATCTAATAGAGCTGCAGTTCTTATGCCTAGCTACTTCTCTATAAGTAGTACGACCCTTTTTACACGCTATTCCTTTGCCAGCTAACTAACGCTTTAATAGATGCTGACGTATAACTAATTAGGCAGCAAAACCGTTAAAAATACCCCTTATCTTGGCCTCCTTTTGCGAAGATTGTTTAAATTAGCGCCAAAATGGAAGCGGTTATTATGGACGCTGGTAAATTACGCAGAGCCTATTATAAGAGCATTACCATAATACCCAGTAGTATCGTCAGCCGGAAGATTATTAATGATTTAATCGCTAAGGAATTGTGCTTAGTTTGTAGTAAAAGCTAGGATATTAGAGACAAAGTAGTCACATTAAAGTGCAAATATTGGTATTGGGCGCATAAAGCCTACCTAGGCAAGTCTGTGTTTATAACTGGCTGTTATCCCACTTACAGGACACCCACTTATCTTTTAGACGACAAGATAGTCCTACTAGATACTGCTATAAAAGGGAGATATAATAAAGGTCAAACAGCTTCTAGAAAAGGACACGCCGCATTCACCACAAGACCTCTAGGATAGGACGCCTCTACTAAAAGCTACAAGCAAAGGCCACACAGAGGTAATACGCCTACTACTTACTTAGGGAGCTTCCATATTGGAGAAGGATAGATATTAACAAACAGCCCTACATTAGGCGGCTTTAAAGGAGCGCGTTAGAGCCGCTAAAGAGCTACTTACACAGGGAGCCAACCTGTCCGTAGTGGATAAGAATGGATCTACGTCACTGCACTTAGCAGTGCAGGGCCGGTCTACGCCGACGGCGACATTTCTCTTAAATAAAGGAGCAGCGATATCTGCTAAAGATTATAGAAAACGGACGGCTTTGCACTTGGCGGCTAAAGGCGGTATTATAGAGATAGTTAGGATGCTAATTAGCAAGGGAGCTGATATTACGTCTATGGATAAGCTTGGGCGCACGCCGTTACATTACACTGCTTAATTAGGACATAGTGCGGCAACCAAGGCTTTAGTTAATAGAGGCGCAGTAATATCTATAGTAGATAATTTAGGACGGATAGCGCGAGATTGGGTAAGGGAAAGAGATTATAAATAAGTCATTAAGGTACTTAACGGTAAAGAGGTATTCCTAATGATTTTTATTAGAGACCGATTTGTTAAATATTAAGGACTCTTCTTGGCCACAGATTTCCTAAAGCTTAAGGCGCAGCTCTTTGGCTATAAACAAGAATCTTTAAAAGCAAATGGTAACTTTCTTAAATAAGGCCAACAGATTATAACGGCATTACTAGGCGGATATATATAATAAAGAAATATGGTTCTACTTGCTTTAGACACTAAGTTTAGTTAGATCTACTAACTTATTACTAATTAAGCATACAAACGCGGTAAACACTTACTATAAAGGGTAGGGCTAGTTCTAGCTTAAACCTAATATATAAATTCCCTCTAATAAGCAAACGATATAATAACTAAAGAGCGTACCATTTAAGCTAATAAATTTCCTCCTTAATTCTGCAGACTTCTCTATCCTTAGGCTAAGCGTACCCTTTTTCTTTTAAATTTCGTGATCTTGTTTCTAGCCTTTATAACCCGTTTATCTCTATAATCTAAGGTTTTATTACTACCTCTCTTAAGAATATAGATTTTGTTTTAAAACTGCTTAATAGTATCTCTTATTTCTTTCTAGTTACTTCTTAAGCTGTTAATCCAATTATTAACCTTCCCTAGATAACTTATAATATAGCGGTCGTTTTTTTTAAGACTGCTAACTTTCCCTTTAAGTTAGCTAAGCCTATAGCTAAGTTAATTAACTAAGCTACCTAGTCTCTCTATTGCCCCTAATAGAGTAAGCTAGGGGTTAATAAGCTTTATTAGAAGGAGTTACTAAGCGGACTATATTAAGACGACTTCTTTATCTTATTAGTGCGGGGTAAATATTTCCTTATAATTTCTTCTATATCGGCCTTGTTGTTCTCTAAATCACTCTTATGTTCTAGTGCTAACTAGATATCCTACTTATATTAGTAAGCTAGTAAATAGACAAAACCATAGAGAAGCAACTATTGTATACCTACCCTACTATATTAACGGCCTTATTGGAGCCCTTTAGATTAAAAGCAAGCGGTATATCCTAGCTCTATTAGTGGTATCCCATAAAGGATTTAATGTTTAGAGCGCACCTTAATCTAATACAATACGGTATCCTCTATTGTGGCGTCCAAGTCACTTATTATTAAAGAGATAAGGCAGCTAATAGTTTAAGTATCTTTACAAGAAAGTAAGGAGGGATTTCCTTAAAGGATACTATACTTAATGCAGGTCTAGTTAAAGGATATAGAGGCCTTTTATATCCTACTCCTCTCTACCGCTTGGCTAATAGGAGAGCTAATAGTAGGCTCCACTTTAACTATGCCTTAAAAGTTGAGCCAATTTACTAACTTAGGGATACTAGCACAGCATTATAAATACACTATAATACAGCTATAATAGGAGTATAATCCTTCCCTATCCATACCCCACTTTACTATACCTCTATAGAAGGGTTATATTAAACAATAAGGGTTAGCATTAACCCCTTTCTTCCAATCATTCTAAGACGGCGATATGGAGGTAGCTAGTTAAGCGTTACTTTACACAGTAATGCCTATCCAGTTATATGGCTTCACTTAAGCCTTATTATACGCCTTAACGCAACTTCCTATTGCCTTAACAGCCGACGAGCCTGGCCCAAGGTTAAGACAAGGTAAACAGGCAACTTAGCTTTTAGACAGCCCCAACAGTATAGGGTTCAAAGGCGTTTATATAAAGTTATAAACTAGAACTAGAAGCCAATAATAACCTCCTAATAACGCCTTACTTAGTAGGAATAGTATTATATAATCTACTCCTAACGCCTACCCTTTACAGAGTAGGACACTGCTTAAGCAGTAGACTTATCTCAGCCAGTTAATCTTATATATTTACTCCCCATCTATGGCAAAGGAGCTGTTAGTGCATTATAGGGTGGTTTAATTAGCATTCTAGCTAAACCCTTTACAAGCGCTCCGCCTTATACAGGTGGTATAACAACTCCTATTAATCTGCCTTACATTAAGGGAGGACTTGTATTTAAGACACTAAGCAGCCGGTACTTAGACGTACATAGACTTACACCCTTATTTATACGTTTTACTATGTCCTTATTTCTATAAGTACTTTTTACTTATTATTTGTCTATTAGAACACTCCATCTTCTTCTTTTTTTACTAGCCATTTTATCTAGTTATTAACACTAATCCTCCTCTTCTCCATAACAACTATTCTAGAATTTGCTTTAGATCCTCGCTTATAAAATTAACTAAAAAAAAAAGCTAAATACACCATTATAGATTTAAGGCGTTAGTATTAGCCTAAATACCATCAAACTTCTTAGTCTTTGCTATGCGTGGGTACCCTCCAGACTATAAAATCGCCCTTTTCCATTGTGCTCTTTCTAGGAACAATTAAAAACTATGCTTATAATAGCATATTTAGATCTAGCAACACTCTTAAAAGCCTGTCAAGCAGCCTAGATAAGGTTTAACAATAAACAACCCAACAAAGAGGCCGGTATAGGCCTGCGAAGATCCTTATATCTTAAGCCAGCAATCGAGAAAAGGCTAAAAGCAGCTTTAAAGCGTAAGATACCTACCAAAAATTAGGTTCATACTGTCTTATTCAGCTTATAGATAAACATGCTTCTTTTTGCCATTCCCGTCGGCTTTATAGTCAATTATCTTTATATTAACGGTATTACCATATTTATTATTAACTTTATTGCTATCATTCCGCTTACTGCAATGCTTAGTTACACTACTAAAGAGATTACGCTCCGCGCCGGTAATACATTAGGTGGTCTTTTAAACGCAACTTTTAGGTACATTTCTCCGCTTCTTATTCATTCTAATATTATCTAACATTTAGCATAGAAATGCTGTTAAATTAATTATCTCTATCTTAGCCCTAACTAAGGGTTAGATTACCATTATTAAAACTTCCTTAATTAGTAGTATGCTTTTAAACTTACTCCTTATTCTTAGCATATGCTTCTTCTTTAGAGGCATTAACTGGATAGAACAATATTTTAATATAATAATAGTAAATACTGCAGCTAGTCTTCTAGCTCTATCTGTTAGTAGTTTAATTATTCTAACCGCCTTCCACTCTATACTGTTAAGTAAGTTTAATAATAGCTTTAGACCTATAATAGATACTAACCCACGTAGCCACAAGCCTTAATAGCTCTACACTTAATTAGGAGCTTTCCTGCGGAATAGCTGTCATCCTCCTAATTATATATATTTGCTACCTTATATTTTAATTAAAGTCATATACTAAAATATATAATACTCCAAGCTAAAGGGCTCCTAAGCGTAAATCCTCCCAAGTTAAGCTGGGTATGTCTCTCTATGGTATCACACAAATCGGCGCTAGAGCGGCGGCTATATCTAGAGGTAGAGTAAACCAAAAACAGCTTATACAGGATTTAAACGCAGAAAAGGAAGACGACGAGATTAAAGAGCCTAAATTGACAATCTAGGGTGCAATTATAACCCTTAGATTCTCTACTGTGTTAGTCGCCTTCTATTCCAAGTTTATAGTTAACAGCATTAGTAATATTACGGCAAGCGGCACTGTCTCTACCACTTTTATCGGTCTTATCCTACTCCTAATTATTAGGAACGCTGCTGAACACATAATAGCGGTCATAGCAGCTTTTAAGGATAAAATAAGTCTAGTAATTAATATTGCTATTAGATCTAGTATATAAATTGCTATTCTAGTTCTCCCCTTTGTCGTTATACTTAGTTGGTGTCTGTACAAGTAGAGGTTGTAAATTGCATTACGCGCAGAGCGTATGCGGCAGGGGCCGTATGGCGTAGCGTAGGTCACCTGACCACCCACGGCCCGATAGATAGCCCGACCTTTACTACCCCTTTCTTTCTCTTTTGGTAGACAAGAAAGACACGAATGAATTAAGAACCAGTTACCTTATATTGCAATTGCAGTACCCCCCCGGGTGATACCGACAGTTGGATTATAGGCCAGAATTATATAACGCTTTATTTTAATACCTTTCTAATCACTATTTTATTTGTTGCTATGCTTCTGGTAAACTATCTTATCCAAAATAGCAAATCTAGTAAGTTTTACTTTCTATATAGGTAATCCACTCCAACTAATACTAAAATAGATTGGCTTGAAGGCGTTCTTATCATAGCAATTTATACTATTATTGCAGTTGCTAGCTGGTTTTATTTAAAACAAGTTTTAGATCCTCTCTATTCTGCTTAATTTAAGCCTCTAATTGCTATCTTACTTCTCTATTAGGGTCGGGCAACTAGGGAGCTAAATGGCATTTTTATAAACTATATATATAGCTTTCTAGTAAACCTTAGGCTAATCTTAACTTTGGTTACGATTTTATGCTAGAGTTAAGGGATAATTCTAAGATTTTTTTTATAAAGGTGGAGCAGTTCAATCAAGCTGCTATCTATATATATTGGTCCTACAATTATTCCAGATTCAGGTCAGCTGACTATTTTTACTATATAAACACATTTGGATGCTAAGCCAAGCCAAATATCTGCAAAGGCTTATCAGGACGGGCAGTATAATTAGCGGTATTTACAGCAAGTAATTAAAGTGTAAAATACTTCTAGCTCGCCCCCGCTAGCAGGGAGGATGGCCGAGCCGCACTAACTAGGTTGATGCGAAGCCTGCAGAAATTGCTACCTCATTACGTGTCGCCCAGGCGCTGTGGATGTGGTTAATGCAGCCCTACTTACATCCCAGCCCCCCAAATTTTCACGGAATTAGGTAACGGGAGTTGGTTAAAGCACGCCACTACATTTTTCCGTTCCGATGCTGCCCTAATATCCCTAGCCACAGCAAACCGTGAGAGAACGCGTCTCTATATCACTTTAGCTAACGGTCTAAATATTACGGGATTCAATTGTATAGGTAGCTCTCTATTTCCTCTTTTAGGGTTCGACACTAACAGACTTAGCATAACCTATATTTAACAATTACCAACCCCTAGTAATAGACGCAATGTACCACCAAAGCCTCTTTGCCCAAGTCAACAGATTATAAAGTATAGTTTAGAAGAAGTAAAAGACGCAAACTTTCAAACTTTTCCAGCTTTCCTTAAACCTAGGGCTAATAATATTTAAATCTGTTCTTAGGTACTAGGTTTTCTATCTTTTAATATATATTTATAGTGTGATCGTCTAGCAGAATAACAAGACTAATATAGAGTAGATATGCGTTTAAGAGCCAATAATTCATTAAAATATAGTCTTTGTTTTTTACCTCTATCAGGTGGGCTGCTGCTAAGCTGCTATTAAGAATATTAGGAAGCAATTAGACATCTTTATTATCTTAATAGTTTAAACTTTAAGTTGAAATTTATTCTCTGACAGCTAGCACTATTTAATTTTGATTTAACAAACTGCGCCTAATATATAGTGCTTTTCAACTCCAAGACTAAAGATAAACTATAACCAGACCCTTATTGCTGCTACCCCTCTTATCTACGGCTCCCGGTATTAGTGCTATAGCTACCTTCCCTAATAAAACTTATATTCGCACCTAGAATAATAAAGGTGTGTACATTCACAAACTGCAACAGGTCCGTGTCTGGCTCTATATATACACTCTCTTACTGTTAGCAGTGCTATATAAATATAAGTAGGTATACTTATACAGTACTAAGTTTTTATATCTAATATATCTGACTCTTTATCTAGTATGCTTACAAGGCACTAAGTTGTTATATCCAACTTTGTATTTAACTCTTTTTTCGTTTCCACCGGATATTCTTTGCAGGCTTTGTGTTTACATATACACATTATTCCACGTTTTAGCGGACCATCGCTATAGTAACACTAGCAGCGATTACAATAAGCTTAACAATTAAAAAGGCCAGACTTACACAATACCAGACCAGATAGCTGGATATGGGAGGCTAAGAGTAGCTAGCCTCTGCAACTTCCGTTATAGGAAACCTATATGGCCTATATTAGCACCACCAAAACAGCGACAGTGGTTAAGGCCTATATAGGTTTACACTATACGCATATTAAATGCTTATAATCAGGATACCTTTCCCCAAGTCTATATTCTTTACAACAGTGCTATACCTTCTATTAGACCATTTGATATTATTATAGAAGGATATATACGCAAATCCAACGTTGCTGCGGCGACTGAAATTGTTATTATAGGGCCTATAGAATTATCTAATAGCAAAACTCACAATACGTGGTTTATAACTCTTTGATTTAACGAGTGTATTTTCTTCCTAGTTAGATCTGGTACCAAGATTAAGCTTTTCGAGTTGCTCTAACAGTTGCGTATAATTTTTTATACTGGATATTCTTTGCTAGGATTAAGAACAAGAAGGCCAAAAGTTTAGAATTTATAGGTGGACATATAGGGCAGCCTAAAAGGCAGAAAGTCTCAGCACATTACATAAGCTCTTATATTTAGCAGGCCGTATATCGTTTTATAGCTACCAATATAGAGATCTATAAGGTATACCATACTATCTGTAAGGCGTATATGCTAGCTTCTAACCCCTCCATTCCGTCTATATTATCCGTCGCTATCTACATTTTATAGTATGATCCACGTTGATTAAGCAATTTAGCATAACTTCCCCTTTCTTTTACCTCTCCCTTCTCCAAGAAAATAATTTCGTTGGCACCCGTAACTGTGCTAAGACAATAAGTAGTAGGTTATACTTGCACAGATCCTATCTTTTACGTCTATAACTCTACCTACTATTTTCGACTTTTCTATCCACCAGTTGGTGGGTTTTAGGCATCTTAGATGCTTGCAGCAGCTACAGTTCTTTTGAGAAATGTCTTAATATAAGTTATACTTATACTATACTTATCAAACCACGTAATACTATAAAAGGGCACTATACAAATATCCATAAGTGCGGTTGTAAAGACTTTTCTTTAATACGGTTAAGTTGCGTTATGCTTTAGCTAAAGTTAAGAGCACAAGGGCTAAATGCCTAAAACTTATACGGCAGGCGGGGCAGTAAAAGGTAGAAGTCTCGGCATATATATAAGTTAGCGCTCCTATGTTACCAGCTTACTAATATGGACTTATTACTATCCACAAGGCTATATACGCTAACTTTCTATTTTATTTAGCTTCTATCCCTACCATTACCCACTGTTTATATTTTATAGTATATCCCACGTTAATTAAGCAACTCCGTATAACTTTCCTATTCCTTTATCTCTCCCCTATCTAAGATAATAATATTATTGGCGCCCACGACTGTACTAAGACTGTTGGTCACATAAGGTGACTCACCAATAACAACTACTCGAGTAGGTTACAGTGATGTTAGTTAATAGCTTCATTTTGTTTAGAATAAGGAAGGGCGAGGAGCTTAAGACTCCTCGCCACGCTAGTGCCGCGGCGTCACGTGACGACCGCTTGCCTAATTCCCAACACTAGCAACTCTTCTTTTGTGGTTGCCATCTATATACAAATACTGCTTGACTAGCGTAACAAATATCAATCCTCCTTACTTACTATTGCCACCGTAATATAAGTCTCGCTGTCCTAAAATTTGCCTCTTAGTATGTGGTGCTTTCTTACTTAGAGTCGCGGGTGGATATTATATTAGGGCCGCCAAGGCGCTAATTATAAGCGAGCCAATAGCAATTTTCCGTGCCAGGCATAGAAAATCCTAATTGGCTGCTCTTAAATTGCTATATCTCCTACTCCCTTTTAACCCAACCTTTAACTTGTATATGTAGAGTATTTGTGTTAACAAACGTCTCTAGTGCCTTATTTGGGTTTGCCTTTGTCATCGCATCTGCCAGGTTGTCTTAGCTATTAATCCACCAGATCTTAAAGAGTTCTTAACGCTCGTAGGATTACCGAAGTGCTATAATATTAATTATAAGACGCTTCTCCTTTGTAGTACCAAGCTTAACTAAACACTTATAGAGGGAATATAAGTCAGTGTATACGATTATAGGGATAATAGGGAGTTTAAGTTAATCTATAATTATCTTTAGGGTAGTTCTAATTGCAATTACTATGTTAACTCCGCCAACTATTCCATATATCTTTAATGCTAGAACGCTTCGGGTGACGCGCTTACTCTTAGTTAAGCTCCAATAGATAAGATTGCCGTAGATTATAAAGTTATTCTCTCTAGTAGATTTATTCGCGATAATAATCTTATATCCTAGCTAGAAGCTAAAATCTTTATTATTTATAAACAATCCATCAACAAATACAAAGAGCTTAGCAGTAGGAAGATTAATAGGCACATAGAGTAGTCCCCAATCAAGATGGTTTATTTGCCAGGAAAGACGCTTATTTAGGGCAAGGATGTCATCCTTAGTTAGTTCCTAGTATTAAGCGGCAATAGAGAGATTAAATAAAGCCTTAGGTTAACAGATAGAAGCAATATAAGCTCCGCAAGCGCGTTGCTCTACGTATCCTTGCTTTAGAGAATTAACGTTAATAACATCAATCTTCTTGCCTTGATCTTTCTGGCGCAAAGCAATAGAATCCTTATTTAGGGAGAGGATGCATCTATTAAAAAGTAATAGTGTTATTAAATTAAGCTTTTCCTTTAGCTTTGCTATAAGATTTACCTTTACTAGCTCATCTTCTTTAAGAGCTAAGAATTGGTCGTCTCCCAAGATAATTATATTATTGGTTTACATACTAACAATTCCAAATAGAGTTCCCATAGTTGTGATAAGGAAGTAGGGATTAAATATAGAAGTAGTTATTAAGAGCTTCTCTTTATAGTGCTTACTATAAGTAGCCCACCAATAAGTTCCTGCCTCTGCGATTCTATATAATGGCTTAAGTATAACTATAATTGTATCTTTGGGATATTAGTAGCGAATTTGCTCTAGAAGGTATACTAGTATTAAGTGCTAAAGGCGCGTCTCTAATTAAGTATAGGCCTAAGTAATATCTTATAAATAAACCACCATTCTATTCTTCATTAAGGAGGGAGCTAGCGTAATAATAACTTGCTAACTAGCTTGTTAAATTATAAGGGATTGCATAAGAATTACTTCCTTACCATCATCGTTATAACCTTAAATAACCAGTCTCGACTTCTTAAATAGGGTATTAGTAGCTTTGCCCTTAATCTTATTAACTATTCTTAACTTAAAGATACGAACTCTATTAAACTTAGTAGGGTTATACTTCTTAAATTTAAAGACTTCTCTTATAATAAGACTATTAATCTCCTGCTTATTAGATGCTTGGAAAGGAGCTCCTAGAGTTATAATACAGCCTTCCTTTTAGAGCTGTTTTGCGAGCTTAAAGTCAGCCTTCTCTTTAGCTGTTATAAAGGCCATTAATAACTCGTCTCTACTCTTAATAGCGGTAACAAATTACTCTTCAAAATTAACAAGGTGTTGGCAATTTTATAATCCCTTTAGGCGACCTCTACCACGTTATAGTTGCGGCACATCTACTATAATCATATTAGGATTATAGTCGCCTTCTAGAGTATATTAATTGTAGTTCTCCTTTAGGGTATCCTCTAGGGCATCCTATAAAGGCTCAGAACTATTGTTTCTATAGTAGGGCTTAATAACAGTTAAGCGGAATTAAGTGGGTCTATAGGGTATCTAAAGAGTGCAAGTCTAACTATTAATTGTAATAAGTTTATATGGGCCTAACCATCCTCCCTTTTTACACTATACGCGTACCTTAGATTGGAGTAGCAGATTGAGCGTAGTTAAGGTATTTAGGCCATTTCTTATTCCTAGTGCGTTGTTAACCTGGCGTATAGCGTAGAGACGTCGCACCTCTTTTATTACTTTGCGAATAGCCTCCGCTCGTTGCGTAACGGATAGGGATAGTAAAGAATTATTAGTTATTTAAGGGTAGGCGCTAAAGACTAGTAATATAGGTACGAGCCTATCTAGGCCAGCGGAATTATTAATAGCCTTAACAGCTATCTATAAGATAAGCTCTTCACTAGCACCCTCTAGTTCCGAAGAAATAATCTTATATACTCATTATAATGGCGTGTAATATCGTTCTACTTTTCTAATACTATTATATGCCTTAATAGGGACTTCCTTAACCTTAATTTCTATTACCTTTACCTATTACCAAAACTCTATAGATAAGAAGTTCCTTCCTATATTATAAATAACTTAATTAGGGGGTCCTAGGTAGACATTAATCTAGTATAATTAAAGAGTATCCTATGCGTTCCTAGCTAATATATCCTTTAGGAAACATGCGGCTTAGAAGAAGGTTAAGAGGTTAATAACTTAGAGTACTAGCTTACTACTAAGATATATAATGTTAATGATAATACAGAAGTTAAAGTTATAGTTATCTTTAAGGGTAAACTTAAATCGGCTAGGGGACTTCTGGTTTATTTGGCAGTAATGGTAGTACTTTATAAGATGCTTAATTGCCTTAACCTTAACTTTATAGCCTGCTCGCTGAAGAACCCTAAGCAATTGGTAAACAGATAGGTGGCTAAAATAATAGTGTAGTTAACGTAGCTCTAACTTAGTTAAGTGGCTTTAAGTAACACTCTTTTCTAGTTAATAAAGGAGCAACCAGGGGTAACCCCATTTGCGTATAATAGGTACCTGATTATCTCCCTAAATAAGCATATTCTTAAGGTTATTAAGTTTAATGCCTAATTTATCCATATCTCCGATGTAAAATAGAAACGGGGTGTTTGTGGGAATAATATAAAAAGTGATATACCCTAAGGGGATTTTAACCTTAATTATACTAAGAGAGATTATAGTACCCTTACTAAAACGAATTATATATTGGCCTGCCGTTAATTAGTTAATTTAAACAGAGCTATTAAGCTACTAAAGAGCTTAAACTTAAGGTTCTCCTACTGTAGATACTCCTACGGCTCTAGTATCTAGCATAATATTATAGAAGACGTTCGCCGAGTATCTGTTATTAAAGGAGAATATAAAACTCTCCTTTAGCTTATTAAAGATGTCTGACTTTATAATAGTATAGAGCGTAGATTAGTTATTAAGAACAGCGATGGTTTATATACCATCTACCTTACCATACTTAGTGAAGTATTAGTTGGGAGAGTAGTCCTTAATTTCTATATCTATAAGAAGCTGTTTGGCCTCGTTAATCTTACCCTTAAGATCTTCTTCGCCTTTATATTAAACTAGGAAGCTTTAGAAGTAGGCTGTAGTAACCTTATAATTTCCAACATTTTGTATACTCTGGCGAAACTTATTATATACCTCTTTTTATCTGTTAAGAGGGTGCCTAGTTAACTAGCAATTTGGCTTCTTATAAACATAGCATTTTTTCTATTAATTGTTTTAAGATAAACCTCCACAAGGACCTCTACGGTTACTTTATAGTTGATATTAATTATACCCTCTGCCATATCCCCTACCCCGGCCACCATATGTTCGATCAGTCCAGTTATAATTATATTAGTCAGTCGGGTCAATCGAAGTAGGTTAGGGTTAGGCGTTAAATTGCTATACTTCTTAAGAGCATAGAGTGGTGCTAATAGAGGATCTTAATTAAGCACACACTCCTTTATAAGTATTTGCAGGATTAAAGAGGGCAAGGTTGTATTCTTTAACACCTTAGTATACGCTAATAACTTAATCACGTAGGCTAAAGTCCTCTTAATATAATTTAGATAAACCACACTAAATTATCTAAAGTTAATTAAAGAGCTTTTGAAGATAGTTAAGTTAAAAGGCATCTAGGTTTATAGTAATAATTCTTAAAAAGGTAGTCTCTCTCCACTTTAATATATACTGCTGCTTATTCTCTTCTGTTTTAAAGTGGCATCTTGTCTTATATATTATTCGGTTAAAATCGTATCCTTTTCCTGCCAAATGATTATAATAGAAGGTACTAGCGCGGCCCTTAAGCATAACAGAATAAGCGTTATAATATTAGTTAGGTTTCAGTCTAACCTTCTAGTAACAGTTATAGAAGATACGCAGCTTTAAATTAAGGATATTATACAGTTCCCTACTAAACCTCTTCTCCTGGTCCAAATAGAGTTTTGTAAGCTCTGTAAGCATTTTTAAGGTGCCTCTAAGCGGTATTAGGCCACGTTGAAATTGCATTAGAGATTAAGGTAGGGATTGCTTTATAGGCTATAGTGGAGATGCAGAGCTTAATAGAATACGGCATAGTACCTAATCTTCCTGTAGCAGAGTTTAAAGGTTATTAAATCGCGAAGCAAGGGGGTCTTACGCTTACTCTTAGGGGGCAGTAGTTAAAGTTACGGGTTAAATTAGTAGGAGCGATAGGTACAGCACGTAAGAACTTATGCCTAGAGTAATAGAATTAGAACGTGTCTCTATTGGTATATTATTTAGATTCTATCGTAAGTTGAGCTTTTTTATATTATGTAGTTGGTGCTCAATCTCTTATGGAGTCCATTTGTGCTCTTCTTTTACGTTAATAACTTGCTCCTGAATATTGTCTCTAATAGTGTCTCCATCTATAGGGATAAATACTCCGTTCTCCTAAAGGAAGTTACGGAAGTCTTGTATAATATTCTTCTTCGCGAGGGCCTATGTTTCCTTTATCTATCCAATAAAGTCCTCCTTTATGCAATACTATAGCACAGTATTGTTGTATTCGCTGTCTATGTATTGTGCTATGCAGTATAGTAAGAATCCGTTTAGGTCCTGTTGCTTAGTGTTTATAGGGTTAATGTCTTTATCCTATATCTCTGGGTTAATGTCGTTCTCGTACTTCTTCGGGTAGGTTAACGCTATAATAGGAGTAGAATTGACGGGGTGTCGTATGTTAAAGGTAGGTAGGATTTTCGGCTTTATAGGATCTTATAGGTTTGCTGTTAAAAGGTAGGCAATTTAAGGCGTAGTTAACGCGTTTTAGACGTTGACTTAGGACCCTAGGTTTAGTAACACTTCTGACCTAAAGTACTTAACCAAATCTTTATAAACGCGATTGTTCTGCATAATAGACGCAACTTGGTATCTCCTAGTACTCAGTGACACTTCTATTACTAGTTTTCCGCAAGCCTAAGGTAGCATAGTATCGCCGGGAACCCCTGCATAAGACTGTCTCTTCTGTCGATAACCTAGCTGCTCTATGGTTAACTGTGTGTTCAACCACTGATTAGTATTGGTTATATAGGGTGACTCACCAATAACGACTACTTGAGTAGGTTATAGTGATGTTGGTTAATAGCTTCATTTTGTTTGGAATAAGGAAGGGCGAGGAGCTTAAGACTTCTTGCCACGCTAGTGCCGCGGCGTTACGTGACGACCGCTTGCCTAATTCCCGACAAAGACAATAAGCAATAAGTAAAGTTGTTTAATCTTATACTTTACTTTAGAGTAACTTATAAAGCGACACCTCTATCAGATTATCTATAGCAGAGGTAGCTTTATTAAGAAGTAAAATCTTTGCCTTTTTAAGGATGGCACTTGCAATAGCAATGCGTTAACATTTACTACCTAAGAGTTTAACACCTTCTTCCCTAACAGTGGCGTTGTATCCACTGTCGTAATCTACAATCTGGTTATAAATAGAAGCGGCTTTATAGGCTTCTACAATTCTATTACCATCTACGCTAATTCTATACGCCACATTTTCTTTAATCGACCTATTTAGTAAATCGGGGTTTTGTAACACAACTATAATATTCTCTTATAGACTGCTAAGCGTAACATTACGGATATTTTGGCCATTAATTTTAATATTCCCTTTATTAGGGTTGATAAAACGTTATAAGAGGTTAAAAACTGTAGTCTTACCGCTTCCGCTTTATCTAATAAGTGCAACAGTTTTTCCTCCCTTAACTGTAAAACTGATCTCTTCTACTGCCGGCTTGCCGCCACTGGGGTAGGAAAATAAGACATTATCAAATTTAATGCAACCGATAGCAGCCTTAAGGCACATTGCTCCTTCTTTTTCAATAACAGATAACCTGGATTAAAGAAGTTTAGAAAAGCGTTCTCCTTCACTAAGGCACTATATAAGCAGCTCATATAACTGTGTAAGAAATCCTATAAAGCTGTACAGCTTTGGCCATAAAATAATTAGAATATATAAGCTGCCTAAAGTTACGGTACCCTCTCTAATGCAAAGAATTACAAGCCATATTGTGGTTAGTAGCCTAATTAATTGGGATATATCCTGCAAAAAATTGGCAAATAGCGCTGTCCAAGCAATTTGTAGTATTAGCTTGACAGCATCTATTACCACAGAGGAAAATTGGGCTAGCTTGCGATCTTTATAATTAGCTAAAGCCACTAGTGTTTAATATTTAACTCCTTTGAATCTAATCCGGTTTTCCCTATATTAACTTGCAGAATGTTCCTAATGCAGCCAGAAAAGCTTAGGATTCTTAGCAAATTCGGTCCAGATATATATAATAACTATAGCTATTATAATAAGTCCAATATACCTATCAATGACGTATGATATATAGGCCGTAATGGTAATAAAATCGACTGCTGAAGGCACCGTATTAAGGAATACCATTTCCGCCATAGAGACAAATCTCTCTCCTAAACCTAGAACCTCCAAAACTTCCCCAGAGCTTTTATCTTTATAGAAGTCCATTAAGAGTCCCATAACGTGTCCAAAGCCACCCTCTTTAATATTGCGCTTTATAGATGTTATAATGTGCCTTCTTGCCATCGGCACAAATTTTATTGGAGCGAGGAAAAGATTCCACATCATATAGAAGAAGAATTCTCGAGCAGTAATGGAACTGGATTGGCGTGGATTGGCAGCAGCCTTCAAATCCACGCCAGCTAATGTAATCCTTGGCGGCGCTCTAGGAGCGCTGCTAGATATCTAGCTGTTAGTATAGAGGTCTTAGCACGATTTTAGTGTTGGTCAAGGAAGATGGTGGGTGGCAAATATTATAAGATTAACTCTATTACTCCTCTAGCTCGTCCTCCTCGTCCTCCTCGTTCTCCTCTTTAGGATTGCCGCTATCCTTAAGCGGTATCACCTCGCTTAACGCGTCGTCGTCGACCTCAATAGCAGTGAGAGTCTCTTCCAGCGGCTTTTCACCTACGGCGACAGCTACTTGCTCCGCGTCGTCTTCTACCCTAATAGCCTCTTACTCCGCGGCGGCTAAAGATAGTAATATTGCTTCCTACGCGAGCTTGTATTTATCCAATAGAACCATCTTATTACACTCCTCTATACCTTCTACTACTTCCACGTCATCGTCGTTAAAGGCGCCCTGTAGTAGAGACCTATATAAGTATCGCAGAAGCTTATTTACTTTAACTATATCCATCCTAAGCCGCGATCGTCGGTCCTCTAGCAGTATCTTAGCGCTGCTAAACAGCCGCTTGCACTTATCTGACATTAGCGGTATAGTAAGGATATTAAGGGCGAACCAGGCAAGTTCTGGTTAACTTATATACCAATTGTTCTAGTATTTAACTAGGTCAAATTCGTTAAGCTCGCTGTTAGTAAGGTAGAGGACGTTGGTTTTAAGGTATTCAATAAGGTAATTAAGGAAGGATGGTTTGGCCATAGCGATAGGTTTGTAAGCAACCTTAAGGCACTTATAAGCTTGGGCGGCGGTAAACAACTTTAAGTTCTTTGGCTTTGTGGGTAACTGGCCTCTTATAAGCAAGGAAGACGCTAGCTATAAGGGACGCTTATTAGCTTAATATGTTAAATAGAGCTCCTTAACTAAGGATTTGACTCTATTAATCCAATTATCCTTTACTAGGTGGCCGCGCCACTATTGCTCGAACTAGCTTATCTTAAGTATTGGATTCAAAACGATCGCGGCGTAGTACACTGCCATGTTATCTACCTTAAGGTAGTACTTCTTACACTTCGCCCAAGCACCTTCAGCGCAGCCAGCTAAATAGGTATAAGTCTTAATATCTAGGCTTCGCTTCTTCTTTTTAGTAAGATTAATAAAGTGTTTCTTTATCTGCTCTAGCTTATAAAGAAGCCAATTAAGCGTCTAGAAATAATCTGTAAGGTCTGTCTATTTGCCCTTAATAGTAAGCATAGCCTTATAGAACCTTTCTAGGTGTGTATAAAGATATTTAAGCTCCAGCTAGTGGCGAGGTTTTAGCTTGTTGTGCTTAGTAAGAGGTTTTAAGCCGGTTAGGGCAACGTATAAGGTAACAAATTTATTAACGCGTTCTTTACAGTTTAGGAACCAGCCAATAGCTATAAATAGTGAGTTCTATTATATAGCGTTATTTTAAATAAGCTATTTAGTTTATTAGTGTTGTAATTAATTAAAAGAGGATTATTATAAATCCACCTCCGTAGCCAATTAAGTCCCTAGGATTAACTAAGTGAGGTAGCGAATATTACAAACTATCTTAACACTATATACCTATAGTTTATTAAATTCCGCTAATAAGCCCCCTATTTTAATCCTTTTAAAGAAGCTCTGCTGCTGGGGAGTTATATAAATATACTAGATGAGATTTTATAGTAAACTAACTACTCCACGCTTCCTCTAGAGCTAACTAGCCTTCTCTATATTACCTTCACGGATGGCTATTTCTAGCTAGCGGCAAACCTTCTTAGCGTCCTTGCCAATAATAAAAGCCTGGGCGCAGAGGTTAACAATATAACCAAAGTAGCGAAGACGGCAGGCCTTTCTTTACTTTGCTGACATATTTAAATACAGTGCTCAAAGAACCACATTAATGCACTTGTTATTTAACTCCGCGTTATCCGCTATAAAATAGCCAATCTTTCTAGCGATCTCGTACTCCTTAAAGAGAGCGGCTAGAACGACCGCTATATTCTCGCCGCTATGTTCACTAAGGACCTCGCGAAGCCCTATAACTATATGGCGTTGATTGCCGGATTGGTTAATATAGTGCGCTACAACTCCAAGAATCGCGTGAGTGTTTAGTGACGTCTATAGGTTAAAGGATATTAATATTAAGCTCCGCGCCGCCTTTATTTTAACCTTAATATTCTTCTTCTATTAATTAAACGCGTAGGTTACCCACTTTTGGGTTATTTTACTGGCTTTCGGCAGTAAGCTCGCTAGCTTTAGATATATGCAATAGAGGAGCTAGCGGAAGTACGAGTTTTTAAACAAAAAAAAAGGCGATATAGAAGTAGACAATCCATCGGACTAATATAGCTTTAAAACTATTAAAAGCCCATTAGCAATTAAGAGCGTGGGTGTTAGGGAAACCCTTAATTATCAGCTGGTTTAGATCCTCTGGAGGAGGCTATTAAATCTGGCCAGTATCCTTATCCATATAGTGTTTGTTAACAAGGTGATTAAGCGCCGTTAATCTTCCCTTTATAACTCTTATAAGCTCTTACTAACGCCGTTCCTTCTTATATAGGTAGCAGTAATAGAACTGCTCCTTACCATCACTGCCTTTTAATATAATATCCTCTCCCCATATCCAGATTGATAATGTTCGCTGCTTAGTATGCTTTAGCGGTTTTGTTAAGCTTTAACAGCAAATATAGACCTTTCCTTTATAGCGGAACTCCTCTACCTTACTCATCAAATCAATCGCGTTTAGATTGACATTTTACGGCGCTAGAATAATATCGTCAGAGGCAGAAAAGACGCGTAAAGGGAAAAGGCGCTGCTAGATCCTTAGCATGGCGAACAACACCAAGGGAGAGGTAGTAATAGAGGTTAGTGGAGGGAGGGACGGCCTTAGTAAAAGCGACATTATAAGCAAAGCTGCAGTGCATAGCAGCGGTAAGGAAGCAGCGATAATTAGGCGTTCTTAATTTGGTAGCTAATACTATATACAAAGGACGCGCAGTCATTACTTACTCCCCTAATTGGCTATTCGCTGCGCACTAACTATATAGCGCCCAACCTCCCTCCCAATAAGGTATGGGCTGTGGCGCGCCAGGAGCTCCATAAGCTTTAATCTACGCCACGCCGGCGTCAAGATTAAAGGATCCAGATCCAAATCTAGCTAGAGCTCTATAGCCAATCCAAATAGACGCCAGTCCAATTCCATTACTGTTCTCAAGCGGGGGAGGAACCTATAAGACACTAGTTAGTTAATCCTATTAAAAACGATATAAATATACATACCAAATCTAATAGCATCTATTATTGCACCCTCCTGTATTAATGGTAAAATCACTAGTGGCCTACGGGCTCCTTTCGCAATAACTATAAAGCAAATCAAAACCCATGTTTCAAAATCCCTTGGCCGCAGATATGGTATAATAACAAAGAGGTCTCTTCTATAATCTCGCCAGCTTTTTATATCGCTAGTTTAGGGTTGCTCTCCAAGTAGCGGCTCAGCTTTAGTTGTAAGGTAATATATTCTGCCTAGAATAGAGAGTTTAACCAATAGAAATATTCTTAGAGATAATATTATAAGACGCACAACTTGATAGACATTGCTCATTTGGCTAATAGCGAGGAGGATAAAGCGGGCGACGTCTAAGGTATAGGCGGCTAGGCAAGAGCCAAAATAAAAATGCCTTTCCTTAGGTAACCAAATTATTTCAAAATAAAAAAAGACCTAAATGCTACTCTATACGGGTATTAAAACCTCTAGAAAGGCCTAAACGTTAGGTTAGTATAAAACTATAGTCCTATAGGCAGGTTCATACATATATATATATAGTGATTTGCTTAGACACAACCTAAAGAATACCTTCCGTAACCTAGGAATACTATTAAATCTACTTATAAATAGCAGGATTTGAACATTTATATAGCTGGTTATAACCCCTACTACCATCCATAATATAAGAGTGGGTGGCCCCTGTGCAACCAATACCAACTGTAATCTCAAAGCTTAAACGGTATAGGTAAGGAAAGAAACAGTTAAAAGCAAGTAATAAATATAGTCAAACGTTATAAGTAGTTCCATGTTTTGTAGTTTTATGGGATAAGATGTAGGCGTATAGGTATCTTTAGCGCTCTATATAGCTTTCCAAGTGCAAGCAGAGATAGCACTACTAGACCTTTATTTGCCCCAATCTCCAATGGAATAACACGCAAAAAACCAGGACGGAAGTAGCTATCTACACTAAAATAAGACCGTATATGCACGCCACCTATAACTAAGAGTTAGCTGCCTAGATGCTGCCTAAGCGCCCTAACACGCCTTCCACATTTTAGCTCTCTTGTATAATTACGCGATGCTAAACCTATATACTAGGGTACCCTACATTTTAAGCGCTCGCATCATCTATATAATTAATGCCATTCTGCTTTAGTAGGTACTTGACCTTAACGGAAGTACTAAATTGCGTAAATAGAGCGCGTTGGTAAACCCACGCAGCAATTTTAGTTAGCCGACGGTCCGATCTCTTCTACTTAGTAGTTAACAAAACTAAATCTTAAGCTTCTTTATCCCTCTAATATCTCCGCTCCCTCTCTGTTAGAGATGGCTCCCCTTTTATAGATTTATAATTTAGAGCTTACCTCTTCTAGAAATCGTATATTATATAACCCTATAATAAGTTAGCTAAAGGAAATTTGGTAAAAGGTAGTTCCTACTAGTGGCACAATCTTCTCACAAGTTGTACAAAAATGAGTCCTATACGCTGTACACTAGTATAAGTTGTCCATCAAAAAACAGCCGCTATACATTAGTTGACTTTCTAGCGCAGTCCTCTTTAAGCTATAACACCAAGGGGTACAAGGTCGAGGGAGTAAATTATATAAAGATTAATTTGTCTCATCCTTGGTTTTGGCCATAGTGGTTGCAAATTAATCGGGATTATTTAATATCCAGGTATTATAGAGCTAACGGCTATTAAATTACGCTCCCGCAAGAGAAGGCTACCCTAACTATATACTACACAGCTATTTTTCTTTTCCGGCTAGGGCAACGGCATATAACCACAGATAACGAAAGCTTTCTCTAAACCATAAAAATTACAGTTACGCGTTGGTTTGGGGTGTATGGTCGCTTACCTAGAAGTTAGTATTACGGGAAACGAAAGCAAAGGGGAAAATTAGCATATACTTAATATTATCAAGCCAGCTAGTTCAATTCTAGGTCCTTTTTTTTTTAATTAAGTAAGAATTACTAAGCAGCAGTCCTCTTATAATGACATCTTTTAGAAAATCTAAGGATTTATTAACTATTAGGTTAGGTTTTAGGGTCGTTCTTGGCAACAAAGCCAAGACGGACCCAATTAGTCCTTAGCTGCATACCGTAGAGTTAGATAGCAGGCCGATTGCTTTTATAGGTATTAAATAAGTAAATAAGGTTGGCGCTATTTATTACTTCCCTTAGAGCATCTGCCTTTTAGTTCAAAATAATATAAACCATAAGAGACGTAGCAGGACGCAGGATATAGAATGCATATACTATGGCTTTTATAGAGATATAGGGCCTAGATAACAGCCCAGGTGCTAAGACAATACTATATAGCACGGTCTTGGCACCTAAGCCTTGTTTACTTCTCGCATTTAGCAACAACTAACTCCTTTAGCGAAAATGTTTAATTTAACACGCTCCCAGCTTCTATTGTCTTATTCTCTATATATCTCACTTAATAAGGCAGCTGTTACGCAATTCTAGCTCAGTCGTTCCTTAGTAGGAGCTCTCCCTAACTCCAACACTTTTTTATATTTTTATGTTGGCTGCGACACGCATTACGCCTCTGTTTAGATATAGATCGCTTCTTTTTAGCTTTATGAATACCCAGAGCAATTTTTCCCATTTCTATCCGCCCGGTATAGGTTTTGTTGCCTGTTAAAGAGGCAACCACACTATAAGGATATAATTTGTAAGACTTCGTAAGCGACCTACAGTTCTTTAGTGCCTATATTACCTTGGAACTTCTTATCTCCTTAGTATTAGTAAGTTTAAGAGATATAAAATCTATTCTTTACGCTAATAAGATAAGTTAAAGGAGATACCAGTTAATCTAACGTCTTAGTCTAATATAAAGTTATGTTTTAAGCTAGCAGTTAACCAGATTGAAGATTACATCTCACAACCTATTTCTAGTAATTGGAGGTTTAACAAGCTTAAGGCTCTACTCCACTTAGCCTTAAATAATAATGCCACTAATCCTAGACATTCAAATGACCCTAAAGAGCAAGGTGGGACTAAGGGAATTGTGGAGCCTAAAAATCTTAAAACTAAGATTAATAGTAGCCCTAAATCCGTATAAAAATTTATCTAAATATTTTGAATTAAGCTCTTAAAGCTAGATCTAAGCCGATTTTCTAGTCGTTTCAGGCTTCTTAGCCTAGAGAACGGTTAAGACTTTACTATACTTGCGCTTGCACTCTATAAGCATGTTTTTAACTAGTCATCCAAATTATAGGAGCAATTTCGAGTAAGTCGGCACCTCTTAGTATGCTACTTTCTCGTCTAGATAAAGTTAGATACGAGTTTAAAAACAAATAAAAAGAGCGCATTACAGAAGGTAAGTCACTTTACAGTATCCTAGTTTGCCATATCCCACTAACTTTGATTAGATTAATACGGAAATAAATAAAACTAGCTTTATTAGTTAAGGTAGCAATTTTAAAAGGATCCGCGACCAAGCAAGGCTTATAAATTAAATTATAGCTACTCTTTGTTCCTCCTAGGCGTTTAATGTTAATGACATCTACCAAGCTATTTTTAGTAAGTAAGTTGTGCCCTATTAGACAGCTTGGGCTTAATCAGAGCAGGGGGTTCAACTTTTCACTATATTAGTACGTACTATCGCATGCCTATTAAGGGCTAGGACGAGGTACTTTTATAAATCCTTGCACTTAGAAAGGACCAAGAGGGCTAAGAAGGAAGTAAGGAATAAATAAGCCAAAGGGAAAACAAAGATAAGGAAAGGGAGCAAAGGGAGCAGAGGGATAAGAGGGAAGAAAGGGAAAAGAGCCAATATATTACAGGGAGCGTCACCGCTGCTAACTTTATAGATATTCTTTGCCGCTCTCTCCCAGATCTTAAATAAGACTTCCTAATATAATAAAACAAGATCTAACAACCCTAGGAATGAGATTATTTTTAAAGCCATTGGCTATTAGCCTATATAGTATAGCTATTAAAATAATTCTTAAGACCTAATAGAATCTGCTAATAGTACGGATACTAGTACATCCTAAAGTAAACGTTAAGGAGAGGTCTTGTCCAAAGCGTCGAAACGCCATAGATTAATTAATACTAGGGAAAATAATAACAAAGAAATACTAGCAGAGTTTCAAGGCCCATTTACCACAATAGCTCTAATTAACTAGTTAGGCTACTTCCAGGTTAAGCAAAGAAGTGGCACGACCTCAAATATAGTAATAATAGATATAGCTCTTAAACAATGGCTTATGTCCGCCGCTTTAGTAACATAAATATACGGCAACAAATATGGATAAAACGGCACTATACGCGAATTATACCAATACAAGTTCAATCCCTAAAGTAGGACTTAATCCTAGATTTAATAATATATTATCAGACTATTCTTTAGGCACAGACCCTAGATTTAATAATATATTGAGTTTGCTAGGCAATGACGCGCTATCAAAATTTATGTTGGGCGCTGATCCAGGATTTAATAATATACTATTACAACGTAGGTTATTGGGCACGGATTGTGGATTTAATCTACTGTTATCCTTTACTAGGGCGAGCGACGCTCCTATATACATAAGTCAGCTGGATCTATACGGTCAATAATTAAAGCAATGTTCTTTTTAATATTCTTATTATATATAGCCAGGTATATTGTATTAGTCAATTCGTATCCTCGCCACACTCTATATATTATCACTTTGCTTCTTCTTAAATGCTTTTAATAGCCCAAGTCCGCCGCCAGGAGGGGGATACTCTATTACTACGCTTCCATCAAGAACTAAGACCTTATTTAGCTCTAAAATAACTTCTTTTAATTAAAGCTCCCAAATATTCTTATTAGACATCCTATAAGACCCCTCTATTACCCTAAAAAATCCCATATCAGGTTAAAGCTTCTCCTTTATTAGTCTATATATAATCACCTAGCCTAGCTATGTTCTCCAACGCGGCAGTTATGACTTATTTCTTAGCAGAATAAAAGCGGCTAGTACGCCTTAAGGTTCGCAGTTCTTAATATAGTTTCCTATCTACTAAAATATTAGAAAATCTCGACAGTGAGATAGCTAGTACTATACTTCCCAACCAAAACCAAATAGCTCCTCGCATTTTGCCCCCTAGCCTAGAGTTTTATATCCTAATGTTGAAGATTCCCTGCTAGACTTGCTTAAGCAACCAAAGATCTCTTTAAGGACTGCGGTAATAGAGCCTTTATTTACGGGATTGTATGTAATAAGTTCATATCCCAGATCTTAGGCCATTTAAATATCCTATAGTAAAGGCCTAGATCGGGATAGGACGACTATAATTATACCTACAGTTGGCTAGCAAAGGGCTAGACGTACTCCTAAAAAATAAAAAAAAGTTAGGTTAGTTCTAATGTTATATAGAACTGCCAAATATAGAGATAACATTTTTGCTGCCTAATTATAGGGGGATAGCAGAGACCCCTTAATTCGCTTAGTCACGTAGATTGCATATAGCTTTGAACTTACTCTCTTGTCGCTCCAACAAGAACTATCAACTTGCTATAGAAGACACACTTCCTTATATATAATGACGCTTAACATCTTAGCCCACAGGGATATATGTGCGGCGCCCTTTCCGCCCATTTGTAGCTCTAACAAGACCTCAAAACAGCACACCACACGCAACCTTTAACCAGTCTTTATTGCGCCCAAAATTGCAAATCTAATATTCTGGAAGCTTCCTAGACCATAAGATTGTTTTAGGACGTCTAAATAAATAGAAAGCTGGCTTAGCGGCAAAGACTTTTAAAATATACCTCCGTAACACTACTTAATTAATTAAATTATTCCTTAAACGGCGTATGCGAGCCAATACCCTTACTACAGGAGTACGAGCCCTAAGCTCTATAAGGTATTCAAGAACATCAGCCATACCTAAGACAACGCTTACGCTACTCGCCGCTATACGCCCATGCTGACTTGGTGTATTAATATCAGCACCTACCTCGACAGGTTAAACAGCGTCCATAAATCCCCGTCCGGCAGCAAAATGTAATGGCGTGAAGCCGGAAATGTTGCGCTCCAAGACATTTACTCCTGCCTTAAACAGTAGCTTTATCAAGACGGTTTTTCCTTGCCCCGCTAGGAGGTGTAACAATGTATTTCCATAAGGATCTCTCAGGTAGATATTGACCTTTGATTTTTTTAGTAAGGATTTAAAAGTAAACATACAGTTGTAAATAGCGGCCTATTCCAAAACTGTCCCTCTTTTTCTTTCTCCGTAGTAGAGTGTAACGTCACTAAGTCCAGTTGTTAGACTGCCGGAGAGCTTATAGGTAAGACATATTTTTTAAGCCCTAATTTAAGAAGCTTCTTTAAAGATAAAGGGTAGTAATTAGAAAACTATTCTAGCAAGTAGAGGTATAAAGCAGATCCTAAAAAAGTACCAATAGTAGATATATAAAAATGAAAATGACTTTAACACTATAAAGAAGAAGCTGTTCCTGTATAAAGAGCCCTATAGACCTGGCATACCGGACAAGTTCCCATATAATGGATTCTACAGGCTTAAAGAACTTAAGAAATTCCCATAAGAGAAGCCCTATAAATTTGGCTATAAGTAAAAGCCCTATTATACTTCCTCTTAACCCTTTCCTACCATATTAGTAGAGGTACACAATCCCACTTAGCAGATTGTAATAGATGGAATAAGTGCTAAAGAGTATACACTAGACATTATTCTTTAACTCTTTAATATATAAATCCATAAGCCTACTAACCTTAAACACCACTGGTATTTGCTTAGGATATAAGTGTTTAAGCTTAGAAAGAAACTTATAGAGTTTAGGGTTATTATTATATATTAATTGTCCTTTATCGGTAATACAGTAAATAAAATCTTCTACCCATGTTAAGAGACTTAAGAGATTATCGTAAATTGTATAGAGCTTGGAAGAGGTCAAGCTAAGAGAGATAAAAGCGCGGGTTTTAGAACGTAAACAGATTACTAGGCGTTCTATAGGCGTTCTATAGTTTCTTGTTAAATTTCTACTTTATTCTTCTGTATAGCATTGCACTTACAAAGTCTTGCCTGCTGAATTACGCCAAATCCCAAGTTATCCATTGTTATTCAATAATCCATCATTGTTACTCCGGCTTGGTTTATTAATATTGGTAGTATCAATTCGCCCTTCCACTAGGTCACTCCAGCGCAATCTATTAATAGGGTGGCCAGAAGTCTACAGCTTATTACTATTATTTAAAACTACTGTCTCTTTACTAATATCTTTATCACTATCCTCTTCCCATCCTTAATTATAAGGTGTGAAATATATAACGCTAGGGTGGTATATATAGATTGTCTCCTAAGCTGTTCCTATAGACCTGCGAGAATTATTAGCAATCCAATTTAGGTTTGTCTAAGGCATTATATATAATAGGACTTATTTAACAAGTACAGAAAAGAACTATATTTCAGCAAGGCTTAGTATTTAAAGAAAAGGTAGCCTAATCTAAGGACATTTAGAGGCAAGGTAAATGCCACCTTTATAATATTTCCTCCACTACCTAGCAGAGCTAAGACCAAGTTTAGAAATGGAGGTTAATACTACCTAAACAAGGCAAAGTATATTAGCGGCCCCTTTACCCTAAAGCTGGCGCGTAATATCCGTTGGCTATAATTACTCCTTTTTTAGTATACTGTCTGCACCTAAAAGCGTAGGCTGCTAGACTGAATTTAACAGTGGCTGTTTAAATTAAAGAAGGCATTGCTAGGAATAATTATTAGCTAAGTTGTTACTAAATATAAATACTTAACTAAAACATATTACATTAATGCGGAAGGACTAACGCACCAGTCTCTAGCTTTATAAGTAGTGCTTAATTATCATTGCTTATTAGATTATAAAGTAGTCTCAATAAACTCTAGCTCTTATTAGCATTGACATAAAGAAGCTTATATAAATGCCGCACACTTTAGCAGCTAGAGAAGTTTGCATAAATTTGTTAACTGGAATCGCGTAAATTACTCTAAGATTAATATTTCTACCTAAATCTATATAACGTGGGTAAAAGCAATACCACTTTCCAAGCGCTGTGCTACGGTTTCTAAGGCATGCAGTATAAGTAAGGAGTTAGGAGATAAAGCTATGGCGCATTTGGCCGGCTCTAACGTAACTAAAAAGAAGTTTAGAAATACAATTCCCACTCCATCTAAAACTGGATAAGGGGCTCTACATACTAGTATTTAGGGGTAGCCCTAATAATCAATTATCGTTTAAAGCTGATGATCCGGTCAAGCCAAGTTTTACGCTTAGAATTAAACAGAGGACTCATTCAATATTATAAGAAGAACATTAGACACTAGATGCCAGTAGAGGCATCAGCCTATAATTTCAATAGCAGAACTTAAAAATATCAAAAGTAAAAGGGCTAAATAGGCTTACAGCGGTTTAAGCTATTTGCTGCAGTTTAGCATCCCTAGCCTTACTCATTCCAGTTATTTCACTTCGTTTTGAAATTAAGGGCCTACTAACCACAAATCTAGCATATAAGCTGAATATTTAAGACTTGGCGTTACCAAGGGTTCTTGGACTAAGGTAGTATAGCACTTTAGCAACCCGTTAGCTATTAGAACATCTACCTTTCTAAGATTAGAATTTATGCAGTTGCAGTAAACAAAAATAAGGCAGAGCTACGGCACTGCCTTTTAGGGTATCGTCTTAGGTCTTATGTAAAGGTTAGCTTTCTAAACATAAATAGGCATCCCCTAGGCCCTTTAGTTAAAGAAACCATCCTACACTAAGACATTAAAAAGACAGCATATCTACTCTTAATGGCTTTTATTTATGGCTTATTAACATTACCCTCTTAAAGGACCCTGTTTTCGGCTTGACCCTAGTAGAAATCTCTAAGAATTCCATAGTCAACAACTAGGTAAAAAGTACGGCATTTCTAAATAACCTAGAAGGACCAGTCCCAAGCCAGATAACAGTGGCATTAGAGTAAATCATAATTACAGGCACCCAGTTTACGGCAATTAATAGTATAACTAAAACCAAAGGGGAACCAATTAATAAATCTAGCTAGGTGTTTAATTTTGAAGGACAATATAGTAGAATTAACAAGAGCGCGTCTTCAATAAATAACAAAGTTATGGATGACGCCCAATTCCTTGCCGAAGTCGGGGGTGCATTTCTAGATAAAGGTATATTTTAACATCTCCTTCTTTACAGAAAATCGGAATATTAACCCACTAACTACTCTTTTTTAGAGGAAAGTAGCACCTTTTACCACACATGCAACCTTACCAAAAGGTAGCGCCACACTCCAAAACTTACGCATACCCATCTTACCATCAAAAACAATCGATTTTCTAACTTTTAAGACCTAATTCCTACTGCCTAGCGAGCTAGAAGTGGATTT
>Ga0307507_10000995_pt1 | contig 63055 bp, 10 predicted proteins | sample 7_EM_MG_FD_207223 | JGI IMG/M metagenome (GOLD analysis project Ga0307507, IMG submission 207223) | Populus trichocarpa ectomycorrhiza microbial communities from riparian zone in the Pacific Northwest, United States - 7_EM | ecosystem: Host-associated > Plants > Roots > Unclassified | place...
AAACCACTCTAAAAGGTCCAAACAGCCTGCCTTAGGAGTATAACAGGCGGGTATAAGCGAACGGCCACAGCACTGCTCAAGAAGGAAGCCAATATTCCCCCCCTATAACTATATATTGAAGCCGATGCAATGCAAAGGGTGCAAAAGGAACGCAACTTTAACGTTATAAAGTATATTAAGACACGCCTAAACAAACTATAGAGGGACCCTAGGGTGCCCTATAGGAGAAGAAACCAACAACCCTAAAGTAGGGAAGATATATTAGGAAAACAGGTGGAGAAAGCAGAAGAAGAATAGTGCGGCGCTAGGGCCCAGGCCTATATAGAGGAGAAAGGGAGACGCGCAAGAGGCCAGCAAAGATAACAGTAAGGGAGAGAAAGGAGCCAAAGTAGAGTATAAAAGAGTACTGGAAAACCATCTACCGCAATATAATACTGGTTGGACCGACGCTAGAGAGATAAATAGGAGTTAAAGGTATAGAGGCAGACTTAGGCAAGGGGAACCTAAGCCGTAGCATGGGTAATGCTATGGGGGGTAAATACCTAAGGGCCCCAAAAGGGCCTAACAAAGGCAGAAAATACAATGGCAACACTCTTAAGAATAGAAATAATAGGACTAAAAGATTGGCTTCACTAGGTGGGTGTCCTAGTGGGTAGCCTAAGGTGCAAATATAGCTGGCTAAGACAGACACTAAAACACGTAATACTATTATGCCCCTTACGCACCGGCTAAGAAGCAATACTCTTAGCAGCTAGTACAGAAAACTATAATACACTACTCTTAACATAGAAAGGCCTTAAGGCGGCTACCCAGTGGCTTATTAGCTAAAATATGCTAGACCAGTTCTAGGTTGCAAAGGAAATAGCAATAAAAGGTAAAGGGGCAAGTAATAGGCGCCCCCTAATAACTCTACAAAAGTAGAGTATAGTGTATAATACTAGCGCGTCCGTAGGTTTGTTACGGCAGCAGTAGTTCCCAAAAAGGTTAAAAAGTGAGGTAGTAGAGCACCACTAGTAACTTGCAGGCGACTCGCAAGCGAGCCCTAAAAGGTGGGGAGACGGATTACGGGGTTTTCTTAAATAGAGTTTTCTCCCCACATATATATAAGGAGTAGTCCGCGCAGGCCCAACAGGGATCCGAATCGGACGTTAAGCAATAAATAATAATAATAATTAAGGTCCTTAGCAACTATAAGAATATATAGTATTTTACAACTATAAAACAGCTAAGTTATTATTAAGCCCGCTAGTTAGAATATCTATTCCGTTTTTAATTCTTAATTATATACCGCCTAGGAGTTTAAGGTTAGAAACCTAATACCCTAACCCAATATTTATAAAACATGCCAGTATAAGAAGAAGCGCGTATCTACTATAATTAAACCCTACTTCTGTAAGGGATATTATTGCGGTTACCTCGGGTTGCCCTTAGGACAACCCCCGGATACCCCTTAGACGTCCATCAGTTACGTGCCAGAGGCACATGCCTATAGTATATAGTCTCCACGATCCTCAAGGCCTTACCTCCTTAAGGATTCGTCTCTCTTACTAATCTATCTTATTCCATAATCGTGTCCTTATAGCCCCCTGTCTATAAGTTCCCCTCACATTCAAATCCTTCCTACTCTTTTTTAGAAGGGTAGCTAGCTTTAAGAACCAGATTGTGTATTTATATTTTATTTACACCTACCATTCCTCCCTTAAAATCTTGCAATAACTTAAATAGAAACTCCACGGATACCTTATAGAAAGCCGTCACGCTAAAGCAGGAAGGTCCCTCTGATAATAAGAAATTGCAATAATACAAACCTCTAGGTAAGACGGCCGAATGAGCCCCAATACCCAGATGTACCAGGAGCTTGAAGACTCTCGTATACCTACGGTCACTGCTGAGGAAAACGCAGATACCCTCTATAACGGTCGCAACGCTGCCAAAAAGCAACCGGAACCCCTCCGGCCCTACCTAGGCTAATTGGAAGATTAAGCGCTAGAGGCGACCCTAAGATCTTCCCCTAAGCCGGAAATGCCAAAGGAATATACTAACGTGTCTAATTAGGGATCCAACTAGAACCCTCCTAAAGGACCATCAGCCTATAATTAATATAGTGGCGGTGCACAGACTGCCTATAAGCTAAGCGGGCCTACCCCTTTTAGTAACTTAACCTAAATATTAACTCAAGACCCGAGCCTTATTAGGAAGCCTATACTAGCTACTAGTACTAATACCACCTCTATAGCCGGAGCTTCCCTAGGCCCAAATTTGGAAAGTTAAGAGCCCCACACCAATTTTCTTTAAGGAGGATATTGGGAAGCTGCCGCTAGGCTCTTAGAAGCCATACGGGAAGGAGCTACTAATAAACATATTAGAAACCTCTAGGGGTAAGTTTAGATCTAGCAGAGCTTAATCTAGGCTAGATAAAATCTTTTATAACCTGGCTAAGGCCTAAGGCTTTTCTAGGGCTACCTAGTATCCACCTAAGGAGATATGGAAGACCTAGAGAGGTATCTATATAATAAACGGAAAAAAGATATAGACTAACTGGCTAAGGCCTCTAATAGTCTAGAACTTTGTCACAAACCCACCGCCTAATAGTTGGACGATTAGTTTCGTAAAGTAGATAACTTTTTTAAGATGCTAATAATTTGAGATAATACCAAAGAATATATACAGTGGATTATTAGCAAGATTAAAGACCGATTACTAAACTAGATTACGTTTAATCAACTCAATAAAGAGCAAATTACTATATGGCTATAGCTGCAGACCTTCCTAAAGGGTTGGACCTAAGATCCGCATGTTATATAATGCAATAATGCAGAACAATTCTGGAATAGTATATAGTTGGACCGTTAAGACTTCTGCCAGTTTATAAACTTTATAAAAACTCATGCTTAGTAGATAGATCTAAAGCCCTTTAAAAATAGGGATGGCAGTGTCCATAAGAAGGAGAAGATTGGATTTATTTAGGCTAGAATTAAGCCAGCAATTTATAATAAAATAAAGCGCGTAGAAGCCCTACCGCGGATTACTATATATGCGGATTTTAAATGAGCGGTTCTAAACGCTAAGAATATAGTAAGGAACCAGACCTCTTCTAATAGGAGGCTAAGGGGTTATTAAAAGCGTGGGCACTCTAGTAGTAATATAGGGCAGACCCAACCTTTAAAGAAGCCGTTCTTAAAGAGAACTTTGGAAGGGTTAAAATTAGGGGCCTTAAGTAATAGGAAAGACTCCTAGGGCTAACCTAATACCCATCTGGCACCTTTATAGAAATACTCTAAAAAGTTAAGAGAAAACTCTAGAGGTAAATTTTATTAGAAGAAGTAGGGTAAAAAACGCACTAATAATATAAAAAAAGAAAAGCCCTAGTTGCGGACCTCTCCCGGCTATAACTAGGGTAAGATATAGAAGGAGAGACTCTCCGTATTACTATTAAGCTGGAAATGGCACTCCCTATAGGTGAGGTACGTTAGTTCCAAGCACTATATAACAGCGGCGCCGAAATCAATCTTATACAATATGATTTGGTAAAAGAGTATAAGCTTATCCCATTGCTAAGGTGGCAGAAACCTATTATAGGGTTTCTAGATAAGCATTAGATCAAACTACATAGTGCCTATAAGCTTATAGTGTTAGTAGCCAATATACACAACTATACCAAGGTAGTTAGTCCGCAACCCTTCTAGGTGGCTAACTTTAAAGGCTATAACCTTATTCTTGGATACCCTTAGCTTACAGAAGCAGATCCTAAGATACACTTTAAAACAGGAGCCTTTAAATAGTAGAATGATAAAGAATTAAAAGGGCGTATATTACTAATAAGCTTAAAAGATATCCTAGAAGATATGGCTTTAGGTAAAATAGTATACGCTCTACACTTAAAGGAGTATTAGATTAAACCCCTATTCTATAGCAAGATGGGTATAGAGCCTAGTATAGGTAATAACCCCTCTATAATAGAGACCCCATAGGGAGCTGCCGGATAGGTCGCGGAGATACTATAGGGAGGTAGCGATCTTGAAGATTTTATAAGATACTTCCACCACCACGGGTTACTCTGGCTTAAGCAATATATAGAGAATATGCTACAGCACCTTAAACGCTGCGTTAAAGAATTCCCTACCCTCCATTGGCTACCGCATAAAATAGTTTAACATATGGTAGTAACCATATATAAGCAACCACTATAACGCGTAACGCTACCTATAGGCATTCTAAGGGAGCTCTGGGACCTACCTAATAATAATATGGAGGATAAACGCGACCCTAATCTATCGAATATTCCATTAGGCCTAAGGGACTTACTAAGGGTATTCTTAGGCAGGCGAGCTAAAGTTATAGCGCAGAACTTAAAATATAATTATATAATTAATCTAAAAGAGGGTAAATAACCTCTAAACCTTCCTATTTATAACCTCTCTTACAAAGAGCTTAAGATCCTATAGGAATACCTTAATAGTGTATATAAAAAGGGATGGATCTAGCCTAGTAAGTCACTAGTAGGCGCACTAATCCTCTTTATCCTAAAACCGGATGGAACTATAAGGCTATATATAGACTATTACAGTCTTAATAAAGTTACAATTAAGAACCGTTACCCACTACTACTAGTTAGTGAAATGCTGGATTAACTATTTAGGGTGAAGATCTTTACAAAGCTGGACCTATAAGACGCCTATTATAGGCTCCATATTAAAGAAGGGGATAAGTAGAAGACCGCTTTTAAGACCTAATACGGCCACTTTAAGTATATAGTAATGCCTTTTGGGCTAGCTAATACGCCTATAATATTCCAATTGTATATTTATAGAGCCTTAGGGGGACTAGTTAACTATATATATATTATCTATTTAGATAACATCCTAATCTACTTAGAAGATAAGGATTAGTATAAGCAATATATCTACCAAGTGCTGGAACGTTTAGATAATTAGGGCCTCTACGCTAAGGCGTTAAAGTGTACCTTTAATACTAAGTAGGTTAAGTTCCTGGGTTATATTATAACGCCTATAGGCGTAGTTATAGACCTAGTACAGGTATAAATAATTTAAGAGTAGCCGGAGCTAAAAAGCTATTAGGATGTTTAAATGTTTCTAGGCTTTACTAATTTCTATAGGCGCTTTATCTATAACTACTTAGATATTGCCCAATACCTATTTAATTACATTATAGAAGCTTCCTAAGACCTGGCCTAAGGAGCAAAAAGCTTAAAAGCAGGAAGGAAGAAAACTAAAAAGGGACTAACTAAATAGTATAAACCATAGTCATGGCCTGGAAAGGTTTAGGAGGCCTTCTAAAAACTATAAAAAAAGTTTACAGAAGCTCTATTACTATAGTATTTTAACCTAGATTAGCCATTAATGATAATTACTAATATATTAAATTTTGCCTTTATAGGTATCCTACTGCAACCTAATAGGGATCTAGATGCTACCTAGCTCCACTAAAGACCAGTAGCATTCTATAGCAGAAAATTCTAGGGGCCTAAAGTTAGGTATTATACCCACAATAAGGAACTACTGGCCATAGTTAACTGCTTTAAATAGTAGCAATATTACCTTAAACACGCAAGCCATACTACTTATATACTCTTAGATTATCATAATCTACGCTACTTTATAATTATAAAGGAGCTTATACCTTAATAAGCTAGATAGGTAGAGGAGCTTACGCAATTTAATTTTAAGATTAAATATAAGCTAGGGGAGAACAACCCTACTAATAAACTGTTATAATAGCCAGACTATGCCAAAGGCTTTAAAACGGGAGAAGGAAAACAGATAATAGATATCTTACTCCCTATATTACAGAATAAGCTCTAGGTGTGGGATACTTAAATACCTATAGCTTTATATACTAAGTCTTAAGTGGTGTAAACTCTATTAGTTTTTACTAACGTTTTAGCTAACACCTGGTTCGTTACTATTAAGGGTCTAAATATACCTAGATAGGACGTCCCTAATATATTCTTAGAACCTAATAATATATTACCCCTAATTACTAAGCTATCCTTTTAAACTAATAGTAAAGCTATAAAGTAATTAGAACTCAGAGCCCTATAATAACTAAAGAACTTTAACCTTATAGCGGCCTTTTTAACACACGCGTATTAAAGAGTTGTAAGATCTATAGTACCATCTAGTCTTATACTTAGAGCAGTATAGGACAAAACAGCTTTTATATGGGAACTATCTAAAAGGTTAACAGATTTTATCTATAAGGTATAATAGAGGGACACTTTCTATGCTATCTTTAATGTGGAAGTAGACCGGAAACATAATAGAAAGGAAGCTATAAGGTGCTAAAATTAGGAACTGGACCTAATGGGCCTACTATATAGAAATGGTAAGGTTTAGGTACCACTAGAAGTAAATCTATAGTAGAAGATTCTTATAACAAATTATAATAATCCTCTAGGCGGCCACTATGGTTAAGCTAAGACAGTGGAATTACTTTAGTGTAAATACTATTAGCTAAAGCTTAAGCAGGAAGTAAAGGAATATATTAGCTATTATAAGAAGTGTTAAGTATATAAAATCTGTAGGCATAAGCTATAGGGTCTACTTAAATTAGTTCCCCCTACTAGTAAGCTATAGTAATATTACGCTATAGACTTTATTATAGATCTCCCGCTATTTAAAGATGGCTAAAGATAAATATATAATTTAGTCCTTGTACTTATTAATAGGTTTTTAAAGTATATTTAATACCTTCTTATTAACAAAATAATTAATATATAAGTACTTGCTAGCCTAATTAAGGAGAAATACTTTCTTAAAGTAAACTAGCCGTACTCTATTATTATTAATAGGGGCAGCGTCTTTATAAGCCAGTACTAGTCGGATCTATGCTTTTATTTAAAGATAGACTACTATTATAGTATAGCTTTCTATCTATAAACAGATAGGTAAATAGAACGCTAAAACCAGGAACTAGAGTCTTATTTATAAATATATTTAAACTACTAGCAAGATAATTAGTGCAAACTACTTCTATATATGGAGTATGCCTATAACTTAAAGTAATATATATTATATAAGTATACACTAATTTAGATTGCCTATGGTATCTAACTATTTAGGTTTAATAGTATACCCAGTAATCACTGGCTAAGGCCGTATAATTAATTATAGGATTCTACTGGAAAGTTAAAGGATATCTACTAGAGAGTATAAAGATACCTCTAGGAATAGAAAGAGTAATAAAAGTATATAAAGTAGAGCCTATAAGATGCCTAAGAGCAGCAAAGACTCTAGTACAACCATAAATACTAAGATAAGCATTTCGGAGTAGGCAATAAGGTTCTATTATATTTAACAAATATTAAGACCCATTAACTATTAAAGAAGCTTAATATAAGATACCTAGGTCCCTTTTAAGTTAAAGAATAAATTAGTAAGCTAGCCTACTATCTCTAGCTACTCCTATCTATAGCCTATATATATTTAGTATTTTATATAAACCTACTAGAGCTATAGTATAGACTACTACTAGAAAAGAACTTCTATCTAAGCCCAATTAAACACCCTAAGGTAGTGGGCGAGCGGTATAAGGTTGAAGTTATACTATACTATAAGTCTGTTAAGAACAAGCTTTAATATAAAGTTAAATGGCTAGGCTAGCCTACTAAGGACTCTATATAGGAACTAGAGGATTACCTTAATTATTATAAAGATATTCTAAAAGAATATTAGAACTAAGGTCTATAATCTATAAATTATAGAAAGCGCTCTAATACTATAGTATTATTACAACCTATAAAGAAAGCTTATAATAGGCTATAAAAGGCCCTAAAGAGTAAATAGGTTAAATTAGATATAGAACGGATAGGCTCCAGAAACCATAAGGATTAGGGCTACGGCCTAAGGCAGAATAGGTCCTTAGCCTTTTTATATATATAGCATAGAGTTAATAGGGCATTTTGCTAGAATTACATTCCTATTTATTAATTTATATTAGGAACGTTATTCCTAGGGCTTCTAAGCCCTTCTTAAAAGCCTTCTAAGGCCTTTTTAAGTACCTAATTAAGGTACTTAATTACTACTATATATAAGAATAAATCCCAAATACCTAATCTAAAAAGCTACTATGCCTTATTCTTAGGAGTAGGGTTAGTATCTATTGGCCCTCTAAAAGATGGCTAACGGGAATAAGATCCCTTTATAGGTGTATAAGTAGGCATAAAAACAGGGGTAGGACGATAAGGTATAGCTAGGGTAGAGATCCTTAAACACTTAATACTAATATTAGGTCTAAACTAATACTAATAAAGCTCTTATGGCGTCAGCTTATAGTTAATAAAGATACGCTTAAGCCTAGAATAAATAGAGATATTAGCTAGCTAGTATAGTCTAGAACTACTTAGACCTTACTATAGCAACTATTAGTTACCTATTTACTAGGTACCTAAAGGGTAACCTACCTAATACCATATTATATTATACTCTTTTAAAACTTAATATATATGCGCGAACTCCTTTTTATAGTAAATGGCAACCTTCTTCTTATTACCCCTATCCTTTACCCTATCCTTAGTATACTAGCCTTGCTCCTTTATTAGGTGTTGCTAGCTGGCTTACTAGGAATTATAGGCGGTATAGATGGCTATAGCGTAATCTTAAATTTAACTAAATTGTTTAGCATTTATACTAGAATAAGAAAGAGCCTAGGCAATATAGTAGTTAAGGATATTAAAGGAATATCGCTATTTAGGCCTAGGCTATTAAAGCTATAGTTAGCAATAGAAATCTATTAAGAATAGAAAAGCTTACCTTAATATAACTACTGCTTTTAGTACGTATACATTAATTATAAGGACTGAAGGTATTAGATCTAATATAGTGCGTCTTATTATAAGCCTCCAGAATCCTTTTATTAGACTTTTAGTCTTTTAAGGACGTATAAATAAAATTATTTAGGCAGAACTAGCACCAGTTATAGGTTAGCGGAGGTTAGGGTTCTATATATAATAGTAGGGCTAGAATACACTAAGGAACTAGCTTAGAAGAGTAGTTAATAGAAGAATAAAGAGGCATATTAAATTAATAACGGAAAAGAAGAAAATCTTAATAATATATTAAAGATATATCTAAAATTGGATAAAGGCTAATAATAGGAAGTAAGGTATTAAGGAAAAGGATTAAGCTTAATAAGTAAGGTGTTTTTATAATTTACCTCTAATACCCTTTTAGTGAATAGCTGTAACCTTGCTAATATAACTCCGTTATAATAGCGTAATTTAGAAAGAAGGAAAAATAAGTATAAGCTATTTAGCTATTACTTCCTTATAAAAACTAATTATGTGGCTAGGGGAAGGCAATTAAGACGTTAATTAAAGACGTATATAGGTTAAATTATACCTAAATAATACTATAGTATTAAAAGAATACTGTTATAGACGTTTTTAACAATTATATAATAGCTATAGGCGCTATTATAAAGTGTCTTCTATTTGCTAGGTAGTAAAGCTACGCTAATTATATAGTATAGGACTACTAGATTTAAAACTATATGCACTAAATCTTAAGAGATAAGTCTCTTTAATTAACTAATTAATTACCTAACTATATATAGCAGCCTAAGGGTAAATGTGGGAGTAATATATTAATAACATAGGGGATTAAGAGAAAGGATTATAGATTATATCTTAATAGTTAAAGATAATGGTGAGCTAAGGCCCTATATATTAAATTCTATACTAAAAGGTTCTATGGAACCATATTAGGAACACTAAATTGCCTATAATACTCGCGATTAATTATAGACTGGTATAAAGGCTTAAAAGTAGAGTTGTATAAAAATTCTTAGGTTAGCCTAGGTAGTTACTAGTACACTTTTAGTAGGCTTTTAATAGGTCTCTTAGTAATTCTTATATCTTTTTTCTAGTTATTATTTTTCCTTATTAAGGTTTTCAGGAGTTTAAAGTAGGGGTTAGATAAATAGGTAATATATAATAGTATACTAATATCTCTCTAAACCCCTTCTAGGACAAGCCCTCTATAATCTCCCTACTATAAGGTAATAGCGATTAGGGGCCAACCGTAAGAAGGGGGGGGGCAATGTAAGGGATATTATTGCGGTTACCTTGGGTTGCCCTTAGAACAACCCCTAGATACCCCTTAAATATCTATTAGTTATATACTAGAGGTATATACCTATAGTATATAGTCTCTATAATCCTTAAGGCCTTACCTCTTTAAGGATTTATCTCTCTTACTAATCTATCTTGTTTTATAATCGTGTCCTTATAGCCCCCTGTCTATAAGTTCCCCTTATAGCTTTACCTTAAGCTATTTAACCCCCCTATTAAAGACATTATAATATATATTCTTAAAATAACCAATTAATTAATTAAATAGATAATAGTTTATAAATACCTAAATAACAAGTTTATCTAAGAAATGGTTAAGCTAATTTAAGATAGCGTTGGACGCTCTAAAAGGATTTCTTTAAGTAAATATAAAGCTTGTAGAGACCGCTTATATTACTAGAACTATCTAGTTATACCTAACTATAATAAACTTAAGCTTAAGCTCCTTAAATATATATATAATTTACTAGTAGCTGGCTACCTAGGTATAAGGGGAACTTATAGATAGGGGGCTATAAAGACACGATTGTGGAATAGAATAGATTAGTAAGAGAGACGAATCCTTAAGGAGGTAAGGCCTTAAGGATTGTGGAGACTATATACTATAGGTATATGCCTCTAGTATATAACTAACGGCTATTTAAGGGGTGTTTAGGGGTTGTTTTAAGGGCAACCTAAGGTAACCTATAATAATATCCCTTATATTGCCCCCCCTTCCTTGTGGTTGGCCCCTAATTGCCATTACCTTATAGTAAAGGGAGATTATAAGGGCTCGTCCCAGAAGGGGTTTGGAGAGATATTAGTATGCCGCTATATATTATCTATCTATGTAACCCCTACTTTAAACTCCTGAAAACCTTAATATAGAAAAACATAACTAAAGAAAAGATATAAGAATTGCTAGGAGACCTATTAGAAGCCTATTAGAAGTATACTAGTAACTATCTAGGCTAACCTAAGAATTTTTATATAACTCTACTTTTAAGCCTTTATACCAGTCTGTAATTAATTATAAGTATTATAGGCAATTTAGTATTCCTAATATAGTTCTATAAAACCTTTTAGTATAGGATTTAATATATAGGGCCTTAGCTTACCGTTGTCTTTAACTATTAAAATATAATCTATAATCCTTTCTCCTAATCCCCTATATTACTAATATATTGCTTCCGTATTTGCCCTTAGGCTGCTATATATAGTTAGGTAATTAATTAGTTAATTAAAGAGACTTATCTCTTAAGATTTAGTATATATAGTTTTAAATCTAGTGGTCCTATGCTATATAATTAGCGTAGCTTTATTATCTAGTAAATAGGAGACACTTTGTAATAGCGCCTATAGCTATTATATAACTATTAAGAATATCTATAACGTTATTCTTTTAATACTATAGTATTATTTAGATATAATTTAACCTATATATATCTTTAATTAATATCTTAATTGCCTTCCTTAGCCGCGTAATCAGTTTTTATAAGGAAGTAATGGTTAAATAACTTATATATATGTTTCCTTCCTTCTAAACAATGCTATTATAATAGAGTTATATTAGTAAGGTTGCGGCTATTTACTAAAAGGGTATTAGACGGTAAAGTATAAGGATACCTTACTTATTAAGCTGTTTTTTTTCCTTAATACTTTACTTCCCATTATTAACCTTCGTCCAATTTTGGATATATCTTTAATATATTATTAAGATTTTCTTCTTTTCTATTATTATTTTAGTATGCCTTTTTATTTTTTTACTAACTACTCTTCTAAGCTAATTCCTTAGTGTATTTTGGCCTTACCGCTATATATAGAACCTTAACCTCCACTAACCTATAACTAGTGCTAGTTCTACTTAAATAATTTTGCCTATATGTCTTTAAAAGACTAGAAGTCTAATAAAAGGATTTTAGAGGCTTATAATAAGACACACTATATTAAATCTAATACCTTTAGTCCTTATAATTAATATATACGTACTAAGAGCAGTAGTTATATTAAGGTAAGTTTTTTTATTTTTAATAGATTTTTATTACTAACTTTAAGCTTTAATAGCCTAGGCCTAAGTAGTAACGTTTCTTTAATATCCTTAACTACTATATTGCCTAGGCTCTCTCCTATTTAAGCGCTAATACTAAATAACTGGGTTAAATTTAAGACTATACTATAGCTATTTATACTGCTTATAATTCCTAGTAAGCTAGCTAGTAACGCCTAATAAGGGAGTAAAGCTGGTATACTAAGAATAGGGTAAAGAATGGGGGTAATAAGAAGAAGGTTACTGTCTACTATAAGAAGGAGTTTACGTATATATATTAAGTTTTAAAAGAGCATAATATAATGCGGTATTAAGTAGGTTACCCTTTAGGTACCTAGCGGATAAGTAACTAATAGTTACTATAGTAAGGTCTTAGTGGTTCTAGACTATACTAGCCAGCTAATATCTCTATTTATTCTAGGCTTAAGCGTATCTTTATTAACTATAAGCTAATACCGTAAGAGCTTTATTAGTATTAGTTTAGACCTAATATTGGTATTAAGCGTTTAAGGATCTCTGCCTTAGCTATACCTTATTGTCCTACCCCTGTTTTTATGCCTATTTATACCCCTATTAAGGGGTCTAGATCCTATTCTTATTAGCTATTACTTAGTAGCCTAATAGATACTAATCCTGCTCCTAAGGATAAGGCATAGTGGCTTTTTAGATTAGGCATTTAGGATTTATTCTTATATATAGTAGCAATTAAGAACCTTAATTAGGTACTTAAAAAGGCCTTAAAGGGCTTTTAGAAAGGGCTTAAAAGCCCTAAAAACAATATTCCTAATATAGATTAATAAATAGGAATATAATTCTAGCAAAATGCCCTATTAACTCTATGCTATATATATAAAAAGGCTAAGACCTGTCCTACCTTAGGCTATAGCCCTAATCCTTATAATTTCTGGAGCCTGTTTATTCTATATCTAATTTAACCTATTTACTCTTTAGGGCCTTTTATAGTCTACTATAAGCTTTCTTTATAGGTTATAATAACACTATAGTATTAAAGCGCTTTCTATAATTTATAAATTATAGACCTTAGTCCTAATATTCTTTTAGAATATCTTTATAATATTTAAGGTAATCCTCTAGTTTCTATATAGAGTCCTTAGCGGGCTAGCCTAGCTATTTAACTTTATATTAAAGCTTATTCTTAACAGACTTATAGTATAATATAGCTTTAACCTTATACTACTTACCCGCTACCTTAGAGTGTTTAATTAGGCCTAGATAGAAGTTCTTTTCTAGCAGTAGTCTATACTATAGCTCTAGTAGGTTTATATAAAATACTAGATATATATAGGCTATAGATAGGGGTAGCTAGAGATAGTAGGCTAGCTTACTAATTTATTCCTTAACTTAGAAGGGACCTAGGTATCTTATATTAAGCTTCTTTAATAGTTAACAAGTCTTAATATTTGTTAAATATAATAGAACCTTGTTATTTACTCTAAAATACTTGTCCTAGTATTTATAATTATACCAGAGTCTCTGCTACTCTTAGGTATTTTATAGGCTCTACTTTATATACTTTTATTACTCCTCCTATTTCTAGAGATATCCTTATACTCTCTAGTAGATGTCCTTTAACTTCCCAGTAGGATCCTATAATTAATTATACGGCCTTAACTAGTGATTATTAGGTATACTATTAAACCTAAATAGTTGGACGCCATAGGCAATCTAGATTAGTGTATACTTATATAATATATATTACTTTAAATTATAAGTATACTTTATGTATAGAAGTAGCTTATACTAGTTATCTTACTAGTAGTTTAAATATATTTATAGGTAAGACTCTAGTTCCTAGTTCTAATATTCTATTTACCCATCTGTTTATAAATAGAAAGCTATACTATAATAGTAGTCTATTTTTAAATAAAAGTATAGATCTAACTAGTACTGGCTTATAAAGACGCTGCCCCTATTAGTAATAATAGAGTGCGGCTAGTCTACTTTAAGAAAGTATTTCTCCTTAATTAGGCTAGTAAGTGCTTATATGTTAATTATCTTATTAATAGGAAGGTATTAGACATACTTTAAAAACCTATTAATAAGTATAAGGACTGAATTATATATTTATCCTTAGCCATCTTTAGATAGTGGGAGATCTATAATAAAGTCTATAGCGTAATATTGCTATAGCTTACTAGTAGGGGGAACTGATTTAAGTAGACCCTATAGCTTATGCCTATAGATCTTATATACTTAACACTTCTTATAATAGCTAATATACTCCTTTACTTTCTATTTAAGCTTTAGCTAATAGTATTTACGCTAAAGTAATTCTACTATTTTAGCTTAATTATAGTGGCCGCCTAGGGGATTATTGTAATTCTTTATAAGAATTTTCTGCTGTAGATTTGCTTTAGGTGGTACCTAAACCTTACTACTCCTATATAGTAGGCCCACTGGGCCTAGCTCCTAACCCTAGCGCCTTATAGCTTTCTTTCTATTATATTTCTAGTCTACTTCCGTATTAAAGATAGTATAGAAAGCGTCCCTTTATTATATCTTATAGATAAAATCTGTTAACCTTTTAGATGGTTTCTAGGTAAAAGCTATTTCGTTCTATACTGCTCTAAGTATAAAACTAGATAGTACTATAGATCTTACAACTTTTTAATACGCATACATTAGGAAGGCCGCTATAAGGTTAAAGTTCTTTAGTTATTATAGGGCTCTAAGTTCCAATTACTCTATAGCTTTACTATTAGCTTAAGGGGATAGCTTAGTAATTAGAGGTAGCGTATTACTAGATTCTGAACTTATATTAGAGATGTCCTATCTAGGTATATTTAGACCCTTATTGGCTACGGACTAGGTACCAGCTAGTATATTAGTAGAAGCTAATAGGGTTTACACCGCCTAAGACTTAGTATATAGAGCTATAGGTGCTTAAGTATTTTATACCCGGAGCTTATTCTATAATATAGGGAGTAAAATATCTATTATCTGTTTTCCTTTTCTTGTTTTAAAGCCTTTAGTATAATCTAGCCGTTATAACAGTTTATTAGTAGGGTTATTCTCCCCTAGCTTATATTTAATCTTAAAATTAAATTATATAAGCTTCTCTACCTATCTAGCTTATTAAGGTGTAAGCTCCTTTATAGTTATAAAGTAGCGTAGATTGTGATAATCTAAGAGTATATAAGTGGTATAGCTTACGTGCTTAAGGTAATATCGCCACTATTTAAAGTAGTTAACTATAGCTAGTAGTTCCTTATTATGGGTATAATACCTAACTTTAGGCCCCTAGAATTTTCTATTATAGAATACTACTAGTCTTTAATAGAGCTAGGTAGCGTCTAAATGCCTATTAGGTTGTAGTAGGATACTAATAAGGGCAAAATTTAATGTATTAGTAATTATTATTAATAGCTAATCTAGGTTAAAATGCTGTAGCAATAGAGCTTCTATAAACTTTATTTTTAGTTTTTAGAAGGCCTCCTAAACCTTTCTAAGCCATAACTATAGTTTATACTATTTAGTTGGTCCCTTTTTAGTTTTCTTTCTTCCCACCTTTAAGCTTTTTGCTCCTTAAGTAGGGTCTTAGGAAGCTTCCATAATATAGTTAAATAAATATTAGGCAACGTTTAAGTAGTTATAGATAAAGCGCCTATAGAAATTAGCAAAGCCTAGGAATACTTAGACATCCTAGTAGCTCTCTAGCTCTGGCTACTCTTAGATTATCTATACCTATACTAGGTCCATAACTATACCTATAGGTGTTATGATATAACCCAGAAACTTAACCTGCTTAGTATTAAAGGTATACTTTAACGCCTTGGCGTAGAGGCCCTAATTATCTAAACGTTCTAGTACTTAGTGGATATATTACTTGTACTAATCCTTGTCTTCTAAGTAGATTAGAATGTTATCTAAATAGATAATATATATACGGTTAACTAGTCCCCCTAAGGCTCTGTATATATATAATTGGAATATTATAGGCGCATTAGCTAACCTAAAAGGCATTACTATATACTTAAAGTGGCCGTATTAGGTCTTAAAAGCAGTCTTCTACTTATCCCCTTCTTTAATATAGAGCCTATAATAGGCGTCTTATAGATCTAGCTTTATAAAGATCTTTATTCTAAATAATCGATCTAGTATTTTACTAACTAGTAGTAGTAGGTAACAGTTCTTAATTATAACTTTATTAAACCTGTAATAGTTTACGTATAGCCTTATAGTTCTATCTAGTTTTAGGATAAAGAGGATTGGTACGCCTACTAGTAACTTACTAGGCTAGATCTATCCTTTTTTCTATATACTATTAAGGTATTCCTATAGGATCTTAAGCTCTTTATAAAAGATGTTATAAATAGGAAGATTTAGGGGTTATTTACCCTCTTCTAGATTAATTATATAATTATATTCTAAGTTCTGCGCTATAATTTTAGCTCGCCTACCTAAGAATACCCTTAGTAAGTCCCTTAGGCCTAATGGAATATTTAATAGATTAGGGTCGCGTTCGTCCTCTATATCATTATCAGGTAGGTCCCGGAGCTTTCTTAGGACGCTTATAGGTAGTATCGCGCGCTATAGTGGTTATTTATATATAGTTGCTACTATACGTTAAACCGTTTTATACAGTAGCTAGTGGAGGGTAGGGAACTCTTTAACGCAACATTTAAGGTGCCGTAGTATATTCTCCGTATATTACTTAAGCTAGAGTAACCTATGGCGGTGGAAGTATCTTATAAGATCTTTAAGATCGCTGCCTCCCTATAGTATCTCCGCGACCTATCTGGTAGCTCCCTATAGGGTCTCTATTATAGAGGGGTTATTACCTATACTAGGCTCTATACCTATCTTGCTATAAAATAGGGGTTTAATCCAATACTCCTTTAGGTATAGAGTGTATACTATTTTACCTAGAGTTATATCTTCTAGGATATCTTTTAAGCTTGCTAGTAATATATGCCCTTTTAATTCTTTATTGTTTTACTATTTAAAGGCTTTTATTTTAAAGTGTATCTTAGGATCTGCTTCTGTAAGCTAAGGGTATCTAAGAATAAGGTTATAGCCTATAAAGTTAGCCGCCTAGAAGGGTTACGGGCTGACTACCTTAATACGGTTGTATATGTTAGCCACTAACACTATAAGCTCGTGGGTACTATATAGTTTAATCTAATACTTATTTAAGAAGCCTATAATAGGTTTCCGCCTTAGTAATAGGGTAAGTTTATGCTCTTTTACTAAATTATATCGTATAAGATTAATTTCGGCGCCACTATTATATAGTACTTAGAACTGACGTACCTCGCCTATAGGGAGTACTATTTCTAGCTTAATAGTAATATAGAGAGTCTCTCCTTCTGTATCTTGCCCTAGTTATAGCTGGGAGAGGTCTATAACTAGGGCTTTTCTTTTTTTAGATTGTTAGTGCGGTTATTACCCTACTTTTTCTAATAGGATCTACCTCCGGAGTTTTCTTTTAACTTTTTAGAGTATTCCCGTAAAGGTGCCAGACGGGTATTAGGTTGGCTCTGGGAGTCTTTCCTATTACTTAAGGTCCCTAACTTTAACCCTTTTAAATTTCTCTTTAAGAACGGCTTCTTTAAAGTTTGGGTCTGCCCTATATTGCTACTAGAGTGCCCGCGCTTCTAGTAACCCCCTAGCTTCCTACTAGAAGAGGTCTAGTTCCTTACTATATCCTTAGCGTTTAGAACTGCTCGTTTAAAATCCGCATATACGGTGATCTGTGGTAGAGCTCCTACGCGCTTTATTTTATTATGAATTGCTAGCTTAATTCTAGCCTAGATAAATCCGATCTTCTCTTTTTTATAGATGCTACCGTCCTTGTTTTTAAAGGGCTCTAAATCTATTAGTTAAGTATAAGTTTCCACGAAGTTTATAAACTGGCGGAAATCGTGGCGGTTAAGCTGTGTCCTATTCCAGAATAGTTCTATATAATTATATTATATAATGTGCGGATCTTAAATCCACTTCTTTAGAAAGGTTTGTAGCTGCGGCTATAAGGTAATTTGCTCTTTATTAAGCTAATTAAGTGCAATCTAGTTTAGTAATTGGTCTTTAATCTTGCTAATAATTCAGTATATACACTCTTTAGTATTATCTCGTATTATTAGTATCTTAAAGAAGTTGTCTACCTTACAAACCTAATTGTCTAGCTATTAGGCGTTGGGTCTATAACGGAGTTCTAGGCTATTAGAGGCCTTAGCCAGTTAGTCTATATTCTTTTTCTATTTATGGTATAGATAACTCTCTAAGTCTTCTATACTTCCTTAGGTAGATACTAGGTAGCCCCTAAAAAGCCCTTAGCCTTAGCTAAGTTATAAAAGAGTTTATCTAGCCTAGATTAATCCCTACTAGATTTAGATTTGCCCTTAGAGGGTTCTAATATATTTACTAGTAGCCTCCTCCCGTATAGCTTCTAAGAGCCTTATAATAGCTTCCTGATATCCATTTTAAAGGATATTAGTATAGGGCTCTTAACTTTCTAAACTTAGGCCTAGGGAAGCTCTGGCTATAGAAGTAGTATTAGCACTAGTAACTAGTGTGGGCTTCCTAATAAGGCTTAGGTCTTAAGTTAGTGTTTAGGTTAGATTACTAAAAGAGGTAGGCCCACTTAGCTTATAAGCAGTCTATACACCGCTACTATGCCAATTATAGGCTGATGGTCTTCCGGGAGGGTTCCGGTTAGATCCCTAATTAGACGTATTAGTATATTCCTCTGGTATTTCTAGCTTAGGGGAAGATTTTAGGGTCGCCTTTGGCGCTTAATCTTCTAATTGTTTTAGGTGGGGCCGGAGGGGTTCTAGTTGCTTTCTAGCAGTATTGTGACCGTTATAGAGGGTGTCTACGTTTTCCTTAGCGGTAACTATAGGTGTGCGAGAGTCTTCGAGCTCCTAGCGTATCTGGGTATTAGGGCTTGTTCGGCCATCTTACCTAGAGGTTTATATTGTCGCAATCTCTTACTGTCAAAGGGACCTTCCTGCCTTAGCGCGACGGCTTTCTATAAGGTGTTTATGGAGTTTCCGTTTAGGTTGTCGCGAGATTTTTAAGGGAGGATAGTAGGTATAAACAAAAATATAAACAATCTGGTCCTTAAAGTTGACTGCCCTTCTAAAAAAGAGTAGGAAGGATTTAAATGTGAGGGGAACTTGTAGATAGGGGGCTATAAGGACACGATTGTGGAACAGGATAGATTAGTGAGAGAGACAAATCCTTAAGGAGGTAAGGCCTTAAGGATCATGAGGACTATATACTACGGGCACGTGCCTCTGGCACGTAACCGACGGCCATCTAAGGGGTGTCCGGGGGTTGTCCTAAGGGCAACCCGAGGTGACCTGCAATAATATCCCTTATACTAGGCTAAGGAAAAACCTTAGAACTCCTTTAACAAGAGTACTATTGGCCAAACATATATAATATAATAAGAAGGTACGTCTCTAGCTTCTATACCTACTAATAAGCTAAAGCCTTATACGAGATATATAACGGCTTTTTAAAGCCACTACCTGTTCTAGACTAAAGATAAAAGGATATCTTAATTAACTTTATTGCTAAGCTCCCCGTAAGTAAAGGGTATATAAATATTATAGTAGTTGTAGACTAACTATCTAAGATAAAATACTTAATCGCCTACCCTAATATATTAGCACCTACTGTTCCCTAATTGTTCCTAGATTATATATAGAAACTCTATAAACTTCCCAAAACGATTATCTCTAATAAAGGTAGATAGTTTATCTCTGCGTTCTAGAAAGAACTAACTACCCAACTTTATATTAAAGCATTATTGTCTATAGCATACCACCTAGAAATAGACGGTTAAATAGAATATGTAAATGCTATAATAGAACAGTATATTTAGATATACACGTCGTATTTATAGGATAACTAAATAGACTAGCTTATATTTGCCGAGTTTACCATAAACAACTCTGTCTTAGAAACTATAAAGGTCTCCCCGTTTCTAGCTAACTATGGCTAGCACCTATAAATAGGTTTTAAACCCTTTAGTGATATTCCTTGCCCCGCTTATTATGCCTTATAGGTTATAGAAGTAAATAAATTTATAAAGAAGATGGAAGAACTATAAGAGTTCCTTATTAATAAAATAATATAGGCCTAATCTGTCTATAAAGCCGCAGTAAATAAAAACCAAACCCTAGTACTAGCCTATTAAATTAGCGACTTTATCTGGCTAGATATAAGAAATCTAAATATAAAATAACCTACTAAGAAACTTAATTGGAAGAACGCTAGCCCTTATAAGGTTAAGGGAGTTGTTTCTCCTTATACCTACTAACTAAAGCTCTTTAATATGGTTAAAATCCACCCTATATTTTTGTAACGGTGCTAGAGCGCGTCACCTACTACTTTGCCGTTTCCTAGGCAATTTGCCGTTTCCTAAGCAACTTGCCGTTTTCTGGGCAATCTGCTAAGTTCTGCCATATTCTACCAAGTTGCTATTAACTCACTTACTGTTAGCGCCTTAACGACCCTTTATATCTTGCCAGTTTCTACTAGTCTCCTTCTTCTCCTTAGCTTAGTATTCTTATATAGTAGCAATCTATCAGCTTTAGTTTAGAAGCATTTATACGAGCCCGTTATATTATACTAAGCTCTCCCTATATTGCCTGGGAAGGCCTTAATAATATCCCATCCTAAAAAAAGACCTTTGTCTGCAACGACGCGTTAATATATTATACTCAGATATTAAGAAACTCGCACTACTACGCCTAAGAAGGCCCTAACAATATCCCACTTTATAGGCTAAACTATACTTAACCTACACCCCTAAAAAAACCCCAAAATTAAAACTAAATTATATAATTCTAATAAACCTTAGGAAGCCGACAATAGCACCTAAAGTAAGCTTATCTAAAAGACCTATCTCTACATAAGAGGAACACACGATCTAGTTAGGATCAGTAATTAAAGATAATAACGACATTATAGGTATATATAAGCAGATTTATACCCTTACAGCTAATTAGAAGGTCAATTATCTTTAAGCCTAAAGTATATAAGAGACTCTAAAGGAGATCCTAGAAAGTCTTACTGCCTTATAAAACAGCCCAGCCTCCCCTTTATAAAGCCTTAGTTAACCTATTTACTTAACTAAATATAATATTCTAAAGAGTATAGATACAATAATAAAGTAATTAAAGTCCGTTAAGCTTCCTAACCCCCTACTATTATTAAATGGCACAGACCCAACCTTTAAGAACTAGAGAATCTAGGTACGAGGAAAGCTTTATATTAACTATAACCATTTCCCCTCTAAAGAAGCTAAAATGCTCTACTTCTTTGGTCAAACTATTGGGGACGCCTAGTAACATCTTTAGGCTAAGTTTAAGGATAAGTTACCTATTTGGTTTATATCTATTAATAAAATAATACAGCAGCTAGCTACTATCTATATTAATTAAAACAAAGTATAGGATGCCTATTACAACTACAACCGCCTAATAATAAAATTAAACTAATTCTTTACTAAATTTTAGACCTAATTCTTATACCTAGTAGGCAAAGGCCAGGTTCCTCCTAAGAACTACTATTTGGACCTATACAACAAGCTTACAGTCCAACTATAAGAAAAGATTATAGTAGCCTTAGATAACCTACTAACCTACTAAAGACTTATAGCCTAATGTTTATCGCTAGATTTAGAACTAAAATAAATTAATACTCGTTCTGACCGACTAAAGAAGTCCTATAGCGACTGAAACCTATCCGCTACGCTAATAGGAGCTAGCGTTAGAAGATAAACCATAACCGCCCTTACACCAAAAGCGGTTATAACTACCTACTTACAAGCCTCGTCTAAATTACTATATACTATACCTTTAGCCAATGCTTATTGCAACACCTTAATTAACCCTACTACGGTTACGTGCTTTAATTGCAAAAAGAATAGTTACTTTGCTACGCCCTGCCTAGAGCTAAAGGATACTAGTAATATTAAGGATATAGAGGAAGAAAAAATGTCTAATAAGTTAGGAAAAGAAGAACCCTAGGGAAAGACTCCCCCTTAGGGTATCCTATTAATTTTAAAGAGATTAATCTAAGTTAGCTAATAGGTAAAATACATTTTATAGTTCTATGTATAATATCTTAAAATAGATATAGAGTTAATATAACTGCCCTTATTAACATTAAAGCAAATAGCTTTGCCTTTATAAATACTACTTATATAAATAACGTTGCTAAGTTCCTAAATGTAAATACTACCTAACTAGAGAAGCCTATTTAAGTAAAAGGCTATAACGGCCAAGCTAGTAAGCCGGTTACCTATACCTTAAAGCTATATATTACTATTAATAGACAACGCTAGTTTAGTATCCCCTTCTATATCCTAGACCTAGGGTCCTATAATATAATCCTTAGCCGAAAATAGATGTCCTACTTTAATATTTGGCTAAACGTTTAATAAAAACGGTTTATCTGGCCGGAGAATAGACCAAAGTTACCCTCCTTTGTTAGAGAAATCTGTACTAACTACAAGACATTAGCCGCGAAGGCTGACCCTATCTACTAGTAGGATGTTAGGGACCGCGACCTAGCCTTTGCTTAAGAAGATGCCCGCTATAAGGCTGGTAAGAACCCCGTACTAATAAGGATACTCCCCTAAAGAACTATAGTTAAGGAGGACTCTACTTATAGAAGTAAAACAGACAGTAATATAAACAACTTCTAAATTATAGAGATCCGGCTAAAGGGGAAGAGGATATACTAATAGGATATAGCGGATAACCTTTAGAAGATGCAATAAGAGCTAAAAGGAGTAAAGATAACACTAATACGCCAAAGGCCCCTAAGGCCGCGGACACCCCTACTATTACACAACCCCCCTATAGTAGATATTGCGGCAATTAGCGCTATAGGTTTCTACTTTAATATATATTAGAAGGACAACAAGGTCTTTATAACTAGCTTATATAAAATTAACTAGATTATTAATAAGAAGGAAGAAGGGCTAGTAGAGGAAACTAACAAGGAGCTAGTTAAGCGCCTCCTCCCTATATACCTCTTAGACTATAGAGACGCGTTCTTAAAAGCAGCCTTAGATATACTGCCCCCTTACTAAACCTATAATTATAAGATTTAACTAGAGGCCGATAACTCTTTAGGCTACAGCCCCCTTTACTAGCAAACTATAGAGGAACTAAAAGCAACTAAGTAGTACTTAATTAATAACCTCTATAAGGGGTTTATTAAGCTAAGTTAGGCCCCTTTTACTTTCTCTATTCTATTTATAAAGAAACCTAATAAGGGCCTCCATTTCTGCATTAACTATTAGAAACTAAACGCCATTACTTAGAAAAATTATCACCCTCTCCCCCTAATTAATGAGACCCTTATATATCTAAGCCGAGCCAAAAGCTTTACTAAGCTTAATATCCGCTAAGCTTTTCACTAAATTAGGATAGACCCTATATTAGAGGATCTAATAATATTCTATACCCATTACGGTTTTTATAAATATAAAGTTCTCCCTTTTAGACTAATAAATGGGCCAGCTACGCACCAACGGTATATAAATAATGTTCTTTTTAACTACCTTAATAAATTCTACACAGCGTACCTAAACAACATTCTTATATACTTAAATAATAAACTTAAGCACCAAGTCCATGTTAAAAAGGTCCTAGAGAGACTGCGGAATATAGGCCTATAAGTTAATATTAAGAAATGTGAATTTAGAGTAAAATAAACAAAGTACCTTAGGTTCATTGTTAGTATAGAAGGAATTAAAGTTAACCCTAAGAAGGTAGAGGCGATATATAACTGGAAACCCCCTTATACTATAAAAGGCATCTAGTCCTTTCTCAGCTTCTATAATTTCTATTATTAGTTTATCCATAATTATAGGGTTATGGCTAAGCCTCTTATACGACTAACTAAGAACAACACGCCTTTTATTTTTAATAATAGCTGTATAAAAGCCCTTAAGCAGTTAAAGAACTGACTTATCTCCTCCCTAATTCTCTATTACTATAACCTAGACCTGGAATTAATGCTGGAAACGGACGCGTCTAATAGAGTAGTAGCAGGTATTCTCTCACAGCTATACCCAGATAGTAAGTAGTACCCTATTACATTCTTCTTAAAGATAATAGCCCTAGCTAAATATAACTACAAGGTGCACAATAAGGAAATACTGGCTATTATATAATTATTGTCCTAGTGGCGCGCAAAGCTTAGAAGCACAGACTCTTAGATTAAAGTCTATACTAATTATAAAGCCCATAAGTATTTTATAATAATAAAGCAGCTTACTAGTTAATAGGCTAGGTAAGCTAAAATACTCTCCCAATTTTTCTTTATAATTATATACTACCCTAGTAGGCAAAATTCTAAAGTTAATACCCTTACCTAAAGGGAACAGGATATAGAACCACAGGATAAGCTAAAGGCTTAGCACCGGATATGTGCCCTCCTCTATCCTAAATAGCTTAACCTATATATTCTTAAGGAACTAAGCTCTAAATAGAGTAAGCTGGCGCCTATAAAAGGAGAGATCCTAAATAAACCAGTAGGACTAATTAACTACATCCTAATTACAAACCGCTTAGCCAAATCCCTAAAAGCCCTTTGCGACTAAGCTATAGAAGGCAACCTTAATTTAGAAATAGAAGACGGACTGCTCTTATACCAAGAACAGCTTATAGTTCTAGATATTAACAACTTATAAATAAAACTAATCTGTAAAGCCCACTATTAAGTCTCTATAGCGCACCCTAGTTAAGACAAGACCTACCAACTACTAGCGCCTTACTACTACTGGCGAGAAGTCCTGTCTAATATAGAATAATTTATTAGAAATTGTTATACTTATAAATAGACAGATACCCCTAGGGATTAAACCCCTAAATGGTTATAACCACTACTAGTTCCTAAATGCCCTTGGCAGTATATTATAATGGACTTTAAATTATTACTAAAGGACAAACATGGCTATAATATGGCCTTTATAGTAGTTAACCAACTAGGCAAGTAAGCTATTTTCCTCCCCTACTTTAAGACTATAACTATAAAAGATATGGCCTGCATATATGTTAATAATATTTACCAGATCTATAGCGCTCCTAAGTTAATTATCTCTAACCATAAACCCCAATTTATATTAGACTTCTAGGATAAATTCTACCGTATCCTTAGGATTATGATTAAGCTCTTTACTATATTCCACCCTTAAATTAACGGCTAAACTAAGATTATAAACCAATACCTTAACTAGCAACTTCGCCCCTTTATTAATTATTACCAGGATAACTGGTTAGAACTACTACCTATAATAGACTACGCACAGCTTACGCTCCCTTATAATAGCATAAAAATATTACTATTTAAGTTACTCTATAGATATAAGCCAAGAATATCCTTTAATTGGGATAGACCTATAGGACCTATAACGGCCTATAAACGCCTCAGCTATAAAGAGGCCCAGATATTTACTAAGAGAATATATAGAGCCTAGGAGACTACTTAAGCAATTATAAAAAAGGTATAAGAGAAGAAAGAGGCTAATATGAACCAATATTGTCGCGAGGTAGACTTCTATATAAGAGATAAAGTATAGGTGTTAATAAAGAACTGGAAGACCCAGAGGCCAAGCCGCAAGCTAGACTACTAAATGGCTAGCCCCTATAAGATCCCTAAGAAGGTAGGGCACTCTTTTAAGGTTAAGCTACTAGAGTTAATAAAGATCTACCCTATCTTCTCTCTAAACCAACTATAGAAGGCTATAGACAACCTATTACCTAAACAGTATAACAACCCCCTACTGCTAATTTAGATTACAGAGGACAAAGAATAGAAAGTTAAAAAGATCTTAGCAGTTAAGAAAGACTATAGTACCTTAAAATACTATATAAGCTAGGTAGGTTATAACAAAGACCTAAAATGGTACCCCACATCTAATTTTAAATACTCTCCCTATAAGCTATAAGATTTCCACCTAGCCTACCTAGACCTCCCTAGACCACTATATAAGTTAGATAGATAGATTAAATGCTAGAAAGAGGGGTTAGATAACTATAATAATTTAAACAATAATAAAGAACTTAGACAAAGCCTAAGGGCAGGCTTTTTTAGGAGGGGGGGTAATGTGACGGTGCTAGAGCGCGTTATCTGCTACTTTGCCGTTTCCTAGGCAATTTACGGCAACTTATGGCAATTTGCCGTTTCCTAAGTAACTTGCCGTTTTCTAGGCAATCTGCTAAGTTCTGCCATATTCTGCCAAGTTGCTATTAGCTCGCTTACTATTAGCGCCTTGACGACCCTTTATATCTTGCCAGTCTCTACCAGTCTCCTTCTTCTCCTTAGCTTAGTATTCTTGTATGGTCGCAATCTACAAGCTTTGGTTTAGAAGCATTTATATAAGCCCGTCACGATTTTATATATTAGTCCTTTACCCTACCGCCCCTATATTAGACGCCCTACCTAAATAGATCTAGGACCCTCCCCCACTAGTTAAAGTAGATAGTGAGGATAAGTACCTTATTAAAAGAATTAATAACATTAAGTATAATAAACAAAAACGCTAATATATATACCTTATAAAATAGAGAGGCTTTTACAAGCCTATATAGGAACCCGTTAACTCTATAGGACTTATATAAGCTATAGAAGACTTTTATAAACCCTACCTAGAACTACTATAGCCCTATCTCACAGAAGCTTGAGTTTAAAGGGGGGGTACTATTATAGGACACCTCCGTGACACCTTATATATATCCACCTGTTTCTACCAACGCAGTAAAAAGAGACTAACCGCGAGACGGCAACCCAATAGCAATTTGCCGGCAATCTATGGCAATCTAACAGCAATCTGCCGCATTCTGCTATATTCTGCTAAAGTCCACTAAATTCTATTAAGTTCTGCTAGGACCGCTCCTTAAATCCTATTCTGCTCTATGTATATATTGACTAAGTAACCAAACTAACAATATATACCCTTTCTTCCCGTTTCCTTACCTTCTCTCCTTACGCAACGTCTTAATCTTATTACATAGTTTATATATATAGCTTAATAATATCTACTTCGCTATATATTATTACCACTTATACTTACTCCGTGACAACTATACTCTTATTAACCAACTAGCTTCTTTTAACTCTTTTCTAAATAGTTGTGATATTGTACTTAAAGCGTCCATAACATATATGTGTCCTTTTTACTATGCTTATACCTTAATTAACTAAGCCGCTAATAGAGGTATAGTAATTAAGTAAAGTAATAGCGCTAGTAGAGGTCCTCCTACTTACCCTAATAGAGTAGTATACATAGAACATCAATTTTACGCGCCTTGTATTACGTTCCTTATAATTTTTAGTAAGAATTAATGCTAATTAGCCTTTTACAATGCTAGCTATACTTAGTATACTTAATCCTCCTTTATAAGAGCCTTTAGGGTCTTTACCTTACCCTTTTATTTATTAGCTAAGAGTTTCTAACTTAACACAAGACTAAAAACACGACTATTAGCTATTACAATTAATTAGGTAGTCTTATTCTCAAATCCATAGGTAACTTAGCTATACTATTCATTAAATAAGAGGAGTATATTGAGAAGGAACTTAAGCAACTTTTATTTTAAAGCCTAGAGCGCAATGCTACTCTATTAGGGTAAGCGGAAGGACCCCCTACTAGCGCTATTACTTTACTTAACTACTATACCTCCGTATATATTAAACAAAATAGACATTCCTTATAAGGGTGTGGCCAGAGCAGGTCAGCTACCCTCCCTACTAGCTCCCGCGAGTTCTTAGCAAGTATTATCTTAGCGTCTACTAGCGGACTAAGTATGCCCTAAGCTTCTTAAATACTATATATTAGTAATCCTCCTACTTGCCTTATATTATCTACAGCGCGCTATAATACCTCTATATAATTTCTACCCTATTTTCTATATATAGTTAGATAATAGGGCTTGAATTTAGGGCTTAGTGTAGCGATAAAGTAGTTTAGGTGTTAGTAGGAGGTGGAGGTGGGGTATAAATAGGATATAGAGGCTGCTGCCTAAGCCATTAAGTATATACTTAAGTTAGAGCTTAAGGTGGTTAGGTAGGCGGCTAAGAGTATATAGGGAGATGTTGCTGGAACGATTGTATATAGGGAGGGGGTAGCTATTGCTGTAGAGAGATCTGTTACTATAGCTCCCGTTACTCTTGTTGCTGTTTATAAGCTTATATTATCTATTATTATCTACTAGGCGCTTATTTCTATCCGCATCTTCTATATTTCCATTATCTGCTATATTGTACTCTTTACTTCTTTTGCGGCAGAAGCCTTAATTAGTTGCTAGAAATCTTTTCTAATAGCGCCCTGTTGGTTCTTAAGATATATATAAAGCTTAATAGGAGGCTAGAGAAGTGTTGCATTACTAGTAGGTATTATATTATATCACATAGGGATGCAGGTATATAGTATGTAAGGACTCTATAAGGTGGAGTAGTTATAAAGGATAAGAATATATATAATAAGCGAAGCTATTACGTGATCTCAGGAAGCTCCTATGGATGCCCTAACCCCCCTTACTAATACATTGCCCTAGGTCTCGCGGTAAGCAACAGTAAGCTTATAATGGCATTGGCTAACCAGATCTACATAGTAGGTATTATTGTAATTTAAGCAATTTAGATCGTTGTAAGTCTACCTATCTATTATCTGCTTTTAATAGGTGCCCGCGAGGTATATAAATTCGCGACATATATCTAACTGCTCCTACAGCCTTGAAGTACAGTACCGTCTTAAGGACGTAGAGTTAATAGATGCAATATCCGGAGCAGTTACTTTCTTTTTTAGCTTATACGTTTTATAAGTAATTTTATACTTAAAAACAGCTTCAGTAACGTCCTTTAGATACCAAGTTGCAAGACCTTTTAATGCAGCTTTAATAGTCACTAAAGTCAGCTAGATAATATATAGCTCTCTTAATATAAGCTACTGACGGCTTAATAGAAACAATGTGTTAGTAAACCTTATAAACCTTATCCTCTACTAGCTCGTCTACCTCCGTACTTAAAGCAGTTTCGACATCTATAAGACTAAAACTAGATATTAGTATAGGAGGTAAAGGCTTCTAAGTAGCTAGCTTAATGTTTATAAAGATCTTTATAATCGTTTATACAAAGCTAAGAGTAGTATAAGTTGGCTTAGTGGTTTCCTCTTCTAGATTAGAGGTAGTAGGATCTTAAAGAGCAAGAAGCTAACGCTTTTTCTTAAGCCGCGCCTTTATAAGCGCCTTATTTAACTAAGAGGACCAAATAGCAGGCAGCTTGGGCAACGGATCGTTATCTTCTACCTCTATAACCTCCTCTAGCTACTGCTCCTCCAATTCCTTAGTCTCCTTATACTCTTCTACCTTCTCTTTCTCCTCCTCCTCCTTCTCCTCTATATTAAGGCTCTCTGGCCCCTTAGTATCCGTACTACCTCTATCCTTAAATTAAACTTGTCTTTATATAGAAGGAACTTAAGTCGGCTTTCTTATAGCAGGCTTTGGGGTCGGCTTTAGGTATCGCGGCAGCTTTTACAGTAGGCTTTATAGAACACTTTATGGCAGGCTTTGCAGAATGCGTCGTAGTAGGCTTTGTAGTACACTTCGTAGTAGGCTTTATATTAGATGGTGTAGTAGACTTTACATTAAATAGAGCAGCAGGCTTTAAAGTAGATTTCAAGGAGCCTCCTTTCCTCTTCTTAGAAGGCTAAGTGCTTTTATAGGTGCTAGATGCCACTAAAACACCAAGGATTAATATGTGTAACGATTTTACCATATAAAAAGTGGCCTTACTTGGTAATGAAGTTAAATAATCGCAGGTGTTGAAATCTCTGTGTTTTTGGCGCGGGAAAACGGGGAAAATTGTGCTAAGGATTGTATAAATTAACGCATACGCCAATCCGCAAGCGGATATCGCTAACCTTTTTTGTTAAAAAGTTGATTCTACAGTCCGAGGTTACCTCAGCAAGCTTAGACGTAATTCCATTAGTGCGGATTTTTAATTAGTCCGCAAGCGGACTAACTACATTTATGCGAAACCACTGGAATCACATACGAAGTGGTTTTATTCTGTTTGACTGCGGTCATTATATCTAGAAGTAATAGCTAAATACTTCTTGCTTTAACTTTCGGTTGAGCTTCTTTTAAGAATTATTAAGTATCTTAATAGTTTTTTTGTGTTTGCTGTACGTCGTTAGTTTCAAGTTGGATTATTATTTGGCGGATTATAAGGTATTTAAAGCGAGGGGAGTTGGAGATTCCTAATATTAGACAATATCCCTAGGGGAACCCAAAGAAAAGGAAAAGAGGGGGACGAAGTATAAAAAGCCTATGAGGTTTGCTCTTGGTAAAGATCGCGTTATATTACTAAGAAAAGAAGTTATACTGGATTGGATGTAACACTACTCTGTAAAGGGCTATATTGGGTAAGTAAATCCTAAGGAAAGTTTAACTCTAGTTTATTAACTACCTACTAACTATTTACATTAGTTTCTAATTATACATTAGTTATATTAGTTATGGGAATAGGAGATAAAGTTTCCTATATAGAGTAGAGCGTAGCTTATAAGCAAGAACAATAAGGAGTATAAGTTGGTGGCTTAACTACTCTAGATAAGGACTTAGAGGACTTTCTTAGGGAGCGCTGGGAAACGCAATATAATTATTTTTAACAAAAAAGGTTAGCGATATCCGCTTACGGATATATATATGTCCGCTAATTAATTCTATGGTCTAAGCTTGCTAAGGTAAACCGCTAGCTTAGCTAGCACTAACTTAAAAGCGTTAGAACCTTACCTCAGCGAGCTTAGACGTAATTTTATAGCTAGTGTCAGAATAACCTATACCGTCTTCCAAATTGCAAAATTACGTCTAAGAGCCTTTGGCGAGTTTTATTAAAAGCATAAGTAAAAATCTTAGTTTTGGCGATTTTATAAGGGGATTTCCTCTATAATATAATAAAACAAAGTCTTTAAAAGTTTATAGATAAATCTTATAAGGCTACTTTATATATTAAATGCCTTTAAATTATATTATTCTCTTCCAAATCTAAGATTAATTTTATTAAAGTTGAAATTCCCATTATTAAAAGCGTAAGCACTATTTGTATAGGCCCGTACAGGCCCATATAAAAGTATAAAAAGCCTAAAATCTTATAATCTATAGAGCTCAATCTCCTAAATAATTTGATATAATTTTTACCTTAAAATGTGTTATGGGGATATTGGTTAATTTATTAGGGTTTGTAAGTTTTTCTTATTAAAAAAGCTTGTGCTTCTATTCAAATCTCGCTAAAGTACCTTAGACTAAGAAATCGATCAAATACCTAAAGGAGATTAGCGCGCCAGTATAATCAATTTCTTAGTTTAAGCTTTTAAAGTAAGTTAGAACCAACCTTATAGAGATTAAATCAGAATAGTAGAGCCTTAAGAGCTAGAACGCCAAACTCTAGGAAGAGATCCGTTCTCTCCAAACGCGGCTTAGCAATTTTTTAGTATCGCCTCCATTAACACAATTATATGCGTTAGTAGTAGCCAATAGAGGCGTAGTGAGATTAGGGATAACTCTTTTACAAACTATAAGCTCCGGGAACCCATATATAGAGCCTAACGGTTAGCTAGTAATTAATATTAGCTAGGCGGGAGAAAGAGCAATAGAGAAGGTAGTAAATACAGAGGTAGCAAAATAAACCATTATAGGGCATAAGTAATGTTAAGAAAGTACACATTGCACAAATTATTTGGGTAGATGCTATTTGCATTAACCAAGAAGATAAAAAAGAACACTAGATTTAGTATATGGCGAAGATCTATAGTAGAGCAAGCTGTGTAATTGTCTGGCTTAAGAGAGGGCAGACAATAGCAATATAGTGCTTAAGAAGTGCGGGGACCATAGTACTAGGTAATTGGATATTATAATATATTATATGGGAGTTTAGACTAAAGTGTTAAAACTAATGCTAAGAAGTCTAAAACGATATAAGTGAAAACTTGTTTCTTGGTTTAATAAAGAGCGTTTAGTTTATATACCCTTATAATCCAGGTCATTGTCTGCTATATACTTCGCTACCATCTCCTCCTGCTTAATATATTTCGCTTTATTATTAGAAGCTATTCTCTTTAGGGGTATTTCTAATCTTTTGCACTTCTTAACTCTAGGGAGAATAGAGTGCTTTATAAGCGTTCTTTTTCTTTAAATATTATCTTCTATAGCAGTAAGGTATTAATAAAGCTGCTATATAGACAGGAAAACCTCTCCATCTCTAGCGCTAATCGCATTTTATATAAGCTCTTTATAAGTAAAGTTGGATAGATAAAGTCTTAGACCTAGATAATCTATAGGGTTTTCTTAATCGTCACGAAACGCCTATAAAGAAATATTAGAAACCAGAGACGAAAGAATATTGTCTTTAGATAGGATATACCTTATTAGCAATTTCTTAAACCACTCTTAACTTATCCCCATCGCCAGTATGGGCCATATAAGTTCGCCATATCAACAACGTCGCTTTACGCGATCCTTTCTTGCTAAACTTAATGTCCAGACCTATAATAACCTGTACGCTAGCGTCCAAGTCTAAAAGACAGTCTTCAACTAACCGATTTAACCTCTTCTTCTTCTGCGAATATGCGACTTTAACAATAACACTAGGGTATTATGCATTGTTATGCCAAAAAGAGGCGTCCAGCTTATGTTTCAATTTTATGCTAGGCGGAGTGTTATTAACTGAGAAGTATATTTTAGTAGAACGAGCTAGGTATACCTTCTATACAAAATGTGCCGCGCTGCCCGGCCTCTTATAAATTAATTTTAGCTAACTATGGATAGCATCCTTAACGCGAGCAATAAATAATTTATATATAGCTGTAGGCATACAGATAACAAGCTGATTTTTTTCTTTATTATAATTATATCTGTCTAGCTTGCATTATTAGCTAGTCCCTCTTATTATTGGAGAGTCAACGTACCGTATCTTATCCTTAACATATCTAAATAGCAACTTATCTTATCTAAGCCGACGCTCTATCTTATCATACTCCCCTCTTCCAAGCTGAAATTCTGCCCACGTATATTACTTAATATGTCTTCTAGCTTGGATGTCTTTGAAAAGCGCGATAATTTAGGGTGCTTGTGTAAAAGCTTTCTTATTAGTTGGCGGTGTTAAAGGCGTGTCTACGAAGCTTAAAGGCGGTGTAATATGCTAATGTTCTTTTAGAGGAGGCTAGGATGTAGATATAGCCGTGTGTCGTACTATAAGAGGGCCTATATTGCGAAGTTAAACGGTGGTCGTTACAAGAACTATTAGGGTCTGGGAGTTTGTTACCTCAGCGAGCTTAGACGCGATTTTTTAGCTAGCATTGAAATAACCTATGCCGTCTTCTGAATTGCAAAATCACGTCTAAGAACCTTTGGCGCATTTTGTTAAAATTATAAGCAAAATCCGCCAAGCGGATATTACGGATATCTAATTCATTTATTTATATAACGCGTTATTATTACCACACAAAGTTACATTTTTTTAAAGACTTAGGGCTTCTAAATAGTATAAATTTTATTATACGGCTATTGCTTAGCCCTAATATTAATTTCGTTAAAGCTAAAAAACGCATTGTTAAAACTATGACCATATATTATATCTTATTAAGTAGTCTACTAATATAGATAAAACTATATAGATCTATAGATATCTACTACTTAAAGTTATTGCAACACCTAGTAGGTACTGTAGTTAAATCCTTCCTTAAAAATATCCTCCCTTGGCCTGGAGTGCCTCTGCTACTACTAGGGGGTAAGTTTTTGGCAGAGCCTCGTGCAGAGCCTTAGCAGAGCTTTGTGCAGGCGTGCAGATGTGTAGATGTACCGACGTGCAGACGTTTGTACGGGCGATCAATTATAGAGACGTTTGTAGAGACGATTGTATGGGCGTTTATACGGGCGTTTAGGTTATCTAGTGGCTTCTAGGTAGTCTTATTATAGCCTATCTACTTAACCTTATATTATATGATATTATTAATGTCCTTATAACTAATAATCTTTAAAACTTCCTATTTGTCTTCTTTTTGCCCTTTATATGTATCCCGTTACGGACCTTATATTGACAGTAGTACGGCTACTAAGAGAAGACATAAATGGGTTGGTTGAGACAGTATAGGAGGCGCTAGAACCGATTAAGCCATAGGATAAGGGGTAATTAAGTTACATGACTAGTTACGTTATAGGTTTGGAACATAGGAATATGGGAATATGGGAACGTGATATACAAACATACTAACGTACTAACGTACTTAGTACATTTCTTAGGTGTAGGATTGTGTATTTAAAGAACTAAAGTCCCTACCTAGATAGTTCTTCTCTTTATAGTGAATCTTAGAATATAACTAGAGTTAATTTATTGGGTAATCTACTCCACTAGTTATATATGTTATTCTACTTCCTATTTACCAATATACCCAGCCCATTAATAAGTCTATTGTGGTATTTCCTATAAGGCTTTGTTATACATTTACTACCTAGGTTATAGTATTAACAAAGTTAAATAATATGCTACTAAAAGCACTGGTTTAACGCCGTTAACGGCAGCAACCTCTTTAGGTACTAGTGGTGATATAAGTATAAGGAATACTAACTTATAACTAGTTACCGTTAAACAGTTATAGGAAATAGTTAATTAGTTAATATATAACAACCAAGTACTTAAAGAAAGAATTAATGGAATAGGGGCGGTAAAGGTTAAGTTACCTTTAGTGGAACAATTCTTAGGGAAGAAGTTAAAACTTAAGGGATTCCTTATATAAATGCGCTTTAAGGTAGTATAAGAAGGAGTAAAGCTTGCTATACTAATAGATTAGGTGGTTTATATAGGGCTGTTCTTAATAGGAAGAGTACTTAAGTAGTTTAAACCTTACCTTACTAAGATTTAGAAACATAGATAGACGACTACTAATTTAGAAGTTAAATATATATTCTTAAGCTGGGGAGGATTTGCGAATTAACTTACGTAAATATTTAGAGACCCCAAGGCAATAACTACGACAGAATAGAAGCTTTAGAGCCTAGTATAGCAAACCTTAATAAATAAGTATATAATATAGTCCTAAACCCTCACAATATAAATCGAATAGAATAATAAGGCGCTTATAGTATAGTATAAACAGGGGCTTAAAATAAAAGTCTAGGACGTAATTATCCTAATAGAAGATGCGGAAAACTTAAAGGACCTAATTAATTAAGTAATTAAAATTAATAATAGGATCAACTAAAGGGAACAAGCTAAGAAAGGGTAAGATGGAGTTCTATATTTACATAAGGCGTAAAATACGCAGCAATAAAGTTAAAGTAAAAAACTATAGTATGGTGGACTAGAGCTAATAGACCTAAGCGGTACTAAAGAATCTAAAAAGTTGTTACGGAGTAAGTACAAGCGATAATAATATGTAGCGAAGTAGATATAATTAAGCTATATATATAAACTATATAATAAAGTCAAGATGTTGCGTAAGGAAAGAAGGTAAGGAAATAGGGAAAAGGGGTATATATTATAAACTTAGTTGCTTAGTTAACTTATATACAAGGCATAATAGGATTTAGGTAGCAATCCCAGCAGAATTTAGCAGAATTTAGTGGACTTGGTAAAATATGGCAGATTACTACTAAATTGCCGTAGATTGCTATTAGATTACTATAGATTGATATTAAATTGCTATTAAATTGCCGTTTTATAGTTAGTCTCTAGTTATTTAGTTAGTAGAAACAGGTGGATGTATATAAGATGTCACGGGGGTATCTTATAATAGCACCCCCCCTTTAAACCCGAGCTTCTGCAAGATAGGGCTGTAGTAGTTTTAGGTAAAGTTTATAAAAGTCTTCTATGGTTTATATAAGTCCTATAGAGTTAACAGGTTCCTATAAGGGCTTAATAAAACCTCTCTATTTTATAAGGTATATATATTAGCGTTTCTATTTATTATACTTAATATTATTAATTCTTTTAATAAAGTACTTATCCTTACTATCCACTTTAACTAGTAGAGGAGGGTCCTAGATCTATCTAGGTAGGGTGTCTAATATAGAGGCGGTAGGGTAAAGGACTAACGTATAGAATACGGGGTAGATTTTAACCGTATTAGGGAGCTTTAGTTAGTAGGCATAAGGAAAAACAACCTTTTTAACCTTATAAGGGCTGGCGTTCTTCCAATTAAGTTTCTTAGTAGGTTGTTTTATATTTAGATTTTTTATATCTAGCTAGACAAAGTTACTAATTTAGTAGGCTGGTATTAGGGTTTAGTTCTTATTTGCTATAGCTTTATAGATAGATTAGGCCTATATTATTTTATTAGTAAGGGACTCTTATAGCTCTTCTATCTTCTTTATAAATTTATTTACTTCTATAACTTATAAGGCATAATAAGCTAGATAAAGAATATTACTAAAGGATTTAAAACCTATTTGCAGATGCTAGCTATAGTTAGCTAAAAACGGGAAGACCTTTATAGTTTCTGAGACAGAGTTATTTATAATAAACTCGGCAAATACAAGCCAGTCTATTTAATCGTCTTATAAATATAATGTGTATATCTAAATATACTGTTCTATTATAGCATTTATACATTCCATTTAACTATCTGTTTCTGGGTGGTATGCTATAGGTAATAGTACTTTAATATAGAGTTGGGTAGTTAGTTTTTTCAAAAATATAGAGATAAACTAGTTACCTTTATCGGAGATAATTATTTTAGGGAATCTGTGGAGTTTCTATATATAGTTTAGGAACAGTATAAGGGTACAAAGACACTTTAGGGAAGATTTAAAGGAATAATATAAATTCTATCTAAATTTAAGGGTATATAGCTCTTATAGAGAATAAGGCATTGTGTAAAGAAAAGAAAGGAATAACAAGAGAATCTTGTAATTAAATAGTTAGGGGTCTTAGTGGTTAATACATGCGTATATACGCACGCGATCTTCTTTAATAGACTTTAGTAGAATTTAATTAATCTAGTAGAACTTAGCAGAAGCCAATTAAGCTGGCAGAATTTACCAGAATTTGGTTAAAGCGTTAAAATTTATCTATCGAGTGTTTTACTAAGACGTTTCTACTATAACTAGGCCAGTCCTATTATAGTACCCCCCCCCCTTTTTAGCTAAAGGTTTAAAATAATTTAATTTAGTTAAGACTTAACTTATTATGTTTCGTATATTTGCGTTAGGTAGTAGTATAGAGTTTTTACCGGTTCTAATTATTAAATAGACTAATTAGGATTTTCTATTCCCAGGATAGAAAATTACTATTAGCTTAGTTAAGGCAGTAAGCCAAACTAATATCTTTACAGTGGGTCTTAGCAAGGTAAATCGGACCTTTAACTAGCGGTTAAAGTTCCTTAATATCTTATATATTATGTAACTGTATTATAAACGTTATAATATATTTTAAATTCTTTTTTAATTCGAGCTTCCTACTATCGTGTTTTGTATAGTCATATTAGGTAGTAGTTATTTGCCTTTATATCGCGTCTATCTAGCTAGAGTAGGCCATAAAGGATAGTCCTTATGGAATTCTTTTATTAGGGAAGGCGCGTCGGCCTTAATCTATTTATAGGTTTCCTAGGTTTGTATCTTATACCCTTTTTACTTAATGTTGGTATCACTCCAGGTGATACTGCAATTGCAATATAGTTGGTTCTGGTTCTTGATTCATTCCTGTCTAAAGTAAAGGATCATAAGGATTGTAGTACCTAAGTAGGGGGCTAATGAGTCACTATAAGGATGACTAATTAAAGACATATAACCTCTATCCATATATTCCGATACTGGCAGTTCTTTCTTTGTGTGTAGAACAGCTATCCGGCCCCTGCTGCATACGCTATGCGCCATTTATAAAAAGAAAGAAGGATAATAGGCTTTATGCCAAATCATCAAATAATCTATAGAAAGGGTGTGGGTAGTAGAAAAAACTATTAATCCATTTCCCTTATATGAACTGTGTGATAAAGTTAAGACATTATATAAGGAAAGAAGGTAAGAAAGTATAAAGAAGGAGTATATATTGGGAACTTGGTTGCTAGGTTAATAGGTACTTAGGGCAGGAATCGCGGATATCTTAGGTATTGCAAATATTACAGATATTATAGACGTTGCGGATATCATTACGGATATTACGGATATTGTGAACATTACGGAAGGTGTTATAGGAGTATCCCGTGTTAAAGCGTAGTTAAAGTTAGAACCGAAGGTATAGCGGCTTCAGAAGGTATAAGAGTTATAGCGCTGTTGCAGACCACAGGGGAAAACAGGTGGAAGGGCTAAGTCCTATCCGTCGTCATTAAAATAACAGTTAAGTAAGTTGATATCAACAGTAAGGTTCTCTATATTAACATCGTTATTGTTATTATTGCAGAAGTAGGTGGCGCTCTTGCCCTTATTACCAACGTCGCCGCGCCTTGCTGTACTAGGTTCTGTGCCACCAGGTTCTATACCACCAGGTTCTATGCTACTAGTGAGGCTGTGGACAAAGGCATTGTTGTTTATAGACGTGACTATATTCTTAGCGGTTTCAATTGGTATTGGCCTATTTGAAGTCATAAAGTGCTCAACACTATAGTCGTTATAGAAGAAATTGCCACCAGTGGTAGTTAAAACTGTAGTTGGAGTTAATATATTAAATGCTATAGCCGTTATATCCTTGTCAAAATTATTATTAATATTATTATCTATAAGGTACTGGTGGACACGTCTCTTTAGTCCTTCTCTTACTTTGTTACGTTCTTCTTTAGTGTGCCTAGTTAACTAATAGTCTTCTTTCTTACACACGAAGCATGTCCTAGTGTTGTTATTGCTGTAACGATTATTTAATAAACTTAGTCGAGACATTGATCGGTAATAGCGACGGTTAGTAAAGAACACGTCAGTGGGCTGTTCTGTAGGCTATAAGAATACATTGGCGGGTTGTTCTATGGTACTATTAACCTTCCTATAGGTGATAATTAACGATCGTAGGCTGTTTATAAGGCCGGTAAGTGTGGTAGGTGGGTTAGAGCAAGCTGCCTGGTAAGCAGCGACATCTTGACAAGCAACGATAAGCTTGTTATAGAGGAAATTGTTGTTGCGGAGGTTAGCGTTGAGACTATACTATAAGTAATGAAGGTTGTTAAGTAATAGCTATAGGCAGTCCTCTGTAGATTTGCCCTCGCTCTTTATTATTACTATTTTAAGAGTTATAGCGTTCCACTTTGTTAGAACTCCACGCTTGTATTCTAGTCCTTCAAAGTGGTTACGTATAGCGTTATAGATGCCATTAAAAGTAGTATAGGTTGCCTTGTTTCTATAGTAGAAATCAAGAGCAATACCATATAGCATTATTGGAAAGCCTTTAATCTTTGCCTCTTGTGGTATATTAACTCTGTTATAAAGGTCGTTAAAAATCATAAGCTTGTGGTTGAAGTTGTTATCCTCTCTACTGTATTTACTTTCCTCTGTATATATCTTTGCTAGGGTTGCTAAGTCTCTACCGTAATTAGCGGTGACTTTAGTTTCTGTCGGTTGTGTATTTGGGGCATTTGTAGAAGGAGCCGTAATATTTATAGGGGGGGCCGTGACGTTCGTAGGGGGAGCCGTGACGTTTATAGGCAAGGGGAGCTTGGCCGTAGGGGAAAGGTTATTTGAGACAGCTGAAGCTAGAGTAGTAGACGACATTAAGGGGGTTAATGGACGTGATTTAAGACGATGGTTGATAACGTATGAATTAAAAGGTCCTTTATTATTAATAAATAGCTTAATTTCTGCATCTGACTATTCCGTAGAGTTGTCCTTGTGAGCGATGTTATATAGTGCTTATGGTACTGACTTGCTTTTCTTGTTAAAGACCTATACTCTATTACATTAGAGTAGTTGTTTAAGTCCCTTAATTACAGACCTGTTAGCGTCCTTGAATATCTATACTTTAAAATTGTTAAAGTCTTCTTAGTATGATTCCCATAAGCTTTTGTCCTTAAAGTTGTACTTAGTATACTTATTAATTTTAAAGTTAATATAGTTGGTGAGATCTTCTGCGGTGGTCTTACTGGTTAAGGTAATCCCATTGCCCTAGTTTGGACGTTGGATTCCTATGTTGGACATAATAACTGGCGTAGATCGTGGTGTAGGTCGTAATCTTATGTGTTAAGTGGTTGATTTATATGCTAAGACGCGTACTAGAGAGTGGTTTGCTGCTAACGCTGCTGGGTTGTAGCTGCTGAGGTAGCTGCTGCTGGGGTACTGACGCTCAGTGAAGAGGTTGTACTAGGTGTTAATTTGCGTGGTGGACGCGAACCAAACAAAGCCTTGGTAGGAGTCGGTTCTTTAAGTTCCTAGGGCCTTAGTAGGAAGGGTTCTCCTTAGCAAACGCGACGTGATTGATAGGCCTTGGTAGGAGCGATCGCGTGTTGTCTCTCTTTGTAATAACACCGGACTCCTAATCTATGATATCACTAATTAGTGTTAGTATCACTCCAGGTGATACTGTAATTGTAATATAGTTGGTTCTGGTTCTTAATTTATTCCTGTCTAAAGCAAAGGATTGTAAGGATTGTAGTACCTAAGTAGGGGGCTGATGAGTTACCATAAGGATAACTAATCAAAGACATATAACCTCTGTCCATACATTCCAACACTTAATAAGAAGTTTAAATTGTTTAGATTATGTTTTCTATTGCACATTATTAATTAAGTTAATAAAGTAAGAGCCGTTACTATTGTTAACAATTATAATAGATAGCGGTGGCACTTCCCGAGTTATAGGATTATCTTTTAAAGGTTGTAATAAGCTTACGTAAAATATCAGATATATTTTTATCTTAGTTAGTAGTTTAAACTTATAGGTGTATATGCTTAGTTTTTTCTTAATTTAGTATAGGCCTACAAACTTCTAATTAAGTTTCTTTAAGGGGCGTTAAGTCCGTAGGTTTTGTATATTTAGATAAACTATATTACCTTTCTTAAAGTCCTATACGGGAGCTCGTCCTTTATTTATATGCTATTTCTATACTATTTAAGCGTATATTAACTTACTTTATAATAGTTCTATTAAATACTTTATTTAATTAGTAAAGTTATATACGTTAATTAACCAGATCCATTTAATTATGGGTCCTATTATATTAATTTTAGGTTATAGTTTAAATATAAGTTAATGGTCTTATCTGTAGGTCGCGTAGAACGGCGTTATGCCTATTAATATATTTACCGTATTATTTATAGTAAACTTAGCTAAAGGCAGCTATTTTTCCCAGTTGTCTTATAGGTAGGAGTAGTATATTTATAGGCATTATTCTATAATCGCGTTTATAGTTTTAGTTTAACTATCTATATCCAGATAAAATATAGTTAAGAGTTATATTTAAATGCTTAATTATTTATATAGAGCTTGCCAGAAGTTTAAAATAAACTGGCTTCTATAGTTAGATATTATTAAGTTAAAAAGTCCGTGTAGTTTAAAGACATGCTTAATAAAATATTTGGCTACTAATATTACATTAATTAAGTCTATAGGGATTATATATCGCATTTTTATAAAATAGTTAATAACTACTATAATATTTATAAACCTATTACTGCTAGGTAAGTTAACTATAAAGTTAATTAAAATGTTCCGCCATCTTTATATTAGGATTAGTAGCAGTTATAGTACTCCTGGATTTTTTATATATAAGGTTTTTCTACGTATGTATATTCTATATACTTAAATGTATTTTTATACATAGTTATACATTATAGGCCAGTAGTATACTTGTTAAATAATCTTATAAGTCTTTATACGGCTAGAATACCCTACTATAGGGGAGTTATATATAAATTTAAGTATCTTAAATTATAAAGGTTTGGAATTCGGAACTACTATCTTCTATTAATAGTATAATTAATTGTTTTAATTTTTGCATTTAGAGAGGTAGTATCTTATACTATTATTTTCCTATTTAAATCGCTTTTATTATATCTATTATCTATATATCATTCTTATATTTATATTCTATTAGCTTATTAATTTCTATTTCCTATTTATTAATTTCCAATTTATTTTTATTAAGTTCCATATTAAGGAATATAGGATGTAGTTTTTTAAAACGTTTAGGGGGCAATAACTCCGTAATTAGTTTATAATCCGTTTATCTAAAGCGTTTATAGATAAGTTCTATAAATATTATATTAACGTGTTATGGTTCTAATTAAGTTTACCTAGTTAGTATATAATCTTAAAGTTAAATTATAAAAGGTATTTGGCCTAATAAATTTAGCGCTATATTAATTGCTTTATAGTTATAAAGTACTATAGGTTCTTATAGTCTATTAGTATATATATTAGAAATAATAATCCTTTAAGTTCTAAACGCTATTATTAAAGCATTTAATAATTATAAGTAGTTCCTTATTATATATCTTATAGTTTAATTTAGTAGGGGCAAGTTTCTAGAAGAGAAAGGCTACTAGGCGTAGCTTGCCGTTCTTATTATATTGCGATAACACTCCCCCTAGTACGTAATTGGATAAGTCTATTTTAATAATATATTTAAAATCCAGATTAAAGTGGGTGAGAATTAGAGTAGTTATAAAGTAATATTTTAAGTTATTTAAAGTTTATTTATATTTAGCGGTCTATCTAAAATTTATATTCTTCCTTATTAAGTTTATTACCAATTATATAATTACTAAGAATTAAATAATAAATTAATAATAGAAATTTATAAATCCTAAGAACCCTTAAATATCTTATATCTTATAAAGACTTCCCTAGTTTATAATTGCAGCCACTTTCTTTAGATCTATTTTAATTCCGTTACGGGATATAATTAAGCCTACATATATAACTTTAGACGTATGGAACTTGCATTTCTTAATATTATATTATAAGCCTATATCTTATAGGCATTTAAGGACTATTTAGACGTGTTTTTAATACTTAAAAAGCAAAGATAAGTAGATTAAGATATTATTAATATACGCGGTAATAAATACGTTAAGAAATTTATAAAGCGTATTATTAATATATTACTAAAACGTACTAGGACCTTTTTTTACGCTAAATAGTATTACTAGGTATTTAAAGAGTCCCTATTATATATAAAAGGCTATATACTTTTTATCTCCTTTATATATATTAATTCGATTAAAGGCAGCGACTATACTAAGCTTTATAAAGTACTATACCTTTACTAAGCGGTTAAGCGTTTCTTAAATTAGAGGAATTAAATATTAATTTTAAATTATAATTGCGTTTAGAGCTTAATAATTAATATAGAATCTTAAGCCTCCGTTTAGCTTTTTAATAAATAATACAAGTAAGGTAAATAGAGATTAACTAGGGCAAATAAATCCTTTTTCTAAATATTTATTAAGGTATTATCGCATTATAAATAGTTCTTCTTATAATATACCGTATAACGGACCAAACTTTAGTGTTATACTAGGCTTAAGTTTTATCTTAAAATCGTGCTTATTCTAGTATAGGGGCAGTTAGTTTACAAATTGTTTTTTAAATTTATTAATTAGATTATGGTACTCTTTAGGTCTAAGAGGTTAAGGGTTAATATACTATTTCGGTTCTAGTACTTTCTTAATATCTTCTATTATTATAGTAAAGATTTTATTATTTTATTTTCTTGCTAATAAAATAAAAAGTACAGCTCGTATTACACGAATTTTAAGAGGTTTTAGTATAACATCTTTACATTCCTTGCTATAGTTAGTAGTTATAGATTTATTATATTAGCTTAAGATTTATAGCAAGGGTAATTTATATTATATTATATTTAAATAGTTGTATATATGTTTATAGGGCATATAGTGTTTTAAATAATAACTTTAGCCGTAGGTTATATAAAACTTTAGTATTTCTTTAACCTAGCTAATTAAAAGGTTATATTGCTTTAGCTATCTGTGTTTAAGTATAACTTTATATTGCTTTAAGGGTGTTATAAGTAGAGAAACGTATTTAAGGTATTTGCCTATCTATATTTTTACTAGAGCGTAGTGCGTTAGTTCGCTATATATTAAAGATTTGCTATTAAAGCCTTATAGGCCTTAGGGCTTATTAAGTTTCTTTAAATTTAGGTATTAAGTTTTTGTATAGTTTATATTAATAAAGCCCATACTAGTGGCTCCACTATCTATTAAGATTTATACTTCTTTCTATTTTCTAAGTATTTAAATTTTGCTAAGTATATTAAGGGAGTTATATTATACATTAGCGCTAGAAGAGCCTAGACACTTATACTCTTCTACTTTTTATCCTAGGACACAACCTAGCCTTAGGATAATTTGTTTTCTAAGTTAACTAAGGGTAAGATGCTTTATAGCATTTAAATAAAATTTGTTAAATAGGTATAACTTAAGGAATAGGTATAATTTAAGGATTAGAAGGAACTACAGCGGACCTTTTTAAAAGGGTAAGTTTGGCAATATCTTTAAATATATCCTTTTTTACTATATCTATAGTATTCTCTATTTACAGCTTAGGTTCTTTATTTATTAGTTCCTAAGGGTGCGTAGGATTAAGTAACGTTAAGGTTTATAGGTTTATATATAGGTCTTTTAGGTTTTAGAGAAGGATCGGGCTTTAGGGTATATACTAGTTTTATAGAGTTTTAAACACAAGGCGTAGTTAGCTTTAGAGAATAAGTCTATTTATTATATTAAAGGTCCTTATTAATTTATTAATATATTATAACGAATTTAAACAGGTCTTTTAGTAGCTCCCTACCTACTAACTAAGCTCTAATTTTATCCAAAATAGCTTATTAAATAGTAGTAACTCTAGCGGCTTTATTCTAATCTAGCTCGCTAATAAGGCCTAAAAATTCCAAAAAAAAGTTAGTAAAGTTTTGGTTCCGTTATTATAGGTTTTTAAGTTTAATAATAGCTATATATTCGCGGCTAGTGTTATTATATATTTATTCTAGTAAAGAGATAAAGATTTTAAAATTAATAAAGGTGCTATTATAGAAGAATAGATCTATAGTTTACACAGCGTCCTTACTTAAATAAGATATTTTATAGCTAACCTTGCTAGCTTTAGTGGGGTATTAGTTATAGATTGTTAAAAGTTTAAGACAGAGCTTAGTTATAAAGGGACGTAAGTTATTTTAATTTTTATTAAACATTAGAGGATTAGGGAGCTTTTTAGATTTTATAATAGGCACTAGGTTTATTACAGGTATAGATTAAGCAACTATTACTAGTTTAAGGTTTATATTTAACGGGCTAGGTTTAAATATACTTATTTTAATCTTATTAGTAGGTATTATTATTAGGGTCTTTAGCATAAGTGCTTTAATATTATAGAGTTCTTTACAGAATGCTTTAATTAATCACTAATACTAGTCTTTTAGTACAGCTTATAACTAAGCTAGGACATCTATAAAGAACTATTATATTATAGTTAACTATTCCTATAATAAAACCTTATAGTAGGAACTACAGTAGGTCCTATTATTAGGCTGGGTATATAGGTAAGAACAAATCAACAACATAATAATAACTAGTGGAGTAGTTGCCTAATAGATTAACTCTAATTATATTCTAAGATTTACTACAAGGAGAGAACTATCTACAGTAGGGACTAAGGTCCTTTAAATACATAACCGTACTCCTAAGAAATCCTCTCTTATATATAAGGTACGTGTTATCTATATTAAATATAACGTCCCTTTTATTTAATATAGTTAACGCGTTTAACACCATATAACCTTAGTTACTATTTCTTGTTATATAGTTCCACCAGATCCATCCTAGACTGTGCCTATATTAACTAACTAGCTTCCTCTAACTCTTCTCCAAGTAGTCGTAATATTATACTTAAAGCGTCTATAACACTATCTCCCTTCTCTTTATCTTCGTCCTTAAAGATTCCTAACATCTCTAAGTTATCTACTAAAGGTATAATGTCCGTTTAATTAGTCTAGTTAATATTCTTACTTATTATGCCTAAAGCTTCTTCTTCTCTTTCCTAGGTTAAGCGTCGCCTTTATACAGTTTCCTCTATACTGTTGCTAGGCGAGGTAATAGCGATCCCTTACTCTTATTGCGCTAAAGAGGGGTTAGTATATATTACGCTAGTAAGTCCCTTATCCTAACAACCCTTCTCTTACTCTAAGTGTACTAAAGCAAACGTTTAATTATCCTGTAACGTTTGCTCTATCTCTAACACTAAATATGCGCATCCTATAACTCTTAACAGTCTTTAAGTTCCCTAAGTAACTTATTATAGGGTCTTATGTTTAATCTACCGCTATAAAGCTTAATAATAAGCTGGCCTCTACGCTACTTAAGGTTTAATATGCCTTAGAAAAGTCCGCACGCGTCCTTAAAGCTTAACGTTTAGCTTATATTTATCTTTAACGTCTTAAACATGTTTATAAGAAGGTCCGTTTTAAAGAGTGGAAGCTTATCTAATAGGGTTTATCTAAGCTAGGTAATAAAAGGACTAGCCCTCCTCCTATAAGGGAAATAACTCCAAGTAGCTTAGCAATTGCTCCTCTTAGGTCCCCCTTAAGTAACTTATTTTTTAGCGATCCTTTTTTATTAATATTACCTAACCTACTTTCTTCTAATACTCCTATACCTTTCCTATAGCATTCTCTAAGTTGCTTAGTAGTTTTTAGGTAGTCTCACTATAGCCTATCTACTTTACTTTATACTACGTTTCGTCATCTACGTCCTTGTGACTAATAATCTTTAAAACTTGCCATTTGTCTTCCTCTTATCCTCTATACGTGTCTGCCTTATAGACTAGTAGCTCAATATTCCTATATACTAGCTCTAGCATTGCAATATATTGTATAGGGTAGATCTTTATTTTGGCTAGTAGGTTTAACTTATACATAACCAATAAAATTCTTTACTTAACTTCAAAAGGTCCTAGTCTAACGTAGTCTAACTTCTTGCTTAGTTGTCAACTCTTGAAATTTTTATATAATAGCCACACTTTATCTCCCTTCTTAAGATCTGGTCCCTTAGATCTCTTAGCATTGTAGTACCTTTTCATTCGTTTTTATACTAGTTTAGCTATTTCTATAAGGTCTATATAAAGATTCATTAACGTCTCCATTCTTTACTTAGCTATACTACTCGTCTTTTTTGCTTAATATAGCAATAACAACGTTCTTGGTTTATATCCGTAATTCGCCTTAAATAGTAATATCCCCATTCCTTTTTATAGTGTTGCATTGTATATAAACTATATAACTAGTAATAACGATACCTAATTATTCTATGCGTGATTAATATAATGCCTTAGATACTGTTCCAGTATCTAGTTTAGTCTTTCCGTTTATCCGTCCGTCTGCAGATAATATGCTACAGATATTACTATATAAACCCCTTATTCTGCCAAAACCACTTCCTAAAATACTGCTATAAATCTTAGATCTCTATGTCTTATAAACACTTCCTTTATATAGATTCTAGTGACATCTTCTACTAATATCTCTTTAGTGTATACTATAAAGTATCCCTACTTTGTTAGCTTATCTACTATTACTAAGATTACGTTATAATCTTATCCTATAATAGGATCTCTTAACTTTAGTAACTTAACAATAAAGTCCTATAATATAACTTCCTATAGTCTTCCTGGTACTTTAACAGGTTATAGCCCTCTATATGGCTTATACCTTATTAGTTTGTTTCTTTAGTAATCTAAATATTTCTTTATAACTTATCTTGCTAGTCCCCAAATTCCTTAAATAATATACTCTTCTTAAAGTCTTAACACTAGTCCTATAGACCTATTATGTCCTTATATTATTCCCTTATAGAATTCCTTAATAAATTCTTCTGCAATAGACTTAGGCATATATATTGCTTCTCTATTTTTATATTGCTTTAAGTCTAGATCCTCTACCTATACTTTTTAGATCTTCTATATTTAATTACTCTCTAGTAACTTATGGATCTGACTTTCTTTGGTTGCTATAATCTTTAGATAATTATACCTAATTAATCCGTCTTAATTCTTTCGTAATAAAGCTCCCGATAGCTTTTTATTACTTTATAGTTTAGCCCTTCTGCTTAGAGCGTCTACTCATGCATTATCTATACCCTTAGTATACTGAATTTTAAAATGGTATTCTATAAGCATTTCCGCCCATCTAACCTATCTTTAGTTAAGTTTCTTTATTGTTAGGAATTCTATAAGGTTCTTATAGTCCGTCTTAACCATAAATAGTTTCTCTATGCCTTATAAGAATGCTCTCTATTCCTTAAGTACTATAACTATACCTAATAACTCCTTATTGTAGATGTTATAGTTTAACTCTAGTAGTGTCATCTTTTAACTGTAATATGCCACTAGGTGCCATCCATCTTAATATTTCTATATAAAGTATGCCCCTAGTGCAAAGTCTAATATATTTATTTCTATAACCATCTCTAGACCTAGTTAATAGATCTTAAGAACTGGCTCCTAGGTAAATAACCCTTTAACTCTCTTAAATAGTTCTTATTGCTCCTTTCCCCATACCTATAGTTCTTTTTTCTTTATTAACCGCGTAAATAGCTTAATATCCTTTAACTATTGCGCTATAAACCTTCTATAGTAATTGCAAAACCCTAGGAACGATTTTAACTATATAATGTTCTCTAGTTCTTACCAATTTACTATAGCCTTAATCTTTTTTAGATCTATACTAAGTTGGCCTAGTTTAATAATAAATCCAACAAAATTAGTTTTCTTAGTGAAGAACTCACATTTCTTAATTACTACTAGCATCTGTTCTTTTTATAGTCTCTTTAAAACCTATTTAATATGTTTTCCATATTCTTCCTTATTCTCTAAGTAGATAATAATGTCATTAAGGTATACCATAACAAATTTATCTAAGTGTTCTCCTAATACGCTATTAATTCGCTTCTAGAACGTTACTAGTGCGTTTATAAGTCCGAATTGTATAACTAATGGTTTATATAGTCCTTCCTTTGACCTAAAGGCTGCCTTCTATTTGTCGCCTTTCTTAATCCTAATCTAATGGTACGCCCATCTTAGATCTATCTTTATAAAGATTTTTGCGTTACCTATCCCGTCTTAGATTTCGCTAATTAAGGGTAAAGGATACCTATTCTTTCTAGTAATACTGTTTAACTGTCTATAGTCTATACACATCTTAAGTTTTCTATTTTTCTTTGGGATAAACAGTACTAGATATCCTGCTAATAACTATAACAGTCTAATATATCCCTTATATAAGTTCTCCTAGATAAACTCCTTAAGCGCTACTAACTCCGTTTTAGTAAGCTTATAGATTAAAAAGAACTTTAAACTTATTCCCTCTTTTAATTCTATCTTATAGTCCCACACTGTATATTCTAACAGCTTTTTACTTTCTGGTAACTATAACTTTTTACCATACTTATGGTATCTCTTTAGTACATAACTTAAGCCTTACTTAGTCTCCTTATATATTGCTCCAACTTAGTACTATACCAACTTAGTTTACTATCGCACTTTGCGCTATTAAGTATCCTTAATATTAACCTAACCTATAACCCAATTGATCTTTAGATTATACTCCTATAACTAAGGCATTCCTAATATCGCCTTATCCTGTCCTAATGGTAGGATATTAAAAGACATTCTAACTAGTCTTCCTTTAATAGTTAACTAAATAGGTCCTATTTTAAGATTAATAATACCTCCTCCATAGGCTATTTAATCTCCTAAAATTGTTATAAGTAAATATAGGTATTCCTTCTATCTATATAGTAACCCTATCCTTTCCACTATTTTTAGTAATATATGGTTCCTAATTGCTCTACTATCTACTAATACTTTAAACTGTTAATCTTGCCACTTAGCTTATAAATTTAGGTGTTGTTTTTAAATTCCTTTAAGGGTCTAAGGCTCTAACACTGGTTCCCTCTAGTTCTATATACCTCCCCTTTTTCTAACTATTGGCTGCTAGATCCTATTTATACTTAGTCCAACCTTAGCCAATACTTAGTTCATTTCTTTTCCTCTATATACTATAGATAAGTATTCTTTAGGCACTCCTACCACTATTATCTATCTAGGCATTCTTCTATAAGAAATCTTCCTAGTTAAAGTATTAAGTCCCCTTAACCTTATACTTCTACTGGGTGCCATTTATATATATATTTAGCATTTCTAAACCGCTTTTCCTCTAGTACCTAATATATCCTTACTAGGTACTTCTAGTTCTTATCTTTAGGTACTCTATACATATTACACATATTATCCATATAAGCTATCTATAATAGTATATAATGCGCTACATGTTTTAGGTTAACTCTTAGTTTATCTTTATTCTTAAGTTTAAATCTATACCTAGTTAACCTAACTACTAGTATCTTTGCTATAGGTACTAAGATTTATTACTTACTTCTCTAGTCCCTAGATCCTTCTTCTAGGTTCCTTAACATTATAATTAATGCTCCTTTAATATAACTTATGCATTTTTCTGTAATAGGTTAGTCTTAAACAACTTTTTTATCTAGCTATATATAAAAGTCTTCCCATTTGTTATTATATTATTGCCTATACCACTTTCTATATAACTGGTTTAGTGTATATAGTCTATCTATTAGAAAGTACCTTGTTATTACTATATTATAACATCCTTTAGTATATCTTTCTTTAAACCTAGTTAGAATATCTAGATCCTCTTCTTGTTCCAATTCGTCTAACTACTTTACCCTAGGTATCCCTACACTCGGCCTATTAGTAACTCTTTATATAGGTGCTCTATCCCTTATACAACCTAGCATAGCTAACCTTTTGTCTAGCTTTTACTCTTACTATATAATAATTCTTATTCTAAACTTATCTATAGTTTCTTGTTTTTTATATCTTGCAGCTAGATTTTTATAGTTATCTTACTTTTTAATCCTAGTATTAACTGTTTAATCTTTAGGCTGAATACTATATTTACCTAGAATTACTAATATTCTTATTTATTCCCCAAACTTATAGTTCTTAAACTTGCGTCCTATACTTATTCGTTTATTATTAAACTAAGTTACTACCCTTTCCCATTAGTTTTTGTCCGTTATAGGTCCTTAGGTATATCTTATCTTATCTTAAAAATCTTAAGCTTCTCTTATCTCTTTATAAGAATCTTAAGCCTATAGCCTTTTACTTTTATTAAGTGATAAGCTAGCACTAGTAGTTATCTACTTACTTAGTTTCTTTTAAATATTACTCCTATTGTCTTATAAAGTAATAGAAATCGTATCTAATAGTGTTATAATACCCATTACTAAACCTTATTCTGTAATGGTCTTAGTCTCTACTTCTATTTTAACTTCTCTAAGGTTTGCACGCTTCTAGTAAGCTACCTTTATTGCCTTATTATTAGTAAATACTTTGCCTATATTAAATTTATTATATTTAATATCCAATCTATAAGCTAGTTTGCTAGTTCCTTTAAACTTAGATAATAATAGCTCCTATAGCTAATAGCTTACGCCGTACTTAGCGTCCTTATAAATTCAGTATGCGTTGTTATAACAATACGCAAAACTGTTAATTAAACATTCTTTTATTCCTTATAGTGCACCATCGTCCCTCTATATATACGTGCCATCTACTGGTCTAGTTCCCTTTACTATATAGTTACTCTAACCACCTCTATAGTCTCTAGCAAAATAACCTTATTTCCCACAATTTATATAAGCTCCATCTCTAAACCACTAATTTTGCTATAGAGTCCGCCTAAATGTCTTCTACTACTAAGATCCCTAGTTTAACCTCTGCTCCTTAGTCCTTTAATCACTTAATCCTTAACCTCTAGGTTTCCATAGTTTCTTTTCCTACCTTTAGGTTTCTTTAGTACCGCTTAGGTCTATTAGCTCTGCGCCATTCCATAGTTTTTAACTCTATGTCTGTTATTGCGTACTCTGCGCCTTATATAACTATAGAACTCTATCTTACCCTCTCTTAGCTTATTCCCTTTAATAGATCCTATTATTAATTTTTATTAACTAATCTATTAACTCCATTAGAGTATCCGTATCTTCTATTAGGATAATTGCGTTCTAGACTTTAGCCTTAAGTCCTTATTTATACTGTGCTATAAGCGCCCTATTATTCCACTTAACCTATACAGCTAGTGTTTAAAACTATGTTATATACTTAATTACTAAAATACGTTATACTAAGTTCTAAAGCTTTTATTCCGCTGTAGTTATAGCCTCCAGGTCTCTAAATATCTATATTAGTTATTCTACAAACCTATTCTAACTGGTAAATATATACCGTACATCCTGGTTAGTAGTTGTTATACCATTAGCCTATATTTCCATAAGATACAGTTTAAACCACTTAAGTGCCCTTCCTGTCAGGAACAATCCTACATAGGCTACTTAATCCAATAATATTGCTAACTTCGCTCCTTCCTATATTACCTTAAAGTGTATCTGCGTAAGAAATCCCTTAAGCCTTAACTTTTCTCCTAAGAACCGTTTAATTAAAGGTAGCTTAATCTTTGCTGCTCTAATTCCATTAATGCGTTCTTTAAGTATCCTATTATTATCTTATAAGTAATTAACTATTTCCTATAACTAACCTTGCGTAACCACTTAAGAATCCCTATTGTCTATACTGGTATTACCTAGCCCTAAGGTTGTAGCTGCCGTTAACGTTATTACAACTAGTGCTTTAGGTGGCATATTATTTGATCTTGTTTAATACTATAACCTTGGTAGTAAATATATAACAGAACCTTATAGCAGGAACTACAGTAGGTCCTATTATTAGGCTAAGTATATAGGTAAAAATAAATTAACAACGTAATAATAACTAGTAGAGTGGTTACCTAACAGATTAACTCTAATTGTATTCTAAGATTCACTATAAGGAGAGAACTATCTATGGTAGGGACTAAGGTCCTTTAAATACACAACTGTACTCCTAAGAAATCCTCTCTTGTATATAAGGTACGTGTTGTCTGTATTAAACATAACATCCCTTTTGTTTAACACAGTCAACGCGTTCAACACCACATAACCTTAGTTACTATTCCTCGTCACATGGTTCCACCGGATCCATCCTAGACCGTACCTATATTAACCAACTAGCTTCCTCCAACTCTTCTCCAAGTAGTCATAACATTGTACTTAAAGCGTCCGTAACAATTCCCTAACTAGGGTTATAATATTCGTGGCTATTAAAGGGGATTAGGTTCGTTTGCTATTTTAATTATAGTTATTTTAACATAACGTAGTATAAGGGTACGAAGAGACTTTGGGGAAGGTTTAAAGGAATAATATATATTCTATCTAAATTTAAGAGTATATAGCTCTTATAGAGAACAAGACGTTGCGTAAAGAAGAGAAAGGAATAATAAGAGAATCTTGTAATTAAGTAGTTGGGGGTCTTAGTGGTCTATGCATGCGTACATGCGCACGCGGTCTTCTTTGACGGACTTTAGTAGAATTTGATTAATCTAGCGGAACTTAGCAGAAGTCGATTAAGCTGGCAGAATTCGGCAGAATTTGGTTAAAGCGTTAAAATTTATCTGTTAAGTGTTTCTCCAAGACGTTCCTACTATAACTAGGCCAGTCACGTTATAAACAGTTAAGCAATAGCAGGCGTTAATATATTAGGATAGGCGATTAAGTATTTTATCTTAGATAGTTAGTCTATAACTACTATAATATTTATACAGCCTTTACTTACGGGGAGATTAATAACAAAGTTAATTAAAATATCCTTTTATCTTTAGTCCGGAACAGGTAGTAGCTTTAAAAAGCTGTTATACATTTTATATAAAGCTTTAGCTTATTAGTAAGTATAATAGCTAAAGATATACCATTATATTGTATTATATATATATGGCTAATATTGTGGTGGTGTAGATTGGACGTCGCCTAGTGTCTTGGCATTTTCCTATATTTATGGAGCTTTAGCTTTCCTCCCTCTTTCCTTACACATACTTATATATATTATAACGACCCTACTAGTTACCGGAAATATATTCTTTTCTTTCTTTCTTATAGACTGCTTTACTAATTACTTTTAACTGATTATAACCGACTAACCGACTAACTGATAGACAGGTAGATAGATAGATAGATAGACTAATAGCATTGTAATTTCCTATTTGAGAGACACCATACCCTTCTACAATAGTATTCTCATTAAAGCAGTTCTAGGTTTTTCCTTCGCCTAGGTAACTAGCTACTAGTAAATTATATATATTTAAGGAGTTTAAGCTTAAGTTCGTCGTAGTTAGGTACTACTAGGCGGTTTTAGTAGGATAAGCGGTCTCCGCGGGCTTTATATTTACTTAAAGAAATCCTTTTAAAGCGTCTAATGCCGTCTTAAATTAGCTTAAGCGTCTCTTAGATAAACTTATTGTTTAGGTATTTATTAGCTATAATCTATTCAATAGTTTAATTAGTTATTTTAAGAATGTATACCATAAAATCTTTAGTAGGGGGTTTAAATAGCTTAGGGTAGAGTAGGGTCTAATTATAATAGGAGCGCGTTTCTTTTTAAGCTGGTGCGTCTTATAAACATTAGGTTAGGGCATTAGGCTTCTAGCCTTAAACGCCTAGGTAGTATATAATTAAGAATTAGAAATAGGATAGGTATTCTAACTAACGGGCCTAATAATAGCTTAGCTATTTTATAGTTGTGAAGTATTATAGGTTCTGATAATCGCTAAGGACTTTAATTAGGAATCCAGCTCCTTTTAGTTCTAGTTACCATTACTTAAAGCATCTAATAATAGCTAATAATTCCTTATTATAGATCTTATAATTATATTTAACTAAGCAATAAGTATAATTTTAGCCTTAGAGAGGAGCGCTTGCTGCATCTAGCCCAAAAGACTAAACCATTTAGAAGAACCCTAAAAAACACCTAGAGGATCCCCCTAAGATGCATGCATCGCAGGGGAGGCACACGTCGAACGACGGTGGTACGCAGTTGCGCGTGACCGCCAGAACCATACCTAATAATAGCTCCCCACAATAAGAAGGACGGGCGAATACCATACTATAAAGCGGAAAGACCTCTATTAAGAAGGCATCTAATAAAATATAAAGCCTATTGGACGCGTTTAGTATCCAGAACTGCGGGGGAGTAACCGTTAGCTATAACGAACTAATATAGCTAGTAGAATGGCTCCGCCAGTCTAGTGACCCTTAGGCGCCTCTCCAGCAATTCCTTAATTAAATCCTCTAACAGCTAAGTAAAATTAAAAATAAATAAAGCCCCCCTTATAAGCAAACCGCACCTAGGCCGCTATAGTTACGCTCCTATATTATAGGGAACCTGCCCCCCTTAAGATAATAACCGGGTATATAATTACAATATAACTAAATATAGAAAAAGTAGAGGGGCTTAGGGGATAATTAGAAATAGAAGTGCTTATAGAGATTTATAAAGAGGTCTACAATGCTGTTATAGTCCGTCACCTTAGGAGCGGAGATATTAGAGTTACCTTAAAGGATTAATAGGCAAAGGAACGAGCCATAAGAGTAGGCGATAGGCTAGGAGAACGTATTAGCATAAAAGTACTTTGTAAAGATTACCTAGTTGAAGTACTAGCGGTTCCTATAAGCCTTAGGGTAGAAAGGGGCCACTAGGTAAATAATACAGTAACTATATAGAAGATAGTAAAATAAACGGAACGCCTTATACTAGGACTTGTAATTACTTAAATCTAATAGCTCTAATAGGAAAATACAAACTAAGTATATAATAAAAATAATAAGAGGGCATAAGGGTCGCCAAAGACTCGCTAGGGAGACGCTAGACGCACATATGGCTCCCTTATTGTTAGCGTACTTACACTAGGAATGCAAAAACTCCTTATCCAAAAAGGGATAATTATAAATGGTCTTATATACAACATAAGGCTTTATAACGATAGACTATAGCTAAAACGATGCTATTAATGCGCATAATAGGAACACACCCAATCTATATACGCAGTATAGGTGTGCTGCGGCCACTATACAGGCCCCTATAATATAAGATATTGTATAAACCAAGACTAAAAAAAAAGCGTAAACTACTACCGAAGTATATATAAGGCGTAGGAGAGAGTAGATTGCATTAAATATAGGAGGCGGAAGGTAAGGGCTTAATAGCTACAGGAATAACTGCATGCTAGGTTATATAAATAAAAACAATAGGCGATAAGCTAGGTGAACGCAGGTGCCTTCCTAGCGTTCCCTACTTTTAATATTGGAGGGCCAAGCCAGCCACCCTAAGCCTTAACGGGCTAGAAGCAACGCCGCGTAATATTGCTAGACTAAATAGGGATATAAGGGAGAGGACGCCCTGTAGGAAGACCCCTATGGACAGCTACGGCAAGCTTAAGGCTAGGATAATTAAGAATTAGACTTAACGCGGCAAATATAATATACTTAGCCAGCCTATAAGGGGCTTATAGTTGACTAGTAAGTATAGGGGAAGAACCTAAGATAATAACAGATTGAGATATAGAAGGACTAGTAGGAACACAAGATATAGAAATAGAAAGCTCTATATAAAATAAGTAGCGGCTAGGGAGTAAATATAGGAGATGGAAGTTTTAAATATTTTAGAGAAAGTGGAAATAGAAGAAGTAAGGAATAAAGGAGAGTTAAAGGACCCTTACCAGGGGTCCGCTACCTAACTATTATATAGTATAACTGCGGTAATATAAACCACCGTCTTATAAGGCCCCTGCTAGATAGTCTAGACCTAGAGAAATACTATATCCTTACTATATAAGAGCCATACTATAATACCTATATAAAATTAACATACTGCCCCTAAGGATTCCAGCTCCTATATAAACTAAAAGCAGCTATATGTATATACTTTATAATCAGCAAGACTATTAGCCTAGTCTTATAGTTATAGCAGGCAGTTAACCCAAATATTATAGTTATAATAATCCAGATATATAGGGGACCGGTATAAATTATTAATGTTTATAACCTAAGGGTTAAAGGGGTGCCGTAAACAGAGAATATTATATCGGTAATAAGCCTATTAGAAACTAAAGGTATAGAGTCTATTCTATTAGGAGATATAAACCTCCACCACCTATGGTGGGGGGGCATCTATGTTGCTACTAAATAATAGGCAGAGTGCCTACTAAAGGCTATAGATATCTGGGGCCTTAAACTGGCTACCCCTAGAAGCAATTATATGGCAATAAGGCACCGCCAGAAGCATAATTAACCTTATATTTATGGACGATGGCCTATACTAGAGACTTAAAAGGTACACCCCTAAAGAAGAATGGGCAGTTACCTTAGACTATATCCCTATCTAGATATAGCTAGATCTAGATATTAAGGCGTATCTAAATAGCAAAAGATATGTAATAAGGAAGCTTAAGATTAATAGCTTCCTTAATATAGTTAAGCAACAACTCTAAGACCTAGAAGAAATCTACTTAATACTAAACAAGTAAGGCTTATTAGCTACCCTTAAGGAAATTAACTAAAGACTAGAAAGGATCTAGGCAGTAATTAAAAATAGGTTAGAAGAGTACTGCCTAGTCTTATAACCGGGCCCCTACGCGTAACACGCATGGTCTATATAATGTGCGGCTCTTATAGCTATAACCCTAAAGACAAGAGACAATACAAAGACATAAGAAACTAGTTAAAGAATACCCTAAAGAAAGAAGTAAAGAATAACTAGAGACGGTTTATAAATAAGTATACTTTTAACCTAAGCCTCCCCCATAATAAGGGTCTTTGGGCTATAGCAAAATAGGTAAAGAATAAGGCAGGATACCTGGTAGAAGACCTATACCTACCGTCCCTATAAAGGGTAGGGGAATTATAGGCCACTAATAACAATAATAAGAAGGCAAAGATCCTTGTAGAAAGGTTCTTCCCCTAACCGGCCCCAGTAGACCTTAGTAATATTATAGGTAAAACACCAGTGACTCGCCTATAGGTTGACAGCGACATAATAATAGAAGAAATAGCTAGAACTATTAGCCGCCTTTTAAATAATATAGTACTAGGACCTAATAGGATTCTAAACGAGGCCTTAAAGACCTATAGACCACTTATAGCACCCTAGCTTGCAGATGTGGCCAAAATATGCTTTATAATAGGCTACTACCCGCGACTTGGAAGATCTATAATGACGGTAGTTTTATAAAAAGAAGGTAAAGCAGACTACTTAATCCTAGGAAGCTACCGCCCTATTGCCCTAAAAAACACCCTTAGTAAGATTCTAGAAAGGGTTATAGCGGACCATATAGCAGACACGGTAGAGGAACACGCTTTACTACTACAAAGTTAAATAGGGGCAAGAAAGAACCGCTTAACGCTATTAGCACTTATACTACTCGCTACTACCATTAAAACCGCATGGGCTATGCGAAGGGACTTTGTAGTATTAATACTTAGCCTAGATATTAGCGGCGCCTATAATAATATACCCTATAAGCGTCTCCTATATATCCTTAGGGCAAAGGGCTTCCCAGAATAGATTATATAATTTATTTAAGGGTTTACAGGCTAAAAAGAAATATTATTGGTCTTTAGCGGATACTAGAGCCCCCCTATTACAGTGTTACGGGACACCTCCGTGACACCTTATACACGTCCACCTGTTTCCACCTGTTTCCACCGACGCAGCAAGAAGAGACCGACCGCGAAACGACAATTTGATGGCAATCTGCCGGCAATCTACGGCAATCTGACGGCAATCTGCCGCATTCTGCCATATTCCGCCAAGTCTACCAAATCCTGCCAAGTTCTGCCAGGACCGGTACTTAAATCCTATTCTGCTCCGTACACGTGTCGACCAAGCAACCAAACTAACGATATATACCCTTTTTTCCCGTTTCCTTACCTTCTCTCCTTACGCAACGTCTTAACCTCATTATACAGTTTATATATATAGCTTAATAATATCTACTTCGCTATATATTATCACCACTTATACTCACTCCGTAACATATAGTTATAATAGGAATACTATAAGGATTACCTCTTTTACCTATACTCTTCCTTTTCTTTATAAGTAACCTACTTAAGACCTTTAAGGAAGGGGCGACCTAGGGGATAGGCTTCGTTAATGACATAAACCTAATTATATATAGGCCAACAGCCATAAAGAATTGTAGAACACTAGAGAAAGCTTATAATACCTATATAGAATAGGCAAGACGATATAGAGTCTAATTCTTACCAAAGAAATTCCAGCTAATCTATTTTATAAGAAAACGCAACCAATCTGTAGACCTTTAGCATATAATCTATATCTAAGGCTTTAGGGGTTAACTAGTTTAAGGCTTAAGGGTGTTAGGAGTATAAGTAGATAGCAAGCTCTAGTGGAGCGTATATACGGCATAAGCGGCCTATAAGGGCTAAGTATAGTACACCGCTATATCTAGGATCGTCAATTCTATATAGGGTCCATACTTCTAGAAGTTACGCCTACTATATACAGCAGTCGTCCGGCTAACTATGATATATAGATCTAGCATCTAGGCCATTAGAGAAACTAAAAAAGGCCCCCCTAAATTACTCCTTAAACCACTCTAAAAGGTCCAAATAGCCTATCTCTAGAGTATAATAGGCGGGTATAAGCGAACGGCTATAGTACTACTTAAGAAGGAAGCTGGAATTCCTCCCCTACACCTATATATTAAAGCCGCTGTAATATAAAGGGTATAAAAGAAATGCAACTCTAATATTATAAAGTACATTAAAACACGCTTAAGTAAACTATAGAGGGACCTAAGGGTGCCCTATAGGAGAATAAACCAATAACCCTAAAGTAGGGAAGATATATTAGAAAAACTGGTAGAGAAAGCAGAAGAAGAATGGTGCAGTATTAGGGCCTAGGCCTAAATAGAGGAGGAAGGGAGACGCGTAAGAGGCCAGCAAAGATAATAGTAAGGGAGAGAAAGGAGCTAAAGTAGAGTATAAAAGAATACTAGGAAACCATCTACTATAATATAATATTGGCTAGACTAGCGCTAGAGAGATATATGGGAGTTAAAGGTCTAGAAGCTAACTTAGGTAAGAGGAACCTAAGCCATAGTATGGTTAACGCTATGGGGGATAAATACCTAAGGGCTCTGAGAAGGCCTAATAAAGGCAGAAAATATAATGGCAACACTCTTAAGGATAGGAATAATAGGACTAAAAGATTGGCTCTACTAGATAGGTGTCCTAGTAGGTAGCCTAAGGTGTAAATATAGCTGGCTAAGACAGACACTAAAATACGTAATACTGTTATGCCCCTTACGCACCAGCCAAGAAGTAATACTTTTAGTAGTTGGCATAGAGAACTATAATATACTACTCTTAATATAAAAAGGCCTAAAGGCGGCCACCCAGTAGTTTATTGGCCAAAGTATGCTAGACTAGTTCTGGATTGCAAAGGAAATAGAAATAGAAGGTAAAGGGGCGAGTAACAGGCGCCCCCTAATAGCTCTATAGTAGTAGAGTAAAGTATGTAATACTAGCGCGTCCGTAGGCTTGTTACGGCAGTAGTGGTTCCTAAGGAGGTTAAAAAGTAAGGTAAAAGAGCACTATAGGCGACTTGCAGGCAACCTATAGGCGAGTCCCTAAAGGCGGAGAGATAGATTATAGGGTTTTCTTAAACAGAGCTTTCTCCCTATATGCATATAAGGAGTAGTCCGCGTGGGCCCAATAGGGATCCAAATTGGACGTTAAGCAATAAATAATTATTATTATATTTAGCTAGGCTTAGTTATTTTTAAAAGTATACTATAATGTATAATACTCCTTTCTTATTATATTAAGACATAATGCCTTTAGTAACGTGATTAGATAAGTTAGCTTTTATAATACTTACTTAGTCTGGGTTAAAGTATTAGAGTATAGGTACAGTAGTAAATACAACCTTATAATAAGCAAAGACTTTATCCCTTTAGGTTAAGGCTATAAGGGGTAAAACTAGGGTAGAGAAGTTATTAATAAACCGTTAGTAGAAGTTGGCAAATCCTATAAAAGCCTTTATATCCTTAACGTTCTTGGGCTCTTACTAGTTTATAATTACTTTAACTTTCTTGGGGTCTATTTATATACTATCTATAGAAATAATAAGTCTAAGGTATAGGACTTCCGTTTTGTAGAACTTCTATTTATCTATATCTAATTATAGGCTAGCTTAGCGCAAGGCTTATAGGACCAGTAATATATTTTTAGTGTTTAGCTAGATTATTGCTATATATTAAGATGTTGTTAATATAAGCAGTATAAAAGACATCTAGGTATAGGCATAGATTATTATTTATAAAGTGTTAAAATAAACTCGGGGCATTTATAATGCTAAATAGTATTACTAAGTACTTAAATAATCCATATTAAGTACAAAATGTAGTAAGCTATTAAGAATTTATATGGTTAATATATTAACGGGTAGTATTTTCTCTTATCTTTACTAGCGTATAATAAATAATTTGGCAGGCCTTCGGCGTAATAAGTATAAAATTTTATATGTTAAGCGGATACCCTTAATAAAGAACTAACTAATATAGGCTTAGCTAGGGTATCCTAAGAGATATCTTTGTCTAGGGATATCCGCTAACCTATAATATTTTTTCTTTAAGTAAGGTAATAGAAGGAAACTAAACTTTAATTTCTATTTAACTATCTAAGTATGCACTAAGGTATTTAAACATTGAAAAACTAATAAGCGGCTTCCCAAACTCTATCCAGAAAAACTTATTTCCTTAGTAGCTTAATAAGCTAGGAAAGATTACTTAGGTAAAGAGGTTACGTAAAAAGCGGGTCCTAGAAAGGTAGTATATTTAGGTAAAAGTTCCCAGATAAAGGTTCTAAGGTAAATCTTCTTAAATAATCATAATACCTAGGAAGATTGTCCTAGTTATTACGATGACGAAGTATTATATATAAACGCTAGATAAACAGGAATTAGATTAAAAGGATTAATAGCTATATATAGCTGTTGTAAGGACTTAAGGGGATTGCTAGAGAGCTTAATAGGAATATAGTTATAGGTGGATCTATATAGGGGCATTGGGGCGAATAAACTATCTACTAAACAATGCTTAATAAGGAAAGGAAAACAAACAAATAAAAGGAATCCTATAATAACTAGCTATATATATAGCGTAGCGCATATAACGGGTAGTCCTATAACACCAGTTCTAAATAAATTACTAGTAGAAAGCTGGTTTCGCGTCTGCATTATCTTATATGCCTTAGACCCTTGGTAAGGAATTTACCTCTATATAATATTATAAAGTTCTACTAAGGGAGACCCCTTGCGCTAGCTAATTAAGTATTAACCCGCTTAGCCGTATACCGTTTAGCCGTATAGACTAAATCTAGTATTACCGCTTTAGTAAAATTAAGACTATTCGCGATATATAAAATCCATTATTTATATAATTCTAGTAGATAAGGCTTTAAGGAGCTGCGAATCTAGCTAATTAGAGCTCGTAGTCCTTAAACCTCTATAGTAGATTTATTTTCTTTGTTCGCGTACCCTAAAGAGGAGGTATAGCAGTAGCCTCTTCCACCTCCACTACCCTAATTAATTAAACTTTCTTATTAAACACCTTATTACTCTTCTTCCTAGGTGTCCTTTTAGCTGCTTTAGCCTCTTAACGAAGCTACCGGACTGCCTTACAATCCTCTCTTACTTGTTATTATTTAGCTTTCTTTACCACTTTTTTTATAGCCCTACGCACTTAATTAGTAAGCTAAATAGCTCTCTTTTCTGCCTCTATATGGAGCTTATTTTCTTTTGTAATTGCCCATTAAATCTTTCTCTCTTTAATGGCGCGCTGTTCGTCTATCTTATCCTACTTATACTTAGTTTTTAGGTCCCTTGCTTACTATACTTTAGTAGGGCTTAAAAATAGAAAGTTACTGTCACAGTGCTGTAATGCTAATAGGCTGAATAACTACATTGTGGTATGAAGAGGAGAAGGAGGTAAAAGGGGGTATCGTATATAAATAGTAGGGGCAGCCGCCAAGGCGCTAGTGGTGGGCCAG
>Ga0307507_10000996_pt1 | contig 63005 bp, 20 predicted proteins | sample 7_EM_MG_FD_207223 | JGI IMG/M metagenome (GOLD analysis project Ga0307507, IMG submission 207223) | Populus trichocarpa ectomycorrhiza microbial communities from riparian zone in the Pacific Northwest, United States - 7_EM | ecosystem: Host-associated > Plants > Roots > Unclassified | place...
CAGGCTGCGTGTTAAAAAAACACGACATAGGCTAGTCGGTCGAGTTGCCAAATGACCTCAACTGCGCGCCAATTGCGTCAACCACCAACCATTGAGGCCATTGAAAGGGTACCATATTTTGCCGATGCAGGTAGGCCATAGGCAAGGCACAGTCTATTATTAAAGCAGCGCTTACGCTCTATATCTAAGATTCTATTAAGGTCTATAGGTTCTCTAGTTGCTACTAGGGTTAAGGTTAGGGTTAATATAGGGGCAGGAGCTTAAGTAGGTGGGCGGTGGTTAGTATTCTTAAGGTTGGCTTAGTGTATATAGTTTATAAGGTTCTTAGCGAACATATCCATCTACTTACTTTAACCTATATAGTCGCTGTTATTAATTTTATGGGCAAGTCCAAGTACTAGCTCTTCTATCTTTAGAGAGATAAACTTCTAGAGTAGATCTACCTTCTATTTATCTATCTTCCTAGCATAGACTATTAACTTATTAAGCTCTCCCTTCCAGGACCAGTAATTACACTTACCCTAGGGAAAATGGTTAAGCTTATTTTTTGTGACCTAGGTTATATTAAGGACCTTATAGTAGGCAGTAAGCTCTTTAAGTATATCTTCTTTAGTAGGCCATTTCCACATAAACATATTATTGAGGTTCTTATGTATAAGCTCTAGGCCCTACTTAATAAACTTATAGGCCTTACCCTCTAGCATATCCGAGATATAAAGGATCTGGAATTAGACTATATTAAAGTAGTCCCAGTTATAGTTAAAGACTCCTTTAATCTTAATATGCTAGGTCTTAAAGTTAGCTTATTATTCTAGCGGGGTGCCTTTTCCGCTAAATATTAGCGGGTCTTTAGACATCCGTTTTTTCTATTAGGTTACTACCGTTATTATAGGGGTTAATTATTTAAAAGTAGTAATGGTTTCTATCTAGAAGGCAATAAGGGTATTAAGGCTTTCGTTAGCTTTCTTATTGGCGGTGTTTGTGTTATACATAAACTATAGTCCCACTTTAATATTACTAAGGAACTCATTGGTATAGTTAATAAGGGTATAGTAAACTTTATTAGTTTTAAAGTTTTAGGGTACAGTAGGGAGCGGCGGATTGTCCATATAATATTAGGGTGTGTCTATATAAAGAAGTCTGTAAAAACTTCACGGGGGTTCTAGGTTTTGGCCATTTCGGCGTTATTAATGTCGCCTATTTAGGTAATCTTTAGCGCTAGGAAAAAACTAAGAATTGTTCTAGGACTGTGGTAGGTTATAGTATATAGACGCGTTGTACGTAGGTCGCAATTGCTTTAGGGCGGAGATAACTGGGATACGGGGAATCAGTGATCGCGATAGGGCGCAATTAATAATAGCACAAACTGTCACAGTGCTGCAATGAAGTAGACTAAATAACTACGTTGTGCTATAAAGAAGAGAAAAAGGGTAAAAGGGGGTATTGTGTACAAAGAGTAGGGCCAGCCGCCAAGGCGCTAGTGGTGGGCCAGCTAATAGTAGGAAACAGTATGCGTCAGGTCAGTGCTGTGACAGCAAATATTAAGCTTAATAAAGATTTTAGCTCGGCTTAGGCGTATAAAGGTTTTATTAATTAGAGGAAAAGGGTAACGGTCTTTCTAAGTAATAGCGTTTAGTTTTTAATAGTTAATGCAGAAATAAAGGCCTTTGTTTAGCTTCTTTATAAATAAAATAGGGAAAGTAAAAGGGGACTAACTTAGCTTAATAAACCCTTTATAGAGGTTATCAATTAAGTACTACTTTATTGCTTTTAGTTCCTCTATAGTTTGCTAGTAGAGGGGGCTATAGCCTAAAGAGTTATTGGCCTCTAATTAAATCCTATAATTGTAAGTTTAGTAAAGGGTAGTATATCCAAAGCTGCTTTTAAGAACGCGTCTTTATAGTCTAAGAGGTAAGTAGGGAGAAGTCGTTTAACTAGCTCCTTATTGGTTTCCTTTACTAGCCCTTCTTTCTTGTTAATAATCTAGTTATAATAACCTTATTATCTTTTTAATATATATTAAAGTGGAAACCTATAGCACTAATTTACCGCGATATCTACTATAGGGGGGTTATATAATAGTAGGGGTATCTATAGCCTTAGGGGCCTTTAGTATATTAATATTATCTTTACTTCCTTTAGCTCTTATTATATCTTCTAAAGGTTATCCTTTATATTCTATTAGTACATCCTCTTTTATATTAGCCGGATCTCCGCAATTTAAAAGTTATCTATATTACTATCCGTTCTATTTCTATAAGTAGAGTCCTTCTTAACTGCAGTACTTTAGGGGAGTATTATTGTTGGTATAGAGTTCCTACCGGCCTTGTAGCGGGTATCTTTTTAGGTAAAGGCTAGGTTTTGGTTTTTAATATCCTATTAATAAATAGGGTTAGCCTTTATAGCTAGTGTCTTGCGGTTAGTTTAAATTTCTCTAATAAAGGAAGGTAGTTTTGGTCTATTCTCTAGCTAAATAAACTGTCTTTATTAAATGTTTAGCTAAATATTAAAGTAGGATATCTATTTTTGGCTAAGGATTATATTATAGGACCTTAGGTCTAGGATATAAAAGGGAATACCAAATTGGCGCCATTTATTAATAGCAATATATAGCTTTAGGATATGGGTAACTGGCTTACTAACTTGGCCGTTATAGCCTTTTATTTAAATAGGCTTCTCTAATTAGGTAGTATTTATATTTAAGAACTTAGCAACGTTATTTATATAAGTAGTATTTATAAAGGTAAAGCTATTTACTCTAGTGTTAATAAAGGCAGTTATATTAACTCTATATCTATTTTAAGATACTATATATAGAACCGTAAAGTGTTTTCCACCTATTAGCTAACTTAAATTAATCTCCTTAAGATTAATAGGATACCCTAGGAGGGAGTCTTTCTCTAGGGTTCTTCTTTTCCCAAATTATCAGACATTTCCTCTTTCTTTATTTTCTTAATATTACCCACATCCTTTAGCTTTAGGTAAGATAAGGTAAGGTTACAATTTTTTCCGCAATTAAAGCACGTGACCGTAGTAGGGTTAACTAGGGTGTTACGGCGAGTATTGGCTAAGGGTGTAGTATATAGTGGGTTAGGTAAGGCTCGCGAGTAGGCGGTTGTGGTTTATCTTCTAATACTAGCTCCCGTTAGTATAATAAATAAGTTTCAGTTACTATGGGGCCATTTTAGTTAATTAGAATAAGTATTAATTTATTTTAATTCTAAATCTGGTAATAAATATTAGGCTATAAGTCTTTAATAGGTTAGTAGGTCGTTTAAAGCTACTACAATCTTTTTTTATAGTTAGACCGTTAGCTTATTATATAAGTCTAAACGGTAGTTCTTAGGGAGAACCTAGCCTTCGCCTACTAAGTATAAGAATTAAGTCTAAAACTTAATAAAGAATTAATTCGGTTTTATTATTAGGCGGTTATAGTTATAATAGGTATCTTATACTTTATTTAGGTTAATATAGATAGTAGCTAGATACTATATTATCTCGTTAATAGATATAAACTAGATAGGTAACTTATCCTTAAATATAGCCTAAAAGTATTACTAGGTATCCCTAATAGTTTAACTAAAGAGGTAGAGTATTTTAGCTTTCCTTATACTTAGATCCTCTAATTCTTAAAGGTAGGGTCTATTCTATTAGGTAGCTATTAAGAGTTAGGGAGCTTAACGGATTTTAATTACTTTGCTATTGTATCCGTACTACCTAGGATGTCGTATTTAGTGGAGCAAATAGGTTAACTAGGGCTCCTAGTAGGGGAGACTAAACTATTTTATAGGGCTATAAGGCTCTTTAGAATTTTATCTAGAGTCTCCTACGCAGCTTTGGCTATAAGGCGATTAGCTACCTATTTAGCCGCAAGATTACGGATCTGCTTGCGTATATTTAAAGTGTTATTATTATTATTAATTTCTAGTCCTAATTAGATCTCGTATTTCTCTTAAATAGAGGCGGCTCTCTTAAATAAGCTTACTTTAGGTGCCATTACTAGCTACCTAGATGTTCGTTAGTATTGTATAATTTATTTTTAATGCTAGAGTTTAGGTTAAGTACAGTCTGACCTATAAGGGGGGATATTATTAGGGCCTTCCTAGGCTATATATGGTATTTGGTGTCTAAGTATAACGCATTAACGCGTCGTTGTAAACGAAGTTTTTTTCTAGGGTGGGATATTATAGAGATCTTCCTAGGCTGAATAGGGAGAGCTTAGTATAATATAATGGGCTTATATAACTGCTTCTAAACTAAAGTTTATAGATTACTACTATATAAGAATACTAAGCTAAGGAGAAGAAGAAGGAGAAGAAGATTATTAATAACTAATAAGATATAAGGGGTCGCTAAGGCGCTAGTGGTAAGTAAGCTAATAGCGATTTTCTATCCCGGGGATAGAAAATCCAAATTAGTTAGCTCTATAAGTAGTGCTAGTAGAATATAGCAGAATTTAGCAGATTGCCCAGGTAACGCGCTCTAGCACTATTACAATTACTAATTAAGAAATACTTTAGGCTGCGTTCGGTTGCAAGTTCAGATCAGAATGAGGGCTTCAGAATGGAGTTGATCTGGAGCTCCAATCTGATTCTGAGGCGACTGTTCGGTTGAATTCCAGTTCAACTTGACTTCAGCCACAAATTTTGGATGTTCCTCTGACCGCCCAAAAAACACGCTAAAATTTACTAAAAAGTTGGCAACTTTACCGTATACGGCTTCTGAACTAAAGGTCTTGGCGTCAGTTTAATATGGAGGTCTGAGTTTCAGGTTCCCTCCAGTTTTAATCTAAAGCCTCCAGATTGCACACGCCTGTGCTTTTACAAAGCCACAAACGCGTACCAAATTGGGAAGGAACGCGTCCTTTTCTGCCGGACTTTCAGTTCAGATCTGATCTGAAGTTTTGCAACCGAACGCAGCCTTAGGTAGAATATAGGAAACTTACTTATAAGCTCTATAGCCACTAGGCTATTAGCAGCGAACATTACAGGAATTGCGTAAGTCTCTCTTCTTAGAGTTTTGTCGGCTTTAGATCTTATAAAGATATTTTTAGATATAAAAAAAATAGGACTAGCAGAATTAAGTATAGAATCTGCCTATGCTAACCTTAAATAAGTAGCTTTGGAGATAGAGCAATGCTTAAAAAAACATTTAAAATTGAAACAATCTATTACTAAGATATGCAGTGGGTTTTTTTTAATGGAGGTAGGGTTGTCTAAGAAGGGAGGTGGATTTATCTAAGAAGGGAGGTGGATTTATCCGAGAAGGGCGAACGCTGGGGTTTAAATACCACTTCTCACTATTCTGTATAATGTAGGTTTCCGCTTAGAGATAGGGTAGTATCCTAGGGGACGTTCTTAACTAAGGATTTCTGCTCTATATTACTAAGCCCCTAATCTAACTATATAAGATAAACTAGCTTAGGTTGTTTCCAAGTCTAGATAAAACGCTTCGCGCTATTTACCCATGTAGTAGAGTCTTTAGAGCTCCAAATATAAGCCAATTAACTGCTTTTATTGCTGTCAATTATACTATATAAGGTATATCCTAAATCGCCAAGGCTTTAAGGCCTCTCGCCAGCTTCCGTTCTCTTTATAATAGTGGTATCTTTATATATAGTTCTACTACCTAATTCGTAAGTCTTCGCTATAAAAGTTGCTTTCAGTTATTTAAACTAAAGGTTATATAACCTTCTTCTTTAAGGCAGGGGATATTCTAGATTAAGAGATATAAATATGCGCCGCTTAATATAACACTTATACACAATAGTTTATCTTAGGTACTGCATCTCTAGGGTATAATAAGGGCACGCATTATATAAACACTTCTCTGGTTCGGTAGGGTAGGGGCCACTATAGCGTAGTTACGAGGCGTATTAGTAGTATAGCAATATCGGGAGCCCTAAAAGTGTGATTATATATAAAGGTGCAGTCTGCCTATATACTATAAGTAATAAAAGGGTAATAAAAAGATTTTATAACTTAACCTAGCTTATATATTATCTCTTAAATAAACTCTATCCTTTACTTAGTTATAAGAGTTTAGATATAGACTATATGCTTATAACTACGCTAAATAACTAAGGACATACGCGTAAAGTATTTTTTGGCGTTAAAATAGGCCAAATTAGGGGCGCGGAGATATCGGTATAAGGGGAATGCTAGTGTAAATGTAGTGCTAGTAATAATAAGGGTCTCTTTCGCTCTTTTCGGTCAAGCGATCCTAAGAAGTCTCTTACTTATAGCTTCTGCCATCGAATTTTAAAATAATTATACTGCGATTATAGAAGCAACATTATTATAACCTTTATAACTATACAAACTAAAAGAGACTTAAACTATTACTGCAATAATGCTTTTTCTAGTATACGTTAGATACTAGCAAAACTACTTCCTTATAAAACCTTTAGTAAGTATAGGTAGGCGTTTATACGCCGCGCTAGGCTATTAAAGAAGTTCTAGGAATAGAAGCTGGTTAAAAAGGGGATTAATATAGGAGACGCTTATATTTATATTACCCATATTATTTCCCTCCCTTTTTAAGCTCGCTAGTCTAATACCTTTATTATTAGCCTTATACTAGGGTGTAAGAATGGCAACTTACTAGACTAATACTAGTTATTACGCTTTTATGCCTGCCTAAAAGCCCCTTATTTAATAAAGGCGATCTCTAGTTCTGTTTAATATCTAATTTTATTATAAATAAGAATTTTAGGTTTACTATAAGAACTAAAGATAGACTGGAAAGACTTGGAAGTCTTAAAGTTATCTTTCTAAAGCCATATCGCCCTTACTACTATATTATTAAAATTAGAAAATTTGTTATATTTAAGGACGGACTTTTAAGTGCTAGCCACACTATGGCATTTTTTATGTTTTATAAATCTGGAAGCATCCTAATCTAAGTTTATTTTATACTCTTAGGAAAGAGGAGGCGTGGCTAGTAGTCTAGCCTAGGTTATATTGCCTACTAGAGTTATACACTATATCTACTATATATTAATAGACGTTTTATAGAATGGCAAGGCATTCTAGAACCTATATATATTGGGAAAGGACCCTATATAAGGCGTATTCTGCGCTGCGTCCTTATTTCTATAAGTAGTAGGTTTACTTTTTACTTATTACTCGTTTATTAGAACACTCTATTTTCTCCTTTTTTTACCAACCATTCTATCTAGTTATTGATATTAATCCTCCTATTTATAAAACTATTTTAGAATTTGCTTTAGATCCTCGCTTATAAAATTAACAAAAAAAAAAGCTAAACGGACCATTGTGGATTTAAGGCGTTAGTGTTGGTCTAAGTACCACCAGACTTCTCAGTCTTTGCTATATATAGGTACCCTTTAGACTATAAATTCGCCCTTCTCCATTATCCTCTTTCTAGGAACAATTAAAAACTATACTTATAATAGCATATTTAGATCTAGGAACACTCTTAAAAGCCTATTAAGCAGCCTAGACGATATATATGGATTCTTTAAACTATAATCCTTTTATATAGATATAAGGGATATTATTGCGGTCACCTTAGGCCGCCCTTAGGACAACCCCTAAACGCCCCTTAAATAATCGCCGGTTATATACCAGAGGCATATACCTGTAGTATATAGTCTCCACAATCCTGAAGGCCTTACCTCCTTAAGGATTCGTCTCCTCTATAATCTATCCTGTTCCTACAATCGTGCCTTATAGCCCCCTGTCTACCAAGTCCCCTCACACTACGCCTATTTTAGTACCTTATTTAACTTCCTCTTTTTAACCTAGTGTAACATGTCCCGCTGCACGCCGCCAAATAGCCAAGATAGATAGAACTTATAAATCTATTACAACTGTTGCGGGGTCCAATATATATTCTTATACTTAGTAATTAGTATATAATAAGGTTATAATAGATATTATATACTATAATAGGTTCTTTAAGATAGCTATTATAAAATTATATAAAGGTCCACTATTTTTAACAAGAGTTTTTTTTAATAAAAATAATATATTCTAAAGCCTAAGTTTTATAATATAAATCTTATAAAAGTACTTTAGATATAATTCTAGTAGAATACTATAAATGTAGTTGATTAGCTTGCGGACCGATTGAAAATTCGCACCAACGGAATCACGTCTAAGCTTGCGGAGGTAACTAGCTTGCTAAGGTAAATTTCAACTGCCATTTCAGAAGAGCGAGTCTTCACATCCTAAAATTCAAACTGAAGGCAATCCTATTCCATCGCATCAAATCTGCGCCTTGAATTGCCCTTCCGTGACCGAGTTTAGGGAAACACCCAGTTAGCCTTATCATAAAAGACCATAGCTTCACCGCGAAATTTACCAAACGAAATTCTCTTAGACATCATGGGCCATTTACAAGGCGCAGGAAAATCGGAATTACCGTGCCGCATCCGCAGCTCAAACATCTACGTCGGTCCCATTTTAGGGCATACGTAGCTGATGGCTAGTCTCGTCTAATAGGGCTAGTTAGATAAGCCGATGGAATCCTCTGCTGCCAGTTGATGCAAGGCATTTCTTCGTATACGCACCGTTGTTTAGCGCCATGGGGTATCGTGAGAGCTTATCAACGAACGAGGCTTTATACACGCCCAAGTACAATAATACATGGACATGACTTGCTGCATAGCGTCCAGCGCTTCGCAAGATTCCGTGAAGAGTGTGCCTACGTGACAAGTAATGTAGAGACGCCTCTGCCCTACCATTCAACAACAAGCCCACTACCATGGTGAGATGTATTACCTGGAGCCCGCGGTTTCACAGTATTTCCCCGCTTGAGACCAGCTGTCATTCCTTCGTCAAGATTTGCATTCCGAAGTAATTTAGAAGGCGATCCACCACCGAAACAAACGAACATTATACGAAGGAGCATTCCATCATGACGGTACATTGATCCTCAGGAATGGGAGGAGTCACTAATAGGCGGAGACCCCGCGCTTGAGGGAACAAGGTTGGTGTCGGTGGATTTCGTGGCTAGTCTATCTAAGGGAGGTTAGCCTGACCTTGAATAGGATCAGCCGTGCTCGGTGCGTACCCACGGGAGCACGGTGATATCCGGGTCTGTCTGGATCACTGTTTACGTTGAACAGCCGCACTGGCCCTAAGTCAAGCCCTCTTCGTAGTATACGGGTTCGCAGTAACTGAAGTCAAATTTAACGTGTCTCGGAAATTCGCATCTCGGGTACGCGAAGTAGATAGAGTGGGATACCCCAAAAATGCGGACTTCTCTCAACTCTCCGAATCCGCTCGTACATTCTTTAGATAGACCAATGAGCTGCTGCCGATCATGGAAACCCCAACAATTGATTTCGAGCGAAGTAATTTTCTTCGGCAGCAGCGAAGTCAGGCTGGGCACGTTTTCAGAGCCAAACGCCCCTAAGAGTGTTGCGGAGTCGACTTGAAGTGTAGTGAGGTTCTCAAATTTATGCAAGGGGCCAGTTAGGTGATCGACGTCATAACCATTTCTCCAGAAGTCAAGATCGTACCGGGGTCCATTCCAGTAATTCAGACGGAGGCGCTTCAGCGTAGACGTGACAGGGTCTAGGGCCTCTACGATCTCCCGCGGTTTAGCACCCAGTTTAGCCTCTAGTTCAGAATCGCTGCGATGTCGGGGTCTATAGGTGAAGCTCTCCAGTGTTCTGCAACAACGGAACATTTTTCGGTTGCAGGATTCTAGAACACTACCAACCAGATACAGTGATGTTATTTTGGAGGTGGTTGGAAGTTCAAACCCATCCGAAATACGTATTCCCATTGCGAAAAACTTTTGTAACGACGGTAGCTGTAGCAAGGGTAGCAGATCTATACGGTATGGTCCGTTCCGAGTGCCGCGGACCTGTATATTCAACTTCCGCAATTTTTTTAATGTACTAAGGTGGCCATTGTCAATAACAGCGTCCGGCTCCTTGGCCCTATCCCCTGTAGCAAGGAAGACGAACTTAGGTCTTGACTTTATGATCAGTTGGAAATCTTCCAGGCAAGTTAGTAGGGGAAGTAGGTTGTTAACCATGGCGTACTCGTCGTGAAAGCCCAGACATTTAGTAGTTTGTTTGACTGAGCCCAAATCGGACCGGACAGAATTTTCTGGATTGCCATGGCGAGACCAAACCACAGCTGGCTCAAACCTCAGACATACCTGCTTTACGTACTTTGCAAGTTCTGGCCGTTCGGAAATAGTCCGTTTGAAATGATAAAGGGTATGAGGCCCGCCGCAGACCCGGCGGTACAAGAACACCGAAGATGGAATTTTGAATTTTCTTGAGAGTAAAGAGATTTCACGGAGCATCTTTCTATCTCGTATATGGCTCACGATCTCATAGACAATATCGTCTGGTAAGTCTGACAGTGAAGCCATAGTCTTTTATGATAAGACTAGCTAGGTGCTTCCCTAAACGCTGATATGATGCGGTCGAGGAGCTATGGGATCGCCTTCAGATTAAAAACGAGTCTAATGAATGCAAACGTTAGATCAATTAGCATCGGACCTAAGAGGTGGAGGTTTGATCCTTCAAAGACCTAGAGAATTATATTTATGGCCTATGGCAATAGCTGTTTGATGGCGCGTTTTCGGCGTGGATGAGAAGGCGTTTGAATGACTGATGCGATGGAGCTGTAGCGTGTGAAGTTCGAGTTTTAGTGGAGAGTTTTTACCTCCTTCCCAGACGTTATCATCACGTGCTTATTGCATCACGTGCTTATTGCATCACGTGCAGATTACATGATAAATGTCTGGTATTATTTCGGTACCGGACCATCTTACGGGGTTTGCCGCGCACTAAGCCGTTTTGAGCAAAACTTTCGTAAGATGGTTCGAACTTTATATAGGCGCACGCGGGGTAATATGCCCTACATATACTTGTCACGAAATTCAAATAGATGAGTTCATTGATGAAATGGGTTGATAGATTGATGATCTGGTATCGTGTCTTGAGTGACGTGTCTTGGGGGCCCTAGAGCTTCGAGCTACGAAGAGATTTTACAATGCACGTGCTCCGTACACGTGACTCGTGCACGTGACCCACGCCTTTAGAGAATACAGATTATCTAACACACCCCCTTAGCTTTAAGCTCTTTAAGGTCAAAGCTAGCCACCTTCTTGTGTCCATTAATAAGTTAATTAAACCATAATCTCATCTAAATCCTTCCGTCTTGCTCTAATACTGTCCCTTAGGTCCTCTAGTTGCTTCTTCTTATCTAGCTGCTCCTTAATACCTACCATCCCAATTATATTAATAAAGCTTTGAAACCTCTGCTTAGGTAGGGCCTTTATAAGTCTATTAATAATTATCTCCTTTATCGCTATCTATTAAAATTATACTTATCTTATTGCGTATTCCTAACGTAGCTAGTATTAATAGATGTTAACATGTTAGAGCTTTGTAATTAGCTTTACCGTGTCTTCTATAATTAGTTAAAGCATCTATATATTATTACATTTAATAATTAAGGGCTTATTTAGGCGTAATGTTATTGCTTTAAATAGCCTACTAATAAAGATAGCTTCCTTTACTGTCTATAATAGGGCTAATAACTTAGCTTCTGTGCTTAACATTATTACTATACCCTGCTTATTTGCTCTCTAGGCGATTGGCCCCCTAAATAGCTTTATAATGTATCCTTGTAAGCTCTTTCTATTAACGGAGTTGTCCGCGAATAATACATCGCTAGTATAGATAAATGATTGCGCTTTACCTCTACTATCTCTTCTATCGTCTCGTCCTTTATTGCATATTCCTTTATCTCTCCCTCTACTGTTTGTTCCTTCCTTGTCTCCTCTATAGTAGATTGCTCTGCTCCTCGTGCTATATAGGTACTGGATTACTCTATCTACCACTTAATAGTGCTTTTAGCTTAAGTTCTAATTAAACCTTGCTAGCTATAATACTGTAAAAGCAATATCCGGACGCGTTATAGTGGCTGCATAAAGTATTAAACCCATTTTTCTCTAATATAGCATTATAGAAGCTGCTTCTCTTAGTAGGGACATAGGACGGACTAATAGGTCTATATTAGGGGACGGAAGCGTTAGACAGATCAATTAGTAATTAATAGAAAGGAGTTCCGATTCTGCTATAGAAGTGTCTAGAAGACGCCCTCTAAGATCTATTTTATACTAGTTAGCTATCTTCTTAATATAGGCTTTCTGGGATAGCTATAGGAGCCTCTAGCTATAATTGCATAGCACATAGATTCCTAGGAACTATTTTAGCTTGCCAAGGATACTTATCTAGTATCCTTATATAGCTCCTTAATTGCTTCTTAAGCTTTCTTCTTATCTGTCTTTTAGTAGCAGAAGATAATATCGTTAACGTAGAAGAAGACAACTATTCTACCTTTTAGCATAATATATGGCTCCTAAGGTACCTCTTTAAAGCCCAATTTATTTAATAAGCTCGTGAGATTCTTCTGCCATAATAGTAGTAATCATTATAGTCCATACAAGGCTTTTCTTAAGCGTAGTACTTTGTCTGTCTTTCCTTTATTAAACCCTAGCGGTAGCTTTATATAGACGACCTCGTCGAGATCACAATAGACAAACGCATTGACTATATCTATCTATGTCGTCTCTAGGTCGAATTTTGCGGTGATCGCTATAAGGGTTCAGAAGGTTGTACTAGCTAATATAGTAGCTCTTATAGGTAGGTCTCCTAGGGCCTATTAATTTCCGCATACTACTAAGCGTGCCTTGCATTTCTAGAGAAATCCGTGCTTGTCTGTCTTATAGACAAACATCTATATTAAGCTAAGGATCTGCTGTCCCTTTACATACTTCTTTTCTATTTCTTAAAACGACCTTATTTAATAATAAGATTGGAGATGGGCTTATTAAGCCTCTTAGAACTAATCTTAAAGAGGATGCGTATTAAGGTCCTAGATTAACTAAGGTAGCAGAGGTAGGTTTTTCCTATATAATCTAACATCACGTATTCTGCCTAATTTCAGCTTACTATTATTAAGTTAACTATTAAGGTTGAACTTCCTTCCTGCTAAGAAGGCGCTGTAATAGGCTAATATAATCCTTTTAGTAACAAAGTCTTTAAACCTATTATCGCTGGCTTTCTTAAATAAGTCTTTAACTAAGTCGTTAGACACCCCCTAAGTGTTAAACGCATCTCCTACTTAATAAGCGACGTCTTAATTAGTACCTTGTATATCTAATTTTATAGGATACTCGACATAAAAGGTATATAGAGATTCTTTGTCTTCTTCTATTAGAGGTAGTATACAGTATGCATCTTTAAGAGCTCTTATAAGCTCAAGATCTGCTAACTTATTAAAGGTTTAAACTAGCTTATTAACATTATTGTCGTCTTCCTCTTAAATTAACGGTTTAAATATTTCTTTATCGTCTTCCAGAAGGACCTTATTCTTGGTTAGGGTATTAGGGAGTTAAATCTTCTCAATTAGCGTGTCTAATTTAGCGTGTAGGTCCTTTAAGATGTCCATTCACTTGCCGTCAAAAAACGTCTTTTTATTAAAGATAATGTCCCTAGTAGAGATAATAATACCTTTATATAGGATCCAGATCCTGTAGATATTAGTAGAGTTATAGCCAATAAGGTAGCTAATATAGGCTCGCGGATCTAGCTTACTTAGCCTTTTTTTCTTTAGCTAGGCATCTGACGTTATTATATACACCCTACAGCCGTAGGCTTTTAGGTGCGCTAGTTACGGCTTTCTTAACCTATTAGCTAGGAAGGTATAGAACCTCTTATATAGCAATTTCCAACCATTGCTTTCCCGTGGCATTTAATCTTAAAGGTAAACTGCATAGTTAACTATCTTGTTCCATAGGTCATGTGGTAGATTGGCAGCAATTCTTATTACTTATACTCTCTTAATAATTACACCCCCTAAGCGTTTAGTGGTACCGTTCTAAGCTTAAGTATATGGCGCCAAAGGCTTAAATGTAATCCCTTATATCTGTAGCCATTTAAGGGTTCTCCTTCTCCCTAGCTTATTATCTAATCTAATAGTGTTAACTTTAAGGTTATACCTTAGATAAATCCATTAGATAAAATCTTTAAGCACTTATAGTGTCTCCTTCTCCTCGCTATGCGTTGTTATAAAATACGGGAAGGATCTTCCTAAGAAGGTGTTATAAATAAGCATAACTTATACGAATCTGGTATGTGCTTTCTTAAGGTTAATCTAGTTAATATAGAGATTAAGACAGGGTTTATTAATTTTCTGTTTTAAGAACCTTCTTAAGACCTAACGCTTAATTTTAGCGAGACTATAGTATTAATATTCCGTTATCTTAGGGCCTTAAAGCTTAACTCCTAGGGCGTTAAGACTTAGATAATAAAGGCTTATAGGTCCTAGATAACCTAGACACAGATGCTATAGATATATATTACCTTTTAAATCTAGATAAGCGTCTCTTAACAATGCTCTGCGCTTCTATTAGCGGCGTAGCAGTCGGCTTGTATTAAATACTAATAGACTTCCTAGTTAGATGTATTTAATAGTCTATTATCCGTAACGTTCTTCTATTTAATATAGGATTGTGTCGTCCTTCTAAACTAGCAGATTATTGTCTCCTTTATTGTCCTAGTAGAACCCTTGTTTTTAAAGTAGACGGAACAATACTAGATTCGTATTAAAGTCCATATAAAAGGCAACGTCCTTAAGATGTAGGATTTCCTTACTCTTGTCTAGTTTTATAACCTAGATAGTGATATCGCCGTAACCTAGTATAGGCACTTCTGAGCTACCAGCGATGACATATTTGTGTCTTAGAGCTTTCCTAAAATTATAAAAACGAGAGAGGTTATTAAAGATATAGAGAGTAGTTCCTAAGTTAAGAATAGTTAATAGCTTTAATAGATGGAGTTAACTGGTATAATATAATTCTAGGAATATCGCATTAGCTTCTCCCTTAATCTTAACTATCTCCTGTTGTTGTTAAGCTTTATTAACCTTTAATTTCTTAAGCTTAAGTCGTTCTACTTAGGCAGCTAAATCCTTGTCTTGCTCTACCTTTATAAGCACCCTTTTTATACGTATACCTACGGCTTTGAATCCCTTAGGCCTTTTGCTCTTAAATAGATACCAACAGTTAGGAAGGGTATGTCCCTTTATATCGCATACCAGGCATTTAAGGTTCTTTAACCTTTTAGAAGATGTCTCTTTAGTTAAATTTATACCTGCCCTTTTTTGGCTGCGAGATAAGCTGTTCCTTTTTCCTTTTTGGACTTTAGCAGCAATAGAGATACCTTCTTTAGGCTCTCCTGCGAAGTCTACGTTAAATGCACTCCCTCTCGCCGTCGTAGGTACGGCTTTAGAAAGGTTTTGGAATGCTTCTTATAGCTCTATTACTACTTTATGGTATTCTAATAAGGGAGCCTTTTCGGTATCATTTGCCTACTTTATATATAGAACAAAATAGGTTTCGCTTATAGGTCGTATTGTATTTATAAGGTCCATTAGCTAGATCCTATTAGTTATCTATAGAAGATTATACTTCTTTGCCATCTTTATTGTATGCTCCCATTGGTTAAGCCACTAGGTAACCTTTGTCTGCTTAAGCCCTTTAAGTAACTCTATATACTGCAGCTATACCTTCCTTATTATAAAGTTCTTTAAAGGCTTATTGTCTTCTTTTAACCGAATTAGCCATTCCTTAACTATAAGGGAAGGGTTAAGCAGTAGCTTCTTCTGAATTAATACTATAGATGTAATCTAGATGCGTATCTATTACAGATGCTCTTCCTGTTTTAGGAAGTACTTCATATCCTAGTCGTAGTATTGTCTGCTGTTCTTATACGCTTTCTGTTGATTTGTCAAGAGCTATGTATATAAGGTTGCATTCTTATTAAAATCAGTGACTTCTGGATAGGCTGGTTCTTGTAGTAGAGCTTGTTAAGGTGCTGCATTGTTTGGGTTAACATGGGCCCAAATTCATTTGTCTATAAGGGCTTATAGTTGCTAGATCCATTGCTCCCAGTCTTCTGGTTTATTAAGAATAATCATAGTCGACAAACTTGACATCAGTGGAGTCATTTTACTGATAGGCAAAGGAGGAATTGTAATGGTATTTTGTCGTTAGGATTGTCCTTATCATCAGGATCGTCCTTGTCATCAGGGTCGTCCTATAACGATTAATGTGGAATCTTATAGAATCTTATGGAATCTCGTGGAAGGTTCGTGTCAGAATCGTCCTGTGACACTTAAGGTAGGATTTCTGTCAGAGTCTGCGACCTTGACGATGAGGTGTCAGAGTCTGACGATAAGGTAGAATTTCTTTAAATGATTGAGTAATAGCTGACTAGCTTCTTGAGTCGGCGGACCGGGCTCATAACTGTCACGAAATTCAAATAGATGAGTTCATTGATGAAATGGGTTGATAGATTGATGATCTGGTATCGTGTCTTGAGTGATGTGTCTTGGGGGCCCTAGAGCTTCGAGCTACGAAGAGATTTTACAATGCACGTGCTCCGTGCACGTGACTCGTGCACGTGACCCACGCCTTTAGAGAATACAGATTATCTAACAATACTACCTTTGTAACGTTTTAAAGGAGTCACCGCTTGAAGAACTGGTGATGTAATGGCTTTTCCTTACCTCAACACCACCATCTCACTTGTAGCATACATCTCCGTCACTTTGAGCGGTTTCACAAAAGTGCCTTCGCAGGTTCGAAAAAGTGGCGTGTTTGTGGCTGCGTTAAGCCTGGTCCTAAGGCTGGCCTAGGCGTTATAGACGAGCGAGAAGGTCGATAGCATGAGTGGCTGGTCTCAGCTGATACCCGCCATGTTCGTTCAACGAGTCTGGACCAGTTGTAACAGGAGGCTCTCTACTGGTGTGGCCTTTTGACAGAAACGGAGGTATAGTGGCGCATTTATATACTTTTCATATAGCCAAATGTGATGTTGCCTTCACTCTTTCGTTTCTTGACCTTCCCCTTTTATAACTATCACTCAATTATTGCTTCGAACTACCCTCTTATCAATCTAACTACTTCATTTGGTTTTTACGGACAATAAGCTGCACTACAATCGTGTTATGAAAGTATCTGCGATTAATATGAACCTCGCACAAGGCTAGCTTACTCCATTGGAAACTAAGATTGTACTCTATCCAACCTATGGCAAACCAGTCACCGCTGTCGCTTGTTTCACCACGAAGCGGGCCTCAGCAGTATGATGGATATCAATCAACCATTTCACCCTACGATTTTCGGCCGTTTGAGGGAGACCCCGCTCATGCGATTTTCTCAAAGCAGTATGGCGGGCGGGATGATGGGTTGGGGATCTCTTCTCCGCAATCCAATCCTACCTTTTCGCCTAGCTCGCCCGATGGCCGAAGAGCCAGTGTACAGTCAAGAAAATACTCACAGGTCCCCCAATGGGACCCTTACACAATCCCTCAAAGAAAATCAATCAGTTCCTTCTCTTCCAAGGCGCCCAGTTTGTCAACTCTTAAGATGATGCCTAGCCGGACGGTTTCTGACCCGGACCTTCAATATCTGATAGAGCGGCGAGCTGGAGAAACTGCACAGTGGCGCATTCATTGGTGGACACCCACCAGCATGGTTGCATTGTTAATTCTTGGAGTTCTCGGTGCAGTATCACATCATCTTTTCTATACATCGCTCGACGGCAAAGAAGCTAATAATCAGCTCCAAAAAATTCGATACGGTACAGCGCTCGCATTCTTCACCAAGATGACCCTGGTTGGAAGCGTAGTTGTCGGATATCGGCAGCGGATCTGGTGCACTCTCCGGCGAAAGGCTATGACCCTAAGTGCCATTGACGCACTATTCGCTGTCACGGAAGACCCTACTAGGTTCCAGACGTGGGAAATGATAAAAAATTCAAAACTGTCGACTTTAATGGCTGTTGCTACATGGTAGGACCTGCATTTCTTTATAATTCTCTTTTACATTTCTTGTTTTGGCTCACCATAGCATTAGAACATGTGAGATTATTTCAACCAATAGCTTACCGCTTCTTAAGGCTCATACCAATCGCCGCGGTTTTGTCTCCGGCCTCGCTTACCACCACTATTGCAGTGCTCACTAATTCCACGTCTTGCATGGCTGCGAATTTAAATTTCACAGAGGAATCGTATAACGACTTCAGGCATCCGAAGAACATATCCGGTTTCTATGGAATATCTCTCTCCTACTACAACACTACTGATGTAAACGCGACTACCCCAGGTTGGTTTGATTATTGGGACCAGCCATCAAAGAATGCTCTTCGCCTCTCCGTTATGAGTGTGTACTCCAATAAGCCCGTCGAACGAGATGATGCTGCAACTTCAGCATGTGGTGCTGGCTGGAACTGCAGTTATTCCATATCCTTTACTGGCCCAGGATACTAGTGTTCGGAGATCGCCAGCGGTGTAGGAGCAAACGATTCCGTACTGCAATTAATCGGGGCACCGTTTAATACATCCTCCTTGGTTCCTGCTGGGATTAATATTTACCAAGCTGTGGTCGATAATGGTGACTATGCTGACCCGCAACTTCCTCTAGATAGCAAAGGCCAGCCTATTGAGGGACCGCCATGGCCGGAAGACCTTGGGGCTTTCAAGACTGAGCCGAAGCTGTGGATAGGGTATACTGTTGACTCTAGCCAGCCTCTTCCTTCAGATTCACCATTTGCTAGCCGTTGGAAGACTGTCAAAACGCCGAAAATCTTCACCTGCGATCATTACGAAACTCAGTATTCTGTACAGTTCAATTATAGCGAGGGCCGTCAGTCAACTACGGTGACGAACCGCACCTTTCTCAATCCTATCATCGGCACCACTCTGGCTCAATTCCCTAACGGCACTCTTGACCCATCCAAAATTGAACCAGCCTCGAATTATATTCTCTCAACGGGAGATGTGCCGCATTATAAACTTACCGCCGCATACCACTCTCTGGGCCATCTCTTCCGCGCCTGGCTACGCGGTACCATCGAGCTCGAGCAAAGCTGGCCATTAACTCGCTCCGATGTCTCAGAGACGCGGTTAGTGGACCAGCGGATATACTGGCCTATCCCCAACCTGCAAGACCAACTACAATCTCTCTATGAAGACCTCCTATTCACTCTCCTCTCGGACACACACCTCGTCATTGGCATGAACACCAGCGTGCCCTGCACGAAGTCTCGCCAGGCCAACCTCTTTCAGTACCACGCCCGCGCTTTGTGGCTCGGGTACACCATCGTGATCCTAGTCGCGTTGGTCTTCGTTGGCATAGGCTTCGCCGCCATACTTGAGAACGGGGTTGTCTCTGGGACCAGCTTTTCCCGCATTCTTGTGACGACGCGAAATCCAGCGCTTGATCGGCTCAGTGTAGGAGCTTGTTTGGGCAGCGATCCATTCCCGACAGAGCTGATGCGGACAAAGTTCCGCTTTGGGGTTCTGGATGACGCCGATGCTGATAATAGTCTCTGCCGTGATGTGGCGCAGTTAGGAGAGCGGCCCGCGCACTGTGCGTTTGGCACCGAGGCACAGACGAGTTGGATTGTGAAAGGGAGGACATATGCTGGATTGAGGGGAGTTGGTCCAAAGAAGAAGAAGGTTGATTGAAGTAATTGCCAATGTAGGTTTCGCTTAAGGAAGTTGCTCTTGGTGCGAAGTTGAGATCTGCAATCTCTCCAGGGCTTCTAATCGTGATTTCTGGTCCTGTCTGTAATAGTTTGTGCAACATTCTTTGATACGTTAATCAGCAAACCTTCGTGGAAACCGAATTGGCATCAAGTCAACTTACGACAGTACAGCTATTGTATAACATACTTATCGACCTAAATCGGAGTTCCTTACCACCATCGTACTACTGTCTGTCGACCCAGATCGTATTTACGTACTTTGTCTTAGTTGTCTCTTAACTTATAACTATCGAATGTCTCATTACCTATTTCTATTACCTATTTAACTTAGTTGCCTAGACCTACCTAATGTATATAGAGAGCTTCTAGAGCCCTCTTTAATAGACAGAGTTCTCATTCCTAATCGTCCGTTCAACAGTTATAAGCCCGGGCCGTCTACTGCATTATCTTTAATATAAAAGCCTTTATTCCCATAGATTTCCATCGCCATCTTAATTATAGACACCTATAATAACCTCTTAACAAGAAACCACACTAGTTATTATCCCATCCGTTATCCTTATAACGTCGGGAAAACGGGAAGTGGCGCAGGAAATTTAGTTTCGCTAAAAGTGTTTTTGGGGCCGGGGCCAGCTTTCCGCTATATTAGCCAACCCCCTAGGGCCCGGGGCCAGCTTTTAGCCATATTAGCCAACCCCCTAGAGCAATACGCCAGCTTTCCGCCATATTAGCTAAGCCCTAGAGCTATACGCTAGCATTACGCTTGCTTACGGCTATAAAATAAATATTGTTAGTATTATTGCATTTATTGCTATTAGGGTATTAAAATCCTAAAGGCCTCCTGGTAGGCTCCTAGCAGGCTTCTTAGCAGGCTCCTAGCAGGACTTTGATTTTCCCAATTATAAATCGTCCTAAGTACCATCGGGTCCCCGCTATCCCTTTATGTGGCAAGTTTTCTTGGACTTTTCATATATGCACGCCTCATAAGCCAATCTAGAGCAGCGTGGTTAGTTGCCCAGCGTCTGGATCGTTAAGGATTAGACGGACGGATTGGCCTCTTAATTGGAGCCGTCAGATTGGCTAGATTAATAAGGCCCGATTGCAAACGCCTGCAATCGGGCGATTTAAATGGAACTCACGATCCTTGGCATGGTGGTGAGGCTTAAGTTAAGGCTTGGCGTCAGAATATTGATTACTTACAGATCTAGAGCCCAAATCTTAATTATAATCCTTGGTATGGTGTTGCAATAGATCTTAATTTTAAAACCAATAATAGCAGAAAATAAGAAGCTAAATATTACTATATTACTAAGTAGAATAAGTAATAAAATGTAGCAAATCTGATACCCAATTAAGCACCAGGAACACCTATTCTTAACCACTTTCTTAGGCACTCTTCCTCTTCCAACAATACAGCCAAAAAGTGATTACGATTAGGTGTCACTATCCTACTAGTGTCGCTGAAGATCCGTTTGTATTTGGAGCTTATTCTAGGGCAAGAATAAAGCTCTAGAGCCAGTATATAAAGGTTAGGATACTCCTCGTAATAATTAAGCCACCACTTAATAGGGTTGCAAACTTCTACATTAGGCTTTAAGGCGCAATATCTCTCCAAATTATCTTTAAGCTTTTACTCTTTAATACCTGCAAGCTGTAAAAAGCGCCTAAATAGTAAAAGCTTCTCTTCTTTAGGATCTTTAGGTATAGTTAGTTAAGGTATTAATTTAGATGCAGCAGCTTGCTCCTTAGCTATAACTACAATTTAATATTACTGCATATAGTCAACCCAGTAGGCCTTTACTGTAGTTTTATAGCCTTTAATCTAGGCCTTATTCCCTGCCCACTTCTTCTTAAAGTATTTAAACTTAAGGGCAGGATATAGAATAACAGCTGCTTAATAAGCAGGTGTAAGATTGGTGCGTAAGTAGTAGCTTTATATCTTAAGGTGGCCAAAATCCACAGCTATTTTATATAGAGGGGTTAGTAATTAAGCTTTAATAGACTAATAAAATTCATACTAGTTTTGAAATAGCTATCTAGCTTATATTAGAGCTCCTTTGTAGTAGATTCTAGGTGCTCCAAAATATAATCTATTATAGGGAGTACCTCCTATAAAGCTCTATAAGAGCCGTCGCTGGCGTTACCCTTAATTTACTTTGTCATTTCCTATAGAGGTAAAAGCAGTAAATAAAACTGTTTTAATTTAGCCCAGTTATCGCCTATAAGGCAGTCTCGCGATAGAGCTGCGTGGCGCGAATAGGTAATATTAATTGTATTGCAAAGTGGCAGTACTATAGGAAAAAATTAGAAGCCATTTAACAAATAGATATGTGGTACTTGCATATATATAATTTGGCTATAGTTTATACCAAAACCATATAAGATGCAGTGCTTAGTAATATTTTTAAAATGGCTGCGCATTTATTAAGGAAAGAAAATAGACAATTTAATAAGGAGAGTATTATAAGGAAATCTGTAATATAAAAGCTAAATTACTAGTCTTTATTTAAATATTAATACTACTATATAAGAAGGTTCTAAATAGCGGAGCTGTATAATATAAGACCTCTTTTAATGCTCTAAAACAGGAGAATAAAAAAAATAAGAATTAGGAAAGTTATTAAGGTGGGCGGGAGACTAATATTGCTAACGATTTTTTCTAGAGTTATAATATAAAAGCTTTGCTTACTAGTATCTACCTATAAAAACGTTAAGTTCTACCTAACTCCCCTATTACTTAGTAGTGAATACGCCTTAAATAACTTATCTGGCTTTAACTTAAGAAAGGGACAGAACTTCTAGAGCTCCTTAAAGGCCTATATATGTTTAGGCGAGCCTTATAGCCACCAAATAATATTATATACCTTACTAATTGAGCTCTTCTTCCTCTACTTGATATACTAATCTTCCTTACTTATACTTATAAGCCTCCTCTTAAAAAGGCTTATACCATTGCTAAATATAATTGCCTTTGCTATAAGATTAAGGATATAGCCAGAACACTTAATGCGGCGTTGCTTAGCGTCCTATCCATACTAGGTAAATAGAAAATTGATAACTCTATTATTTATAGTTATATTATCGGCAATAAGGAAGCTAAGCTTATAGGTAATATTATAGCGTTTAAATACGCCAGAGAGAAGAGCTGCCATATTCTTACTAGTCTTAGAGCTATAGATTTTAGGCAAGCTAATTAGAAGAGCCCATAGATGGCTAAGCTGGTTAGTAAAGTGGGCCACCACTAATAGAATATAGAGGTTACTGCGTGAACTCCAAGCATTAAAGCTTATATATATCCTACTAATTGCATTCTATATAAGCTTAGCAACGGCTTTACAGGCTTTAATATATTGTGCCTTAATCCACTTATGGCTAGTACCATAAGAGTTAGGGTAGATACCATCTGTAGTAGGATTTAAGAGCTTAATAAGGCGCTGCAGCTAAGGGCTTGTGCTTTAGCGCCTGGTGATTCCTTCCATAATAATAAACTTAGTAAATAGCTTCCGCGCCTTATCTAAATTAACTAGGGTAACTAGGTTATAGGATATTATAAGCGCAGTTCTAGAGGTAGGAGAGGCAGGAGAGGCAAAAGGATTTTTAGTAGTAAGATTAGCACTGTTATAACTAATATGGTAGTGCCTCTGGAGGTGTTTAATAATATAAGAAGTTCCACTTATAGCAAATATAAAGTTATGCTAAGCTTTTTAGAAGACGCCTATTACTTGCTGTTAGATTATTAGTATTATAAATAAAGTATCTAGAGCTTAACGTATACTGTTTATAGGCTTAGTAATTACGCCCAGATTGGTTCTTAACTGGATAGCTATAAGCCTATATATATAACTTCTAGGCGCGCCAGCGGCGTAGAAAGGAAGGCTTATAACCAAATAGAAGGTCCTTCTAGGTTATTGCTTAATAGCCGTTCTTTGTAAATTGCTTCTTATTGCTTCTTTAATAAATATTAAAGTCTTCTGCTTTGGAATTATTAGGAGGAGAGTCCATAATAATATAATTAGCGGTCTCTTAAACAGTAGAGCCTATAGAAGAGTAAGTGCTCTTAAAAGGGCTGCTGTGAAGGCAGCTTAGTAAGCTGCTAGAGCTATTAGAAGACAACGCGTAGCTATAAGAAGAGCCTATAGAGTAATAGGAGGCGGTCAGAACTTAAGTAACAAAGTAATCTATAATAATTAACAGATAGAGGAAGTAAAAGAGGTAGTTTAATAATATAGAAACGACTTAGTAGAGAGTTCTCTTTAAGGGTTGTTAACCTTTTATATTGTAATTTTAATTGCATTGTGTTTGCGTTCTTGTTATAACACGTGTATAACAGCGCGTGCTCTAAACGTGTAACAAATTTTCTAGCAGCCATTATAACTATATTAAAGTAGTTTCTATGCCTTAGAATAGTGAAATTAGATATAGTGATGGTGTAGTGTTAGTAAGAGAAAGGAGTTGATAATATAGGCAAGTTAAAGTTGTTTTCTGCGTATAGTTTAAACCTTAATCTAGCCAATTAGATTAATAGGATTAAGGTTATATATATGGGCTTTCCCCATAACTTAAATTTTATAATACCCCGCAATATGCCTCCTTAATTACCACTACCTAATCCCCTACCCCTTAATTACCACCTAATATAGTAATATTAATCCTATTATGCTTAGGCTTTTAAGTAGCGTATATAAGATGTAAATTAGGCAACTTTTGGCTAGTCCTAGGCCCAATTTTGTACCTCTCCTAAGCCTATTACCAAACTGACTTTAGGGTGAATAACCATATAAGGCCATCTTACTATAATAGCTCTACCGGAAGGCCTCCTGTCTGCGCCTCTAATATAGTGGCTTCTAACAGTATATATTACCATTAAATTAAGTTAATTTAGGGCTTATGAACTAACTCTTAGATTTATCCTAAAGCTCATTTCCTCCTAGGCCTATACCGTTATTAGCTACTTCTAATACTGCCACTAATACTTACTTCTACACCTAATATCCGGCCTTAATCGGATGCAATCTAGATTAAGATGAATAACCTTATAAACTAACTAGATTGGGCAGCTAAAAATAGGGCGATTAATTGGGCGTTAGCTAGACTACGGACTAGCCGCTTAATTGACCACGCTAATCTAGAGGCTCTATACTGTATAGAGCTTAGTGTTAAAGCCTCTAGTTAATGCGATTGCTCGGCGGCAAGGGTGCTAGCGCCTTACTAACGCTTAGATATTACGGTAAACAGCAGCGACATGGCTAGGAAGCCTATAATATCTAGTATAGTTTAATTAAAAAGCTTTAGTTTTGTCGCCGTCTATTTAATCATTAAATTGTTAATAAAATATTGTCCTTATGCCGCCTAAAAAACGTCGTGTGTCTTTGGCTCTAAAGCCTTTAAGGCCTCTAAAGCCTCCAAAAGCACCTCAAGCCTAGGAGTCCTATTTACAATCCTTTTAAGCGACGCAGTATATATATGATAGCTTGTTGGTAGTAGTTATACAGCCTCTAGAGGCTTTAGTGGCTTTAGAAGCTATATAGTAGGCAGTGGTGCTAACTAAGGATATTAAGGAGGCTGGGCCAAGTAGCTAGATAGAGGATATTAAGGACGAATTAGGAGCTGTTTTTAAGGCCTATAGTGAGGCTGCTAAGGATAAGGCAGATAAGGTAGATAAGACTAAACTACTAGAGCTATTAGCTGAAGCAATTATAAGAATAGGCCTTTTTGCCGTTCCTACTTTATGGGAGCCTATAGCCGCTATTTCTAAACTGGATTTTAAAGTTATTAACCTTCTAAATAAGTTAATATTTGCCGCTTGGCGTGCTAGTAAGCCTATTAGCGGCTTTAATATAGGCGTTAAATCTAATAATTTTTCTAATTAAAATAAGGGTAGTAAGCGCTTTGCTTATTGTATACTGGCAGATTAGATTAGTATAGCGTCTAGTAGGTGTAGATCTAGATAGGCCCTACCAATTTAAGTATTTCTACTATTCTTTAGTATTAGTATATTTAAGAAGCTCGCGGTTAACATAAACCTATATATAGCGTCTTAAAAAGCTAGTAAATATTACCAATTAGGACAATATACTGGTAAACAATTATGGATATAGAAGGAGACCTTTGCTGGCGAATTAATAATTTAGGTAGGACTTATTATCTATATAGGCGTCTTTAAAGTTACCTAAGTATAATAAAGTCTTATAGGAAATACTACGGTGGACTTATTAATAGGCTAGGTAAATAGGTAAATAGGTAGTTAATAATATAATAAACAGATAAACAACTGGTAGAGTAATTGCCTAATAGATTAACTCTAATTATATTCTGAGATTTACTACAAGGAAAGGAACTATCTAGGTAGGGACTGTAGTCCTTTAAATATACATCTGTACTCCTAAGAAAGTTATTACTCTATCTGCTCTATTTGCTCTATCTATTCTATCTACTCTGTTATTAATTATATAGATTATATAGATTATATTACGTAACCTTGCTTACTATTTCTTGTTATACGGTTCCACTAGTTCCATCTTGGACCGTGCCCTTATTAACTAACTAGCTTCTTCTAACTCTTCTCTAAGTAGTTATAACATTATACTTAAAGTGTCCGTAACACTATCTCCCTCCTCTTTATCTTCGTTCTTAAAAATTCCTAATATCTTTAAGTTGTCTACTAGAGGTATAAAGTCCGTTTAATTAATTTAGTTAATACCTTTGCTTATTATACCTAAAGCTTTTTCTTCTTTTTCTTCTTCTTCTACAGCCCGTTAGTCTTGTACTAAAAAGGTTTAATAACGTTAAAAACCCATTTATAAGATATAATAGGATAGAAAGTATAAAGGAGTTTAGACAATAAATTTTTATATAGTAAGAATAGAAGCTATATTAGAGATTAGCTATATTAGGACGTATAAGGGACAGAGCACCTATATAGAAAGTTATTAATAGGCTAAAGACAGGTATACTAAGGGCTAAGTGGCTAGACGACCTAGAATAAGAAAAGAATTTAGGGGTTCTAACTAGATTTGCGAAATAATATATAAAAGGTTGTAATAAAGCAGCAATAAAGAAATACTTCCTTATAGATAGATTGTATACACTTATAAAACTATACCGTAAGTAGTATAAGTAATAAGGAAATAATAAGTAGGAAGATTTCTGCATATGGCTAGATAAGAAGGTTATACCAAATTAAGCTATATTAGAAAGATAAATAAGTTATATTAAAGGAGCATTAATTATAATATTAAAGAACTTAGAGGAATAGGCTATAAACTAAAGAGAGATAATGCGAATATTAGTACTAGTAAATAATATAGTAACGTTTAGATTAATACGGGAGAGGTTTAAACTTAAGGATAAAGACGAACTAAGAGTTAACCCAAAGCACCTAGCGTATTACACATTAGCATAGATTATATATGTGGATAATATGTGTAATATATATAGGGTACCTAAGGACAAACATTACAAGTATCTAATAAGAATATATTAAATAACGGACGAAAAGCGATATAGAGATGCTAAGTATATGCATAGATAGCATTTAGTAGAAGTTTAGGAGTTAGGCGACTTAATACTTTAACTAGGGAGATTCTTTACAGAAGAATGCCTAAAGGGATAATAGTAATAGAAATGCCCAGAGAATATGTGTCTATAGTATATTAAGGAAAAGAAGCGAACTAAGTATTGGCTAAAAGAGGACTAAGTATAATTAAAATCTAGTAGCTATTAGTTAGGAAAAGTAGAGGCCCATAGGACTAAAGGGAGCTAGTAGTAAAGCCTTAAACCCTTAAAGGAATTATAGAATAACACTTAAATTTACGAGTTAGTTGGTAAGATTAGAAGTTTAAAGTATTAGTAGATAGTGAAGCAATAAGGAACTATATATTACTAGTAGCAGTTAAAAGGATAGGGTTACTATATAGACAAAAAGAATACCTATACCCGTTAATAATAATTTTAAAAAATCCAATAGCTTATAGAGGAGGTATTATTAATCTTAAAATAGGACCTATTTAGTTAACTATTAAAGGAAGAAGAATTAAGATGTTTTTTAATATCTTACTATTAGGAAAGAATAAGGTAATATTAGGAATACCTTAGTTACAGGAATACAATATAAAGATTAATTAGGTTATAGGTTAGGTTAATATTAAGGATGCTTAATAATATAAGATGTAATAGACTACTAAGATAGTATAGTACTAAGTTGGAGCGATATATAAAGAGACTAAGCGGAGCTTAAGTTATGTACTAAAGAGATACTATAAGTACGGAAAAAAGCTATAGAGCCTAGAAAGTAAAAAGCTATTAAAGTATATAGTATGGAACTATAAGATAGAATTAGAACCAGGAATAAGTTTAAAGTTCTTTCTAATTTATAAGCTTACTAAAACGGAGTTAGTAGCGCTTAAGGAGTTTATCCAAGAGAACTTATATAAGGGATATATTAAACTATCGCAGTTATTAGCGGGATATCTAGTATTATTTATACTAAAGAAGAACAGAAAACTTAGGATATGCATTAACTATAGATAGTTAAATAGCATTATAAGAAAGGATATGTATCCTTTACCCTTAATTAGTAAAATCTAAAATAGAATTAGTAATGCATAAATCTTCACAAAGATAGATCTAAGGTAGGCGTACTATTAGATTAAGATTAAGAAAGGTAATAAGTAGAAGGCAGCCTTTAGGTTAAAGGAAGGACTATATAAACTATTAGTTATACAATTCGGACTTATAAACGTACTAGTAACGTTCTAGAAGCAAATTAATAGTGTATTAGAAGAACACCTCGATGAGTTTATTATAGCATACCTTAACAATATTATTATCTACTTAATAAGTAAGGAAGAGTATAGGGAGTACGTTAAATAGGCCTTAAAGAGACTATAAAAAGAAAAGATGCCAGTAGCAATTAAAAATGCGAGTTCTTTACTAGAAAGACTAATTTTATTAAATTTATTATTAAACTAGGAAAGATCCAAATAGATCTAAAGAAAGTTAAAGCTATAGTAAGTTAGCAAAAACTAGAGAATGTTATATAGTTAAGATTATTCTTAGGGTTTTGTAACTACTATAGAAGGTTTATTATATAATAGTTAAAAAACATTAAACTGTTTATAAGGCTTATAAAGAAAGAGGAACTATAGATATAGGGCGGTAAATAAAAAAAACTATTTTAGGAACTTAAGAAGTTGTTTACCTAGGATCTGGTTCTTAAGATATATTATATAAGCTTTGCAGTGTAAAGAATTGAATAAACGAATTGATTCTAAATCTATGGAAATCGAGTGTAATATGTATATAAGATAGGTGGCAATGGGCTAATGACAACGCCGACAATAGCCGATGTAGACAACGTAATAGAAATGAGTAGTGAGACATATAATGTCAAAAGACAAGGTGGTGAGTCATAAGATGAGACAAAGTACTGTTTTGGTATAGTACCAGTAGTCGGTTACATATTAACCATAGTTAGACACGGTTATAGAAATAGATGTATTAGACTTTATACTAGGAGTATATTTGCTATAAAAGCACCAGGACGCATAGCACCTAGTAGCGTACTATAGTTAAAAGATAACACTACTAGAACTAAACTATAACATCTATAATAATGGGTTACTAGGTATAGTTACAGCACTTAAGAAATAGAGAGCATTCTTATAAGGCATAGAGAAACCATTTATAGTTAAAACGGACTATAAGAACCTAATGGAGTTCCTAATAACAAAAGAACTTAATTATAGATAGATTAGATAGGCGGAAATGCTTACAGAATATCATTTTAAAATTTAGTATATTAAGGGTACTAAAAACGCAAGAGTATATACACTTAGTAGGAAGGCAGAACTACAAAATAATAAAAAACTATTAGGCGCTATGTTACGCAAAGACAAGGATAGGTTAATTAGGTATAACCACCTAAAACTAGCGGCTATAACTAAAGAAAGGACCTATAAGATATTAGAGAGTATATAGTTATAAAAGATCTAAAAAGCATAGAGCGAGGATCTAAACTTAGAGCAATACAAGCACTAAGAGGCTACGTATGTACTAAAATCAATAGTAGAAGAATTTATAAAAGAGTTTTATAAGGGAATAACTTAAGGACATAATGGAGCTATAGGCTTAGTATTAAAACTTTAAAAGAAGTATATTATTTAAGGAATCTAGGGACTAGCAAGATAAGTTATAAGGAAATGTCTAGATTATTAAAGAAATAAACTAATAAGGCATAAGCCGTATAAAGGGCTATAACCTATTAAAATACCAAAGAGACTATAGGAAGTTATATTATGGGACTTTATTATAAAATTACTAAAGTTAAAAAACCTATTACTAGATAGGATTATAATGCAATCTTAGTAATAATAGATAAGTATCTAGAAGAGGAGCTCTTGCTGCACCCAGCCTAAAAAGACCAAAACCAACCAAAAAGAACCCTGAAAAACACCTAGAGAATCCCCCTAAGATGCCTGCATCGTAGGGAAGGCACACGTCGAACGACGGTGGTTCGCACTCGCGCGCGACCGCTAGAACCACGCCTAGCAATGGCCCTCTATAATAAAAACGGGCGAATACCACACCACAAAGTGGAAATATCTCTATTAAGAAGGTATCTAACAAAATATAAAGCCTATTGGATGCGTCTAGTATCCGCAATTGCGGGGGAGCAACCATTAGCTATAACAAAATAATGCAGTTAGCAGAATGGCTCCGCTAGTCTAGAGTCCCTTAGGCGCCCCTCTAGCAATCCCTTAATTAAATCCTCCAATGGCTAAGTAAAATTGAAAACAAATAAAATCCCTTTTTACCAGCGAACCGCACCTAGGCCGCCGTAGCTATGCTTTTATAGTATAGGGAACCCAACCCCCTTAAGATAATAACTGGGTATATAATTATAATATAACTAAATATAGAAAAAGCAGAGGGGCTTAGGGGATAATTAGAAATAGAAGTCCTTATAGAGATTTATAAGGAAGTCTATAACGCTGTTACAATCTGATACCTAAGGAGCGGAGATATTAGAGTTACCCTAAAAGACCAATAGGTAAAGAAACGAGCCATAAAGGCAGGGGACAGGCTAGGAGAATATATTGGCATAAAAGTGCTTTGTAAAGACTACTTAGTTAAAGTCCTAGCGGTTCCTATAAGCCTTAGGGTAGAAAAGGGACGCTAGGCGAATAACATAGCAACTATATAGGAGATAGTAAAATATATAGAACGCTTTATACTGGAACTTAAGATTACCTAAATCCAATGGCTTTAATAGGAAAATGCAATCTAAGCATATAATAAGAATAATAAGAGGATATAAGAGTCGCTAGAGACTTGCTAGGGAGACACTAGTTAAATATATAGCTCCCTTATTGTTAGCATATATACACTAGGAATGCAAAAACTCTTTATCTAAAAAGAAATAATTATAAATGGCCTTATATACAACACAAGGCTCTATAACCATAAACTACGCCTAAAATAATGCTATTGCTGCGTATAATAGGGACACACCTAATCCATATATGTAGTATAGGTATGCTGCGGCCATTGTGCGGGCCCCTATAATATAAGACACTGCTTAAATTAAGACTAAATAAAATATATAAACTGTTACTGAAGTATATATAAGGCGTGGAAGGACCTCTACAATTGCCTTATAGTTAACGTTAATTATACCCTCTGTTATATTACCTACTAGAGGAAAAAACTTTTGGAGCTCTTACTGCACCTAGCCTAAAAAGACCAAACCAACTAAAAGAACCCTAAAAAACACCCTAATAATCCCCTAAGATGCATACATCACAGGGAAGACACAGGTGGAACAATAGTGGTACGCAGTCGCGCATAACCGCCAGACCTATACCTAATAATAGCCCCCTATAACAATAACAAGGACGGGCGAATACTATACCAGAAAGCGGAAATACCCTAATTAAGAAGGTATCTAACAAAACATAAAGCCTATTAGACGCGTCTAGTATCTGGAACTATAGGGGAGCATCTATTAGCTATTATAAACTAATATAGCTAGTATGTAACGGAACCTTGTAGCTTAGACTACAGTGGGTTCTGTTATTAGGCTAGGTATATAGGTATAAATAAAACAACAACATAATAATAACTGGTGGAGTGGTTGCCTAATAGATTAACTCTAATTGTATTCTAAGATTCACTATAAGGAGAGAACTATCTACGGTAGGGACTAAGGTCCTTTAAATACACAACTATATGCCTAAGAAATCCTCTCTTGTACGTAAGGTACGTGTTATACGTATTATACATAGCGTATACTACGTATACTTTGTATACCGTGTATAATATTATATAACTCGCTTACTATTCCTTATTATATAGTTCCACCAGATCTATCCTGGACTATGCCTATATTAACCAACTAGCTTCCTACAACTCTTCTCTAAGTAGTTGTAATATTGTACTTAAAGCGTCCGTAATACTATCTCCCTTCTCTTTATCTTTGTCCTTAAAGATTTCTAATATCTTCAAGTTGTCTACTAGAGGTATAATGTCCATTTAATTAGTCTGGTTAATATCCTTACTTACTATACCTAAAGCTTCTTCTTCTTTATAAGCGTAATGCTGTGCTCGCACTATGGCTGCCATACTATTACTTAGTGAGATAATGTTATCTCCGTATTCTTGTTATGCGAAAGTAGGGTTAGTATATATTGCAATAGCAAGTCCCTTATCTTAATAACCCTTATCTTGCTTGGAGTATACTAAAGCAAACGTTTAATTGTCCTGTGATGTTCGCTCTGTTTCTAACACTAAGTGTGCGCGTCCTATAACTCTTAATAGTCTTTAAGTTCCCTAAGTAACTTGTTATAGGGTCTTATATTTAATCTGCCGCTGCGAAACTTAATAGTGAGCTCTTAAGCGCCTTGGACGAGCTTTGTTGTTCGCAAGAAGTAGAGTAGGAGGCTACAGCTGCTTAATAGCGTGCCCTTAAAGCCTGTCTATTAGCCTCTGCCCGTCTTTTTTGTCTTAAACGTGTCCGTAAGAAGGTCCGTTCTAAGGAGTGGAAACTTATTTAATAGGGTCTGTCTAAGCTGGGTAATAAAAGGATTGGCTCTCCTCCTGCAAGAGAAACAACTCTAAGTAGCTTAGCAATTGCTCCTCTTAGGTCCCCCTTAGGTGACTTATTCTTTGGCGATTTTTTTTTATTAATATTGCCTAACCTGCTTTCTTTTAATATTCTTGTACCTTTCCTATAGCGTTTCTTAGGTTACTTAGTGGTTTTTAGGTAGTCTTACTATAGCCTATCTACTTTACTTTATACTATGTTTCGTTATCTACCTCCTTATGACTAATAATCTTTAAAACTTGCTATTTGTCTTCCTCTTGTTCTCTATATATATCTACTTTATAGACTAGTGGCTTAATATTTCCGTATGCTGGCTCTAGCATTGCGATATACTGTATAGGGTATATTTTTATTTTGGCTAGTAGGTTTAACTTATATATAACTAATAAAATTCTTTACTTAACTTTAAAAGGTCCTAGTCTGACATAGTTTAATTTCTTGCTTAGTTATTAACTCTTAAAATTTTTATATAGTAGCTATACTTTATCCCCCTCCTTAAGATCTGGTCCCTTAGATCTCTTAGCATTATAGTACCTTTTTATTTATTTTTGTACTAGTTTCGCTGTTTCTTTAAGGTCTATATAAAGATTTATTAATGTCCCCATTCTTTATTTAGCTGTGCTACTCGTCTTTTTTGCTTAATATGGCGATAATAATATTCTTAGCTTATATCCATAATTTACCTTAAATGGTAATGTCCCTATTTCTTCTTATGGTGTTATATTATATGCAAACTGTGTAACTGGTAATAACGATACCTAATTGTTCTATACGTAATTAATATAATACCTTAGATACTGCTCTAGTGTCTAGTTTAGTCTTTCTGTTTATCCGTCCGTCTGCGGATAATATGCTGTAGATATTACTGCGCGAACCCCTTATTCTGCTAGAAATACTTCCTAAAATACTACTATAAATCTTGGATCTCTATCTAATATAATCTTATCTAGTGCTTTGTGTTTTATAAATACTTTCTTTATATAGATTCTAGTAATATCTTCTACTAATATTTCTTTAGTGCATACTATAAAGTATCCCTACTTTGTTAGCTTATCTACTATTATTAAAATCGCGTTATAATCTTGTTCTATAATAGGATCTCTTAACTTTAGTAACTTAATAATAAAGTCCTATAATATAACTTCCCATGGTCTTCCTAGTGTCTTAATAGGTTATAGCCCTCTATACGGCTTATACCTCATTGGTTTGTTTCTTTAGCAATTTAGATATTTCTTTATAACTTGTCTTGCTAGTCCCTAGATTTCTTAAATAATATACTTCTTTTAAAGTCTTAATACTAAGCCTATAGCTCTGTTATGTCCTTATGTTATTCCCTTGTGGAATTCCTTAATAAATTCTTCTATAATAGACTTAGGTATATACATTGCTTCTCTATTTTTATATTACTCTAAGTCTGGATCCTCTGCCTATACTTCTTAGATCTTTTATGTTTAATTACTTTCTGGTAACTTATAGATCTGACTTTCTTTAGTTGCTGTAATCTTTAGATAATTATACCTAATTAATCCGTCTTAATCCTTTCACAATAAAGCTCCCAATAGCTTTTTATTACTTTATAATTTAGCCTTCCTGCTTAGAGTGTCTGCTTGCGTATTGTCTGTACCCTTAGTATGCTAAATTTTGAAATAGTATTCTATAAGCATTTCCGCCCATCTAACCTGTCTTTAGTTGAGTTCCTTTATTGTTAGGAATCCTATAAGGTTCTTATAATTTATCTTAACTATAAATAGTCTCTTTATGCCTTATAAGAATGCTCTCTATTTCTTAAGTGTTGTAACTATACCTAACAACTCCTTATTATAGATATTATAGTTTAACTCTAGTAGTGTTATCTTTTAACTATAGTATGCTACTGGGTGCCATCTATCTTAATATTTCTATAGGAAGTATACCCCTAGTGTAAAGTCTAATATATTTGTTTCTACAACCGTCTTTAGACCTGGTTAATAGATCTTAAGAACTGGCTCTTAGGTAAATAACTCTTTAATTCTCTTAAACAGTTCTTATTATTCCTTTTTCTATACCTATAGTTCTTCTTTCCTTATTAACTGTGTAAACAGCTTAATATCCTATGACTATTGCGCTATAAACCTTCTGCAGTAATTGCAAAACCCTAGAAACGATTTTAACTGCGTAATGTTCTCTAGTTCTTGCCAATTTACTATAGCCTTAATCTTCTTTGGATCTATACTAAGTTGGCCTAGTTTAATAATAAATTTAACGAAATTGGTCTTCCTAGTAAAGAACTTGTATTTTTTAATTACTACTAGCATCTGTTCTTCTTGTAGTCTCTTTAAAACCCATTTAATATATTCTTTATGCTCTTCCTTACTCTCTAAGTAGATAATAATGTCATCAAGGTATACTATAATAAATTCATCTAAGTATTCTCCTAATATACTATTAATTCACTTCTGGAACGTTACTGGTGTATTTATAAGCCCGAATTATATAACTAATGGCTTATATAGTCCTTTCTTTAACCTAAAGGCTGCCTTCTATTTGTCGCCTTCCTTAATTCTAATTTAATGGTACGCCTATCTTAGATCTATCTTTGTAAAGATCTTTGCGTTGCCTATCCTATCTTAGATTTCGCTAATTAAGGGTAAAGGATATCTATCCTTCCTAGTGATACTGTTTAACTGTCTATAGTCTATACACATCCTAAGTTTTCTGTTTTTCTTTGGGATAAATAATACTGGATATCCTACTGATAACTATAACGGTCTAATATATCCCTTTTATAAGTTCTCCTGGATAAACTCCTTAAGCGCTATTGACTCTATTTTAGTAAGCTTATAGATTAGAAAGAACTTTGGACTTATTCCTTTTTCTAATTCTATCTTATGGTTCTAAGCTGTATGCTCTAACAGCTTTTTACTTTCTAGTAACTATAACTTTTTACCATACTTATAGTATCTCTTTGGTATATAACTTAAGCCTCGCTTAGTCTCTTTATATGTCGCTCCAACTTAGTACTATACTAACTTAGTTTACTGTCGCACTTTATGTTGTTATATATCCTTAATATTAACCTAACCTATAACCTAATTAATCTTTGGATTGTACTTCTGTAACTAAGGCATTCCTAGTATCGCCTTATTCTGTCCTAATAGTAGGATATTAAAAGACATTCTAACTAGTCTCCCTTTAATAGTTATCTAAATAGGTCCTATTTTAAGATTAATAATACCTCCTCTATAGGCTATCTAATCTCCTAAAATTGTTATAAGTGGATATAGGTGTTCTTTTTATCTATATAGTAACCCTATCCTTTCTACTACCTTTAGTAATATATGGTTCCTAGTTGCTCTACTATCTACTAACGCTTTAAACTGCTAATCTTGCTATTTAGTTCTTAAATTTAGGTGTTGTCTTTAAATTCCTTTAAGGGTTTAAGGCTCTAATACTGGTTCTCTTTAGTTTTATATACCTCCCCTTTTCCTAACTGTTGGCTACTTGATCCTGCCTATACTTAGTCTAGCTTTAGCTAATACTTAGTTTATTTCTTTTCCTTTATATACTATAGATAAGTGTTCTCTAGGCACTCCCACTACTGTTATCCATCTAGGTATTCTTCCATAAGGAATCTTTCTAGTTAAAGTATTAAGTCTCCTTAATCTTATACTTCTACTAGGTGCTAATTATATATATACTTAGCATTCCTAAACCGCTTTTCCTCTAGTACCTAATATATTCTTACTAGGTACTTCTAGTTCTTATTTTTAGGTGCTCTATATATATTACACATGTCATCCACACAAGCTATCTATAATAGTGTATAATGCGCTATATATTTTAGGTTAACTCTTAGTTTGTCTTTATTTTTAAGTTTAAACCTATACCTAGTTAACCTAACCACTAGTATCTCTACTATGGGTACTAAGATTTGTTGCTCGCCTCTCTAGTTTCTAGATCCCTCTTCTAGGTTCCTTAATGTTATAATTAATATGACTTTAATATGACTTATATGTTTTTCTGTAATAGGTTAGTCTTGGACAACTTTTTTGTCTAGCTATATATAAAAATCTTCCTATTTGTCGTTGTATTGTTGCCTATACCACTTTCTATATAACTAGTTTAGTGTATATGGTCTATCTGTTAGAAAGTACCTTATTATTACTATATTATAATATCCTTTAGTATGTCTTTCTTTAAACCTAGTTGGAATATCTAGATCCTCTTCTTATTCTAGTTTATCTAACTACTTTGCCCTAAGTGTCCCTATACTCGGCCTATTAGTAACTCTTTATATAGGTACTCTGTCCCTTATATAACCTAGTATAGCTAATCTCTTATCTAGCTTTTGCTCTTACTATGTAATAATTCTTATTTTAAACTTATCTATAGTTTCTTGTTTTCTGTGTCTTATAGCTAGATCTTTATAGTTGTCTTATTTTTTAATCCTAGTATTAACTGTTTAATCTTTAGGCTGAACACTATATTTACTTAGGATTGCTAATATTCTTATTTGTTCTCTAAACTTATAGTTCTTAAACTTGCGTCCTATACTTATTCTTTTGTCACTAAACTAAGTTACTGCCCTTTCCTATTAGTTTTCGTCTATTATGGGTTCTTAGGTGTATCTTATCTCGTCTTAAAAATCTTAAGCTTCTTTTATTTTTTTTTAAGAATCTTAAGCCTATAGCCTTTTACCTTTATTAAGTGATAAGCTAGCACTAGTAGTTGTTTACTTACTTAGTTTCTTCTAAACATTACTCCTATTGTCTTATAAAGCGATGGAAATCGTATCTAATAGTGTTATAATACCCGTTACTAAACCTTGTTCTGTAATAGTCTTAGTCTCTACTTTTATTTTAACTTCTTTGAGGTCTGTATGCTCCTAGTAAGCTGCCCTTATTGCCTTATTATTGGTAAATGCTTCACCTATGTCAAATTTATCGTCTTTAATATCTAATCTATGAGCTGGTTCGCTGGTTCCTTTAAACTTAGATAATAATGGCTCCTATAGCTAATAGCTTGCGCCATACTTAGCGTCCTTATAAATTCGGTATATGTTGTTGTAATAATACGCAAAACTGTTAATTAAACACTCTTTTATTCCTTATAGTGCACTATTATCCCTCTATATATATATGCCGTCTGCTGGTCTAGTTCCCTTTACTATATAGTTACTCTAACCACCTCTATAGTCTCTGGCGAAATGACCTTGTTTTCCGCAATTTATATAAGCTCTATCTTTAAACTATCTTTCTTGCTATAGAGTCTGCCTAAACATCTTCTACTACTAAGATCCCTAGTTTAGCCTCTGCTCCTAGGTCCTTTAATTACTTAATTTTTAACCTCTAAGTTTCTATAGTTTCTTTTCCCATCTTTAGGTTTCTTTGGTACTACTTAGGTCTATTGGCTCCGCGCTATTCTATAGTTTTTAACTCTATGTCTATTGTTGTGTACTCTGCGCCTTATATAACTATAGAACTCTATCTTGCCCTCTCTTAGCTTGTTCCCTTTGGTAGATTCTATTATTAATCTTTATTAACTAATCTATTAACTTTTTTAGAGTATCCGCATCTTCTATTAGGATGATTGCGTCCTAGACTTTAGCCTTAAGTCCCTGTTTATACTATACCATAAGCGCCTTATTATTCCACTTAACCTATATAGCTAGTGTTTAAAACTGTGTTGTATACTTAATTGCTAAAGTGTGTTGTACTAAGTTCTAAAGCTTTTATTCCGCTGTGGTTGTGGCCTCTAGGTCTTTAAATATCTGCATTAGTTACTCTGCGAACCCGTTCTAACTAGTAAATATATACCGTACATCCTGGTTAGTAGTTGTTATGCCATTGGCCTGTATTTCTGTAAGATACGGCTTAAATCACTTAAGTGCCCTCCCTATTAGGAACAATCCTGTATAGGCTACTTAATCTAATAATATTGCTAACTTTGCTCCTTCCTGTACTACCTTGAAGTGCATTTGTGTAAGAAATCCCTTAAGCTTCGACTTCTCTCCTAAGAATTGTTTAATTAAAGGTAACTTAATCTTTACTACTTTGATTCTATTAATGCGTTCTTTAAGTATCCTATTATTGTCCTATAAGTGATTAACTATTTCCTATAACTGACCTTGTATAACTACTTAAGAATCCCCCTTGTCTATACTGGTATTACCTAGCCCTGAGGTTGTAGCTGCCGTTAACGCTGTTATAACTGGTGCTGCTCTTAGTGGTATATTGTTTGATTTTATTCTAATACTATAACCTTGGTAGTGAATGTGTAACGGAACCTTATAGCTTAGACTACGGTGGGTTCTGTTATTAGGCTAGGTATGTAGGTATAAATAAAATAACAACGTAATAATAACTGGTGGAGTGGTTGCCTAATAGATTAACTCTAATTATATTTTGAAATTCACTATAAAGAGAGAACTATCTATAGTAGGGACTGAGGTCCTTTAAATATATAACTATATGCCTAAGAAATCCTCTCTTGTATGTAAGGTACGTGTTATACATATTATATATAGCATACACTGCGTATACTTTGTACACTGTGTATAATATTATGTGACTCGCTTACTATTCCTTGTTATATGGTTCTACTGGATCTATCCTAGACCATACCTGTATTAACTAACTAGCTTTCTGCGACTCTTCTCTAAGTAGTTATAACATTGTACTTAAAGCGTCTATAATATAGTAGAATGGCTCTAGTTTAGCGAACCTTAGGCGCCCCTCTAGTAAACCCTTAATTAAATCCTCTAACAGCTAAATAAAATTGAAGATAAATAAAACCCCCCCTAATAGGCGAACTGTACCTAGGCCGCTATAGCTGCGCTCTTATAGCATAGGGAACCTACCCCCCTAAAAACAATAACTGGGTATATAATTACAATACGACCAAATACAGAAAAGGTAGAGAAACTTAGGGGATAATCAGAAACAGAAGTTCTTATAGAGATTTATAAGGAGGTCCACAACGCCGTTACAGTCTAATACCTTAGGAGTGGAGACATTAGAGTTACCCTAAAGGACTAATAGGTAAAGGAACGGGCTATAAGGGTAGGGGACAGGCTAGGAGAGCGTATTGGTATAAAAGTGCTTTGTGAAGATTACCTAGTTAAAGTCCTGTCGGTTCCCATAAGCCTTAGGGTAGAAAGGGGACGCTAGGCGGATAATATAGCAACTATATAGGAGATAGTAAAATAAACGGAACGCCTTATACTAGGACTTATAATTACCCAGATCTAATGGCTTTAATAGGAAAATATAAACTAAGCATATAATAAGAATAATAAGAGGATATAAGGGGCGCTAGAGACTCGCTAGGGAAATAATAAACGAACGTATAGCTCCCTTATTATCAGCGTATATATACTAGGAATGCAAAAACTCTTTATCCAAAAAGAAATAATTATAAATGGCCTTATATACAATATAAGGCTCTATAACCACAGACTACACCTAGAATAATGTTATTGCTGTATATAATAGGGACACACCTAATCCATATACGCAGCACAGGTGTGCTGCGGCCACTGTGCAGGCCCCTATAATATAAGACAATATACAAATCAAGACTAAACAAAATGCGTGAACTATCACCAAAGCACATATAAGGCGTAGAAGAGAGAAGACTGCATTAAATATAGAAGATAGAAGGAAAGGGCTTAACAGCTATAGGAACAACTACACGCTAGGTTATACAAATAGAAACAATAGGTAATAAGCTAGGGGGACGCAGGTGTCTTCCTAGCGTTTCCTATCTTTAATACTGGGGGGCTAAGCTAGCTATCCCAAGCCTTAACGGGCCAAAAGTGACGCTGCGCAACATTACCAAACCGAATAGGGACATAAGGGATATATAGGACACAAGGGAGAGGACGCCTAGTAGGAAGACCCCTATAGATAGCTACAGCAAGTTCAAGGCCGGGATAATTAAGAATTAGATTTAACGCGGTAAATATAACATATATAGCTAGCTTATAAGGGGTATACAGCTAACTAGTAAGAATAGGGGAAGAACCGGAGGCAATAACAAACTTAAATTTAGAAAGGCTAGTAGGAATATAAGATATAGAAATAGAAAGCCCTATATAAAATAAGTAGTGGCTAGGGAGTAAATACAGAAGATGGAAGTTCTAAACATTTTAGAGAAAGTGGAAATGGAAAAAGTAAGGAGTGAAGAAGAGGTAAAGGACCCCTACTAGGGGTCTGCTACTTAACTATTATATAGTATAACTGCGGCAATACGAACCACCGTCTAGTAAGGCCCTTACTAGACAGTCTAGACCTAGAGAAATACCATATTCTTACTATATAAGAGCCGTATTATAATACCTATATATAATTAATATACTGCCCCTAAGGATTCTAGCTCCTATATAAACCAAAAGCAGCTATATGCGTATGCTTTATAATTAGTAAAAATATCAGCCTTGCCTTATAGTTATAGCAGGCAGTTAACCCAGATATTACAGTTATAACTATTTAGATATATAGGGGACTAGTATAAATTATTAATGTCTATAACCCTAGGGTTAAAGGGGTAGCATAGATAGAGAATATTATATCTATAATAAGCTTGCTAGAAACTAAATATATGGAGTCTATCCTACTAGGAGATATAAACCTCTACTACCTATAGTAGGGGGGCATCTATGTTGCTGCTAATTAATAGGCAGAGTGCCTACTAAGAGCTATAGATAACGGGGGCCTTAAGCTAGCTACCCCCCTAGGTGTAATTATATGGCAATAGGGCACCGCCAAAAGTATAATTAACCTTATAATTATAGACGAAAACCTATACTAGAGACTTAAAAGGTGCTCCCCTAAAGAAGAATAGGCACTTACCTTAAACTATATCCCTATCCAGATATAACTAGATCTGGACATTAAGGCGCAACTAAATGGCAAAAGATACGCAATAAGGAAGCTTAACATAAATAGCTTCCTTAATATAATTAAACAATAACTTTAAGACCTAGAAGAAATCCACCTAATACTAAACAAGCAAGGCTTATTAGCTACCCCCAAGGAAATTAATTAAAGACTAGAAAGGATCTAGGCAGCAATTAAAAGTGGGCTAAAAGAGCACTACCTAGTTTCAAAACCAGGCCCCTACGCGCAACATATATGGTCCGCATAGTGCGCGGCCCTTGTAGCTGGCTAATAATAAGCAAGGAGGAAATACATAAATAGCTATAATTCTAAGGACGAGAGATAATATAAAGACATAAGAAACTAGCTAAAGAATACCCTAAGAAAAGAAGCAAGGAATAACTGGAGACGGTTTATAAATAAATATACTACTAACCCAAGTCTCCCCTATAATAAGGGCCTTTAGACCATAGTAAAATGGGTAAAGAAAAAGGCGGGACGCCTAGTAGAAGATCTATACCTACTACCCCTATAAAGAGCAGGCGAACCACAGGCTACAAGCAATAATAATAAAAAGGCAAAGATCCTTATAGAAAGATTTTTCCCTTAACCAGCTCTAGTAGACCTTAGCAATATTACTAGTAAAATACCAGTAACTCGCCTAAGGGTTAACAGCGACATAATAACTAAAGAAATAGCTAGAACTATTAGCCGCCTTTTAAATAATATAGTACTAGGACTAAATAGGATTCTAAACAAAGCCCTAAAGACCTATGGACCACTTATAGCACCTTGGCTTGCAAACATAGCTAGAGTATACTTTATAATAGGCTACTACCTATAACTTAGAAGATCTATAACGATGGTCATCTTATAAAAAGAAGGTAAAGTAGACTACTTAATCCTAGGAAGCTACTGCCCTATTACCTTAAAAAACACCCTAAGCAAGATCTTAGAAAAGGTTATAGCGGACTATATAGTAGATACGGCAGAGGAACACGCCCTACTACCACAAAGCTAAATAGGGGCAAGAAAGAATCGCTTAATGCTATTAGCACTTACACTACTCGCTGCTACCATTAAAACTGTATGGGCTATGCGAAAAGACTTTGTAGTATTAATGCTTAGCCTAGATATTAGCAGCGCCTATAATAATATACCCTATAAGCGTCTCCTATATATCCTTAGGGCAAAGGGCTTCCCAGAATAGATTATTTAATTTATTTAAGGATTTATAGGCTAGAAAGAAATATTACTAGTCTTTAGCGGATACCAGAGCCCCCCTATTGCAGTTATAACAGGAATACTATAAGGATTACCTCTGTCACCTATACTTTTCCTCTTCTTTGTAAGTAACCTGCTTAATACCTTTAAGGAAGGGGCGACCTAGGGGATAGGCTTTGTTAATAATATAAACCTAATTACATATAGGCCAACAGCCGCAGAGAACTACAGGACACTAGAGAAAGCCTATAACACCTATATAGAATAGGCAAGATAATATGGAGTCTAATTCTTACTAGAGAAATACCAGCTAATTTATTTTATAAGAAAATGTAACCAATCTGCAGATCTTTAGTATATAATCTATAGCTAAGGCTTTAGGGGTTAACCGGTTTAAGGCCTAAGGGTATTAGGAGTGTGGGTAGACAGCAAGCTCTAGTAGAGCGCATATACGGCGTAAGCGGCCCATAAGGGCTAAGTATAGTATATCGCCATATCCAGGATTGTTAATTCTATATAGGGTCCATACTTCTAGAGGTCACGCCTACTATATATAGTAGTTATCCGGCTAACTATAACATATGGATCTAGCGTTTAGGCCACTGGAGAAACCAAGAAAGGCCCCCCTAAATTACTCCTTAAACCACTCCAAAAGGTCCAAATAGCCTGCCTTAGGAGTATAACAGGTGGGTATAAGCGAACGGCCACAGCACTGCTTAAGAAGGAAGCCAATATCCTTCCCCTATAACTATATATTAAAGCCAATGTAATGTAAAGGGTGTAAAAGGGACGCAACTTTAATATTATAAAGTATATTAAGACACGCCTAAACAAACTATAGAGGGACCCTAGGGTGCCCTATAGGAGAAGGAACCAATAACCCCAAAGTAGGGAAGATATATTAGGAAAACAGGTAGAGAAAGTAGAAGAAGAATAGTGTGGCGCTAGGGCCTAGGCCTATATAGAGGAGGAAGGGAGACGCGTAAGAGGCTAGTAAAGATAATAGTAAGGGAGAGAAAGGAGCTAAAGTAGAGTATAAAAGAGTACTGGAAAACCATCTACCGTAATATAATACTGATTGGACCGACGCTGGAGAGATAAATAGGAGTTAAAGGTACAGAGGCAGACTTAGGCAAGGGGAACCTAAGCCGTAGTATAGGTAATACTATAGGGGGTAAATACCTAAGGGCTCCAAGAGGGCCTAATAAAGGCGGAAAATACAATAGCAACACTCTTAAGGACAGGAATAATAGGACTAAAAGATTGGCTTTACTGGGTAGGTGTCCTAGTAGGTAGCCTAAGGTGTGAATATAGCTGGCTAAGACAGACACTAAAATATGTAATACTATTATGCCCCTTACGCACTGGCCAAGAAGCAATGCTCTTAGTAGCTGGCATAGAAAACTATAATACACTACTCTTAATATAGAAAGGCCTTAAGGCGGCTACCTAGTGGCTTATTGGCTAAAATGTGCTAGACCAGTTCCGGGTTGTAAAGGAAATAGTAATAGAAGGCAAAGGGGTGAGTAATAGGCGCCCCCTAATAACTCTACAGGAGTAGAGTACAGTGTGTAATACTAGCGCGTCCATAGGTTTGTTACAGCAGCAGTAGTTCCCAAGGAGGTCAAAAAGTAAGGTAGTAGAGCACCACTGGTAACTTATAGGCGATTTATAAGCGAGCCCTAAAAGGCAGGGAGACAGATCACGGGGTTTTCTTAAATAGAGTTTTCTCCCTATATGTATATAAGGAGTAGTCCGCGTAGGCCCAACAGGGATCCAAATCGGACGTTAAGCAATAAATAATAATATATATAAGGCGTAGGAGAGAGTAGACTATATTAAATACAGGAGATAGAAGGTAAGGGCTTAATAGCTACGGGAATAACTATACGCTAGGTTATACAAATGGAAATAATAGGCGATAAGCTAGGGGGATATAGGTGCCTTTCCAGCGTTCCCTACCTTTAATATTGGGGGGCTGGGCTAGCTATCCCAAGCCTTAATAGGCCAGAAGCGACGCCGCGTGATATTACTAGACTAAATAGGGATATAAGGGTCACAGGGGACATAAGGGAGAGGACGCCTTGTAGGAAGACCCCTATAGACAGCTATAGTAAGCTTAAGACTAGGATAATTAAGAATTAGACTAAACGCGGTAAATCTAATATTTATAGCTGACCCATAAAGGGCATAAAGCTGACTAGTAAGACTAGGGGAAGAACTAGAGATAATAACAGATTTAGATATAGAAGCGCTAGTAGGAACATAAAATACAGGAATAGAAAGCCCTACACAAAATAAGTAGCAATTAGGGTATAGATATAAGGGGCAGAAGTTCTAAAAATTCTAGAGAAAGTAAAAACAGAGGAAGTGAAGAATAAAGGAGAGTTAAACAACCCTTGCCGGGGGTCCGCCACCTATCTATTATATAGTATAACTACGGCAATATAAACCACCGCCTTATAAGGCCCCTACTAGACAGTCTAGACCTAGAGAAACACTATATCCTTACTATATAAGAGCCGTATTATAATACCTATATATAATCAATATACTGCCCCCAAGGATTCCAGCTCCTATATAAACCAAAAGTAGCCATATATATATGCTTTATAATCAGCAAGGCTGTTAGCCTGTCCTTATAGTTATAGCAAGTAGTTAACCTAGATATTATAGTTATAATAATCCAGATATATAGGGGACCAGTACAAATTATTAATATGTATAACCCTAGCGTCAAAGGGGTCCCATAAACAGAGAACATTATATTAGTAATAAGCTTACTAGAAACCAAAGGCACAGAGTCTATCCTATTAGGAGATATAAACCTCTACCACCCATGGTGGGGGGGTATCTATGTCGCTGCTAAATAATAGGCAGAGTGCCTACTAAGAGCTATAGACATCTGGGGCCTTAAGCTAGCTACTCTCCTAGGAGCAATTACGTAGTAATAAGGCACCGCTAGAAGTACAATTGACCTTATATTTATAGATAATGGCCTATACCAGAGACTCAAAAGGTGCATCCCTAAAGAAGAATAGGCACTTACCTTAGACCATATCCCTATCCAGATATAGCTAGATTTGGATATTAAGGCGTAACTAAATAGTAAAAGATACGCAATAAGGAAGCTTAAGACAGACAGTTTCCTTAATACAGTTAAATAACAACTTTAAGACCTAGAAGAAATCCACCCGATACTAAATAAGCAAGGCTTATTAGCCACCCCTAAGGAAATTAACTAAAGACTAGAAAGGATCTAGGCAGCAATTAAAAATGGGCTAAAAGAGCATTGCCCAGTCTTAAAACTGGGCCCCTACACACGACACGTATAGTCCGTATAATACACGGTTCTTGTAGCTAGCTAACAATAAGTAAAAAGGAAATATATAAGCAGCTATAACCCTAAAGATAAGAGACGATATAAAGACACAAGAAACTAGCTAAAGAATACCCTAAAAAAAGAAGCAAGAAACAACTAAAGATAGTTTATAAACGAATATACTACTAACCTAAGCATCCCCTATAATAAGGGCCTTTGGACTATAGCAAGATAAATAAAGAAAAAGGCGGGACGCCTAGCAGAAGACCTATACCTACCACCCCTATAAAGAGCAGGTGAACTATAGGCCACAAGCAATAATAATAAGAAGGCAAAGATCCTTATAGAAAGATTTTTCCCTTAACTAGCTCTAGTAGACCTTAGTGACATTACCAGTGAAACACTGGTTACTTGCCTAAGGGTCAACAGCGATATAACAACTAAAGAAATGGCTAGAACTATTAGTTGCCTTTTAAATAATATAGCACTAGGACTAGATGGGATCCTAAACAAAGCCTTAAAGACCTATAGTCCACTTATAGCACCTTGGCTTACAGATGTAGCTAGAGTATGCTTTATAATAGGCTACTACCTACAACTTAGAAGATCTATAACAACGGTTGTCTTATAAAAAGAAGGTAAAGTAGACTACTTAATCCTAGGAAGCTACCGCCCTATTGCCTTAAAAAACACCCTAAGCAAGATTTTAGAAAAGGTTATAGCAGACCGTATAGCAGATATAGTAGAGGAATACGCCCTATTACTACAAAGCCAAATAGGGGCAAGAAAGAATCGCTTAACACTATTAGCACTTATATTACGGACAGCTTAAGTACAATGTTACAACTACTTAGAGAAGAGTCGGCGGAAGCTAGTTAGTTGATATAGGCACGGTCTAGAATGGATCCGGTGGAACTATGTGACGAGGAATAGTAGCCGAGGTCACATAATATGATCTGTGTGATCTATATAATCTGTACGGTCTGTACGGAGCGTACAGAGCGCACGTACCTCACAGAGCGAAGGGATTTCTTAGGAGTATAGTTGTGTATTTAAAGGACCACAGTCCCTACCTAGATAGTTCTCTCTTTATAGTAAATCTTAGAATACAATTGGAGTTAATTTGTTAGGCAACCACTCCACCAGTTATTATTATATTGTTAATTTGTTCTTACCTATATACCTAGCCTAATAACAGGACCCACCGTAGTTCCTGCTACAAGGTTCCGTTACATATTCACTACTAAGGTTACAGTATTAAATAAGATTGAACAACATGCCACCCAAAGCACCAGTTATAACGGCGTTAACGGTAGCCACAACCTTAGGACCAGGAGACACTAGTATGGCAGATACGGATTCTTAAGTAGTTACGCGAGGTTAGTTATAGGAAATGGTTAATTACTTACAAAACAATAATAGGATACTTAAAGAACGCATTAATGGAATTAGAGTAGCAAAAATTAAACTACCTTTAATTAAACGGTTCTTAGGAGAGAAGTTAAAGCTTAAGGGGTTTCTTACGCAGATACACTTTAAGGTAATACAGGAAGGAGCGAAGTTAGTAACATTATTGGATTAAGTAGCCTATACAGGATTATTCCTAACAGGGAGGGCACTTAAGTGGTTTAAACTATATCTTACGGAAATATAGGCTAATAGCATAACAACTACTAACCAGGATGTACGGTATATATTTACTAGTTAGAACGGGTTCGCAGAACAACTAATATAGATATTTAGAGACCTAGAGGCCATAACCATAGTAGAATAAAAGCTTTAGAACTTAGTACAACATACTTTAGTAATTAAGTATATAACACAGTTTTAAACACTAGCTATATAGGTTAAGTGGAATAATAGGGCACTTATAGCATAGTATAAACAGGGACTTAAGGCTAAAGTCTAGAACGCAATTATCCTAATGGAAGATGCGGATACTTTAAGGGAGTTAATAGACTAGTTAATAAAGATTAATAATAGGATCTATTAAAGGGAATAAGTTAAGAAAGGGTAAGACAGAGTTCCATAGTTATATAAGGCGCAGAGTACGCAATGATAGATATAGAGTTAAAAACTATAGAATGGCGTAGAGCTAATAGACCTAAGTAGTACTAAAGAAACCTAAAGGTGGGGAAAGAAACTATGGAAACCTAAAGGTTAAGGATTAAGTAATTAAAGGACCTAGGAGTAGAGGCTAAACTAGGGATCTTAGCAGTAGAAGACATTTAGGCGGACTCTATAACAAGAAAAATGGTTTAAAGATAGGGCTTGTATAAATTATAGAAAACAAGGTTATTTTGCTAGAAACTATAGAGGTGGTTAGAGTAACTATATAGTAAAGGGAACTAGGCCAGCAGATGGTACATACGTATAGAGGGATAATAGTGCACTGCGAGGAATAAAAGAGTGTTTAATTAATAGTTTTGCGTATTATTACAATAATGCATGCTAAATTTATAAGGACGCTAAGTACAGCGCAAGCTATTAGCTATAGGAGCCATTATTATCTAAGTTTAGAGAAACCAATAAACCAGCTTATAGATTAGACATTAAAGACGATGAGTTTAATATAGGCAAAGCATTTACCAACAATAAGGCAATAAAGGCAGCTTACTAGGAGCATACAAACCTTAGAGAAGTTAAAATAGAAGTAGAGATTAAGACCATTATAGAATAAGGTTTAGTAACAGGTATTACAATACCATTAGATACAATTTCTATTGCTTTACAAGACAATAGGAGCAACGTTTAGAAGAAACTAAGTAAGTAAATAACTGCTAGTGCTAGCTTATTACTTAATAAAGGTAAAAGGCCACAGGCTTAAGATTCTTAAGAAGAGATAAGAGAGGCTTAAGATTTTTAAAACGAGATAAGACACACCCAAGGACCCATAACGGACGAAAACCGATAGGAAAGGGCAGTAACTTAGTTTAGTAATAAACGAATAAGTATAGAACGCAAGTTTAAGAACTATAAGTTTAGGGAACAAATAAGAACGTTAGCAATCCTAGGTAAATGCAGTGTTTAGCCTAAAGATTAAATAGTTAATACTAGGATTAAAAAGTAAAATGACTATAAAGATCTAGCTGTAAGACGCAGAAAACAAGAAACTATGGATAAGTTTAGAATAAGAATTATTATATAGCAAGAGCAAAAGCTAGACAAGAGGTCAGCTATGCTAGGTTATATAAGGGACAGAGCACCCGTATAAAGAGTTACTAATAGGCTAAATGCAGGGACACTGTAACGTGGCCTGCCTCCACGTCGCCATACAGCTAAAAAGACTGAGAGTGCTTGCGAACTTATCGCAAGCGCGGCGAGACCTAATATATATACTCTTACAGACACCTAGGGTAAAGTAGTTAGACAAACTAGAATAGGAAGAAGGTTTAGATATTCCAACTAGGTTTAAAGAAAGATATACCAAAGGATATTACAATATAGTAATAACAAGGTACTTTCTAATAGATAAACCATATACACTAAACCGGTTGTATAGAAAGTGGTATAGGCAACAACACAATAATAAATAGGAAGACTTTTATATATAGCTAGATAAAAAAGTTATCCAAGACTAACCTATTATAGAGAAACGCATGAGTTACATTAAGGGAGTATTAATTATAATGTTAAGGAACCTAGAAGAAGGATCTAGGGACTAGAGAAGTAAGTAATAAATCTTAGTACCTATAGCAGAAATACCAGTGGTTAGGTTAACTAGGTATAGGTTTAAACTTAAGGATAAAGATAAACTAAGAGTTAACCCAAAATATGCAGCGCATTATATACTATTATGGATAGCTTATATGGATAACACGTGCAATATATATAGAGCACTAAAAGACAAGAACTAGAAGTACCTAGTAAGGATATATTAGGCACCAGAGGAAAAGCGGTTTAGGAATACTAAGTATATACATAAATAGCACCTAGTAGAAGTATAAGGTTAAGAGGACTTAACACTTTAACTAGGAAGATTTCTTATAGAAGAATACCTAGACGGATAATAGTAGTAGGAGTGCCTAGAGAACACTTGTCTATAGTATATAGAGGAAAAGAAATAAACTAAGTATTAGCTAAGGTTAGACTAAGTATAGGCAGGATCTAGCAGCCAATAGTTAGGAAAAGGGGAGGCGTATAAAACTAGAGGGAACTAGTATTAGAGCCTTAGACCCTTAAAGGAATTTAAAGGCGATACCTAAATTTATAAGCTAAATGGCAAGATTAGCAGTTTAAAGCGTTGGTAGATAGTGGAGTAACTAGAAACCACATATTACTAAAAGCAGTAGAAAGGATGGGGTTACCATACAGACAAAAGGAACACCTATATCCACTTATAACAATTTTAGAAGATTAGATAGCCTATAGAGGAGGTATTATTAATCTTAAAATAGAACCTATTTAGTTAACTATCAAAGAAAGACCAGTTAGAATGTCTTTTAATATCCTATTATTAGGACAGGACGAGGCAATACTAGGAATACCTTAGTTACAGAAATATAATCTAAAGATTGATTGGGTTATAGGTTAGGTTAATATTAAGGATACTTAATAGCGTAAAGTGTGATAGTAAACCAAGTTGGTATAGTACTAAGTTGGAGCAATATACAAAGAGACTAAGTAAGGCTTAAGTTATGTACTAAAGAGATACCATAAGTATGGTAAAAAGTTATAGTTACTAGAAAGTAAAAGGCTGTTAAAGCATATAGCATGGGACTATAAAATAGAATTAAAAAAAGGAATAAGTCTAAAGTTCTTTTTAATCTATAAGCTTACTAAAACGGAGTTAGTAGCGCTTAAGGAGTTTATCTAGGAGAACTTACGCAAGGGATATATTAGACTATTATAGTTGTTAGCAGGATATCTAGTACTGTTTATCCTAAAGAAAAATGGAAAACTTAGGATGTGTATAAACTATAGATAGTTAAACAGCATCACTAGAAAGGATAGGTATCCTTTACCCTTAATTAGCGAGATCCAAGATAGGATAGGTAACATAAAGATCTTTACAAAGATAGATCTGAGATAGGCGTACCATTAGATTAAGATTAAGGAAGGCAATAAATAGAAGGCAGCCTTTAGGTTAAAGAAAGAACTATATAAACTATTAGTTATATAATTTAGGCTTATAAACGTACCAGTAATATTCTAGAAGCGAATTAATAGTGTATTAGGAGAACACCTAGATAAGTTTGTTATAGTATACCTTAATAACATTATTATCTACTTAGAGAATAAGGAAGAATATAGAGAATATATTAAGTGGGTCTTAAAGAGACTATAGAAAAAATAGATGCTAGTAGCAATTAAAAAATGCGAGTTCTTTATAAGAAAAACTGATTTTATAGGATTTATTATTAAACTAGGAAAGATTAGCATGGACTTAAAGAAAATTAAAGCTATAGTAAGTTGGCATAAACTAGAGAACATTACACAGTTAAGGTTATTTCTAGGGTTTTGTAACTACTATAGGAGGTTTATAGCATAATAGTTAAAAAGTATTAAGCCATTTATAAGACTAACAAAGAAAGAGGAACTGTAGGTATAGGGTAGTAAACAGAAGGAGCTGTTCTAGAAACTTAAAGAGTTATTTACCTAAGAACTAATCCTTAAGATCTATTAACCAAAGTTAGAAATAGTTGTTGAGATAGACATATTAGACTTCGCACTAGGAGTATATTTGCTATAGAAGCACTAGGACGCATAGCATCCAGTAATATACTATAGTTAGAAAATGACACCACTAGAGTTAAACTATAACATCTACAACAAGGAGTTGTTAGGTATAGTTACAGCACTTAAAAAATAGAGAGCATTCTTATAAGGCATAGAGAAACCATTTATAGTTAAGACAGACTATAAGAACCTTATAGGATTCCTAATAATAAAGGAACTCAACTAAAGACAGGTTAGATAGGCGGAAATGCTTACAGAATACCATTTTGAAATTTAGTATACCAAGGGTACAGATAATGCACGAGTAGACGCTCTAAGCAGAAAGGCTAAACTACAAAGTAATAAAAAGCTATTAGGAGCTTTGTTACAAAAGGATTAAGACGGATTAATTAGGTATAATTATCTAAAGATTATAGTAACTAAGGAAAGTCAGATCCATAAATTACTAAAAAGTAATTAGATATAGAAGATCTAAAAAGCATAGATAGAGGATCTAGACTTAGGGCAATATAAAAATAGAGAAGCAACGTATATACCTAAGTCTATTATAGAAAAATTTGTTAAGGAATTCTATAAGGGAATAACACAAAAACATAACAGAGCTATAGGCTTAGTATTAAGGCTTTAAAAGGAGTACATTATTTAAGGAATCTAGGGGCTAGTAAGATAAGTTATAAAGAAATATCTAGATTACTAAAGAAATAAACCAACAAGGTATAAGCTATACAGAGGGCTATAACCTATTAAAATACCAGGAAGACTATAAAAGGTTATATTATAGGACTTTATTATTAAACTACTAAAGTTAAAAGATCCTATTACAGGACAAGATTATAACGCGATTTTAGTAATAGTAGATAAGCTAACAAAGTAGGGATACTTTATAGCATACACTAAAGAGATATTAGTAGAAGATGTCGCTAGAATCTATATAAAGGAAGTATTTACAAGACATAAAGCATTAGATAAGATTATATCAGATAGAAATCCAAGATTTATAGCAGCATTTTAGAAAGTGTTTCTAGCAGAATAAGGGGTTTGCGTAGTAACATCTACAGCATATTATCCGCAGATAAACGGATAAATAGAAAGACTAAACTAGACATTAGAGCAGTATTTAAGGCACTATATTAATTACGCATAGAATAATTGGGTATTGTTATTACCAGTTACACAGTTTATATATAATATAACACCATAAAAAGGAATAGGGACATTACTATTTAAGGCGAATTATAGGTATAAACTAAGAACATTATTATCACCATATTAAGCAAAAAAGACAAGTAGCACAGCTAAATAAAGAATGGAGATGTTAATAAATCTTTATACAGACCTTATAAAAACAGCTAAACTAGTATAAGAACAAATAAAAAGGTACTACAATACTAAGAGATCTAAGGGACCAGATCTTAAGGAGGGAGATAAAGTGTGGCTACTATACAAAAATTTTAAGAGTTAACGACTAAGCAAGAAGTTGGACTATGTTAGACTAGGACCTTTTAAAATTGCGTAAAGAATTTTATTGGTTACGTATAAGTTAAACCTACTAGCCAAAATAAAGATCTACCCTATATAATATATTGCAATGCTAGAACTAGCACGTGGAGATATTAAGCCACTAGTTTATAAGGCAGATATATATAGAGGATAAGAAAAAGACAAATAGTAAGTTTTAAAGATTACCAGTTACAAGGACGTAGATGACGAAACATAGTATAAAGTAAAGTGGATAGGCTATAGTGAGACTACCTAGGAACCACTAAGCAACCTAGAGAATGCTATAGGAAAGGTATAGGAGTATTAAAAGAAAAGGGGTTAAGTAGCATTAATAAGAAAGGATTACCAAAGAATAAGTTACCTAAGGGGGACCCAAGAGGAGCACCTACTAAGCTACTTAGAGTTATTTCCCTCTTAGTTAGAAGAGAGACCGATCTTTTGTTATTAAGTTCCTATAAACCTTATTAAACAAGTTTCCACTCCTTAGAATGGACCTTTTCACGCACCTTCTTAAGACGAAGAAGACGCGCAGAGGCAGACAAGTACGCCTTATAAGCAGCATAAGTACGCTAAAGCTTAGCAAGGGAGGCTAAGAGCTTATTATTAAGTTTCGTAGTGGCAGATTAAACATAAGACCCTATAACAAGTTACTTAGGGAACTTAAAGACTGTTAAAAGTCATAGGACGCGCATATTTAGCGTTAGAGACAGAGCGAACGTCGCAGGACGATTAAATATTTGCTTTAGTGCACTCCGAACAAGAGAACAGTTATTAGGCAGAAGGACTTACTAGCGCAATATAGACTAACCCCTCTTTCGCATAACAAGAATACGGAGACGGCATTACCTTACCCAGTAATAGTATAGAGGAAACCGTACACGCATAACAAAGGGTTAAAGAAGAAGAAGAGGCTTTAGGTATAATAAGTAAGGATATTAACCAAATTAATTAAACGGACATCACACCTCTAGTAGATAACTTGGAGATGTTAGAAATCTTTAAGGACGAAGATAAAGAGGAGGGAGATAGTATTACAGACAGCTTAAGTACAATGTTATAACTACTTAGAGAAGAGTCGGCAGAAGCTAGTTAGTTAATACAGGCACGGTCTAGGATAGATTTAGTGGAACCATATGACGAGAAATGGTAGCCAAGGTTACGTAATGTGATCTATATAATCTATATAATCTATACGGTCTGTATAGAGTGTATAGAGCGCACGTACCTTACGGAGCGAAGGGATTTCTTAGGAGTATGGTTGTGTATTTAAAGGACCATAGTCCCTACCTAGATAGTTCTCTCTTCGTAGTAAATCTTAGAATACAATTGGAGTTAATCTATTAGGCAACTACTCCACCAGTTATTATTATGTTGTTAATTTGTTCTTACCTATATACCCAGCCTAATAATAGGACCCACCGTAGTTCCTGCTATAAGGTTCCGTTACAACTTACACTACTTACTACTACTATTAAAACTGCATAGGCTATACGCAAGGACTTTATAGTATTAATGCTTAGCCTAGATATTAGTGGCGCCTATAATAATATACCCTATAAGCGCCTTCTATATATCTTTAGGGCAAAGGGCTTCCCAGAATGGATTATATAATTTATTTAAGGGTTTATAGGCCAGAAAGAGATATTACTAGTCTTTAGCGGATACCAGAGCCCCCCTATTATAGTTATAATAGGTATACTATAAGGATTACCTCTTTCGCCTATACTCTTCCTTTTCTTTATAAGCAACTTACTTAACACCTTTAAGGAAGGGGCGACCTAGGGGATAGGCTTTGTTAACGACACAAACCTAATTATATATGGGCTAACAGCCGCAGAGAACTATAGAATACTAGAGAAAGCCTATAATACCTATATAGAATGGGTAAGATAATATAGAGTCTAATTCTTACTAGAGAAATACTAGCTAATCTATTTTATAAGAAAACGTAACCAATCTACAGATCTCTAGTATACAATCTATATCTAAGGCTTTAGGGGTTAACTAGTTTAGGGCCTAAGGGTATTAGGAGTATAGGTAGACAGCAAGCTCTAGTAGAGTGTATATACAGTATAAGCAGCCTATAAGGGCTAAGCATAGTATATTGCATTATCTAGGATCGTTAATTCTATATGGGGTCTATGCTTCTAGAGGTTACGCCTACTATACATAGCAGTTGTCTGGCTAACTATAATATATGGATCCAGTATTTGGGCCATTAGAGAAACTAAGAAGGGCCCCCCTAAATTACTCCTTAAACCACTTTAAAAGGTCTAAATAGCCTGCCTCTAGAGTATAACAGGCGGGTATAAATAAACGGCTATAGCACTGCTTAAGAAGGAAGCCAATATTCCCCCCTTATAACTATATATTAAAGCCACTGCAATGCAAAGGGTGTAAAGTAAATATAACTCTAATATTATAAAGTATATTAAGACACGCCTAAATAAACTATAGAAGGACCCTGGGGCGCCTTATAGGAGAACAAACTAACAACCCTAAAGTAGGGAAGAGATATTAGAGAAACAGGTAAAGAAAGTAGAAGAAAAATGGTGCTGCGTTAGGGCCTAGGCCTATATAGAGGAGGAAGGAAGATGTATAAGAGGCTAGTAAAGATAATAGTAAGAAAGAGAAAGGAGCTAAAGTAGAGCATAAAAGAATGCTAGAAAACCATCTTCTGTAATATAATACTGGTTGGACCAACGCTAGAGAGGCGTATAGGAGTTAAAGGTATAGAGGCTAACTTAGGCAAGAGAAACCTAAGCCGTGGCATAGTTAATGCTATAGGGGGTAAACACTTAAGAGCTCTAAGAAGGCCTAATAAAGGCAGAAAATATAATAGCAACACTTTTAAGAATAGGGATAATAGGACTAAAAGATTAGCTCTACTAGGTAGGTGTCCTAGTAGGCAGCCTAAGATGCAAATATGGCTGGCCAAGACAGACACCAAAATATGTAATACTATTATGCCCCCTACGCACCAACTAAGAAGCTATACTCTTAGTAGCTAGCACAAAAAACTATAACACACTACTCTTAATATAAAAAGGTCTTAAGGCGGTTACCTAGTAGCTTATTAGCCAAAATATGCTAGACCAGTTTTAGGTTATAAAGGAAATGGTAATAGAAGGCAAAGGGGCAAGCAATAGGCGCCCCCTAATAACTCTATAGTAGTAGAGCAAAGTTTGCAATACTAGCGCGTCCATAGGCTTGTTATGGCAGCAGTGGTTCCTAAAGAGGTTAAAAAGTAAGGTAGTAGAGTACCATAGGTGACTTATAGGCGCCTTATAGGCGAGTCCTAAAAGGTAGGGAGACGGATCACAGGGTTTTCTTAAAAGAGTTTTCTCCCTATATGTATATAAGGAGTAGTCCGCGTGGGCCTAATAGGGATCTGAATTGGACGTTAAGCAATGAATAATAATAATAATAGATAAGTTAACTAAGTAGGGCTACTTTATAGTATATATAGAAGAAATCTTAGCGGAGGATATAGCTAGAATCTATATTAAAGAAGTATTTATAAGATATGGAGCACTAATAAAGATTATATTAGATAGGGATCCAAAATTTATAGCAGTATTTTAGAAAGTATTCTTAGCAGAATAAGAGGTTTAAGTAGTAATATTAATAGCATATTACCTATAAACAGACGGTTAAATAGAAAGACTAAACTAGATATTAGAGCAGTATTTAAGGTATTATATTAATTATATACAGAATAATTAGGTATTATTATTACTAATTACGTAGTTTATATATAATATAACACTATAGAAGGGAATAGGAATATTACCTTTTAAGGCAAATTACAGATATAAGCCAAGAATATTATTATTACCATAATAAGTAAAGAAAATAAGTAGTATTCCTTGCACCGATAGCGTCCTTAGAGCTGTGGCCTTGACTCGGTCACCGACCCCTTGACTTGGTCACCGACTCAGTCATCCACGTGTATATATAGCCTCATTTTCTTCATAGATCAATCTTCACACGAGTTTTCCTTTCCTGACATCTGCGCACGGACTTCCGATTGATATGTGGTTAGTAATTTAGACAAGCTTAATCCAGCGTAAAAGTAGATACCTCTTCTTCGGCGAGCATAAAAAGAGAGTCTAATTTTGTATATGTACACGTAATTCCCAAAAATAATAAAGCACATTCTTAATGCTAACCACCCAAAATCTACGGGTTAAGGTACGAGTTGCACTCCATCTTCTTCTAATTGTCCATTGTATCTCAAACAAAAGGAGGCGGTTGTGGCAGCGTTTTGAAAGTAGGTGGAGGGGAGGGGCGGGATATATGCTACCATCATCCATAGCCATTCCATTTCCTGCCGACCCAATTACGCCGCCCTGTTTTGGAAATATGCTTGATACCCCAGCTGAAAAAAGCGCCGAGAATGAGAAGATGAGCCACTGAAGAACACTCAAAGTCTTCCCAGCTGTGATTTGAAAGGCTGACACGGTCTCATCCTGGGTGACAAACCCCATCGCGCTCGTTGTCTGGCTGATTGCAATTGCTGACGCTAAAGTAAGCCCAACCGACGCCCATAGCAACCCGAACGAGGCGTGTCTTAGTAACTGCCTGCGCTTCTCTGTAGTTAAGTTGTCTTTTGTTACTGTTTTCAGATGTCGTTTCAATAGCAGGATAAGAATTAGACCAACAAATAAAACGCTGGTAGCTGCAAGGAGATAAAGAATGATCTTTGACTGGATTGTGAGGGCGAAAGAGACTAGGTTTACTAAATCTATTATATTGGTCACCTTAGGGTTGCTATTAGAGATAGAGCTGGCGGCCAGGGAATCATGGCGAATGTAGAGGCAGGGAGGAGTCTTCCTAAAGCATCTTCGTCTTGTCAAAACTAGCGGATATCCTTTCGCTCTTGCTCAGAATCGCGTCAATGGAACCGATATGCACGTCGCTTCTGACAGCAACGTTGAGCTTCTTGATCAAAAAAATGAATAGTTATACAGTTGGTGTACAAAAGATTAAATATGTTCAAAGAATGAAAGTAAGTTAAAAAAAGATGCTTCCTATCCGTCATAACCCAGAGGCAGCGTCGTGGTATCGGTATCTCCACCGATACCCAAAACCTGGCCACTCCACAGTCCGACACCGCCCCATTTGGTCCCACTGCCATAATCGCAATAAAACACGACGGCTGTCAGTCCCTTGATGCAATTCGCTATCGTAGCCGCCTTCTCTTCATCGCTTCCTGCCTTGGCAGAGTCGTAATCCTTCACAATACCCTCGATCTGCACCAGTTGCGTAGAAGCATCATATGATTGGCCGTCGATAGGGTAAAATTGTGCCATGGAGACATGATCAACCTCGTAGGTATAATCTCCGATCCAATCGTTGCAGAATTTGCTAATGGGGTCCGTAGAGGCGCTTTCGTCGAAAGAGATCAGGCTGTTTGCAGTGCCTTCGCCATAGCACTTGAGATTCGTCGGCTTGTTGGGGTCTTCCGTAGGCGTAGGCGTGGGCTCGGGTGTGGTACTTGTAGGGTCTGGGGTTGAAGAAGGTGCTTCAGCGGTGGAAGTTGAGTCAGATGTGACGGCGGCGCTCGATTGCGCCGGCGGCTGGCAGCCGTTGCAAGAATCATCACACCCATCTTTCCCTTTCGTCATAATCAGTGCGTAGCATCCCTTGGTTCCGACTTCACATCCTTGCGGCGTGCAGGAACAGGTAGTGTCAGTGCGATCACCCTCGCTGTCGTATGTCAGTACATGTTCATAACTCTGGGTCGGCTTCGGAAGACTTACTATACTTCACAGGTATAAGCGGTGCCAGATGGCGATGACGTCGGGGCAGAAGTGGCATCCGTAGTGGAAGCAGCGGCGCTTGTGCTAATGGAATCCGTAGTCGAAACAGTAGCGCTTTCAGTACTGGAATCTGTACCGGAGCTAGTCGGGCTTGTAGTGCTAGAAGCGAATGCAGAAGAACTGCTGATGGGGCACGAAGATTCATCACGCTTTGAGTTGCCGGTGCAAGGAACCCAATCGTCGTGGGTGATCAGTTGGGCCTGCGTCCAAACTTGATACATGTGATGAGCTGGATCCCAGTCACCGAACGTATCAGGGTCGAAATTTTGGTTGTTGCTGTAGAGAATCTGGGAGAGAGTTAGCGTGGAAGAATGAAGAGTGTTGCCAGTGCCTACCATTGCCTTTCCATAGGCGCCTGAACTTAAGAATACCTCATTTCTCTGCACTTGATAAACGAATGTTTGGATAGTTGCGCCAGGCACAATCGTGTTTAGAGCCGTGGTGATCGCCCCAACCTGGTCGGGGTATTTTTGTGGATTGTTGCCATTGGATGGATTGCCATTGCCATTCAAATCGTTGGCCTCGGGCGCTGGCGTCATGATAAAAACCTTGGTGGTAGCGCTGTCTGCCCAGTCCGCGGCATGACCCCCAAGATCTGTGTTCAAGAAACCGATTACGTCTGCCTGGAACTTCGCATCCCCCGATGTAAAGGAGGGACGCTCCCAGAAATGGCTTGCCCATGCGCCCTTACGAGATACGACAATGACAGAGGTACAACCCTCTAAGCCCCCAACAAGAATGTTGTGCTCTGCCTCATCAAAAGCGGTATACTTTGATGAAGAAACACCTTGCCTAGCCACAGCATTGCCGGGGACCGGTCCATCCGCAAGTTCGACTGTTTGGGTGTTTGCGTTAGTCTTGACCTCGCTGTAGGTCTCAGCAACGCCATCGCTGTCATCTCCGGGGATGTTTCGTTTTTTACGAGATTGAGTAGCATGTTGCATAAAATTGCCAATTTCGCGTTTTGGTTTTTCTGGAGTAGCGGTTGGTGCAGCTACTCCGCGACGAAGATTGCAGATTGCGCAACCCACCTCGCAGTATAGCCCAGATGACGATGAAGAGCTAGAAGAGCTGGAACTGCTCGAGGACTCCGAAGACGACGCGGTTGTTGTGGTTTGAGACTCTTGGTTGCTGGTGGGCTCTTGAGTGCCTTGTGTGTCGCTGGGGTTAGTGTCTTCGCAGCCAAATTGACAGCCAGTATTGCCACCATCTCCTCCAGGTCCTGGTGGGGCGATTGGAGGGGGACCAGGAATGGGCAATGGCCAGCCAACAGGTAGGCTGGGAATCCACCAGATAGCAGCTCCAGCTGTATAAGACGCAGTGGTGGTCGTTGAGGCGTCAGACTCGACGATTGTCGTGTCTTGGGTAGCGGTGGTAGAGACATACGTTAGCGAATATGTCGTACCCGAGACGACTGTAGTCGAGACACCCCATGGTACAGTAGGAACCGCAACAACAGAGGAAGAACTGAATGTGGTGATAGGTGCGGTTGTGGGAAGAGCAGTATCGGAAGAAGAACTGGTGAGAGAGGTGCTCTCAGAATCGCTCGTAGTGGCAGACACGGTTGTGGGAAGAGAAATATCGGAAGAAGAACTGCTTTCAGAACTGCTTTCAGAGCTGGTAGTGGTGACGGATATGGTCGTGGGAACAGCAGTGCCGAGGAGAGAACTGCTTCCAGAACTGCTCTCAGAGCTGCTCGAGATGACCGATTCGGTCGAGGGAACAGCAGTACCAAGGAGAGAACTGCTCGTGGCGGCAGCCGCGGTCGTACTATTGCTGTATAAAGTCTCCGAAGCATCTCTTAGCTTGAAGCGACCTGGTATCGGCGCATGCTTCGGAGGGACTCTCGCATCCCAACGGCCAGGTGCCGGCCTTGCGCCAGGCAGGGCAAGCGCCGGAGTGAGAAAAGATTGTGAAAGGAGAAGAACGAGACCAGAAAAAACGGTAGTCGATACCATGTTGGCGGTGGAGAAACGCTAAGGAAGGAAAGTACTGCTCTTCACAGAAGTAGGAATGGTGCGCTCAAATACAAAAAGCCAAAGTGAAATACGAGTGTTGACATTCGACGAAGCGAACCACATACTTTTGTACCATGACATAAAACGACAAGGAAACAGAGGATCAAGCTTACACATTGACTTTTCTTAGCGCCCTGTTGTTATATGAAGGTGTTTGAACGAAACAGCCTGTTCCTCAATGGGGCTCCATCGGGTCGTTTCATGGCGCTTCTTCTAAGAGGGATGCCGGCACGTAGCATTATTTGCAGGAGGGCGGGTCCATGGCGTCGCCCGACGGCGGCGGCGTAGACGATTAAGGAAAGTGCAATCCCGGGAGAGTCAGCCGCACTTATGAACTATTTATACTCTGATCGACCGTCTCCAAACAACGGGGGCCAGGCACAGAGCATCGGAGCCTTCAGCCCATTTGCGTGACGCCGCTTGCGGATATCAAACGTACCCCTTGTAGAATGGCGTGTCTCGGGGGACGGGTACCTGCACGGATGTCTCTGCCTCTTGTCGCCCCGTTGTTTCAATGCCGAGTCCCTGATGATGGAAGCATGCGTATTTTAAGGACGGGGACGCCCCGGTGGTCTGGTGGTGAGATTACCAGGTGCACTACGGTCGGCATGGGCACCCGACCGGTTCGTGCGTAGGTGCGAATCCTACAGGGGTTACCACATTTCTCGCGGAAGATAGAAAGGCTCTCTTAGGGATCCTAGGGTTTTTCTCGGATTTTTCCTTAGGATGGATAGTCGTCTTAGAGGGGGGGTGCGAGTCCCATGCTGAGCGTAAGCTTCTGGTCTCGGTGGCGCTATCTTCGGTAAATATCACCCATTAGGGGGGTTTCGATGAACTGACGGAAGGTATCTGACGGAAGGTAAAGCTAATTTTTAGTGCTTACATATACATTTAGCGCGACCTTCCGTCAATTGGTCAAGTAGGGGTTTCGATAGAGAGCGATTCTTGGCGGCTGCTCTAGAGCCTCGTTATTTAAGCCACGTTCTATTTGGGTTGCCTGCTCAACAGTTTTGGTGATAATATTTTGGGGTTGGTGGCCTCGATCAGGCTTAAATTCAGTAGCGCCAGCGTCACGTTTCATTTGCTCCACCAGCTCGACGGTTCAATCAGCTGGGCGCGCGGGATCAAAAGATATAGTAGCAAGGATCAACTGTGCGAAACTTGGAGTCGCTGGTTGCTGCTAATAAAATAGGGGGCTGGCTCAAAGTTCTGATGAAAATATTCATCAAAACTTTTGATATTTGCCAAGCAGCGAATCTGACGGAAGACCCTACAAACTATATACTGCTAGTGCGCGAAGATTAACGTAAGTTAGGGGGTTATGACGGTGTCGGTAGTTCCGACGGATTTTGGAACATCAAAATACTGCCAAATACCAAAACCACCACCAATTTGCAGCAAAAAGCATCAGAAAACATTATATTATTAAGAAGCCGTAAATATATATGGGAGAAGCTCTATATCGACTTTTTGTAGTGTAGCAGCCAGCCAATTACTCCAAGAGGCCTGCATAAGTCCGAATTCGCGGCCCAAATTCCTCATCTGACACCTCACTATCGCTGGAGGAGCTATCTTCATCAACATCCGCATCAGGAAGCTCATCTAGAAGCTCATCTGCTTGAGTAGCTGCCTCCTTAGCTCTCTTAGAGGCGGCAAGAAGGTCCTTATAGTAAGCAGAGGCAGTAGATGCAGCAGCAATTGACTCCTCAGCTTGTTTTTGAAGCCGTTTGGCAGCATCTTGTGCAGATGTCGCTTCCTCTACTGCCCGATTGAGCGCATGTAGAGAGTCCTCTGTAAGCTTTTTATTATATATACTAGATACGGTATCGGCAGCCTTCTGCATCTTCTTTGCCACTTTTCCTGCCTCGCCGGCCTCCCTCCGGTGTTAATCAGCAACCTTCTTAAGCTTTGCGGCGGCTGTA
>Ga0307507_10000997_pt1 | contig 62967 bp, 17 predicted proteins | sample 7_EM_MG_FD_207223 | JGI IMG/M metagenome (GOLD analysis project Ga0307507, IMG submission 207223) | Populus trichocarpa ectomycorrhiza microbial communities from riparian zone in the Pacific Northwest, United States - 7_EM | ecosystem: Host-associated > Plants > Roots > Unclassified | place...
CCTACGGACGCGCTAGTATTACACACTGTACTCTACTCCTATAGAGTTATTAGGGGGCGCCTATTACTCGCCCCTTTGCCTTCTATTGCTATTTCCTTTGCAACCCAGAACTGGTCTAGCACATTTTAGCCAATAAGCCACTAGGTAGCCGCATTGAGGCCTTTCTATGTTAAAAGCAGTATATTATAGTTTTCTATGCCAGCTACTGAGAGTATTGCTTCTTAGCTGGTGCGTAAGGGGCATAATAGTATTACGTGTTTTGGTGTCTGTTTTAGCTAACCATATTCGCACCTTAGGCTACCTACTGGGACACCCACCTAGTAAAGCCAATCTTTTAGTCCTATTATTCCTATTCTTAAGAGTGTTGCTATTATATTTTCTACCTTTGTTAGGCCCTCTTAGAGCCCTTAGGTATTTACCCCCTATAGTATTACCTATACTACGGCTTAGGTTCCCCTTGCCTAAGTCTGCCTCTATACCTTTAACTCCTATTTATCTCTCTAGCGTCGGTCCAACCAGTATTGTGTTGCGGTAGATGGTTTTCCAGTACTTTTTTATGCTTTACTTTGGCTCCTTTCTCTCCCTTACTATTATCTTTACTGGCCTCTTACGCGTCTCCCTTCCTCCTCTATATAGGCCTGGGCCCTAGCGCCGTACTATTCTTCTTCTGCTTTCTCCACCTGTTTTCCTAATATATCTTCCCTACTTTAGGGTTGTTGGTTTCTTCTCCTATAGGGCACCCTAGGGTCCCTTTATAGTTTGTTTAGGCATGTCTTGATATACTTTATAACATTAGAGTTATATTCCTTTTATACCTTTTATATTACATCGGCTTTAATATATAGTTATAAGGGGGGAATATTGGCTTCCTTCTTAAGCAGTGCTGTGGCCGTTTGCTTATACCCACCTGTTATACTCCTAAGGCAGGCTGTTTAGACCTTTTAGAGTAGTTTAAGGAGTAATTTAGGGGGGCCTTTCTCGGTTTCTCTAGTAGCCCAAATGCTAGATCTATACGTTATGGTTAGCCGGATAACTACTATATATAGTAGGCGTGACCTCTGGAAGCATGGACCCTATATAGAATTAACAATCCTAAACATGGCGATATACTATACTTAGCCTTTATAGGCCACTTGCGCCGTATATACGCTCTACTAGAGCTTGCTATCTACCTATACTCCTAATACCCTTAGGCCTTAAACCGGTTAACCCTTAAAGCCTTAGATATGGATTATATGCTAAAGATCTACAGATTGGTTATATTTTTTTATAAAATAGATTAGCTGGTATTTCTCTAGTAAGAATTAGACTCTATATCGTCTTACCCATTCTATATAGGTGTTATGGGCTTTCTCTAGTGTCCTACAGTTCTCTACGGCTGTTGGCCTATATATAATTAGGTTTGTGTTATTGACAAAGCCTATCCCCTAGGTCACCCCTTCCTTAAAGATGTTAAGCAGGTTACTTACAAAGAAGAGGAAGAGTATAGGCGATAGAGGTAATCCTTATAGTATTTCTATTACAACTATAATAGGGGGGCTCTGGTATCCGCTAAAGACCAGTAATATTTCTTTTTGGCCTATAAATCCTTAAACAAATTGAATAATCTATTCTGGGAAGCCCTTTGCCCTAAAGATGTATAGGAGACGCTTATAGGGTATATTGTTATAGGCGCCACTAATATCTAGGCTAAGCATTAATACTATAAAGTCCTTTCGCATAGCCCATGCAGTTTTAATGGTAGTAGCGAGTAGTATAAGTGCTAATAGCGTTGAGCGATTCTTTCTTACCCCCATTTAGCTTTGTGGTAGTAGGGCGTGTTCCTTTACTATATCTGCTATATAGTCCGCTATAACCTTTTCTAAGATCTTGCTTAGGGTGTTTTCTAAGGCAATAGGGCAGTAGCTTCCTGGGATTAAGTAGTCTACTTTACCTTCTTTTTATAAGACAACTGTTGTTATAGATCTTCTAAGTTACGGGTAGTAGCCTATTGCAAAGCATGCTCTGGCTACGTCTGCAAACTAAGGTGCTATAAGTGGTCCATAGGTCTTTAGGGCTTTGTTTAGGATCCCATCTAGTCCTAGTACTATATTATTTAAAAGGCGGCTAATAGTTCTAGCCATTTCTTTAGTTGTTATGTCGCTGTTAACCCTTAGGCGAGTTACCAGTGTTTCACTAGTAATGTCGCTAAGGTCTGCTAGAGCCGGTTAAGGGAAAAATCTTTCTATAAGGATCTTTGCCTTCTTATTGTTACGGTGCTGGTGGAAAACGGTGGATTATGGTAGACGTTATGGTAGACGCCGAGTCACGTAAGTCCACGTGACTAGAGGACCGCATAAAACTTCGCACGGCGCTGCTATTCTTCTCCCTTCCTTTCTCTAGCTTTGGATCCTCGTTTATAGACTACCAATTATATAGGCTTGCGCGTCCCTTATACTGTACTCGTGCCTCAATTAACTGAGTTGCTAATATTATCCAAAGCTCAACTACTCTTTCTTCCTAAGAAGGAACTTAAATATATCTATAAAGGACATAGAATAGGACCCTAAGGACATCACCAGGACCATAAGGACAGGACAGACCCCTAAGAACCAAAAGAACACGAATAGAACGCGAAACCTAAGAATAGGATACGCACGGACCAGAACCCCTAGAAAATAAATAAACACCGGAAATTACCTAATACCCCTACCACCATGCCAAGAAATACAGTAGCTGGTAAAGCCGCTGCAGGACCCACAAATACCTTTAATAGTAAAACAGTCGCCGTCTTAACTCCCTAGGAAGAGCTTGTAGCAGCTAATGCCGAAATTAAACGGCTTTAAGAGCTGCTTAAAACCAGAGACACCCCTACACCTAGTAAGGAGTTATTAGATACCCAGAGACTTGCTATAGTCCTTAAGACCCTAGCCTAATGTACAGCATTAGCATTGTTGCGGTCCGCGAAGGTTGCGGACCCCCTATTGCTTACAGACGGAACTGACCCTATATTTAACAATTAGAAGCTTCAACTGCAAGACAAGCTTAAAGTTAATGCGGACCACTTCCCTACTACCCAAGCTAAAATGGCCTACGTCTTTGGCCGTACTGGCGGGGACGCACAGACGCATCTACGTCTGTGATACGCCTAGGACTCGGCAGATCCCTTCCTCTCTAAAGAAGAGATGGTTAACTACCTATCTTCCATTTATAAGGACCCCTTTAAGACACAGAACGCCCGCCTTAATTACAAAGCTCTTAACATAAAGACAATGGAGACCTTTTCAGCTTTCTAGACCCGCTTTCTGCACCTAGCCGGCTAAGCCTAAATTCCCCATAAAGACCTAATGCTAGACCTCTTTAACAAGCTTACCCTAGACCTACAGCGCGCTGTACTGCCAGTTTTTACTACTATATAGACGCTAAAGGTACTTATAGACCACTGCCTAGCTATTAACCAAGGCCTTTGTTAAATTAAGGCACGATCTAAGTGGTACAAAGCTAGAAATTCTCTAAACTAAACTACAAGCACTTCACAAACAGCCTATAATACCCCGGCACGATCTGCAACTCCTACGGCACTAGCCATACAGCCCGCCGTTAATTTAGCAGCTAGCTATATAGCTAGTCCTGCTATAGGTCTAGTGTACACTTGGCCTATATACAACGACCCCTATAAACAGGCCCTTAGTAATTAAGGAGCTTGCTTCTTATATAGCCAAAAAGACCACTTTGCAAAGGATTACTAGACAAAGGCAAAAATGGGCAAGGTTCTATTGATTTAAAAAAACAGTGCGGAGTTAGAAAAGGAGGAACCCTAAAGGAAGACTCCTCTCTAGGGTTAAAAGGGATTAACATATTACATATTAATCTAGGTCAGCTAGTTAATGGAAGAAGCTGCACTATCCCTTATACCTTATTCCATAATGGATATTAAGTTTTAACCTCTGCTTTAGCTAACTCTGGAGTAAATGCCTTTACCTTAATAGACACCTAGTGTGCCGTAAAGCTGGCTAACTTTTTAAATGCACCCCTTAAAGAACTGCCTAAACCAATTCCTATTCGCGGGTACAATGGACGAATAGGGCCACCCATTATAACTATCTTACGGATTTACCTCCGCATTGACGGACAAAGGTAGTATAACGTCCCCTTTCTTATTACGGACCTTGGGAGCCACGATATAATTATAGGGAGAAAATGGCTAGCCTATTTAGGCTTATAGCTCGACGTACGGAATAGACGGCTTATCTAGCCTAAAACCCTACCCCCAACCCCTTCCTTTATAAAAGAAATCAGCATTACAATGGAAAACCTTATACGGCCCTAGATTAATACTATTTACTAGGCCGATGCTATACGCAGAGACCAGGCCTTTAAGAAGGATATACGTCTTAATCCTTAACGGATCCGTATACTACGCCGCCCCTAGACTATATATATTACGCTATCCGCACCAGAGACCTAGGAAGTTAGTAATAACCTAGCTAAGCCCCCCACGGAGAACCTAGGCCCTACGCAGCCCTAAAGGAAAACTAGGGACATTGGACGCCATACTAAGCTAATAGATAGGAAGGATAACTTACGGAAAATGGAACATAAGCTAAGGAAGACTATACACCCTATACCGCAAGATACGGCCCAATAAGCGTCTGTAAAGAAACCTATAGACCTCCCACTAGTTAATATCTACTGTATTAGCGCTATAAGATTCTACCAGAACTTGGTTTAGCCTAATACCATTGCCTTTATAACTAGCCTATACAAAATTAATCAAATGCTTAAGGAAAAGAAAAGTAAGCTTAGCGGACAAGAAAGCAAGCTTATAGATAAGAAACTAGTAGAACAAAAACTGCCCAATTAACACTGGAAATTTAAGGATATATTCTCCAAGGCAGCGTCGGATATACTTCCACCTTACTGACTGTATAACTATAAGATCGAGATCGATTAAGGTAAAGAAAGCGCCCTTAGCTTTAGCCCTCTCTACCTACAGTCTATTGCCGAATTGCAGGCCATAAAGCAGTATCTTATTAACAACCTTAATAAGGGCTTTATTAAGCCTAGCTAAGCCCCTTTTAACTTGCCTATTCTCTTTGCCAAAAAACCAAATGGAGGACTGCGCTTCTGCATTAACTATTATAAGCTAAATAACATAACCCGCAAGGACCGCTATCCACTACCCTTACTTAATGAGACTCTTGCCCAAATAAGTAGAGCTAGGGTCTTTATAAAGCTTAATATCCGCCAGGCCTTCTACCAAATTAGGATAGACCCTGGGTCTAAGGAGCTTACTATATTTTAAACCCGTTACGGAACGTATAAATGCAAGGTACTCCTTTTTAGACTAACTAACGGACCAGCTACGTACTAGCGGTATATAAACAATGTACTCTTTAACTACCTTAATAACTTCTGTACGGCCTACCTAGATAATATTATGATTTACTCTAAGAATGAGCTGGAACACAAGAAGCACGTCTATAAAGTCCTATAATAGCTCCGCAAGGCTGGTCTCCAGGCCAATATTAAAAAGTTAGAATTTAGTGTTAAGCGTATAAAGTACTTAGGTTTTATTATCAGTATAGATAGAATTAAGGCCAACCTAGAGAAAACGGCCGTAATTAACTAGTAGACACCCCTACGGACCGTAAAGGGGGTATAATTATTTTTAGGTTTCTATAACTTCTACTAACACTTTATTAAGAACTACAGTAGAATCGCCCGGCCTCTTAACCGCCTTACTAGAAAAGACCAGCCATTCCACTTTAACGCCATATATATACAGGCCTTTAATGAGCTTAAAAAGCGGCTAGTATTGGCTCCCCTACTTACCTACTTTAACCTAGAACGGCCCTTAATGCTAAAAACTAATGCCTTAGATAGTGCAATAGCCAGTATTTTTTCCCAGAAGTAACTGGACGGAGAATAGCACCCTATTACATACTATTTAAAGACTATAATAGATGCTAAGCTAAACTACCATATCCATAATAAAGAAATGCTAGCTATTATCTCTAGCTTTCAGCACTAGTGTACACAGCTAGAGGGGACCCCTAAGCCCATTAAGGTAGTTTTAGATTATAAGGCCCTGGAATACTTTATAACAACTAAGGCCCTTATGGCCCGCTAGGCACGCTAGGCGGATATCCTATCTTAGTTTAACTTCTTAATTATATATAGACCAGGCGCTACGAACCGTGCAGATGCTCTTATAAGGCGTAAACAGGACCTAGGTAACTAGGCGGCTATAAAGATCTTATTATAGACCTAGGCACTACTATAACTAGAGCACCTTAACCCCTAAATACAGGTAGAACTAAATACGGACCCTTTAGACGCTAAGATATGCCCCGTTAACTCTATGGAACTTAACCTTATTAATAAACTGCTGCAGGCAAACCATATAGCCCCTTCTCTACAGGAGTGCCGTAAAAAGGTAAAGGATGCTACTAGCCTATAGTCCCTTAAAAACGGACTGCTTAAGTACTAGGAATGGCTAGTAGTGGTAGAAGAACAGAATTTACGGACTCAGCTTATCACCAAAGTATATACTTAGGTCTCTACGGCCCACTCCAGAAAAAATAAAACCCGTAGAATTATTGGTGACCGCTACTACTGGCCCGGAATAGTTATAGATATTAACCGCTATATACAGAACTGCAATGACTGCCGTAGGTCTACAATTCCACGAGATAAGACCCTAGGGCTATTAAAGCTACTCCCAATACCAGAACGCCCCTGGCAGTATATCTCTATAGACTTCCACAAGTTACCTACAGACCGCGACGGATATAATATGGTTATAATCCTAGTTAACCGCTTTAGCAAGCGCCCGTTCTTAATCCCCTATTATAAGAATATTAATGCTAAAGAGGCGGCCTAACTGTATATCCACTATGTCTACCAAATTTACGGACTACTAGATACTATCATATCTAACTACAGGCCGCAGTTTATATCGGCCTTCTAGAACAAGTTCACCCAGATCCTAGGTATTAGGCTAAAGCTCTCTACAGCATACTACCCCCAGATAAACGGTTAGACGGAGATTGTAAATTAGTACTTAGACTAGAGACTCCAGCCCTTTATTAACTACTTTTAGGATAACTGGAGCGGACTACTACCTATAATAGACTACGCCTAGGCAACCCTACCCTATAACTTTACGGGGTTTACACCTATTTAGCTAGAAATGGGATACTTACCCTATATAAGCTTTAACTAGAAGAGACTAGAAGGACCATAAACCGTACGTAAAAAACTATCTTATAAGGAAGCACAGCAGTATGCTAGACGCTTAGAAGAAGCATAGACGGTAGCCCATAAGAACCTAGAGAAGGCCTAGAAATTAATAGAATAGCAGGTAAATAAGCACAGGCGCAAGCCCAACTTTACCATAGGCAATAAGGTCTGGGTTACAATAAAGAACTAGAAGATAGAACGGCCTAGCTATAAGCTAGACTATAAGATAGTAGAACCGTATAAGATCCTTAATAAAGAAGGCAACTTATATAAGGTTAAACTCCTAAACTTAATTAAAGTCCACCCTGTTTTCTCACTAGATAAGCTATAGAAAGCTATAAATAACCTACTACCTAGACAAAAAAATAAGCCTCCACTACCAATTTAAGTTAATGGCGACAATAAATAGGAAGTTAATAAAATACTAGCCTATAAACTAGTACGAGGAACGCTAAAATACAGTATCTAATAGAAAGGTTACGATCTAGACCCAACCTAGTACCCCGCCTAGAACTTTATAGGTTACCCCCAGAAGCTTAAAGAATTCTATAACTAATACCCTAACAAGCCAGGACCCCTAAAGTATCTAGATAAGTAGATAGAGTGCTAGTATAGCAAAGATAATAAGCTACCTATTAAGCATATAGATAAGAACACCCCACGGACATAATACGGACATACAAAGCCTGAGGGCAGGCTTTTTTGGAGGGGGGGGTAATGTTACGGCGCTAGTGGAAAACGGTGGATTATAGTAGACGTTATGGTAGACGCCGAGTCACGTAAGTCCACATAACTAGAGGACCGCATAAAACTTCGCACGGCGCTGCTATTCTTCTCCCTTCCTTTCTCTAGCTTTGGATCCTCGTTTATAGACTACCAATTATACAGGCTTGCGCGTCCCTCATGCCGTGCTCATGCCTCGATTGACTGAGTCGCTAACACTTATTATTGTTACTTATGGCCTGTGGTTCACCTACTCTTTATAGGGGTAGTAGGTATAGATCTTCTACTAGGCGTCCCACCTTTTTTTTTTTACCCATTTTGCTATGGTCTAAAGGCCCTTGTTATAGGGGAGACTTAGATTAATAGTATATTTGTTTATAAACCATCTCCAGTTATTCCTTGCTTCTTTTCTTAGGGTATTCTTTAGCTAGTTTTTTGTGTCTTTATATTATCTCTCATCCTCAGAATTATGGCTACTTGTATATTTCCTCCTTGCTTATCATTGGCCGGCTATAAGGGCCGCGTACTGTGCGGACCATACATATCGCGCGTAGGGGCCCGGTTTTAAAACCGGGCAGTGCTCTTCTAGCCCGCTTTTAATTGCTGCCTGGATCCTTTTTAGTCTTTAATTAATTTCCTTAGGGGTAGCTAATAAGCCTCGCTTATTTAGTATTAGGTGGATTTCTTCTAGGTCTTAAAGTTGTTGTTTAATTATATTAAGGAAGCTATCTATATTAAGCTTCCTTATTGCGTATCTTTTGCCATTTAGTTGCGCCTTAATATCCAAATCTAGTTGTATCTGGATAGGGATATGGTCTAAGGTAAGTGCCTATTTTTCTTTAGGGGAGCACCTTTTAAGTCTCTAGTATAGGTTTTCGTCCATAATCGTAAGGTTAATTGTACTTTTAGTAATACCCTATTGCCATATAATTACACCTAGGGGGGTAGCTAGCTTAAGGCCCCCATTATCTATAGCTCTTAGTAGGCACTCTGCCTGTTAATTGGCAGCAACATGGATACCCCCCTACCGTGGGTGGTAGAGGTTTATATCTCCTAGTAGAATAGACTCCGCGTGTTTAGTTTCTAGCAAGCTTATTATAGATATAATATTCTCTGTCTATACTACCCCTTCAACCCTAGGGTTATAGATATTAATAATTTATACTAGTCCCCTATATGTCTGGATAGTTATAACTACAATATCTGGGTTAACTGCCTGCCATAACTATAAGGCAAGGCTAATATTTTTACTAATTATAAAGCATACGCGTATAGCTGCTTTTGGTTTATATAGGAGCTGGAATCCTTAGGGGCAGTATATTAATTATATATAGGTATTATAATACGGCTCTTATATAGCAAGAATATAGTATTTCTCTGGGTCTAGACTGTCTAGTAGGGGCCTTACTAGACGGTGGTTCGTATTGCCGCAGTTATACTATATAATCGACCCCCTACCCCCCAGTAGAAAGTCAAAGTAGAAAGTCGTTTTATTACCGGTGCTAAGCCGGGCTCTGATTGGCCAGATCAGAGCGCCGAAGCTCCGGGTATGGTCGGAGCTTGGTGCCACCCACAACACCAATTGCAATTAACATCCTTACCACAACAAGGATAATTTTAATTAAGCACCAAATCGTTGTCTACGCTTATACAAACTTTTGCAAAAGTGGTTTAGTATACTACCTTAGTATTCTATCGCTTCAGAAACAATGCACCTAATTAACCAGCTTCAGAATTAAAGCGCGGGAGAGCGCGTTCTAATGCGCGCCCTAAAGCCATACAATGCCACCCCCAATCAACCCACTGATGACGACTGTACGCACCCTATTCCTTATGCAGATTAATCCTAACTTGCTTTAGCCTTTGCTTTTGGTACTCCCGTTGCTTTTTCGGCCTTATAATGTAACCTGCTGCCTTCTAGAAGTACACCAAAGAGCGCTACCCCCAAGGACTCTCCCACGTCTCCAGATTCCCAATTTAGTACACCTTCGCGGAGCTATGCGGAGGCCCTTAGACAAGCCATAACTCCAAGCCCTCTATTAAGAGAGTATATACTGCCTTCACAGGGTCGCCAACAGCCTTAGCTAGTGCAGCAAACTCTTACCTAGAAGCGCAGAGAGAATCTAGCTTGAATATACAAGAGAGAGGAGCTTAAGCGGGAGCAGCAGCAAGCTCTAGAGCAGAAGCTTCTCGCGGATGACGACGCTCGTATAAAACAGTATATGGATGAGCATCCTTTAATAGACAACACGCTGCCCATCTAATTTGGACCTCCTACTCTGCCAGAGATTCCCTTAGGCGCGATCATTCCGGCACCCCCCCTTTTTTTTACCCCTTATATTGCACCACAGCCAACCCGCCCTAGATCTTTTAAGCTATGGATCCAAACTCCAAGCCCTTTACCATAGAGGGAGTCAAGCCCCGCGGATTAGAACCTTAAATCTCTAAGTAGTTCGTTATAATCTAGCCCACTATACAGTACACAAAATCAGGAGGTAGGCTCCGATTATAGCTGGTCGCCTACATTAGAGGACGAATTTGCTTACCTCCAATTTGCTACCCCCCTCCCTTAGACTCCCACAAGGCCTCTAGCAAGCCAGGACTCTACTAAATTAGAGCTTAAGGTTACTATACCAAAGGCTTATAACGGCAAGGTTACACCGCCAATACCATAGGTGCCCCAGTGGCTCCCTCACCCGCTTATAGGTAAGCAAAAGGCAGAGGTTATCCAGGAAGTTATAGATAATATACTAATTACCCACCGATATCCACCATAAAGCGGCGAGGCCTTTGGAACACGAGAGGATACAGAGGATTACTTACACAATTAGTCTCTTTTCCATGGCTTTACATACATCGTAGATTTAAGCAGGCAGGGAGACTTTGCCTTAATGCGATGCATCTACTATAAAAAGGAGCCCTGGCCATAATGTTAGCTAGATAATAGCGCCACTTATAAGTCCAGAAGGAAGCGGAGCAATATAAAGTTTGGTGGTAAGGGTTGCCTACATTCTGTTTAGATCTGCTACGCTTTAGTTAATTAGCGGTATAAGGATGGGCTATGACATTGGACTCTTAAAGTTTAGAGTAAATGTATCTACCCCCTATACCCGGATCTAATAAGTTACCACAGCCACAGAGCACGTTGGCTAGGAGTGTAAGTAGCGATTAAGGCCTCAATTGACCTTATCTGTAAAGGATATACGTACTGTGAAGCTGGTAAGGTTATTGCATTAAGCTAGCTTAAAATTAAGAAGCAAACCTTTTATAATCTTCATACAAAGTTAGATTTAGATAAGGAGCTCTTTAAGGATCGCGCTAATGGTATTAAGGAAGCCTTAACGGAACTTAAGTATAAGTGGCGTGCAAGATATACTTATGATATTAATAATCTATTTGGTAAGGATTATTTACATTTACTAAATGCCATTTTATTTTTTTTTATTTTTAATTCCCTAACTTTTTTGGTGGTGTTCTTACCAAAATTAATAGGGAACGGAAAATTTGTAAGCATATTTGTAAGCACTAAAATCTCAAACTTTTATATTTTATAACTTTTAAATTTCCTACTTCTAAGACGCGGCGCTGCTTACTCTATACCTTTAAATGTTAGAACTAGAGCCTAGGTAAAATAGCTTTACAATTAGCTCTAAAATCAAGGTCGTTGGCTTGAGGTATTTTGTAAATTTATTACATCCAGGAATTAAGATATAGGCGCTTATGCGCAGATACCTATACTACTGTTTTTACACCTATTTTACCATATACAAGCACAATTACGTGGTTTCTAATATCCTCTTCCCAAGTACACTAAATTCCTTATAATATTATATCTCTCAAAAATCCTACGGCCTTAGGAAAAATTCCCTACTACCCTAGCTAATTTCTAATAGGTTAACGAACCTATAGAAACCTTAAGCAAATTGTATTTTGGCTCCCAAAGTAAAGGATTACTGCTAGGCGATTTATTCCTGACTTTTCAATTTAGCTCAACGCGACTTTTAACACTAATCGCACCCGCCTTCTACTTGGGGTTATAACAGGCGTCACTAACTGCGGTAGTAGTTTTACTGCTGCGTACTCATACATGAAGTCTGAGTCGGCTAGGGCGTAGCAGTGGTTTATTAAGCAGTGCACTGGGGTGCATTGGCTAGAGGCTCAGCCACTAAAGGTAGTAGTGGCTGATCTTAGTAAAGGCCTCCGCGCAGCTCACCTGAATAGCAAGTTATTAACTGCTACCTTATAATTCTGCCAGTGGCATGCCTTCCAGGCGATTCGCAAGAAGATTAACGCTGGAGCTCGCTCTGGTAGAGGCTATAATAAGAAGAGGCGTATACGAATTAAGGATTGTATATAGGCGTATTTACAAGCAGCCACTAAGGAAGAACTTGATTATTGCCGCGAAGCCTTACTCCGAGAGATAACACTAGATCACTAGGCCTACCTTAAGAAATACTATGTCTTGTTAGAGGAACACCTTATCAGTTACTATATATGGAAGTTGCTAAATCTAGGAGCTTATTTAACGTAGCGTGGGGAGTTAAATAACCAAGCCGTTAAGAACTTCACTTGGGCGATAATAGGCATGCGGAAATCTCTTACCGCAATTAAGAGGTATACGCAAGAGCGCTGTAATACAATCCTTTCAGCTGAAGCCGATAGCTTTGCTAAAGGAGCTATATACGTCGCCCAAATGCAGAAGGATATTAAGGACGGCGAGCCTCTATTTGGGAGGTGTGCAACCCTAGGTATAGGTACGTAAGCCTTTAAGAACATCAAGTTACTCTTTACTAAGTACGCTCTTATGTATACTGCCAAGAAGTACCGTAAGGCTTTAGAGCTCTGGTTCTTACCTTATACTTATAAAGATCAAGCTTATTGCGAGTGCACCTCGCTAGTAAGATTTGGGTTGCCATGCAAACACAAGCTCCTATAGGTGGTGGAAGATCGGGTGCCTATACCTTATACCTTATTATATCTGCGGTGGCTTCTTTTCCAAGCCTCCGTAGCAGAACCAAATTGGCAGCCAAGCTATACTGGCAACTTACAGATATAACAACTGGTGATAAAATTACCGACTGCAATAGACCGTGGCAGGCTTGCTATGCTCCGTGTAGTTAACGCCTTAGAGGATCTTAATTATAATAAGCAGGAACGGTATCTGGTGGCGATTGAACTCTAGTCGGCCAAGTTTGTTTCCTTATTACAAGAGTCCCTAGCTGTTAGGGACCTACCTTATGAAGCTTTTGAGGTTCCTATAAAGCCTAAATAGGTAAAGCCAAATGTACCCAAAGAGCCTGTGCCTCCCTCTATGGAAAATAAAGCCTTAAATGTGGCAGGGGAAAGCTTAAAATCTCTACCAAAAAAACTAGCCTATTCGCGAGCTAAATCCTTTAAGCTATAGGTGCAACGGCAACTACCGCAGGAGCTCTATAAAGCTATCCGAGTGCAGGAACCACTTAATATATGCTTAGACACAAAGCCTACAGCCTATCAAGAGCAGGAAGTAGAAGGAAGTAAGGTAGTTACCTTTAGCAATGTTACGTCAGTAGGCGGCGTTGAGGAGATCAGTACTTAGTTAGTGCAGGTTACATTAAAAGTGCCTCCTACCAGGGAAACTAGGCCAAGCACACCTAATTTCCTACTAAAACCACCTAAAACTAACCTAAGCTCCCTGTCAGAAGCATACTTAAGTGAAGATAGTCAAGAAAGTAGCTGGCAGGAAGAATCTGAAGTCCTCCCTTATAAGCCTGCGGAGCCCTCGCGACAGGACGGCCTATGTACGAACCGTAGACGCCTTAATCTCGCCACCTAGCCTACTATACGAACTAATAAGAAGCCTACCGTGACGACGCCAAAGAAGCCAAAGCTTAATATAGAGCGTATAGGTGGTAAGACTAAAAAGCGTCACAAGCGCGACTTAACTGGCTTACCCTAAAAAACAATAAAATTACCTGAAGCCAAGCGGGTTAAGGGCAAGAAATATCGCAAGGAAGGTCACAGAGTAAGCGCCCAGACGCACGACGCGTTGGAGCTTGATTGGAGCTTAGGAGTATAGCTTTTGGTAGTAGCATTGGTAAGGAATAATTAGGCAAGGGGACGCGCGCATTTTGCGATCTAGCTCTATTAAAACTTTATAAATTAATAACTTTATACTACCACTACCTATTAACTTTATTTATAATTCGTAAGAACGCCTGATTTATTGCCCCCCAACCCCCCACAAGCGGGGGGCTAAATAATATGTTCGTGATGGTTATATACTTAATTTTATAAAAATATTTAATAAGGATCTTGATGCTTCGTGTTCTTAATCCTTGCGCTAGTAACCGTATTAGGCTAGCAATCTAATTTAGTTCCGCTGATCTGGCCAATAAGAGCCCGGCTTGGCACTGGTAATAAAACGACTTTCTACTTTGACTTTCTACTGGGGGGAAGAGGGTCGCTATATAATGGTCAAGTAGCGGACCCCTGGCGGGGGTCCTTTGCCTCTCCTTCGCTCCTTACTTCTTCCGTTTCCACTTTCTCTAAAATATTTAGAACTTCTATCTCCTATATTTACTTCCTAGCCACTACTTATTTTATATGGAGCTTTCTATTCCTATATCTTATATTCCTACTAGCCTTTCTAAATCTGAGTTTGTTATTGCCTCTGGTTCTTCCCCTATTCTCGCCAGTTAGCTATATGCCCCTTATAAGCTAGCTATATGTGTTATGTTTACCACATTAAATTTAATTCTTAATTGTCCCGGCCTTGAACTTGCCGTAGCCGTCCATAGGGGTCTTCCTACTGGGCGTCCTCTCCCTTATATCCTATATGTCCCTTATATCCCTATTCAGTCTAGTAATATCGCACAGCATCGCTTTTGGCCCATTAAGGCTTAGGATGGCTGGCTTAGCCCCCTAGTATTAAAGGTAGGAAACGCTAGAAAGACACCTGCGTCCCCCTAGCTTATTGCCTATTGTTTCCATTTGTATAACCTAGCGTGCAGTTGTTCCTATAGCTATTAAGCCCTTTCCTTCCGTCTTCTGTATTTAATGCAGTCTTCTCTCTCCCACGCCTTATGTGTGCTTTAGTGATAGTTCGCGCATTTTGTTTAGTCTTAATTTGTACATTGTCTTGTATTATAGGGGCCTGTATAGTGGCCACTGCACACCTGTGCTGCGTATGTGGATTGGGTGTGTCCCTATTATATATAGTAATAACATCGTTCCAGGCGTAGTCTGTGGTTGTAGAGCCTTGTGTTATATATAAGGCCATTTATAATTATTCCTTTTTGGATAAGGAGTTTTTGCATTCCTGGTGTATATATGTTAACAATAAGGGAGCTATGCGTTCGTCTGTTGTCTCCCTAGCAAGTCTTTAGCGCCCCTTATATCCTCTCATTGTTCTTATTATATGCTTGGTTTATATTTTCCTGTTAAAGCCATTAAATCCGGGTAATTATGAGTCCTGGTATAAGGTGTTCCGTTTATTTTACTATCTTCTATATAGTTGCTATATTGTCTGCCTAGCGTCCCCTTTTTACCTTAAGGCTTATAGGAACCAACAGGACTTTAACTGGGTGATCTTTACAAAGCACTTTTATACTAATACGCTCTCCTAGCCTGTCCCCTACCCTTACAGCCCGTTCCTTTACCTATTAGTCCTTTAGGGTGACTCTAATGTCTCCACTCCTAAGGTGTTGGACTGCAACGGCGTTATAGACCTCCTTGTGAATCTCTGTAAGAACTTCTGTTTTTAATTATCCCCTAAGTTCCTCTACCTTTTCTATATTTGGTTATATTATAATTATATGCCCGGTTATTGTCTTTAGGGGGGTAGGTTCCTTATGCTATAGAAGCGCAGCTACGGCAGCCCAGGTACGGTTCACCTATAGGGGGGAGTTTTATTTATCTTTAATTTTATTTAGCCGTTGGAGGATTTAATTAAGGGTTTACTAGAGGGGCGCCTAAGGTTTGCTAGACTGGAGCTATTCTGCTAGCTGCATTAGTTCATAATAGCTAATAGATACTCCCCTATAGTTCTAGATACTAGACGCGTCCAATAGACTTTATATTTTATCAGATGCCTTCTTAATCGGGGTATTTCCGCTTTCTGGTGTGGTATTCGCCCGTCCTTGTTGTTGTTGTGAGGGGCCATTGTTGGGTATAGGTCTGGCAGTCGCGCGCGACTATATACTACCGTCATTCCACCTGTGCCTCCCCTGTGATGTATGCATCTCAGGGGATTATCAGGGTGTTTTTCAGGGTTCTTTTGGTTGGTTTGGTCTTTTTGGGCCGGGTGCAGCAAGAGCTCCAAAAGTCGTTCTTTTCGATAAGGCACTTAAAGACTATTATATTCTTTAACACTAAGGCCTAAGCTATAAAGGCGCATAAAAGCATATCTAAGTACCTATAGCAACTATATCTAGCTTAATATACTAAGAATATTACCTGTTTAATTATAGCCGTATTCTATTAAACTGTCACGGAGTAGACACGAGCTGGGATACAATGCACTAAATAAGGTAGTAATTGAGAAGGCTACGTATACGTAACTATGCGTGGTTAATACAAAGACATTGGATAAAGAAGAAGAGTCTTTGTGTGCCAGGTACAAGGTATAAATAGGGGTTGTAGGGGAACGTGCGTAGGTGTTTTGGGACGAACGTGAGTACGGGTCAAGAACGTCAAAGACGCGCAGAGACGTGAGAACGAGTAAGTCCCGTGACAGTACCCCCCCCTTACTTCCGAGCTCCTACGAGGCGTATTGTATTGTGTGTATACTAAAAAAACCTATTACGGGAAAAAAAATTTGTTAGCCCTTCTCCGCCCTTCTACGTCCTGCGCTGCGCAGGCTCCGCCAGTTTAGTCCTTCTATGTTTTATTGTTAGGCCACTGACTTCTTAGGCCTAAAGCATAGCCCAGCTTCTGTTGCCAGCTACACTCCTGTCCTTGCCGCTTGGAGACGCTTTGCTAAAGCTCGTCTAGTCCCTTCCTCGCTTCTAGCAGCTCTATGGTCTTCCCTTATTATCCTACTCTAGGTCCCCCTAAAAAATAGACCCGATTTTTAGTATAAAACAGGCGATTTTGGTCCAAAATAGGCGTTTTTAGGTGGTATTTATAGCTTATTCGGCAGTATAATACGGTTGGTATAGTGTTTATGGTTGTGGTACAGGTCGGTACGGTTCGTATATAGGCTCTTGTTGGTGGCAGTATGGTGTTAGCGTTAGGTAGCAGTACGGTGCTAGCGATAGGTTCGGGTTCCGTAGGCAAATTGGCACGGAGCTTATCGGTTTAGGTAGTAGTACAATGCAAGCGATAGGGTTGGTCTATAGAGCTATGCTCTATCTAGTAGGGTACCTAGAAAGCAAGGCTCTACCTAGTTGTGTTCGGGTTGTAGGCTTATCGGTATAACGGGTTATTAAGGTCGTTTCATAGGCGTATCGGTATGAGTCTTGTTGGTCCGTAGGCGTATCGGCATGGAGACTTATCAAATTTATAGGGCAGTAAGATGCGGGTTCGGTAGGACAGCAGTACGATGCTAGTGATAGGTTCGGGTTTAGGTCGTTATGCAGTAGGATGCGAGCCATATGAGGTTAAACTGGAGGGCAGTAATGTGCCTGTTTGAAATTGGTAGCAGTAGGGTGCAAGCCAGGTCGTCTTGTAGGCGTAACGGCATAAGATCTTGTCGGCAGGTCTATATGCAAATCGGTGTAGAGTCTTGTCATACCAGATTAGAGCCCTAACGTCCCAGTCTACCTGCAGCCAGCAGCTCTGTTCCTACTTTCGCAAGGTGTAGAAGGCATGCTCCGCAACTAGTAGCCTTAGGCCCGCTAGGTACGTAGAAAAGGGATCTAATATAGTGTTACGGAGTAGGCATGAGCTGGGATACAATGTACTAAATGAGGTAGTAATTGAGAAGGCTACGTATACGTAACTATGCGTGGTTAATACAAAGACATTGGATAAAGAAGAAGAGTCTTTGTGTGCCAGGTACAAGGTATAAATAGGGGTTGTAGGGGAACGTGCGTAGGTGTTTTGGGACGAACGTGAGTATGGGTTAAGAACGTCAAAGACGCGCAGAGATGTGAGAATGAGTGAGTCCCGTGATATAAACAATCTTATTATTTAGCCAGAAGTTAATACTAGCTAAGTTTAGGAAACTAGCAGAGTCTTCTAAGATTTAAATTATCTTTACTACAGAGGCTATCAGGACTGGCGTTAATCTTCCAGATATCTGCAGAGTGGTTATATATATAATACCAGCGCCTAAATAGCATTTCTCTTTTCTTCTATAGCGTGGTGGTTAAGCTAGCCGCGATAGTAAAAGGGCTGAAGTAATCTTTCTATTTAAATATTAATGCTTTAGCAAATAAGACCTACTTCTATAGTTAAAGCTAAAGGCAATGTATTGTTTAAATTCTTATTAATAACAACAGTCTTATATACCATTATCCCACCCTTTTTTTACCTCTTAACTATTACCATTACGCAGATCCCAATTACTATTAGTTAACTCTATAAACTTAGACAACTTATTAGCTAGCAACACTATTTAGTTAAAGTAGGGAGGTAAAAAGGAAGACAAGCAGAAGCGTATAGAGATAAGAGATAAGTTTTTCCAGCTATATAATAATTATAAGTATATTAAGGAAATACTATATAAGTATTTCGCCAAGCCTAACGCTTTAATTACTGCTAATACTAATAAAGGCTCCTGCTATAGTTACTATAATAACTCCCTTTAGTTAAGAACGCCTAAATATAAAATATATAATAAGAAGGGGATAAATCTAAATGCAAAAAAGAAATATATCCTTAAGAGACTTTAGATGTGGGCTTAGGCATCAGCAGTACCCATAGCCATTAGTAAATCTGCTCTATTTCCAATATATTACACTATTACCGTTCTATATACTATGCTATATTAAATAGCATATTAATTCCGCCTAATTACTATATATAAATACCTTAACAACTATAAAAACAAATGGGGGCACGCAGATCTACTATCTAAAAGTCTATAGCAGGAGCTATATACGGCCAATCTTAAATATAATTATATACTACACCCTTCTTTATAGGATGTAGATGCGATATTTAGGATTTCTAGTATTAATCCAACGCTAAGCAAGAGTTAAACTTTATTAATTAACCCCCCGTTTAATACTGCTATATCTATTACTACTACAAGTTAAGCTATATTAGTTACTACTATATCCGCTATATAACCGCGACTCTCTTTAAGCCTACCTCCGCGCTAGCCTTCTCTGCGTAATACTTAGGTGCTATTACCTATAAGTTATAGCCTATTAAGCTTGCAAAGCCTAATATATAATATATTTAGAACACACTAGATATAAGAAAGAGAAAGAGGTTCTAGTTATTGTCGCGGTTATAAAGGGCAAGGTAAGCTGTTTCTATTTTAATAATATTTTAATAAGGTTAACACAAAATCTAAATAAATATAAGTAGATCCTAATTTGGTCTGATAGATATAGGTAGATTTTAATTTAGTCTAAATTCTTAATTCTAACCTAAATAAGCAATTATATACTTATTAGAGTTAACTAGAGAAAGCGTTTTAGAAGTATATTTACTAACTTTTTAATAGTTAAACGATTTTAATACTTCCTACCTTCTAGCCTTTATTTTACATCCTATATATATTCTACTAAGCCCCCTTACTAACAAGCTGTTTAATATATATATAGTGGTATATAGGAAGCTTTGGCTTTATAGCCGGATTAATATTACTACTATTATAGGTAGTATAGAAGGGCAAAGCCTAACACTAAAAAGTAATACTTAATTAAGCATGATAAATAAAGAATAGAACGGCTTAAGTTATACTAGAGAAGTTATTAATTAATAAAGGGTAACGTGTTCCACCACTTACTGGCAAACACCAGTCACTAGAGGACCCTACTAAAATTATAACGCGTCTTCAATCAAATCAACTATAGTATCACAACACAACGTTTAGAAGCTTCAGCAAGAGGGCAGACTAGCTCTTTCAAAGCAATCCTTTCAAAATAGACAATTTTCAAGTTTCTATAAGGCAGCGAAGTTGTACAGCGTCCCTAAGACTAGCCTTCGGCATTACATTAATGGCTGTATACCAATCGCGTAATCCAACGCCAAAAAACGAAAGCTACAGCCATCTAAAGAGCAGTCGCTCGTTTAGTGGATTCTAGAGCCTAACCAACGCGGATTTCCCCCCTAGATTATTAACATTCAACAAATAGCAGATATATTACTCACTACGCGTGGCCAGAATCCTCCCCTATAGCCAGTTGGCAAGAACTAGGTATTGCGATTTATTAATACTCAGCCAGAGCTTTAGACAACGTGGAATTATAAATTCCACTCGCAGCGCGCAAAATGCGAGGATCCAAAGATAATAGGCCTGTGGTTTAAGCTTGTGGAGAAAACACGTTAGGTATATGGCATACTTAATAAGAATACCTACAACTTTAATAAAACTAGATGTATAATAGGTGTCGCTGCAACCTTAAAGATTGTTACTAGCTCTAATACTATAGGCCGCGCAATTACTGTGCAGCCTGGCAATTATAAGTAGGTAACAGCTATTAAAGCAGTTAACGCGACTAGATGGTCCATCCCACCATTTATTATTCTAGCAGGAAAGCTCTACCAGGCAGCCTAGTATTAAGCTTTACCAGGCAACTGGGCAATTGCTGTTAGTAATAATAGCTAGATAACAGATAAGCTAGGATATAAATGGATCAAGCACTTTAATTTACATATGGAATCTTAGATAAAGGGAGCATACTATCTACTTATTCTTAATGGCCATAGCAGCCACGCAACGCCTGAATTTAACCAGTACTATACAAAATATAAGATTATTGCGCTCTGTATGCCTTTATATATATTATATCATCTCCAGCCGCTTAATATAGGCTGCTTCTCCCCTCTAAAGCGCTTGTATGGACATAAGGTTCAAGCACTTACCCGCTAAGGAATCTACTATATTGATAAAGAAGACTTCCTAGCAATATATATAAAGGTGCGGCCATCTATCTTTATAGATTAGAATATTAAAAGCGGATTTCTTATTATAGGCCTAGTGCCATACAATCCTTAGCGCGTTTTATTGTCGCTTTTAGTTATAAAGACGCCATCCCCACTAGGCACTGCCAACAGCTTAGCACCTCTATAGACATTAGAAATGTTACGGACACTTTAAGTACGATGTTACGACTACTTGGAGAAGAGTCGGTGGAAGCTAGTTAGTTAATATAGGTACGGTCCAGGATGGATCCGGTGGAACCATGTGACGAGGAATGGTAAGCGAGTCACATAATGTTATACGCAGTGTACGAAGTATACGCAGTGTACGCCACGTATAACACGTATAACACGTACCTTACGTATAAGAGAGGATTTCTTAGGAGTACGGTTGTGTATTTAAAGGACCTTAGTCCTTACCGTAGATAGTTCTCTCCTTATAGTAAATCTTAGAATACAATTAGAGTTAATCTGTTAGGCAACCACTCTACCAGTTATTATTACGTTGTTGTTTTGTTCTTACCTATATACCTAGCCCAATAACAGGACCCACCGTAGTTCTTACTATAAGGTTCCGTTACACATTTACTACTAAGGTTATGGTATTAAATAAAGTTGAATAACATGCCACCTAAAGCACCAGTTGTAATGATATTGGCAATAGCCACAACCTTAAGGCCAGGTAATACCAGTATGGACAATAGGGATTCTCAAGTAGTTACGCGAGGTTAGTTATAGGAAATAGTTAATTACTTATAAGACAATAATAGGATACTTAAAGAACGCATTAATAGAATTAGAGCAGTAAAGATTAAGCTACCTTTAATTAAACAATTCTTAGGAGAGAAGTTAAAGCTTAAAGGATTTCTTACGCAAATGCACTTTAAGGTAGTACAGGAAGGAGTAAAGTTAGCAATATTGTTGGATTAAGTAGCCTATGCAGGATTGTTCCTAATAGGGAGGGCACTTAAGTGGTTTAAACCGTATCTCATGGAAATATAGGCTAATAGTATAATAACTACTAACTAGGACGTATAGTATATATTCACCAGTTAGAACGGGTTCGCGGAATAACTAATACAGATATTTAGAGACCTGGAGGCCACAACTATAGCGGAACAAAAGCTTCAGAACTTAGTATAACGCACTTTAGTAATTAAGTATATAACACAGTTTTAGACACTAGCTATATAGGTTAAGTGGAATAATAGGGCACTTATAGCACAGTATAAACAGGGACTTAAGGCTAAAATCTAGGACGCAATTATCCTAATGGAAGATGTGGATACTCTAAAGGAGTTAATAGATTAGTTAATAAAGATTAATAATAGGATCTATTAAAGGGAATAAGCTAAGAGAGGGCAAGATAGAGTTCCACAGTTATATAAGGCGCAGAGTACGCAACAACAGACATAGAGTTAAAAACTATGGAATAGCGCAGAGCTAATAGACCTAAGCGGTACTAAAGAAACCTAAAGATAGGAAAAGAAACCATAGAAACCTAGGGGTTAAGGATTAAGTAATTAAAGGACCTAAGAGTAGAGGCTAAACTAGGGATCTTAGTAGTAGAAGACGTTTAGGCGGACTCTATAGCAAGAAAAATGGTTTAAAGATGGAGCTTGCATAAATTGCGGAAAACAAGGTTATTTTGCCAGAGACTATAGAGGTGGTTAGAGTAACTACGCGGTAAAGGGAACCAGACCAGTAGATAGTACATATATATAGAGGGACAATGGTGCACTACGAGGAATAAAAGAGTGTTCAATTAACAGTTTTGCGTATTGTTATAACAACGTATATAGAATTCATAAGGACGCTAAGTACGGCGTAAGCTATTAGCTATAGGAGCCATTATTATCTAAGTTTAAAGGAACCAACAAACCAGCTTATAGATCGGACATTAAAGACGATAAATTCAATAAAGGCAAAGTATTTACCAATGACAAGGCAATAAGGGCAGCTTACTAGGAGCATGCAGACCTTAAAGAAGTTAAAATAGAAGCAGAGACTAAGACCGTCACAGAACAGGGTTTAGTAACGGGTATTGTGACACTATTAGATACAATTTCCATCGCTTTATAAGATAATAGGAGTAACGTTTAAAAGAACCTAAGTAAGTAGACAACTACTAGTGCTAGCTTATTACTTAATAAAGGTAAAAGGCTATAGGCTTAAGATTCTTAAGCAGAGATAAAAGAAGCTTAAGATTCTTAAGATAAGATAAGACACACCCAAGGACCCACAACGGACGAAAACCGATGGGAAGGGTAGTAACTTAGTTTAGTAATAAACAAATAAGTATAGGACGCAAGTTTAAGAACTGCAAGTTTAGGAAACAAATAAGAACATTAGTAATCCTAGGTAAATATAGTATTCAGCCTAAAGATTAAACAGTTAATACTAGGATTAAAAAGTAAGACGACTATAAAGATCCAGCTATAAGACGCAGAAAATAAAAAACTATGGATAAGTTTAGGACAAGAATTATTATATAGTAAGAGTAAAAGCTAGATAAGAGGTTAGTTACGCTAGGTTATATAAGAAACAGAGTACCTATATAAAGAGTTACTAATAGGCCAAGTGCAGGGATACCTAGGGCAAAGTAGTTAGATAAACTGGAATAAGAAGAGGATCTAGATATTCTAACTAGGTTTAAAGAAAGACATACTAAAGGATGTTATAATATAGTAATAACAAGGTACTTTCTAATGGATAGACTATACATACTAAACCAGTTGTACGGAAAGTGGTATAGGCAATGACATAATAATAAATAGGAAGACTTTTATATATAGCTAGACAAAAAAGTTGTCTAAGACTAACCTATTACGGAAAAACATATAAGTTATATTAAAGGAGCGTTAATTATAATGTTAAGGAACCTAGAAGAAGGATCTAGGGACTAGAGAAGTAAGCAATAAATCTTAATACCCGCAGTAGAAATACCAGTAGTTAGGTTAACTAGGTATAGGTTTAAACTTAAAGATAAAAATAAACTAAGAGTTAACCTAAAATATGCAGCGTATTATACACTATCGTAGATAGCTTGTGTAGATAATATATATAACATATATAGAGCACTAAAAGATAAGAACCGGAAGTACCTAGTAAGGATATATTAGGCACTAGAGGAAAAGCGGTTTAGAAATGCTAAGTATATATATGGTTAGCACCTAGTAGAAGTATAAGGTTAAGGGGACTTAATACTTTAACCTAAAAGATTCCTTATAGAAGAGTGCCTAGATGGATAATAGTGGTGGGAGTGCCTAGAGAACACTTATCTATGGCATATAGAGGAAAAGAAATAAACTAAGTATTAGCTTAAGTTGGACTAAGTACAGGCAGGATCTAGCAGCTAATAGTTAGGAAAAGGGGAGGTATATGGGACTAAAGGGAACCAGTATTAGAGCCTTAGACCCTTAAAGGAATTTAAGAATAACACCTAAATTTACGAGTTAAATGGCAAGATTAGCAGTTTAAAGCGTTGGTAGATAGTAGAGTAACTAGGAACTACATATTACCAAAGGTAGTAGAAAGGATAGGGTTACTATATAGACAAAAGGAACACCTATATCCACTTATAACGATTTTAGGAGATTAGATAGCCTATAGAGGAGGTATTATTAATCTTAAAACAGGACCTATTCAGATAACTATTAAAGGGAGACCAGTTAGAATGTCTTTTAATATCCTACTATTAGGACAGGATAAGGCGATACTAGGAATGCCTTAATTATAGGAGTACAATCTAAAGATCGATTAGGTTATAGGTTAGGTCAATATTAAGGATACTTAACGGCGTAAAGTGCGACAGCAAACCAAGTTGGTATAGTACCAAGTTGGAGCGACATATAAAGAGACTAAGCGAGGCTTAAGTTATATACCAAAGAGATACCATAAGTATGGTAAAAAGTTATAGTTACTAGAAAGTGAAAAGCTATTAAAGTATGCAGCATAGGACTATAAAATAGAATTAGAAGAGGGAATAAGTCTAAGGTTCTTTCTAATCTACAAGCTTACTAAAACAGAGTTAGTAGCGCTTAAAGAGTTTGTCCAGAAGAACTTACGCAAGAGATATATTAGACCATTATAGTTATTAGCGGAATATCTAGTACTGTTCATCCTAAAGAAAAACGGAAAACTTAGGATGTGCATAGACTATAGACAGTTAAACAGCATTACTTAGAAGGATAGGTATCCTTTACCCTTAATTAGCGAAATCCAAGACAGAATAGGCAACGTAAAGATCTTTACGAAGATAGATCTGAGGTAGGTATACCATTAAATTAGGATTAAGGAAGGTGATAAATGGAAGGCAGCCTTTAGGTTAAAGAAAGGACTATATAAGCCATTAGTTATACAGTTTGGGCTTATAAACGCACTAGCAACGTTCTAGAAGCGAATTAATAGTGTATTAGGAGAACATCTAGACGAGTTTGTTATAGCATACCTTAACAATATTATCATCTACTTAGAGAGTGAGGAAGAGCATAGAGAACACGTTAAGTGGGTCTTAAAGAGACTATAAAAAGAATAAATACCAGTAGCAATTAAGAAATGCGAGTTCTTTACCCAGAAAACCAATTTTATTGGATTTATTATTGAACTAGGCCAGCTTAGCATAGATCCAAAAAAGATTAAGGCTATAGTAAACTGGTAAGAACTAGAGAATGTTATACAGTTAAGATTGTTCCTAGGGTTTTACAATTACTATAGAAGGTTTATAGCGCAATGGTTACAGGATATTAAGCCATTTACATAGTTAATAAAGAAAGAAGAACTATAGGCATAGGGAAAAGAGCAATAAGAATTGTTTAAGAAAATTAAAGAGTTATTTACCTAGGAGCCAGTTCTTAAAATCTATTAACTAGGTCTAGAAACGGTTATAGAAACGGATGCATCAGACTTTACACTAGGGGCATACTTTATACAGAAATATTAAGATGGATGGCACCCAGTAGCATACTACAGTTAGAAGATAACACTACTAGAGTTAAACTATAATATCTATAACAAGGAGTTGTTAGGTATAGTTATAACACTTAAAGAATAGAGAGCATTCTTATAAGGTATAGAGAAACCATTTGTGGTTAAAACGGACTATAAGAACCTTACAGGATTCCTAACAATAAAGAAACTCAATTAAAGACAGGTTAGATGGGCGGAAATGCTTATAGAATACTATTTCGAAATTTAGTATACCAAAGGTACAGACAATGCACGAGCAGACGCTCTAAGCAGAAAGGCTGAATTATAAAGTAATAAAAAGCTATTAGGAGCTTTATTACAAAAGAATTAAGATGGATTAATTAGGTATAATTATTTAAGGATTATAGCAACTAAAGAAAGTCAGATCCATAAATTACCAGAAAGTAATTAAATATAGAAGATTTAAAAAGCGTAGGCAGAGGATCTAAACTTAGAGTAATATAAAAATAGAGAAGCAACGTATATGCCTAAGTCTATTATAGAAGAATTTGTTAAGGAATTCTATAAGGGAATAATATAAGGATACAACGGAGCTATAGGCTTAGTGTTAAGACTTTAAAAGGAGTATATTATTTAAGGAATCTAGGGACTAGTAAGATAAGTTATAAAGAAATATCTAGATTGCTAAAGGAACAAACCAACAAGGCATAAGCTATATAGAGGGCTACAACCTATCGAAATACTAGAAAGACCATAGGAAGTTATATTATAGGACTTTATTATTAAGTTACTAAAGTTAAGAGATCCTATTACAGGACAAGATTATAACGTAATCTTAGTAATAGTGGACAAGCTAACAAAGTAGGGATACTTTATAGCATATACTAAAGAGATATTAGTAAAAGATGTCGCTAGAATCTATATAAAGGAAGTGTTTATAAGACACGGAGCACTAGATAAGATTATATTAGACAGAGATCCAAGATTTATAGCAGCATTTTAGGAAGTGTTTTTAGCAGAATAAGGGGTTTGCGTAGTAATATCTACAGCATATTATCCGCAGACGGACGGATAAACGGAAAGACTAAACTAGACACTAGAACAGTATCTAAGGCATTATATTAATTACGCATAGAACAATTAGGTATTATTATTACTAGTTATATAGTTTACATACAATACAACACCATAAGAAGGAATGGGGATATTACTATTTAAGGTAAATTACGGATACGAGCTAAAAACATTATTGTCGCCACATTAAGTAAAAAGGACAAGTAGCACAGCTAAGTAAAGAATGGAGACGTTAATAAATCTTTATATAGACCTTAAAGAAATAGCTAAACTAGTACAAGAACGAATAAAAAGGTACTATAATACTAAGAGATCTAAGGGACCAGATCTTAAGGAGGGAGATAAAGTATGGCTACTATACAAAAATTTTAAGAGTTAATGACTAAGTAAGAAGTTAGACCACGTTAGGTTAGGACCTTTTAAAATTAAGTAAAGAATTTTATTAGTTACGTATAAGTTAAATCTACTAGCTAAAATAAAGATCTACCCTATACAATATATCGCAATGTTAGAGCTAGCATATGGGAATGTTGAGCCACTAGTCTATAAGGCAGACACGTACAGAGGATAAGAGGTAGATAAATAGCAAGTTTTAAAGATTATTAGTCACGAGGACATAGAGGACGAAATATAGTATAAGGTAAAGTAGATAGGCTATAATAAGACTACCTGGAAACCACTAAGCAACTTAGAGAACGCTATAGGAAAGGTATAAGAGTATTAGAAGAAAGCAGGTTAGGTAATATTAATAAAGAAGGATCGCCAAAGAATAAGTTACCTAAGGGGGACCTAAGAGGAGCAATTGCCAAGCTACTTAGAGTTGTTTCCTTTATAGGAGGAGAGCTAGTCCTTTTGTTACTTAGCTTAAATAAACCCTGTTAAACAAGTTTCCACTCCTTAGAATGAACCTTCTTACGCACTTTTTTAAGACGAAGAAGATGGGCAGAGGCCAATAGTTAGGCTTTAAGGGCACGCTATTAAGCAGCTATAGCCTCCTGCTCCGCTTTCTGTGAACAATAAAGCTTATCTAAGGCGCTTAAGAGCTTACCGTTAAGCTTTACAGCGGTAGATTAAACACAAGACCCTATAATAAGTTACTTAGGGAACTCAAAGACTGTTAAGAGTTATAGGACGCGCACACTTAGTATTAGAGACAGAGTAAACATTACAGGACAATTAAATGTTTGCTTTAGTACACTCCGAGTAAAATAAGGGTTATTAAGATAAGGGACTCGCTATCGCAATATATATTAACCCCGCTTTCGCACAATAAGAACACGGAGACAACATTATCTTACTAAGTAATAGTATGGCAGCCACAGTGCGAGCACAACGTTGCGCTTATAAAGAAGAAGAAGCTTTAGGTATAATAAATAAGGATATTAACCAGACTAATTAAACAGATATTACACCTCTAGTAGACAACTTAGAGATGTTAGGAATCTTTAAGGACAAAGATAAAGAGGAGGGAGATAGTATTACAGACGCTTTAAGTACAATATTACAACTACTTAGAGAAGAGTTGGTGGAAGCTAGTTAGTTAATACAGGCACGGTTTAGGATAGATCTGGTGAAACTATATAACGAGGAATAGTAAGCGAGTCACATAATATTATACGCAGTGTACAAAGTATACGCAGTGTACGCTATGTATAACACGTATAACACGTACCTCACGTATAAGAGAGGATTTCTTAGGAGTACGGTTATGTATTTAAAAGACCTCAGTCCCTACCATAGATGGTTCTCTCCTTGTAGTGAATCTTAGAATACAATTGGAGTTAATCTGTTAGGCAACTACTCCACCAGTTATTATTATATTGTTGTTTTGTTCTTACCTATATACCTAGCCCAATAACAGGACCCACCGTAGTTCTTACTACAAGGTTCCGTTACAAGAAACACTATATACTACTACTTAGCTAGAGCAGCAGGCAAGGCTTATATATAATTATATTCAGCGCCCGTTACAAAGCCCTACTAGTTAAGCAATTAATTAACTCATTAAAGGATATTAGATGGCTATATATTTAGCAGTTATACTTATAAGGAAAAATTTAAAGCTTTATATAGCAAATCAACGTTAAAAGTAGAAGTAGCAGCAGCGCCAAAGGTATATTGCATAAGGAGGTGTTCTATAGGCTAAGCAGGGCCAGCTTTTAGTTTAAAGCTTAGAAAGTAATGAGTAGGAGAAGGCTTAGAGAGAGGCTACTTAGGTATAGCAGCAAGCACCGCTAATGTGTTTAAAATGCCATATCTAAGGCCATAACAGGCGTTAATGTACTAGTAACTAGAGAAGCTATAGGCCAAATTTCAATTTATTATATTTTGTTGTGGTAGAGCAATTAATTAAAACGCGTATTGGTTTTAGTGGGGTCCTCTAGTGACTGGTATTCGCTAGTGAGTGGTGGAACACGTTAGAAGAGAAATTGTATTAAGGTAAAGTAAGGTCAAAACCTAAGCTTCTATAATATATATAACCCTAAGCTTTATATATATAATAAGAAAACGAACTAAAATAACTAAGGGGCATTTAATATCACTATATTACCTCCCCTACCTAAAATATTGTTCCCTAACGTTTTCTTATATCTTTTTTAGTAGGTAATAAATGCCCCCCCTTCCTAAAAAAAAAAATACTAACGCCTAACACTCTTCCAACTTCTCCAAAGCTGCCTATACTCCCTCCTTAATTACTGTCTCCGCTTCTTCTATATTATCCTTATCCGCAATAACTTCTACTTTAAGTTCTGCGCTTACATCCTCTTATATATTAACAGCATTAGTTTAAAGGCTTAAAGACACTGTTTCCTAAATAGTAGCCATTTCCGCTTGTATCTTCTTCTATATAGGAGATTGTAGAACACTAGAATTAATTGCCTACTCTTCTAAGGTAGCACTATTTTCTAAAATTAGTAAAGGCATTAGGCAGTACAATGCTACTAGTTTATTAGTACTTTTTAGAGCATTAATAAATGCTAGTAAATATTTAAAAGCAATATCTTAGTAACTACCTTCTTTAAGCTTCTATAGACCTATTAATTCCTGGTTAATTTCTATAGGCATTACTTTATTAAAGATATTAGGGCTATAGTCTAGAGTGGCAATTCTAGTATTTTAAGGTATAGTAGCTCCACCCCTATCTTTAAAGCAACCTTTAGAACCATAATTAGTTAACAGGGGAGCGCTAGAGGCTCTATTAACTGGGCCATCTTTATATTCTAGTTCCAAAATTAAGCCTTTAGGGTATTCTAGATTATCTATATGTATAATTACAGCACCTATCGTACCAACCGCGTGCCTACGCGTTCGGTACGCCAGGTACGCGTTTACGCGTTCGGTGCACCAACCACTCGCTTACGCGTCTGGTGCACTTATAAAGCACTGACTAATTAGGGGGAGGACGCATCAGTATATAGACCACGTAGTCTGCTTTATACAATCGGGAGTCACCACCATCCTAAAGAGTATACAATACTATACGTATTTCGTGCCCCGGGATACGACTCACTCGTGCTATTAAGTTAGTACGAACACTGATTAGTAAGCGCGCACAGATTAGCAATCACTTAACACCTCCTACTAAGCGATATATACGACAGCAACCACCCGTTTAGACTCCTAGTACAACCTACTGGAAGGTTAGAAGTTGGGGATTACGGACTATTAATAACTCTGTATACTTATTTAAGTCTTAGTACGGTTTACTAGAAGTTATAGACGCGAATATAGACCTTTACAGAACCCCCTATCCTTAACCCTCTTTGAACCTTAAACCCCTATTCCTACTACACCCTCCCTTAATACCCCCAACCTCTTTTCGGACCCCTTACGGAGACCCCTACCCTTCTATAAACTGTTACGGACCTATTAATTACCTTTACGGACCACTACAAGACCCCTTAAACTGTTACGGACCCGCTAATTGATTTTACGGACCGTTACAAGACCTCCCCCACCCGCTATAAGCTACTATAACCCGCCACAGCTTATATAGACATATAACGCTACACAATATGGTAGATACAAGCAAGCAAATTAGTAAAGGTTAAAAGAAGTGGAGCCAAGGAGTCGACCTCACGTCTACAAACGACGTCAACTATATTAATTTCAAAATCCTTAAATACGGACACTATAAGCTTCTAAACGACGACCTATAGGAGCAATATAAGGAAGACTTTGCGGACTTTACGGAAGCTATTCTTAAGGCTTATAACCCTACTGCCATCCGTAACCTACGAACCCTTTTACGTCACTAAGGTATATAGGTTAAAAAGGATAAACGAGTTACTATTATACGGTCCTTATACAACACAATATAGGAGGAGGACCAAACGGAATGGACCAAAGAGAAAATCCTAGACTAGGTTAAAGCTATAAATAATCTCTCTGCTTCTCCCAAACTTAATAGCATTGCTGGCCTTATACCTAACCTACTTAACCAAATTCGTCCTATAAACCCAAGCGATTTCGGAATTAATCTTACGGGCCAAAGCACACCCAGTACCCAAGTTACGGACCGTAATACCCCTATAAACCAAAACACGGACCAAAACCCTTCCATTAATAAAGCCACAGATCCGCAACCTGCCCAAGTTACAAATCCACAAGCCATATATCCGCAAACTATATATCCGCAAGCCACATATCCGCAAGCCACAGATCCGTAAGTTATAGATCCGCAACGCACCCAAGCAAAGACCTATGGCAAGGAGCTAGCTAACCTAGCTAAGCTCTACACCGACGAATCCAAGTATAGCGGTGAAAACGACAACTTTAACTACAAACTAACCATCTTTACGGATCTCTGTCAGAAGGCCGATATTCCTAAACAGGAGTTCAGCCAAGCCTACTCTACTATGCTGCGCGGCCTAGCACTTGACCACTACTACACTAACCTCAAGAGTAACCCCCTTAGTGTTCCCTTTAATAAGCTATGCGAAGCTACCCGTAACTACTTTAAAGGACCGGAATATAAGCGTAATATCCTTACCTAATGGAATGCAACCAAGCTACGGACCGTAATCAATAAGAACACTGAAAAATCGACTATAGAGTGCCTGCAAATTCTCATTAAAGACCTCTAGCACCTATAGCACGGCCTTAACGCTAAGCTTCGAATAGACGACTTCCTGCACAATAAACTTATTACGGCCTGCTAGGAAGTAGAGCCCTGCAAGTACGCCTGCTACAAGCCTACAGATACCTTAGCTGGCCTTATTAATAATCTACACTCCTCTATTATAACGTATGAAGTCTTAAACCCACCAGGCAGCACGTAAGCCTTTATTACGGATATTTAATATCCATAAACAGACTTAGATGTCTACTTTACGGACTACTGCTACTGCTAGCAGCACCCGTACTGACCAAGTCCTACCCGTAACCCCCACAGCAACCCCTGTATGAAAACATACCCCTACAGACAAACCAGCCAGAAGTGCTTCGTGTGCGGCAAGGAAGAATATTAGTCTACAAGGCATACCCAGGAAGAACGTAACAAGTCCAGGAAGAGACTTGATAGCCATATTAGCCAGTTCATTTTGGAATATAAAGGAGAGGAAGTAGAAGAGCCCCCTAATGAGTTAATAGAAGCCCTTATAATTAACTTTAACTCAGACGCTTAGGAATAAGAGACCTTAGAGATATTCCTAACCACTTTTAGACCTTTTACGGACAGCCAAGCCTTTAATATCACAACCGTATTAGCCAACCGTTCCTTTATACACTCAGTTACGCCTAAAAACCATTCCGCAAGCACCCCTATTACAGACATTATAGATCACAAGCAGGACCTATTTGCATATATTACCACAGAACGCTATACCCCCAAGGAATTCTACGGTGTTATGATCAATATAGGCGCCTCTAAGAAGTCTACTATAGGTTACGGACAATACCTTGCATACAGGACCACCGCAAATAATAATACGGATATTAACACTATGTAAACTGGGGCCGTAAACGTCCAATTTGGCATTAGCTTAACTGCATTAATTAGATCAGTTGCAGTTAAGACCCCAATTAGCCTAGTTAACTTCCACATAGTAAAAGCAGACACCCCTTTTTTACTTTACCTTATAGACATGGACAGGTTACAGGTTTACTATAATAATATTATGGACACCTTAATCGGCCCCGTAACTACCCTAGGAAGTAAGCATATTACCCTACCAATTACACAATGATTTGGACACCCGTTCCTTATATAGGGAGAGACTTTACGGACCTACATTTAGGAATCTTTCAACTATAACCCATGCTACCTTACCAGTACGGAGATCCACCGTTTATATCGTCATTTTGGCCACCCATCAGCCGAAAAGCTATATAAAGTCCTTAAACGCTCTGGACATAACAACGTTAATAGGAAGGCAGTTGATCACCTAACTAAATACTACTCCTACTACTAGAAATACGGACGTTCCCTAGGCCGATTTAAGTTCACCCTTTATAAGGATCTTAACTTTAACCATTTAGTGTACATAGACATTATGTACATTAACGGCAGCCCAGTATTATATATAATTAACAAGGCAACCCGCTATTAAGCCGCCCGTTGGTTGCAAAATATATCCATAAAGCACACTTAGGATATTTTATGGACCTGCTGGATTGATACGTACGTTAGACCTCCTAAGTATATCACCCATAACACCAGTAGGAACTTCATCAGCAAGGAATTCCAGCAGTATGCTATAGCCATAGCTATATCAACAAAAGCCGTTCTAGTTAAGGCGCATTGGTCTATTAGGCTTATTAAGCGAGCTTACCTAGCCCTATAAAGAGCTTACCAGATCATTATAGACGAGTATAAGGATATTTAAAGGGAACTAGCTCTACAGATGGCCGTAAAAGCCGTTAACAACACTGCTGGCCTAGATGGACTAGTACCTACCCTCTTAGTCTACGGAGCCTACCCAAGGATAAATAGCCTAAATCCTCCTGCCCCGTCCATTACGGAACAAGCAGCTATAATATGGAAGGCAATAGCCAAGATAGTTAAGCTACGGGCCAAATAAGCTGTTAATAACGCCCTATACTACCATAACGGACCTAACACAACCCTAGTACACAACCTCCCGCTTAACTCTGAAGTCCTTATATAGCGTAAAAGCGGCAAGTAAACCGGACCCTACTGTTTACTAGCTATAGAAAACAAGACGTGCTGTGTATAACTTCCTAGCAGCCCAACCAGCTTTAGGAGCACATCTATAAAACCCTACTTTCAGCCTAAAGACACCTATAACGTCAAGCCAGACGAACTAGAAGTAACTGCCGAGCTAGATAAACCGGAGGTAACTGCTAAACCAGATAAACCAGAAGTAACCACCAAACCAAATAAGCTAGAAGCACCCTTGCCTACCCTAGAAGTCCTCCAGAAACCCACTAAACCCACTATACCTACCATAAAGCGCAGTTAAGGACACCCCCGAAAGCACCCTATAACTAAGAATACCATAACAGAGACTTACCTAACCTCCACAGGAATATCCGCAAGGCAATCTCCGCCTACGGATATATTAGTTCTAGTACAGGAAACCCCCTTTACGGACTTACAACGTAAAGAGATTAACGGACTACTTAAAAAGGGCGTCTTTGCGGTTATAACGGAGAAAGATGTTCCGCAAGGCGTCTATATATTTAACTTACGCTTTGTTAACAAAATTAAGCACCCAGGTACTAACAAAGCTTTTAAAAAATTAAGGCTTGTTGTACAAGCCTACAACGACCAAGGGAAGGGCTTAGTCCTTACGCAATCACCTACAATTCAACAAGTCAGCTAACGGATTATACTTGCACTTACGCCTGGACTACAGCAAAGCAAACCCGTAGCTCTTTACCTACGGGACATCTCGCAAGCCTATATACAGTCTAATACCTACCTAAGTAGGGACATCTTTATACGGCCACCCCCTGAGCTTAACCTACAACCAGAAACAATCCTACGGGTTATAAAACCTCTATACGGAGTACCAGAAGCTGGAAACCATTGGTTTAAGACATACTACTAGCACCATATTAGTAAACTCAAAATGGAATAGTCAACCTACGACCCCTGCCTCCTATACAGCCTATTAAACGGCCTTAATATTATTAGACTCTAAACAAACAATACCCTATTCCTAGCAGACCAGACCTTTACAGACGCTAAAGAAACTGAACTACAAAAGGCTAAGTTCTTGGCAAAGCCATAAGAGTAGCTAACTAAGCAGAATCCAATTAAGTTTAATAGAGGCCTAATTACACAAAAGGGCAACCTAATTAAGCTAACTTAGGAACGCTAAGCCTAAAACCTAAAGCCTATTACAGCAAAGCCTACGGACCTTACCAGTTCCCGCGGAGAGACCTGTAAGACCGTAAATATAAAGGACTAATACGCTGCATAGCGTGCAAGAGGCGCCTATATAGCCACAGTCTGCCAACCCAAATCTGCCTACAACTTATCCTTTGCGGCCCAGGCAGTAGATCTATAAGAAGAAAATATTAAGCAGCTTAATAAGCGCATTTAATAGCAAATTAACAACGCAACAAGAGAACTTACTTTTATACCACTAGACCTAAATTCCCTTAGTGTAATAGCATTTACAGATGCCTCCTTTGCTAATAACAAAGACCTATCATCATAAATCGGCTTTATAATTGTACTTACGGACCACAATTAGGATACAAATATACTATACTGGTCTTTAATTAAGTACAAACAAGTAACCCACAGTGTACTAGCTTCTAAGCTATATGCACTAGCCCATAGCTTTAATATAGCAGCCGCAATCAAATCAACGGTCTAGAAGATTCTATAACTAGAGCAGTTACCCCTAGTTCTATACACCGATTTAAAGTCCCTCTATAACTGCCTAGTTAAACTAGGTACAACATAAAAGAAGAGGCTTATGGTCGACCTTATATGCTTACATTAGGCCTATAAACGGCGCGAGATTACGGAGGTCAAATGGATTAGCAGCGGAGATAACCCAGCAGACGCTATAACTAAGGCAAAGCCATATTAAGCTCTTAAAACCCTAATTAACATAAATAAGCTTAACCTAGAAGTCATAAAATAGGTAGAACGGGACTAACGGAGCACCTACGGTACGTCTACGGCCTATTGGAAGGCCATACGGCTCGTTATACGGTACAGGTGGAAAACGGTGGAAAGCTACGGTAGAACTTGGTGGACTCACATAACCCGCCAAATTTTGCAGGGTAATTGAATTAACCAATCACAATTTTCCATCCCCGGGATGGAAAATCGCCATTGGCTCACTTAGCACTAGCGCCTTGGCAGCCCTCACGATCCGACTTATAGCTCGTCTACTGCCCGTCAAAAGGCCGTACGGTTCATTCTACGGACCGTAAGCAGAACTTACGGCCAGCTTAGGGCACCATTTGGAAGGCAGCCTAGACGGCACCTTAGGGGAGATTTCCTATGTATTTTCTTTTGTGTTTTATGGTTCTATTAAAGCAATTACAGAGGCTGTACACAAGTGGTTTCATTTTTCAAGTACCGCTAGTGTATAATTACAGCACCTATTGTACCAACCGCGTGCCTACGCGTTCGGTACGCCAGGTACGCGTTTACGCGTTCAGTGCACCAACCACTCGCTTACGCGTCTGGTGCACTTATGAAGCACTAACTAATTAGGGGGAGGACGCATCAGTATATAGACCACGTAGTCTGCTTCATATAATCGGGAGTCACCACCATCCCAAAGAGCATACAATACTATACGTATTTCGTGCCCCGGGATACGACTCACTCGTGCTATTAAGTTAGTACGAACACTATAGGACGCCTATAACCTTATTTTTTTGCTAAAAAGTAAGACTTAATCCTAAATACTTCTTGCTTAAATTCTTCTAGCTCTTTAAAGCTGTTATAAATAGCCTTAATAATATATACCCTATATCTTTCCTAAAATGCTTTATATTTATTATTTAAGGTAGGGTTTAAAATTATCTACTATTCTGCCCTTACTTAGGGGTTATTCTATAAAATTCTCCCAACCAAAGCATTTAAAAGGGCACTCTTTACCTACAGCCATATATAGGCCGGAAATTTATATAGAGGAATATTAGTAACTTATTTACTAGTAGGAGTTAATACTAGGGGGAGGGCATCTAGATTTATCTATGCAACTTCCTATTAACTTTTAAGCCTAGGGATTTCCAACCTTTTAGTATTTAGTAGAATTGCGATTAAGTCTAGAGTAATAATTAAGCAACTTAATATTACTTAAGAGGCTCCTTATATAATAGTAGCTTTTATAAACCGTACTTCTCTAGTTCTTAACGCAATAGGTATCTAGTTAAGGTTAAACTTTTTAATATTAGCTTTAGTCCAGGCCGTTTCCATATTCTTAATATATCCCCTACTATTAAGTTCCCTATACTCTTAAAGTAAGTCTACCTATTCTAGTATATACTAATATATTCTAGGTAGGAGTTCCATATAAGACTAACTCCCCTTATTAATTAAGGAAATATAAAAGCAAAGCCAACTTTCTCTAGAATTTAGCCCTCCTTTATATACCTAGTATAATGAAGCCTTATAAGAAATGCCACGGTAGACTCACTAATGGGCTAGGTATATAGGTAAATAAGAAATTAATAATATAACAAGTACATATAACTGGTGGAGTGGTTGCCCAACAGATTAACTCCAATTATATTCTAAAATTTACTATAAGGAAGAGAACTATCTAGGTAGGGACTATAGGTCCTTAAATACACATCTATACTCCTAAGAAATCCTCCTTATATATAAGATACGTAATATATATAATATACGTAATATATACTGCGTACACTACATACACTGCGTACACTGCGTACACTGCGTACACTGCGTACAATATTATGTAACCTTAGTTACCATTCTTTATTACATGGTTCTACCAGTTCTATTTTAGACTATACCCTTATTAACCAACTAGCCTCTTCTAACTCTTCTCCAAGTAGCTATAATATTATACTTAAAGCGTCCGTAACACTATCTCCCTTCTCTTTATCTTTGTCCTTAAAGATTCTTAATATCTTTAAGTTGTCTACTACAGTGCCTAGACATTAGTTTGTGCACACACCCTAAAACCCTACCAAAATTAGCAAAAGTCACCCTTTTTGTTCTTAATTTTCTCTACTACTATACCATAATAAATTATAAAATTTAAGATAATTATGAATAAATACTATCTTTAAAAGATGTTTAAATTATTTTAAAAAAAACTTAAAAAATTAAAAAGTTATATAAGCTGGAAGTGAACCATTTAATAAATTTACTCTCTCGCTAAGAAATTTCTTAGCGAGACTGAAAAAATCAAAGTCTTTTAACTTCTAGCTTAAATAACTTTTTAATTTCTTAATATTTTTTTAAAATAACTTTAAATTATTTTAAAGATAGTACTTATTTATATATAAATTAAATTTTATAATTTATTATGATGTAGTAGTAGAGAAAATTAAGAACAAAAAGGGCGACTTTTGCCAATTTTGGTGGGGTTTTGGGGTGTGTGCACAAACTAATGTCTAGGCACTGTAGAGGTATAATATCCACTAAATTAATTTGGTTAATATCTTTACTTATTATACCTAAAGCTCCTTCCTTTTTATAAGCATAACGCTATACTTATACTATTGCTTTTATACTATCTCCTAGTAAAATAATGTTATCTCCGTATTCTTGTTGTTTAAAAAAGGGTTTGGTTTATATTACGCTGGCGAGTCCCTTGTCTTAGCAACCCTCTTTATATTTAGAGTGTACTAAAGTAAACGCTTAATTGTCCTACAACGTTTACTCTATTTCTAACGCTAAGTATACGCGTCCTATTATTCTCAAAAGTCTTTAAGTGCCTTTGTTAATGGCTGCTAGGGTCCTAGGTTTAATCTACTACTGCAAAACTTAATAATAAGCTCTTAGTAGCGTTGGCTAAACTTTATTGTTCTTATAAAGCTAAGTAAGAGGCTACTACTGCTTAACAGTGGGCCCTTAACTCTTATTTTGCTACATCCGCTTAGTTAATCCATCTTAAGAAAGTTTATAAGAAGGTTTATTCTAAGGAGTGGAAACTTATAAAATAAGGTCTTTAGGAACTTAGTAATAAAAGAATAGGTTCTCTTCCTCTAACAGGAGAAACAACTTTAAGTACCTTAGTAGCTGCTCCTCTTAGGTCCCCCTTAGGTGACTTATTTTTTAGTAACTTCTCTTTATTAATACTTCCTAATCCTTTTTCTTCTAATACTCCTATACCTTTCTTATAGCATTTTTTAAGTTGTCTAGTAGCTCCTAGATAGTCTTACTATAGCCTATCTACTTAACTTTATACTATATTTTATTATTAATGTCCTTATAACCAACAATTTTTAAAACTTCCTATTTGCCCTCTTTTTGGCCTTTATATGTATCTGCCTTATAAGCTAGTAGTTTAATATTCCTATATGCTAGCTCTAGTATTGCGATATGCTATATAAGGTAGATCTTTATTTTCTCTAATAAGTTAAGTCTATATGTGACTTCTAAAATCTTTGCTTTAATTATAAACGGTCCTAGTCTAATATGGTCTAACTTTTTGCTTAGTTATTAACTCTTAAAATTTTTATATAGTAGCTATACTTTATTTCCCTCCTTAAGATCTAGTCCCTTAGATCTCTTGGCGTTATAGTACCTTTTCATTCTTGCTTATACTAGTTTTGCCGTTTCTTTAAGGCGATTATAAAGATTTATTAAGGTCTCCATTCTTTCCTTAGCTATGCTACTTATTTTCTTTGCTTATTGTAGTAATAACAATATCCTTAGCTTATATCCATAGTTCGCCTTAAAAGGTAACATGCCTATTTCTTCCTGTAGTGTAGCATTATATACAAACTATATAACTGGTAGTAATAATACCCAATTATTCTATGCGTAATTAATATAATGCCTTAGGTACTACTCTAATGTTTAGTTTAGTCTCTCTATTTACCCATCTGTTTATGGATAATATACTATTAATATTACTGCTTAAACCCCTTATTTAGCTAAGAATACCTCCCAGAATGCTACTATAAATCTTAGGTCTCTATCTAATATAACCTTTATTAGTACTCCATGTCTTATAAATACTTCTTTAATATAGATTTTAGCTATATCCTCTATTAAGATTTTTTTTATGCACGCTATTAAGTAACCCTACTTGGTTAACTTACTATTACTAGGATTATATTATGATCTTATCCAGTAATAGGATCTTTTAACTTTAGTAACTTTATAACAAAGTCCTATAATATGATCTTCTATAGTCTTTCTGGTATTTTAATAGGTTGTAGCCCTCTATATAGCTTATATCTCGTCAGTTTATTTCTTTAGCAATCTAAACACTTTTTTATAACTTGCCTTGCTAGTCCCCAGATTCCTTAAATAATATACTCCTCTTAAAGTCTTAACACTAAGCCTATAGCTCTGTTGTGTCCTTGTGTTATTCCTTTGTAAAACTCTTCTATAAACTCCTTTACTACTGCTTTTGGCATATACATAGCCTTTTAGTACTTATATTGCTCTGATTTTAGATCCTTATCTTATGCTTTTTAAATCCTTTATAACTATATACTCTCTAGTGTCTTATAGGTCTTTTCTTCTCTTATTGCTGTAATTTTGGGATAATTATACCTAATTAATTCATCCTTATCTTGGCGTAACATTGCCCCTAATGGCTTTTCTTTGTTTTGCAATTCTGCCTTTCTACTGAGCGTGTCCGCTCTTGCATTTTTAGTACCCTTGGTATACTAAATCTCGAAATAATATTCCATAAGCATTTTAGCCCATCTAACTTATCTTTTATTTAGTTTCTTAGTTATTAGGAAACCTGTTAAGTTCTTATAATCCATTTTAACTATAAACGGTTTTTCTATGCCTTATAAGAATGCTCTCCATTCCTTAAGTACTGCCACTATACCTAATAATTCCTTATTATAGATATCATAGTTTAACTCTGCTAATGTTATTTTTTAACTATAATACGCTACTAGATGCTATATATCTGGGTGCTTTTATAATAAGCATACTCCTATTACAAAGTCTAATGCGTTTGTTTTTATAACTATGTCTAACTATAACTGGTAAATCTTAAGGACCAGATTCTAGGTAAACAACTCCTTAAGTTCTTTAAATAGTTTCTTCTATTTATTGCCCTATATCCACAGTTCCTCCTTTTTTATAAGTCTTGTAAACAGCTTAATATTCTTTAACTACTATATAATAAACCTCCTATAGTAGTTGCAAAACCCTAGAAATAATCTTAACTGTGTAATGTTCTTAGGTTCTTGCCAACTCACTATAGCTTCTACTTTCTTTTGGGTCCATACTAATCCTACCTAGCTTAATAATAAATCCTATAAAATTAGTGTCGGAATATATGGACAGAAGTTACGTGGTTACGTATCGTCTACGTGTCGTTGTCGTGTCTTTGATTAGTCATCCTTATGGTGACTAATTAACCCCCTACTTAGGCACCGCGATCCTTATGATCCTCTGCTTTCGATACCTATTTGCAAAACATCAGAACAAGAGTATACTCTTAATAGGCCACCCCCCCTGTAAAACCGACATTGATTAATAGTTAACCTCACAGTTACTATAGATTAACAAGGTCTTTTTAGAAGAGATAAGGCTTCTACGACTTCCTTATACGAACCTTAAAGAATTACCTTATGCTAAGGAATATCCTAGCTTCTTTCCCTCCTCACATAAGTAAAAGAGTCTAGAGATATTTAAGGAATTAACTACCTTACCCGCCTTAATTCTACGTCCATTACGCTCACCGCAAGCTTACCCTTCGCTTCCTTAATTTCCCCTTAGCTTTCTTATATAAAGCCGCCTTCCCTTCGTCCAAAACCTATATAACTTGGTAGATACGATACGAAGCCTACCCTTCCTACTCCTCTCCTTTAACAGCGCTCCCCTTTTTCCTTTAACAGCGCTCGCCTCCTTCCTTTAATAACACTCGCCCTTCTCCTTTAAGATGCAAGCCTCTAAAGCCGACAAATATATTAAAAGGCAGACATAAGCGCTCAAGCAAGCCCCACAGGCACAGGATAATATTTGGAGGAAATTTTAAGAAAGATTTAGGGGATTTACTGTCAATAACTTTAAGCTAGCTCACCGGATTACTCTACGAGATCTCCACAATACCTTAATTAGCTACGGAATACCTGTTAATACGCCAAGAAGAGGTTTCTCTTATGCAGACGCTTTACAAGCTTGCCTAGAGAAGAAACTGCTAGAGGAACCTACCCTACCTCTAAAGCCTCAGCCTACAAATTAAGCACTTCTAAATTCTACAAATTAAGCTTTCTTGTAACTTTAGCAATATTTATAACCTTAATCACAGTATTAAGCTTCTCTGCAATCTTAATATGTTTAGCCACGGCCTCAACCTCCAAATCCTCTAGGAACGCTAAAAGATTGGATGCGTATAGGTCTACCTATCCCACCTTCTCTACAACCTCCAAATACAGACGTATACGGCCAACCTTTGCAATAACCTCAATACTCGCAACCTTAATACTCGATTTAACCTCCCTTCGTTCAGCCTTAAGTTCAGCCTCAATCCTAATATTAAGCTCCTTACGTTCAGCCTCAAGCCTCTCAACGATTAGTTTAATATGACGATAACAATAACTGGTCTTGGCCTTTAAACAAATAAGAACAACAAGAGACTTCTAAGAGCTACAAATAGCCTAATTTCAGCTACGAAGTCGACAATGAAGATAGCCAATCAGAGGGCGAGGATTTGGATAACGATGGCTATAGCAATAGCTATAGCGATGACGAGTATAAATAAGCAGATGCTTGGCAATGCCTAGGGCATAGGGGAGCATGGATTTTATAAGAATTTTGCATATAAAAGGATGTCGCAGCTCTGTATAGACATTTCTTGGCATAAAGTAAAAGTTGCCAGTGTTGGAATATAAGAATTCGTACTAATACGCCTACGAATACGACCTCGTTGCTAGCATTATACTGCCACCCGAACGACCCTATTGCTAGTACCGTACTACTACCTACACAGACAATAATCGTGCCGATATACATACAATATATTGACTAACCGGTAGCGCTAATACGCCTGTTATTACGACCCGACCGAATAATCGTGCCAATGCGCCTGCGATCTACCGACCGACTGATAGACGAGCTCTACGTTCAACCACTATCACCACCCGATGCTTATACTGTACTACTACCTAAATCTGACAACTGTTGCGCTGATACGCCTGCGACCTAAACACGACTAGGTAGAGCTTTGCTCCCTAGAATACAACCCCGTCGCTAGCACCGTACTGCTAGTGTTGGAATATATGGATAAAGGTTACGTGGTTACGTGTCTTAGGATAGCTATTTTACGCATAAAGAAAGAACTGCTAGTGTTGGAATATATGGACAGAAGTTACGTGGTTACGTGTCGTCTACGTGTCGTTGTCGTGTCTTTGATTAGTCATCCTTATGGTGACTAATTAACCCCCTACTTAGGCACCGCGATCCTTACGATCCTCTGCTTTTGATACCTATTTGCAAAACATCAGAACAAGAGTATACTCTTAATAGGCCACCCCCCCTGTGAAACCGACAATTAGTTTTTATTATAAAAAACTCGCATTTCTTAATTGCTACTGGCATCTTCTCCTCTTATAGCCTCTTTAAGACCTACTTAATATATTCTCCATGCTCTTATTTACTTATTAAGTAGATAATAATGTTATTAAGGTATACTATAATAAACTTATCAAGGTGTTCTCCTAACACGCTATTAATTCTTTTTAAAACGTTACCGGTGCATTTATAAGTCCAAACTGCATAACTAACGGCTTATATAGTCCTTCCTTTAACCTAAAGGCTGCCTTTTACTTATCGCCTTTCTTAATCCTAATCTAATGGTACGCCTATCTTAAATCTATCTTTATAAAGATTTACGCATTGCCTATCCTGTCTTAGATTTTACTAATTAAGGGTAAAAGATACCTATCCTTTCTTATAATGCTGTTTAACTGTCTATAGTTAATACACATCCTAAGTTTTCTGTTTTTCTTTAGAATAAACAGTACTGGATACCCCGCCGATAACTATAACGGCCTAATATATCCCTTCCATAAGTTCTCTTAGACAAACTCCTTAAGCGCTACTAACTCGGTTTTAGTAAGTTTATAAATTGGAAAGAACTTTAGACTTATTCCTGGTTCTAGTTCTATCTTATAGTCCTATACTGCATATTCTAACAGCTTCTTACTTTCTGGGCCCCATAACTCTTTTCCATACTTATAGTATCTCTTTAGTACGTAACTTAAGCCTTACTTAGCCTCTTTGTAAGTTGCTCTAACTTAGTACCATACTATCTTAGTCTGCTGCCGCGTCTTACATTATTATATATCCCTAATATTAACCTAACCTGTAACCTAATTAATCCTTGGGTTATACTCCTATAACTAAGGCATCCCTAATATTACCTTATCCTTTCCCAATGGTAGGATATTAAAAGATATTTTAACTGGTCTTTCTTTAATAGTTAACTGGATTGGTTCTGTTTTAAGATTAATAATACCTCCTCTATAGACTATTAAATCTCCTAAGATTATTATTAATAGGTATAGGTACTTTTTCTGTCTATATAGTAACTCCATTTTTTTAACTGCTGCTAGTAATATATAGTTTCTTATTATTCCACTGTCTACTAGTGCTTTAAACTCTTAATCTTACTAACTAACTCTTAGGTTTAGGTGTTATCCTGCAATTCCTTTAAGGGTCTAAGGCTCTACCACTGGCTCCCTCTAGTCCTGTAGGCCTCCGCTTTTCCCAACTATTAATTATTATTCTTTAACTATACTTAGTCCTTCTATAGCCAATACTTAGTTCTTTTCTTATTCTCCATATACTATAGACAAGTGTTTTCTAGGTACTCCTACCACTATTATCCATCTAGGCATTCTTCTATAAGGAATCTTCCTTATTAAAGTGTTAAGTCTCCTAGCTCTTAAACTTCTACTAGGTGCCAACTATGTATATACTTAGCATTCCTATATTGCCTTTCTTTGGTTATCTAATATATTCTTATTAGATACCTACGGTACTTATCTTTAGGTATCCTATGCATATTGCACATATTATCTACACATATAATCCACGCTAATGTATAATGCGCCAGGTGCTTTAGGTTAACTTATAGTTTATCTTTATTTTTAAGTTTAAACCTATCCCGCGTTAATCTAAATGTTACTATATTATTTACTAGTACTAATATTTACATTATCTCTCTCTAGTCTACGGCCTGTTCTTTAAGGTTCTTTAATATTATAACTAACGCCCTTTTTATACAGCTTATCTACTTCTTAGATATAGTTTAATCTAGTATAACTCTTTTATCTAGCCATATACAAAAGTCTTCCTACTTATCGTTTCCTCGCTGCTAATACCACTTTTAGTAAAGTTCTATAAGCGTATACGATCTGTCCATAAGGAAGTATTTTTTTTATTACTGCATCGTTGCAACCTTTAGTATGTCTTTCTATAAATCTAATTAGAATCCCTAAATCCTCTTCTTACTCCAGTTTATTTAACCACTTAGCTCTTAGCGTTCCTACCTTTAGCCTATTTATAACTTTTCTTATAGGTGCTCTATCCTTTATACATCCTAGCATAGCTAATCTTTAGTTTAGCTTCTGCTCCTACTATAAGATAATTTACTATCTAAACTTATCTATGCTTTTTATCTTATTATATCTTGCAAACGGATTTCCAATGTTATTAAACTTTTTAACTATTATGTCAACTTTTCAACCTTTAGGCTAAACATTACGTTTACTTGTAACTACTGTGGACCTTATTTATTCTTTAAAATCTTGGCTTCCTAGGAATCTTTATCCCATACTTATTTATTTACCTTTAAACTAAACTACTACCCTTACCTATTGGTTTTCATCTATTATGGGTTCTTAGGTATATCTTATCTTATCTTAAGAATCTTAAGCCTGTGGCCTTTTGCCTTTACTAAGTAGTAAGCTAGCACTAGCAGTTATCTACTTGCTTAACCGTCTTTAGGTGTTACTCCTTCCGTCTTATAAAGCGATAGATACTGTATCTAATGGTGTTATAATACCCGTTACTAAACCGCGTTCTATAGTAGTCTTAGTCTCTACTTCTATTGCGTTATTAAGGTTTAAGTATCCCCAGTTAGCCTCCTTTTCTTCCTTATTACTATTAATTAATAAGTACTCCAACTCCATTATCATGGTTACTGATTTTTGTTTATATATTACTATAATATCTTAATCTAGCTTATAGAGTTGATCCTGTTCTTTATCTAACTCTCTAGTTCCCTTAAGTCCTCTTAACTCTAGCTCTTACAGCTAATAGCTTGCGCCATACTTAGCGTCCTTATAAATTTGGCATGCGTTATTATAACAAAACGCAAAGTGCTTAATTAAACACTCCTTGGTCCCGCGCAATATCCCTATATCTATATTATTATACTCTATTAACCTAGTGCCTTTTACTGCATAGTTACTCTAACCACCTCTATAGTCTCTGGTAAAATAACCCTGTTTTCCGCAATTTATATAAGCTCCTTTTTTGAACCATTCTTCTTGCTATAAAGTCCGCCTAAATGTCTTCTACTGCTAAGATCCTTAGTTTAGCCTCTACTCCTTAGTTCTATAATCACTTAATCCTTAATCTTTAGGTTTCCATAGTTTCTTATTCCATTTTCTAAATTCTTTGGTACCGCTTAAGTCTATTAGCTCTGGCCCACTGTTCTATAGTTTTTAACTATACGTTTATTAATGCGTGCCCTACGCCTTATACAACTATAGAACTTTATCTTGCCCTTTCTTAGCTTATTCTCTTTAATAAATCCTATTATTAATCTTAATTAACTAATTTATTAACTCTCTTAAAGTTTCCGTATCTTCTATTAGGATAATTGCGTCCTGGACTTTAGCCTTAAGTCCCTATTTATACTGTGCCATAAGCGCCTTATTGTTCCACTTAACCTACATTACGAGTATCTAAAACTGTATTATATACTCAATTGCTAAAGAGCGTTATACTAGGTTCTAAAGCTTTTGTTTTACTATAGTTACCACTTCTAGGTCACTAAATATCTATATAAGTCTTTCTATAAACCCGTTACAGTTAGCAAACATAAACTATACTTCTTGGTTAGTAGTTGTCATTCCGTTTATCTAAATTTTAGTAAGGTAAGGTTTAAACCACTTAAGTGCTCTTCCTATTAAGAACAACTCTGTATACGCCACTTAATCTATAGGTATTGCCAACTTCGTCCCTTCTTATATAACCTTAAAGTGCATTTATATAAGAAACCCCTTAAGCTTTAACCTTTCCCCTAAGAATCGTTTAATAGACAGTAACTTAACCTTTACTGCTCTAATTCCATTAAGTCTTTCTTTAAGTATTTAATTATTGTCTGTTATTTCATTAACCATTTCTTATAACTAACCCACTATGACTAGCTGCAAATCCATGTCCCCTATACTAGTATCTCCTCTGGACCCTAAAGTTGTAGCTACTAGGGATAGCGTTATAACTAGTGCTTTTAGTGGCATATTATTTAACTTTATTAATACCATAACCTTAGTAGTAAATATATAACAAAGCCTTATAGGAAATGCCATAGTAGACTTACTAATGGGCTGGGTATATAGGTAAATAAGAAGTTAATAATATAATAAGTACACATAACTAGTGGAGTGATTGCCTAACAGATTAACTCTAATTATATTCTGAGATTTACTATAAAGAAAAGAACTATCTAGGTAGGGACTGTGGGTCCTTAAATACACATCTATACTCCTAAGAAATCCTCCTTATACGTAAGATACGTAATATACGTAATATACGTAACATATACTATGTATACTGCGTATACTGCATACAACATTATGTGACCTTGGTTACTATTCTTTATTACATAGTTCTACTAGTTCCATTCTGGATCGTACCCTTATTAACCAACTAGCCTCTTCCAACTCTTCTCCAAGTAGCCGTAACATTATACTTAAAGCGTCCGTAATACCTAGAGAAGATTAATTTCTAAGTTCTGTTTTTTTAGGGAGATGGCCATTAAGAAACTAAAGTGTATAGCTTAAATATACAATAAAACAAGTAGCATTATTAGTGTGTAAGGCCACTATATGTCTATAGTGCTCTAGATCTATCTAAACTACCTACTATAATAAAGAATAATATATAGTCTAGAGGATACTATCTTTCTCTTCCCTAGCAGTCTTTCGTAAATAATATATATATATATATTAAACTCTTCCTTAAAAATGTCTAGGATTCCAATATCTTTCTACTATTTAAATAAATTCCCCCTTTAAGCCTAGCACAATCTTCCTTAACCCTATATAATCTACTTAATAATCCTTAGGCCGTATAGTAGAATAAGCATAAATTCTAAGGGTATTGTTTGCATGCTTAGGGCAGCTATCCTTCTTAAACTAGAAATAAGAGCTTTCAGCTATCTAAAGGATATTAATAGCATTATAGTTCTTAGAGACTAAGTGGATTCGCAAATATAAATTTATAAAGGAAATACTAGTATCTAGTCCTAACAATCCTATCATTTTCTAAAGATGCATCTAGCATAATGCGCGGACTTCTATTCTATTTCCCTACCAGGCTATAATAAACTATTATAAGATAGAAAAGACACCGCCCTTTAGTTCTTTCTTAGAATTAAGGGCCTTAATTAACTTAACTAGCGTTTTAGAATAATATAAGCATTTTATTTTTTGCTTTAGCTATAGTTTTTTAACAATCTCTTCTCCGTTAGCTTTAGCAATTATAGCTACCTTTCCCTTTTTTCTACTAGCTCTGCTAAAAGCTAAAAGTTCTATAGGCCCTATCTTTAGCTTCTTTCTTAGGGATTTCTTAAAAGCTTTTCTAGCCCTACATTTCTATAGGGAGCTAGCGACAAGGTTATCTTCTAAAGACGTAAATCTATCAAACTCAGAGTCTTTAGCTTTAGCTTTAGGCACCTTTCCTCCAAACAGAAATAAGCTATATAGTATCTTTACATTTAAACCTTTAATCTCTTTAAAAGGTAACAGTGGAGGTGCTAGAGTAACTAGCTCTAGTATAGATTCCCCTTCCTTAGTTTTAATAGTTAAGGCTAGCACTAAAAGCCTATAGCCCTTATTTAGATAATAGGCGAGCTTCTATTTTTTAACTAGTTTCTTATTAACTTCTAGTCTAAATTTATAAGCATTAAGAAAATCCAAAGGTGTTAGGTATAGAGTCCTTAAGATCCTAGCCTTTAATAGTTCCAGGCGATTTAGTATTGCATTATTAACTATCTTTAATATATCCTCCCTAGGGATCTAGCTATTCTTTACCTAATTAATAAGAATATAAATGCTTTTTAGTGCATAATACATATAGAAGAGCTTATAATGGCCTTCTAAAAGCTCCTCTCTTTATTCTTTCTTAACTATATCTTGCACTATCTTAATCTTATTAATCTTATAGGTAATCTTAGAATGCTTCCTAATATCTATAAAGGTATTTTCCTACTCTTTACTTTCTAAGCTTCCTTTTAGCTCCCTATCCTTCTTAATCTCAATTATCGCATTTTTTGCAGCCTTAACTATATTATGCTCCTAGTTTAAAATAACCTATATTAAACTATAATAGATATTTACGCGCTAATTAACTGGGTAGTATTAAGCGGCTTTAAGAATAACTTCTATTATTTAAGCCTTTCCTTAATATATAAGCGCCATTAACTAGATAGTAGGAGGCAAAGGTAGCGGCTTTCCTTTTAAGCGGAGTTTTATAGTACTAGGCATTTTTATAGTAAAATTCTAGGTATAGATAGCAGTATAAGAAAAGAGTAATAATAATACCTTTCTAATACAAAAGAAAGGTAATGGGCGTATATAACTAAATAGGATAAAGTAACAGGAAATTAAAAAAAGGTAAATTAAAAAGAGTAATTATATAAAATCTTAAGATGTTAAGGAACTTTAACTGCCAGTTAAAGTTGTTTAATTAGTTAGATTTTCCTTACTAAGACTTTCCTATTAACAACAGCATCAACATTAAAAGTTAATATTAAATTTTTTAAAAGAATAAATAAAACTTAAGAAATGTCTAACTTTAATCTTATATACGCTTAATAAGGGTTTTTTAAAGTAAAGTAACTTTCCTCTTAACTAGTATATCTAATAGTTAGCCTGGCTATAATCTTAAGCAAAATAGCTAACTAACTACGTTAATTGGATTGCTTGCTGTCCGCTAACTGTCAAGCCGCTAGCTAGCTATCTTAATTAAGAAAGTAGTATAGACTTTATAGTATTTTATTGCGAATTTTTAGCAGCGCCTCTCTATATATAAATATTAATATTACCTAATTAAAATTTAATCCTAATTTATCTAATATAGTATTTAAATATAGCTAAATTTATCCTACGTATCTATAGAGGCTTAAAAAGATAGGTAGAATAGTTAGTAGTAAAGGCTTTAGAGGCTCTATTTCTATATTAGGTTTAATTAAATATAGAGCTCTATTAAATATATCTTACTAAGCTAGCTTTTCTATCTCTATGGTTAGCTTATAGCTAATAACATTAATATTTAAGCTTATTAACTAGGGTATAGTTAAAGCTTAGCCAGAGTTAATATAGTTAATTAAACTACTTAATAAAAGGCCTTTAATTAACTACCACTTCTAATATTAATCTATTTTAATTATATCGGCTAATAGTTTATTGCGCTTATTAGTAATAATCCTTTTAGATTAACTAAAGGCTTATTTATATATAGAGTTTATTACCAGTATATAGAATATATTAAAAGTAATTTTAGCAAGTATTAGATAAAGGGTTTAACCGATATTAAGCCACTAGTTAAAAGGATTAGGAATATTATTATTCCGCTTATTACTACTATTAAAATAGATCTTAATAAACTTAAGGCCTATATTATAGTAGCGGTTAAGCTTACAAGCAAGCTTAATACGCTTTTAATTATACTTTAAGGGAGTAAGACTCTTATCTATAACTAAGGACTATATATATTTATTAGCTAAATTATTATTAGATTTATAAGAAACCTTTTTATATTATAGATTAACTAGTTCCTTATCTTCTTTACCTACTTACTTACTAATATAGTTATTAAACAGAGTCTCTAAATACTACTTAGTATACTTTTATCGCTTCTACTACTATTTCTATTTAGTAAAAGTATGTACATTTAAAAGATAGACAAAGGATTACTATAGTAAAATAGTATAGGCTCTTGGCCTTTATTTTATTGAAAATTTTATTAAAAAATTTAATGGCTATATTAATGCCTAATTTAAAGAAGAAGTCGTACTCGTTCTTAATACTCTATTAAGTTCGCTAGAGGGTTTAATAGAGGAGCTTTATATTAGTAATTAACTCCTATAGAGCGCTATATAAGCCATTAACGCTAGGACTATTAGCGTGGCCTTTTATACGCTTAGTAGCTAATATAAAAGGCTTTATAATCTTAATAAGTTACTCTACTTACTACTAATCTTTATTAATAAGCGCGTCCTATAATAGATTATAGCTAATATTAACGGGCTTCCTCTAAGCTAGCAGATATTTATTAATTACTTTATAAAGAAGGAGGGTATAGTAGAGTATAAAGTAGGTTAAATTCTATTAAATACCTCTATCTCTAATATAGGCCTTAGTCTAGTTCTTAGTAAAGTCCTTATAGCGTCTTATTAATTGTATAATATTTTAACAATATTATAAAGCTTGCCTATAAAGTCTTTATACTATATAAGACAGAATTTAACGTAGTTACTTACGCTAATTATTAAGCGTTTAAGCTTATTTATGCCTTTACTATTAAAGCCTTAATAACAAGGTTAATAATATAGCTAACGTACTAAAGCTACTCCTTTTTAGCTATTAAGAGGCTTTATAAAATATAATTATAGAGTTTGTTATTATTACTAGCGTTATTAGCTATTAAGAAGCTAAGCCTATAATTAAATTAATACTTTTAAATTACTAATACTAGGGCCGTTAATATATTCTTAATAAAGTATAATCCTCATAGTTATAAAAGGCCTAGAAGTACTAATTAAAGCCTTTTACCTTTATTAATAAAATAAGCTACTATACTAAGTAGTAATATTCTATTTATAGATATCTAGATACCGTAAATAAGATTAATTTTACTAAGTATAGTAAGAAGGAGGTCTTTAATATTAATATATCGCTATTTAAATGCGGTTTTAATCTAATTGCTTAGTAATATAGGCGCCTTTATAATATAGGTCTAGATCTAAGGACGGTTAAATATTAGTAGAGTGTGTATAGAAAGCCTTATAGCTTAACGGAAGGTAATATCTTATATAATTATTTAATTAGTATAGGCTTAAATATAGCTAGCTGTCTAAGATAGCTACCGTTTATAACTAGAATAACTTTTAGAGTTAATAATAAGGTTATACTTTAATTTTAAATAGCTGTTAATATAATTGTTGCCGTTAATTATAAGTAAAACACCTAGTCTTTAAGCTAGAGCCTCTTTTTACCCTAAAAGACCGTCCTAAAAAGGGGTTATTTTATACTTCTATATTAGTAATATAGGAGCTTTACTTAATAGCAACCGCTTATTAGTAACTTAGTATCTATATTTACTAATAAACTTAACTAGATCTTAGCTAAAGATCCAAATATCCTTAACTTCTACTAAAAGCTTTAACTTACCACTAAATCTTACCGTTAAGACAGTGAGCTATTAGCTAGCTGCTATGTTATAGCTAACTAACTATTTATGTTATTAGCCTCTTGGCAGCAAAGCTAACAGCGTCGCTAACTCTTAAGTATACTGCTCTTAACTTAAACGGAAATAAAGATGTTAGTTAAAAATTATAGAACGTGAAAATATAAAATACTTATAAGAGATAGTTATTAGTAACAAAGATAGAAAAAAGAAGACCATATATAAAGTTATTCTTGTAACAGTAGTTGTTAAGGTAGAGGACTTAGAACTAGCCTTAAAGAACTAAACTCTTTTCCTAATTCCGTATAACAGCAAAGTGAGGTAGGGGTTGTAGTAGAAGACTCTTAGTCCTTAAGAAGGCTAGTTGTTTTTAGTATTAAGCGTTCCTTAAATAAGGCTTACTTGCAGTTGCTTTGTATATCCATTATAAAGGTAAAGAGAAGAAAAAGGAAAGAGTTGCTATTTATATAAATTAGTGTCCTAAGTAACGGTTTGCTTGCAGAAGGACCATTAAAATATTCTTTATTGGCTAGATAATAGCGGCGCACTCTCTCCTAAGCTTCTTTATTGTTTATTTCCTATTACTTAAACTATTTTATTCTTAAAATAATTAACTCTTCTATTATCTTTACCTTATTTTATAGGAGTGTCTACTATATAGGGAGGTAAAACTTAATTAGAAGCACATGTTCCTATCTACAGAGTATTTGCGCTAGGGTTATTCCCGTTATTACCTTAACCGTTATTTAATTAGCCCAAAGTGCTTTTATTAGGTTCTATACCCAGTCGCCTCTATACTTTATAACACTGCCACCAGAGGCTAATGTCCTCTCTTAATTAGGCCTTATTCTTATAGATAGTAGTTATATTAAAGAATTAGAGGAATAAATAAAGGGGAGAAAAGAATTATATTGTGTTAAGGTAAGGTAAGGTTAAAACCTAAGCTCCTTCTATATTATATATATCCCTAAGCCTCCTGCATATAATAAGAAAATAAACTAAAATAACTAAGGGGCATTTAATATACTATATTACTACCTCTACCTAAAACATTGTCCCCTAGCGTTTCCTTATAACCCCCTTGGTAGGTAATAAATGCCTAAAGATAGAAAATAGCCTAATACCTAACACTTCTTTAACTTTTCTAAAGCCGCCTGCACTCTCTCCTTAATTATTGCTTCTATTTCTTCTGCATTATCCTTATCTATAATACCCTTCACCTTAAGCTCTGCACTTATATTATTATGCGTACCAATAGCACCAAATTAGAGACTTAAAGATACTTTTTCTTAAATAGTATCTATCTTTATCTGCATCTCTTTCCATATAGAAGATTATAGAACACTAGACTTAATTACCTGTTCTCCTAAAATAGTATCTTTTTCTAAGATTAGCGAAGGCATTAGACGGCTTAATACTATTGGTTTATTAGCAATCTCTAGAGCATTAACAAATGCTAGTAAATGCTCAGAAGTAGTGCTTTAGAAGTTATCTCCTTTAAGCTTATTTATATCCTTCAGCTCCTAATTAACTTCTATAGATACTACTCCATTATTAAAGATATTAGGACTAAAATTTAGAGTAGTAGTCCTAGTATTCTAAGGCATAGTAGCTCTATCTTCACTTCTAGAACAATCTTTAAAACTATAATTAGTTAGTAGGGGAGCACTAGAACTCCTATTAACTGGGTTAATCCTATATCCTAGACCTAAAATTAAGCCTTTAGGATATTCTAGGTCATCTGCGGAACGCCTATGCCCTTATTCTTTTTCTAAAAAGTAAGACTTTTCCCTAAACACTTCTCACTTAAATTCCTCTAGCTCTTTAAAGCTATCTTAAACAGCCTTAGCAATATATGCCCTATATCTTTCCCAAAATGCTTTATATTTATTATTTAAAGTAGAATCTAGGATTATCCTATAAAAGTTCTTCTAACTAAAGCATTTAAAAGGGCACTCTTTGCCTGCAGTTGTATATAAGTAGGGAATTTATATGGAGGAATACTAGTAATAGGTTCGCCAGTAGGAGTTAATACTAGGGGAAGACCAGCTAGATTTATCCATATAACCTCCTACTAGTTCTTAAGCCTAGGGATTTTTAATTTCCTAATGTTTAGTAGAATTGCGATTAACAATTAAGCGGCTTAACGTTGCTTAAGATTTCCCTTGTCTAATAGTAGCTTTTATAAACCGCACTTCTCTAGTTTTTAACGTAATAGGCATTTAGTTAAGCTTAAACTTCTTAGCATCAGCCTTAGTCCAAGCCGTCTCTATATTCTTAATATACCCCTTATTATTAAGTTCTCCACACTCCTAAAGCAAGTCTACCTATTCTAGGTAGGAGTTCTATATAAAACCAACTCCCCTTATTAATTAAAGAAACACAAGAATAAAGCTAGCTTTTTCTAGAATTTGGCCCCCCTTTATATACCTAGAGAAGATTAATTTCTAAGTTCTATTTTTTAGGAAGATAGCTATTAAGAAACTAGAGTGCGTAGCTTGGATATATAATAAAATAAGTAGATCTATATAAACCACCTATTGTAGTAAGGAATGGCATATAGTCTAAAGGATACTATCTTTTTCTTCCCTAGCGGTCTTTTATAAATAGTGCGCGTACATATTAAACTCTTCCTTAAAAATGCCTGGAATTCCAACATCTTCCTACTATTTAAGTTCCCCTTTTAAGCCTAATATAAGCTTTCTTAATCCTACGCAGTCTATTAAATAATTGCTAGGCTATTGTGAGGTGACAGGCTCCGCACCACCTAGCCATAGCACAAACCCCAAAAGGTAAGCGAGTGACTGGTAAGATACCAGTCACGGCTGTGCGGAACAATATATATAGACGAGGTGACTTCATCACCTAACAGCTATATAGTAGAATAAGCATAAATTCCAAGGTTACCGTTTATATGCTCTAGGTAACTATTCTTTTTAAACTAGAAATAAGAGCTTTTAGTCGTCCGGAGAGTGTTAATAGTATTATAGTTCTTAGAGACTAAGTGGATCTGTAAATATATATTGGTAAAAGAAACGCTAGCATCTAATCCTATAACCATACTATTTTTTAAAGATATATCCACGCGAACTTCTATTTTATTTCCCTGCTAGGCTATAATAAATTAGTGTAAGATAAAAAGGATACCATCTTCTAGCTCTTTCTTAGAATTAAGGGCCTTAATTAATTCAGTTGGCGTTTTAGAATAATATAAGCATTTTATTTTCTGCTTCAGCTATTCTTTCCTAATAATTACCTCTCTATTAGCTTTAGCAATTATTACTACTTTTCTCTTTTGCCTATTAGCTTTACTAAAAGCTAGAGGTTCCGCAGGTCCTATCTTTAGCTTCTTTTTTAGGGATTTCTTAAAAGCTTTCTTAGCCTTACATTTCTATAAGGAGCTAGAAACGAGGTCATCCTCTAAAGATGTAGATTTATTAGATTTAGAGTCTTCTCCTTATGCTTTAGGTACCTTGCCTCTAAACAGAAACAAGCTACGCAGCATTCTTATATTTAAGCCTTTAACCTTAAAAGTAGAGATACCTAAGTAACTAACTCTGGTATAGATTCCTCTTTAGTTTTAATAGTTAAGGCTAGCACTAAAAGCTTATAGCCCTGGCTTAGATAATAAACAAGCTTCCATTTCTTAATCAACTTCTTATTAACTACTAATCCGAATTTATAGGCGGTAAGAAAGTCTAAGGGTGTTAGGTATAGGGTCCTTAAGATCCTAGCCTTTAAGAGTTTTAGGCGGCTTAGCATTATATTATTAATTATTTCTAATATATCCTTTCTAGAGATCTAACTTCTTTTTGCCTAATTAATAAAAATACAGATACTTTTTAGTATATAATATATATAGAAGAGCTTGTAGGGACCTTTCAAAAGTTCCTCTCTCTACTCTTTAATTATATTTCGCACCGCCTTAATCTTATTAATCTTATAGGTAATCTTAGAGAGCTTTCTAATATCTATAAAGATATTTCCCTAATCTTTATTTCCTAAATCTCCCTTAAGCTTATCATCCTTCTTAATCTTAACCATCGCATTTCTATAGCCTAAACTATATTATGCTCCTGGTTTATAATAGCCTATATTAAACTATAATAGATGTTTACGCGCTAATTAACTAGGTGGCTTTAGGCGGCCCTAAGAATAACCTTAATTGTTCGCGCCTTTCCTTTTGAGCGGAGTCCTATAGTTCTAGACATTTTTATAGTAATATTTCGTGTCCGCAACGGGTGTATAGGTAGTATTTTAAGATAAGAGTTATAGCAGTGTCTTTTTAATGTAAGAGAAAAGTAAATAGGTATATATAACTAAATAAGACAAGATAATAAGAAATTAAATAAAGGCCTTATGGTATTTTCTAGAGAAAAAAGTAAATTAAAAAGGACGGTTATGTAAAATGTTGAGATGTTAAGGAACTTCGACTGCCGGTCGAAGTTGTCTAATTAGTTAAATTTTCCTTACTAAGACCTTTTTATAACAACAATGTTAGTACTAAAAATTTTAAAAGAGTAAACAAGAATTAAATAGCGCTTAACTTTAACCCTAATATACTTAACCAAGGTTTCTTAAAGTAAAGTAGCTCTTCTCTTAACTTAAAAGGAAATAAAAATGCTAAATTAAAAATTCCAGAGCGTAAAAATGTAAAATACTTATAAGAGATAGTTACTGGTAATAAGGATAAAAGGAAGAAGACCATATATAAAGTTATTCTTTATAAGAGCAGTTGTTAAGACCAAGGATTTAGAACTAGCTTTAAAGAAGTAAACTCTTTTCCTAATTGCTTATAGTAGTAAAGTAAGGTAGGAGTACGGTAGAAGACTCTTAGTCTCTAAAAGTGCTAGCCATTGTAGTATTAAGTGTTCCTTAGATAAGCCTTACTTACAGTTACTTTACGCGTTTATTATAGAGATAAAGAGAAGAAAGAGAAAGAGTTACTACTTATAGTGATGGGTATCCTAAGTAACGGCTTACCTATAGAAGGATCTTTATAGAAAACTGTCTCTTAGTAGAGCTACAATCCTTAAGACGTAATAAGATTATAATATAATTAGAAGGGAGGAACGTATATAAAGGACAGGTAGAATTAACTATAATTATAATATAATCTTAGTTAATTACCGGTTATAAAGGCTTCCTCTCTTGCTTTTTTCCTTAGAAGAATTTAATTAGGCTTGGCTTACATAATCCTTATACTAATAGAGCAGTATGGCGCCATACTAGTATAGTAGGAAACTAGCTATTTGTCTTTTAAAGGCTTAAAGGAATTCTTAAGTAAGCAGTAATAATTAGGTTGCTTAAGCGAGAGGGTGGAAAGGCTTTATAGATAAGAAACCCGGCTAATCCTTTATAGAAAACGCCTTTCCTAATAGCTAATATTACCTTATACTCCACTAGAGTTTGGCCCATCTTTACTTTTTATAGGATGTAGAGTAAGTCCCTCTCCCCTACCTAAGAAATCAAGTATCCCCTAGTTAAAGCGTTTATACTCGCTTCTATTAAATGCTGCTGGCTTAGTTATTGCTAGCTCTTGCCCTACTACTAGGCAACAATCTACTACCCTATATATCCTAATAGGCATAAGCCGCAGGGGCCGGCTTACTATATAGACCATTTATTATACGGAAATAAGTACTTAAATAGTTATATATTAATTAGTGTTATACCTTATAAGCAGATAGTTAACTTACTAATTAAATAGAACACTAGGACTAGATAGAAAGCCTATAAGATTAGGTATTAAGTGCAGCTCTATTAAGTAAGATATTAATTAGTGTTATCTTAGGCTTATCTATGTCAATATTATTAAGGCCTTCTACCGTAGTAATACGCCCTTACAGCTTTGCATTAAAGCCATTAATAAGCGAGTTATAGTAAGCTGGTTACTTTAAGATTCTTTACTTTCTAGCTCTAGAAGGTTTTAATTATAACAAGGTTAATTTAGAAGGTAGCTTTATAGGTTATCCTTTCTTTAAATCCCTAGAGAGCCTCTAAGTTCTAATATTAACAATATCCTTGCAGCTAAGGTAACTCTTTTATCCACTAGGCCGCCTTATAATAGTAGTTAATAGCTTAAGCACAAGATAATATATATTAGTAGCTACGTTAGCTAGCGTGTAATATATGCTATTAAACTAGCTAAATGTGTCCTCTATAGCATACCGCAGATCTAGGCAGTAACTAGCGGTAAGTGATACTTAAGTAAATAACTTAGTTATATCTAAGCTAGTTCGCCATTGGCCTTAAAGAAGAAGCTTAAAAACAAGATTGTAATATTTATTAAGTTAATCTATCTTAAACCAACTATTTTACTAGCCTCTATAATTAATCAATATACTAGTAAGTAATAATCTTTAGAGGACTTAATTTGCGGCTTTAGTTATAAGTGATCTAGTAAGGTATGAAGCTAACTATATATATTAACTTTTTATAGTACCAGCAAAGAGAAGATAGCAGCGAATAATTACCCGTTTAATAAGCCCAATATTAGCATGCTTAATAGCAAACTTTAATATAAGGTAGACCTCTATATCTTATATAAATCAAATATAGTTTTAGAACACCTTATTAACTAGTTTATTACTATAGGACTATTAGCTTAGCGAGAAGAACTCCTCTTAAATACGCTATAAGGTAGTAAGGAATCTTACTCTTACTACTACCGTTTTATTACCTCTTCTAATATCTTATCTAGTAATCCAATTATAAATCCCCTTATTACCTTAGTCCCTAATATTTTAAGGAAGAAGACTAAGGAAGTAGGTAGTAATTTGGGCGTTAAAGAACTTAATTGCGACCTCCTCTTTATAATAGAACGGCGTCTTATAACCCTAATGCGCGCTAAGGTGGACCTTGCTATAATCCAACGATTTAAAGCAGTTAGATTATCTGTGGTAAATATTATATATTATATCTATATAATTAGTTCGCTAATAGAACAATCCAGCTATAGGAAGAAACTATTTTAGCTGTTTATAGTGACGCTCTTTAAGATAGCGCTCTTACTGTATAGATTGGAGGAGGCCTATAGTCTTCTAATCACCATTAATTAAGACTAATTTACTATTGTTAAAGGATCCATCCTTATACCCTAGCTGGCCCTCTTAAAACCCATATTTGCTATTATTACCACTAAATATATTCCTAAGAACACTATATATACCCTTTAGAGTGCCTTTATTCTCTAAAATTGGACCTAATATAAAGTGGCATAGCTTTTGTGGAAGGAGATAATCTATAATAGGCATACTAGACCAGAAGTCTGCGGCAATATCAAGCTCTTTAACTTTTGGTATTGTATATATAATGGCCTTAGCAATCTAATATACCTAGCATTGTTCTATATAGCTATCTGCCTAGTTTCTAGGATGATTAAAGATCGTGCTATAAGTAAGCTGTTCTATAGGTTTAAGCATAGAAGTGTAAAGACCGTTGTATAGAAACTTAGGGTTAAGTATAAGCTTAGAAGTAGTAGCAGAGAGGTGCTTATTGATGTTTAATATAGTCTTATATTAAATCCTTTTATTCTAGTTAAAGTTATTATATACAACCGTCAGCTGGTTCCAGTTCTTTAAAGTAGTTACCTTAATTATATGCTATAAGAAAGTTACTATTTATTATACTAGCAATAACTAAGGCGCCTTAAGTGCGCAATCTATAGTTAAGATACCTCAACTATACCCTCTGCCCGCAGTAATAGAGGCGTCTTATCTAAATCCTTAAGTGTGGAAGCATATACCCTGCCAACTTCCTCCAGCTCCTTTTATATTTTAGTAAGGCTAGTATATAATATTATAACTCCTAACTTATAAAGAAGTGCAATATACCTTTGCTTAACGCCTATATTATATAAATAAACCCCTAAAGCAGTATGGAACCAAAAGCTAGCTTAAGGGGCTTATACATTCGCTAGGATTGCGCATACCATAAAGAGCTTATTATAGTAAGGCGTGATATTATAAGAATTGGCATATGGCCTTTGCTGAACTAAAGCCATAAGGAAGCTCTATAGCGTTAGAGCCAGGCGCTGTATATTAGCAGTAATTGTATTAAGCTTAAGCTTTTTAACTAGTTCTTTAGCGTTAAATTATCTAAGCCTGCCAGGAATAATAACTCCGTTCTCTTCTTTTAGGCGCATAAGATCCTCTAACTCTTGCTCTATCTACTTATAGAGAGGTTCTTAATAGAGCCTTCCTAGCCAGTAATTACTATGCACTATAAGCTGTTCCTTAACTTCTGGCTCTTTAAATATTGCCTTCTATAGCCTATTTATATGTTGCTCTGGCGTATTATAATTAGAAGGGCCGGAAGTAGTTATATAATGCTTAATAAAAGTTGCAAAGCTCTAGCTGTGCTCATATAGCTATTCCAATATTAAATTAACTCTTTTACGTTCTAAATAAAAGACTTATGGTCCTCGATTGTTATTTAAAGCTAGCTCGTTAGTTTAGGTACTCTAGCTACGGTAGGAAGAGGGCGGCGGTGGTCGTGGGAGAGGTACAGCTGCTACAACTCGGGGGCGTCGGGCGTAACGACGAGACAACAAATTAGAATCGGGCAAATTGGGCAACGTAGTCTTCTTCGTCAGGTTTAATTTGGTAATTCTGGCTATTAGGAATAGCTTAAGGAGCTATGGAAGTTGAGATAATTTGGCTTAAAGTAGGTGTATATAGGCCTAAATACCCCGCGCGGGACTAACAAAAATCGGGGTCGCAGCTCGGCAAGGTCACGGAAAACCTCGGCGAGGTCAGAAAGTTCAACGGGGTCAGAACTTTAAGTTTGACTTCGTGACCCTGCTCAGCTTGTAACCCTGCTCAGTTTCTGCATATGCAGCGCATATACAAAAAATTAATTATTTTAGAATTTAAAATATTTAATAAATAAAGAATATTATATAATACTTTAGGTTGTATATGCTAAGCATATGCTTAGCATATACTAAAGCGTGGCTTACTTTATAAAATAGTAAGTATATGCAAGGCATATACTATAGTGTAGTCTACCTTATAAAATGGCAAGTATATGCACTATATATGCTAAGAATATACTATAGTATAGCCCACCTTATAGAATAGTAAGTATATGCTTAGCATATGCAAGGTATATGCAAGGTATATACTATAGTATAGCCTACTTTATAAAATAGTAAGTATATACTTAATTTATGCACTTTATTATTTATATAAAAGATAGGTTACGCTATAGTATATGCCTTGCATATACTTACTATTCTATAAGGTAGGCTATACTATAGTATATGCTTAGCATATATAGGGCATATACATGCCATTTTATAAGGTAGGTTATACTATAGTATATACTTAGCATATAGTCTACTAACAAGCTATTTAACTGCTGTGTATTGCATATGCTAAGCATATGCTCAACCTATACACCACCAGTCTTATAGGGTAGGCTATACTATAGTATCTGTATATGCTGAGCATATGCTAAGTATATACATACTAATAAGCCGGTTAACTACCGCGACATATTCTTATTTGCCTCCGTGCTAGTGTTTATTTGCTATAGTTATATGCGTGCATATGCTTAATATATGCACCGCATATTTAGTGCATGTGGTCGCTTAAGTTAAATGTGGCTGCCGATGCGCGTTCTGTATGGATAAAAGTGTAACCCCGCCGACCTTTTTCCGGTGGCTCCATCGGTGACCCCGTTTAGCTTTCGCCGACCCCATCGGTGACCCCGTTCAACTTTTCCGTGACCTTGCTCAGCTGCACCCCGACAAAAATCCGAACCGTGTACCAGACCTTCTAACGAAGGTCTTGCCAAAATCGGCTAGCGGCTTGGCAAGGTAAGCCTTGGCAAGAAGGTCTGGGAACGAGACAGACTGGAATTTATCTCGGTCCCAGACGATCAGCCAATTATAAGCTGCTTACATAACAGATTAATCATCTTATGTTGTTGTCGTCTGGTACACGGTTCGGAAATTTGTTAGTCCCTCGCGCCGATTTATATGTAATTCTCATACAAACTCGCGCGCCATACTAAATTTTTAGCTATTAATTAATAACAAACTAACGCCTTTATAAATAATCGGCCAACGTTATATTCTAGAACTTTATAGGGCGATTCTAATGCTACTAAAATTATTGCGAATAGCCTAGTGGTTACTGCTACATTTCGCCTTAAATAAGCGGATCTCCCCTTTAAACCTCTGCTTAAAACTCTACTACTATTAATTAATAACAAACTAACGCCTTTATAGATAA
>Ga0307507_10000998_pt1 | contig 62959 bp, 52 predicted proteins | sample 7_EM_MG_FD_207223 | JGI IMG/M metagenome (GOLD analysis project Ga0307507, IMG submission 207223) | Populus trichocarpa ectomycorrhiza microbial communities from riparian zone in the Pacific Northwest, United States - 7_EM | ecosystem: Host-associated > Plants > Roots > Unclassified | place...
CGGCCACCCGCCCTTCTTCGAGTCCTTAGATAACTCCGAAGAATGCCAGGTGGCCGTGCCTATTGCCAGTCGATCACACGACTGCACCACAAAAGATCTTGCCGTCCTCAAATCTCAAGCTGAGAGGGCGGTAAGCACGCTTTTGCCCGAGTTTTGGGAAGTCCTGGCCTGCGCCAGCACGAGGCGCCGATGCGAAACCGCGAAGCGATCGCACCCGGATCGGGGCTCTAATCTCCAGACTCAGAGAACTTGCAGGTCGGCGACCTGCGCCCCTGAGCCGCATTCAATCTCAAAGGCGGACATAGTCGTGCTTACCGCCCCCTGACAAGAAGGCAGCCTCAGATGCGGCCTGGGCCGTGGGCGCCTGCAGATGACGTGTCCGTGAGCCCCGCGTGCAGCAGGTCGTAGATATATAGATAGCCCGCGTGAGACGTCAAGTGTGTGGAGCCTTCGCATCGAAGATTGTCAGCTGTAAGCGTCCTTCTACCGCAGGTTCCGTCTTTCTGGCGCACTCATCTCGATCATGAGCGATGGTGGAGCGGCAGTCTGAACCTGTCGCGCCAAGCAGTCCGGGTTGGTGAACCGCGTACTCACCGGGGTCCCTTGATGACCAGAGCCGTCATCGCAGTCAGCAGGGTCGCGGCGGCCATCGACCAGGTCCGTTTCGCCGCCATCTCCTCACGCAAGGTCCTGGCCGCCGCGAATGCTGGCTTTGGGTTGTTCAGCACCGCTGCCATCGCATCGCTCCAACGGATCGTGTCCGTTTGTTCGTCGTCGGTCACTGGGATCACTCGGTTCGACAACTCCACGGACAACTCGGAGCGCTCCTGGTCGAGCAGTGCCCCCAGGCCGCTTCGTCTGCTGATCAGAGTGGGCACGCCCCTAGTGATCGCCTCCAAACCCGCTAGGCCGAATCCCTCTGTCCGAGAGGGCATGACGACCACGTTCGCGTGGTGTAGGTCCTCGCTCAGTGTCGCTACATGGGGCGAGTAGGGACGGGGCACCACGCGAAGTGAGCGGGTGCCGGCCCAGTTCCGCACCGCGTCTGCCAGAGCCGTTCCCTGCCCGGTCTCGACGCCGCGCAACACTAGTTCCACTTCGGGGTCGTTCGGTCCTCGTTGTCCAAGCAGATGTCCCAATGCCCGTGCGGCGATGTCCAAGCCCTTTACCTTCGCCTCTCGCTGGCTCAAGCGCCCGATGAGCAGAACCCGGACCGTGTCGCTTGCCTGTGGGGGTTCGGGCGCTGACCCAACGACATCGAACCCTGGGTCGAGCCGCAGCGGTTCCGGGGAGCCTGAGCCGCGCAGCCGGTCGCGCAAGTAGTGATGCAACACCGGACCGATGCCGACGGTCAGGTCGGCCTGTCTCGCGATCACGAATTCACCCTGGGTGCGTTGCTCGGCCTTCACCGTCGGGTCGACTTCTGGGTCATCGACCTTCTCGAACTCCACGCGATCGGAGATGACGTGGAACACGTGGACAAGTCTGGCCCGACGGAAGTGGTCCTGAACCAACCACATCGCCGCTTCGCCGGTCTGGCGACCGTGACCGATCACCACGTCCGGTATTACCTCGGGCGGCAGTCCGACCGGGGGACGGGATAGGGCGGCTTCACGGCTGACCGCCGAGGGCGGTGGATGAACCAGGCGCACTCCGAGCGCCTCAGCTTCGCGGCGCTCCTCGTCGGATGCCTGCGGAGTCGAGCAGAAGACCTCGGCTCCCTGCGCTGCCATGGCCTTACAGAGCTCACGGTTCAACGTGCTCAATCCGCCGTGTCTGGATGACCACTCGGTGTTGACCGCGAGCACACGCAGCGGTCGCCGAGGAGTCGCCTCCACCCGGGGCCTGTACTTGCTCTCCGTAGCGGACTCCACCTGATCCGCCCTGCTCTGTGTGGCCCGTTCTGCACGCAGGCGTTCTACGTCGTCGCCGGCGCCCACTTCGTCGTAGAGGGTAATGGCCGCGGCCCGATGGGCGTCGGCGTCGACTCCCCGGCCCTGTGCGGCAGCCGCACGACTGAGGCCCTCGAAGGCCGCCGCTTCTTCTCGAGGGGCTTCGCCGGACCGGGCGTGCAGGATCGCCTGGCTGTAGTGCTCGGCGGCTTGGTCGGCTTTCCCCATCCGCAGTTCGGTCTCGCCAAGATGGGACAGGAGTTGGGCGATATCTCCGCCGCGGAATTTGAACTCGACGAAGTCGCTCAGAGCCCGAAGGAAGTGCTTCTCCGCTTCCGTGAGCAGGCCGAGTCGTAGTTCGCAGCGCGCGACGCAGTCCAGGGCGATAGCGGCGTTGGGGTGCTGTTCGTGGCTGCGGTAGAACTCCCACGCCGTCTTACCGAGGTCGGCCGCCAGTTGGACCTCACCGCTCTCATAGGCCAACCAAGAATGGTTCGCCACGACATTCATCTCCCCATAGGGGTCATGGGCCGCGGCGAACTCGACCCGTGCCCGAGAGTAGAAGCCCATTGCCTCGACTTTCTGGCCGAGTTGGGTGTGGGCCAGGCCCAGGTTGTTCAGCATGATCGCGACAGTCTGGTGGTCCTCGGACTTGATCGCCGAGTCGAGCCCGCGCTCACAGCAGGCCAGCATTAGTTCCCACTGTTTGGCGGCATAGAAATATCCCCGCAGGTAGTAGGCAAACTGCCAGCAGACGATGTCCTCGCCGTTCTCGCCCATCTCCTGAATCACGGGCAGGAAGTTGTCCGCCTCCCGGTCCATCCACTCCATCGCTGATTTCACGTCCGGGAAGTCGGGAACGGTTACCGCAGGCGACAGCGGGTCGAGCGGTACCCGGTACCGGTGCTCATTGATCCGCGCATCGGCCGTTGCGGCGGCATGAAGGCAGTAGTCGAACAGCTTGCGCCGGGCGGCCGCGGCCTCTGCCCTGGACAGGATTTCGACCTCGGGCCTGCGCAAGTGATGACGCAGCAGGTCATGCAACCGGTAGGCGTTGTGCGAATGGCGCTCCAGCATCCCGGATCTGATCAATTCGTCCAGCAGGTCTTCGGCGGCTGCGTGCGAGATCCCAGCCAGTGCGCTCGCCGCTTGCGCGTCCACCCGTGGACCAGGGTGCAGGGCCATGAGGGCGAGCATGGTCCGCTGGGTGTCCGAAAGGGTCGCGAGAGACGCGGAGAACACGTCATCCATGCTTCGCGCGCCGTCGTCGAGCTCGTGCGACCGCACGGCGTGGTCGGCCAAGCGTGCTGCGACGTCCTCCAAGCGTCGCACCGGGTTGTCACGGAATCGGGCCGCTACGATGCACAGGGCCAGTGGCAGCTCGCAACACATCCGGGTTATCTCGGCAACCACAGCTGGGTTGCCGCGCTCGTCGGACTCGGCCGGCAACTGGGCGACCCAGCGGAAGAGTTCTGCGGCATATCTAGGACTCAATGCCTTGACCTGATGATGGAATGGCGCGTCCATTGCGGTCAGCGGCTGTCTGCTCGTGATGATCACCGCAGACCGTCCGTTCGGGGGCAATAAGGCTGCCGCCTGGTCGGCGCGCCCCACGCTGTCGAGGATCAGCAGCACGCGACGGTTGACGAGTTTCTGGCGCAGCAGTGCTCCTCGATCTTCGACGGTCCGGGGCACCATTTCACCAGGGACGCCGAGTCGGCGTAGCACGCGGTCGAGTGCTTCATCCGCCCCGACAGGGCGGTTGTCCAAGCTGTATCCTTACATGTCGAAGTACAGTCGGCCGTCGGGAAAGTCGTCGTGCAGCAATTCCGCGGCCCATAGGGCAATCGCCGTTTTCCCCACGCCGGGCATGCCATGCAGGACACACACCCGGGCCGTCCGTCGGTCGTCGGTCGTCTGTAGGTACCGTTCGAGTGCCTTGACATCGGCATCCCGCCCAATGAGCCAGCGCGGCCCCGCAGGCAAGTCATATGGGGACTCGGTCTCCATCCGCCCCTCTTCTATGGCGAGCACAGCAGTCGCATGGGCCAGTTCGTCCCCGGTGCCGAACACGCGGTCGCATGCGGCCGCAAACGACGTCGCTGGCGGTGCCAGCCCGTTCTCCACCCGGCTGATCTGCGCCTTGCTGTAGTGGATGACGTCGCCGAGCGCCTGCATGGACATACCGGCCGCCAGCCGCAGTTCCCGCACCCTGGCACCGAAAGAAGTCCGGTCCTCCACCGCTTCTCCTTCTCGCGGCCGCGCTCATATCGTCGACCCTCGTGTGATGGTCGGGCATGGCACCGGGCGCGAGGCTGACCTCGTCCGGTTCCGCCGTTACGAGTCGAGATGGGAACGATGGAACGACTCGGTTCGCAGCGACGGCTGGTGCTGATGGTGGAGTCTCAGAAGATGACGTTACTGGATGACGGCGCGTTCGCGGCGTGGGTCGGAGAGGATTCCAACGGCGTGGTGGAACCGATCTATGACGTCTTCCTCTCGTTCTCCGGCGCAGACCGGCAACCGGGTCGGGACCTCGCGGCAGAACTGCGCGCGCTGGGCCTGCAGGTGTTCCTCGACGAGGATGGAATTGAACCGTTCGCCAGCATCACCGACAGCATTCGGGAGGCGCTGAGGGCGAGCAAGACCTTCGTTGCCTACTACTCCGTCGACTATGCGAACAGGCCGGCGTGCCAGCGCGAGCTCATGGCAGCCTTCCTGGCTGGACAACAAGAAGGCAACCCCTGCGGACGCATCATGGTGATCAATCCCGAATCGGGCACAGACCATCTGCGGCCGATCGAACTGGCCGATGCCAAGTTCGCGCTACCCACCGGCGGCGTCGTCGCGCTTGCCCGAATGGTCATGAAACGAGCGGCTGGAGTCGAGGGCTCGATCGGTGAGGTCCCGCCAGTCGAATGCCCGCACTGGTCCGCCCGTCTGTCGTGCCGCGTGCAGAATTTCACCGGGCGCTACCGCGAACTCTGGGACCTGCACACCGCGCTGCACGCAATGGACTATCCGTTGATCCAGGAGGCGGCGTGCGGGCCGTTCGTGTCGATGTGTGGACTGCCCGGCGCTGGAAAGACCGCGCTGGTCACCGCCTATGCATGGCGATTCGCTGCCGCGTTCCCTGGGGGGATCTACTGGCTGAGTCTCGCGGGCGCGGACCTCGAGTCGAAGTCCTTCCAGGAGCACTACACACGCGAACTGCGTCGCGTTGCGTTCGAGATCGGCGCGGATGTCGTGACGGTTCGCGACGACCGAGTTGCCGACACAGTGGCCCGCCATTTGCGGGATTCGGGGTCAACCAGTCTGTGGGTGATCGATGACATCCCCAACGGCGCCGATGCAGCCGTCTTGGCACTCCTGGCGCTCCCAGCGGACAGCGGGGCGCGGACAGTCTTCATCGGCGACGAGGATGCCTTCCGCGATCTGCTCCCAGTCGTGAGGGTGGGCCCGTTGCCCATGGTCGACGCGGCTGTTCTGCTCAACGGATATCGGCCGCCCGACAATGAGACCGACAGGAACGCACGAGACGAAGTCATACTCGCGCTCGGCAGTAACGCGGCCGCCTTGGTCGCCGTGGGTGAACACCTCCGAGACCGCCACGGCCTCTCGTCGTACTCGTCCTTCGCGGCCGAGCTCGACGCGACTAAGCATGTCGGTGACGCCGTCTTCGCAGGCGTTCGCCGCCTCCTCGACCGAATGAGGCCAGATGAGTTGGCACTGCTCCGCCTGGCCAGCCGGTGCGGGACGGAAGTTCTCCCGGTCAGGCTCCTGACGTCGCTGCCAAGCCTCGCCGCGATCGACGTTGGCACGGCCCTGAAGCAGATGCTCTTCCGCTCTGTGGCTTGCCGCGCCGATACTGTCTGGCGGCTAGACCCGCTTGTCGTGCGCGCGGCTCGTGATCATCGCCTTCGATTCCAAGAGATCCAGGAAGTCCCCACTTCAGAGATCGTCGAGGCTCTCGCCCAATTCGCTTGCACCTCGGGCGTCACGGCGCGGGAGCACGAAGCGTTGCGTGCCATGGCTGAAGCTGTAGCCGTTCGACTCGAAGGGCTGGGAGAGGACGACCTGTCCCGCTAACTGCACAGCAATCCATGATTGCAGGCTCATCGGGCCGACGAGCGGACTTGCGCATGCGCGCGGATTGCAGGGAACGCCCCGCGAAAGCACCTGTGCTATGTACGCTCGGCGGGTCCGGCGGCATCCCATTGAGTCTCCGCCGTGCGGGAGTTCGCGAACTCTGCCATCGGGGCTCGGCTTTCAACACGCTGTCGAACGCGGTCGGATCGCGTGGAGCAACCGATCGGCCGCCATCGCCCATGTGCGTCGCCGCGCCGCTGTCTTTCGTACAGCGCATGCGGTCGCGAACGCGCCTTTCGGGTCGCGCAGGATCGCCGCGACGTGCGCACTCCAGCGGGTGATGTCCTCGTTCTCGTTCAGGGTCATGGGCACGACGACCCGGGCGGCGTCGGCGGGCGGCAGGATCTCGCGCAACAGCATGCCGAGCCCGCTGCGGCTGCTGATCAACGCGGGCACACCCATGGCGATCGCCTCCGCGCCTGCGAGCCCGAAGCCCTCGGTGCGTGACGGCATCAGCACGAGGTGGGCGCGGGTCAGGTCCTCCTGGAGCCGACCCGCGTTCGTGGTGAACGGGCGGACGTTCACATGTAGCGCAGGCTGGGCCGCCCAGCCGCGCAGTCGTTCGCGCAGCGCGCTGCACTCGCCGGGTGGCGCGCCGCGCACCAGCAGCTCGACTTCAGCTTCCTCTGGACCGCGCAGGTCCAGGGCGCGCGCGAGCATCTTCGCGGCTAGGTCGATGCCCTTGATCTCGACGTCTTCGGTACGGCCCAGCACGAGCACTTGGAGCGGACCGCCCGGTGCCGGCCCGCGCCGGGTGGTGACGACGCCGTCGAAGCCGGGATCGAGACGCAGCGGTGGCGCAGCGTGCGGGAACACGTGCAGGTCGCGCTCGAGCCGCTGGTGCAGGCGTGGGCCCACGGCGACGACTCGCGTCGCGTCGCGGCCCAGCGCCAACTCGACCATGGCGCGTTCCTCGGCTCGGGCGCCGGCGTCGTCCGCGTGGTCCGGACGCCACCACTCGGTCTCGTCCGGCGTGACGTGGACGAGGTGCAGTCGCGCCGCGCCGCGGAAGTGGTTTTCGGCCAGGAACTTCGCAGGCAACCCGGTGACGCGGCCATGGCCGATGATCACGTCCGGAGCGTCGCCGCCGGCCATGTCGGGTTTCTGCATGAGCGAGAACGCGGGTGGAGCGCCCGGCATCGGCCGCGCCTCGACCAAGCGGACACCGAGCAGGGCGGCGTCGGCACGTTCCTCAGCCGACGCATTCGGCACCAGGCAGTGGACGTATGCGCCCGCCCCGGCCAGGGCACCACACAGGTGGCGGTTGACGGTGCTGATGCCGCCGTGTGCGGAGAACCACTCGTCGGCGACGACTAGAGCGGTGGGGGTGTGGGCGTGAGGGAGTTCCCGCGCCATGTGTACCAGGCGTGATCCGTTCGAGGTGGAGGACATGTTCGCAGAGTCCACGAGCGCAGCAGGTCCGGCGACCCTTGTCCGGCGCGCTCGACCGCCGGACGCGCGGTACGCCCTGGTCGCCCTCCGCCCCTGTCCGGTGAACTCGTCCGGCTTCGGACTTCTACTCGGAGGTGCCGCGCGTGTCTCGCACCACCAGCGTCGTTCGACGACGTTTCCTGGCAGGCATCGCGCAGGCTGTAGCAGCACTCGGCGGAGATCGGGCCGCCGAGCAGTCGAGCGGCGTGAGCAAGAGCGTCTGGTACGACGCGAAACAGGGGCGGTCTGTGCCGGACGAGGCCACTACGTGGCCTGCGATGCGCGCTGTGCTAGTCCGGATTCCCGTGTCGGCGACCGGGGTCCGAGACTGGGACGAATTGTACGAGGCTGTCCTGGTGGATAGTGGCAAGGCGAGGCGGCCGGCGGCAGTGCGCCCGCGATCGGCCGCCGGCCCGCCGCCGCGTCAACTGCCGCCCGGGCCTGGCGGGTTCGTCGCACGCGACGCGGAATCTGCCGCCTTGAACCGGCTGCTGCTGCAGTCTGCCCGGCCGACTGTGCCGATTGCGGTGGTCGTGGGCCCGCCGGGGGTGGGCAAGACGGCGTTCGCGGTTCGCTGGGCCGGGAGGACGGCTCGTGAGTTTCCCGACGGCGTGCTGTACGCAGACCTGCGGGGCTGGGGCCCGGACCGCCCCGTGACCGCTGAGGAAGTGTTACCTGGGTGGCTGCGGGCACTCGGGCTGGATCCGACGACGCTGCCCGACTACGTCGACAACCGCGCCACGATGCTGCGCACCGCGTTGGAAGGCAGGCAGGTGCTGGTGGTACTGGACAACGCCCGCGCCGAGGAACAGGTAAGGCCCCTGCTACCCGGCTCGCCCTCGTGCTCGGTCCTGATCACTAGCAGGCAGCGCATGCCAGGCCTGGCCATCCACCACGGAGCGCAGGTGCTCCGGCTGGACCCGCTCTCGGAGCGAGACGCGGTCAGGCTGCTGTACGAGGTGGTCGGCGAACGCGTCGACCAGGAGCCGGCGCGGGCCGCGGCGTTGGTGAACCTGTGCGGGCGGCTGCCGCTGGCGCTGCGCATCGTGGCGGAGATCGCGAAGTCTCGGCCCGCTACGTCGCTGGCGGCGCTCGTCGTGGAGCTTGCCGATGCCGGGCGCCGCCTAAGCCTCTTGAGCAGCGATGATCCACGGTCAGATCCTCGCACCGTCTTCTCATGGTCCTACGAGCAACTGCCCGCCGACGTCGCGGCCACGTTCCGGCTGCTCGGCCTGTTCCCCGGCCAGGACTTGCACCCGGACGCCGCGGCCGCGCTGGCGGGTGTCCCATCGACAGTAGTAACACCCCACCTCCAGTCCCTCGCCCGTAGGAACCTATTGCACGAGACCGCCACCGGCCGGATCGAACTGCACGATCTGATCCGGCTCTACGCGGCGGAACTCGTTGAGCGGTACGACAGTGCCGAGCTTGCGGCCGCCGCACGACGTCGACTGTTCGACTACTACCTGCACACCACGCACCGGGCGGATCAACTCGTCGAGCCCCTGCGATACCGCGTGCCGCTGCCGGACGGGAACGCCGTCCCCACGCCCCTGGGCGACCAGACGGAGGCACTGGTCTGGCTGGATGCCGAACGCGCCAACGTGGTGACGATGTGCGCGCTGGACGACCCCGAGTTCGATTCCGCGCGCTGGCACCTCGCGTTTCTCGCGCGCGGCTACTTCTTCCGCACCAAGCGGCTTCATGAGTGGATTCGCAGCCATGAGCACGCTTTGGCGGCCACGATCCGTTCAGGTGATCGACACGCCGAGGCGATGACCCGCAGCAACCTGGGCCTCGCCCTGCACGAGCGCGGCGACGATGACGCCGCCCTGCCACAGTACGAAACCGCCCAGCAGCTGTTCGAGGAACTCGGCGACCGGCACGGGGTGAGCAACGCCCTCGCGCACCGAGCGGCGGTGCTTCGGCGTCGGGGCGACTTTGCCGGCTCACTGCAGCTCAACCGCTTGGCACTCGACGCGTATAGGGATGCGAACAACGCGCGCAACGTCGCAATCACGCTGCGCGGAATCGGCCTCGCCGAACTCGAACTCGGCTTGCTGGACGACGCCGAACGGCACCTGACTGAGTCGCTCGACCTGTGCGGCCCGCTGGGCATGCACATGGATGTGGCGCGGGCCGGCAACACCCTCGGTCGGGTGCACCTGCTCGCGGGCAGGCACGACGCGGCCGAGCGATCCTTCCAGGGCGCGATCGAAGCTGACCATGCCTCGGGCGGCGGGTTCGAGACGGCGCTCGCGCTGCGCGGGTTGGGCGCGGTCGCCGCGGCGTCCGGAGACGGCGCACGGGCCGCCCGGCACTGGCGGGAAGCCCTGCGGGCGCTGGAGTCGCTCGGCTCGCCGAAGGCGGCGGACGTGCGGGCGGACCTGGTCGCGCTGCACCCGGACGGGCCGGATCAGCCGTCGGACTGATCCAGCCGATCCTCGATCCAGCTGCGGATCAGTTCGGCGATGCGCACGTCGTGCGGACCCACGTCCGGGTGGTGCTCGTCGGCGGCGTCTGCGAGCCCTTCGTGTGCATCTTGCGCGAGTACGGCGGCTGACTCCATCTGGCCGTCGATGTGGTCGGCGAAACCCAGCGCGTAGGCCAGGTAACTGGTCGCGACCATGGTGCGCGGGTCGTCCGGCCCGAACTCGGTGCAGCGGTGTTCTTGAAGCGCGACCGCGTCCTGCACCAGATCGACCTGGCGATCCACGTGGTCGCCGTCGAGTCGGACGCCGGCCTCGGTCATGTCGTCCGGCAGCGCCGCCGCGACGCCCGCCGCGCGACTCACGCTCCTGACATCTCCATGCATCAGGTTGTGCAGCGTGGTCATCGTGCTGGGGTGGTGCGGTCCCTGGCCTTCGAGGCGGCGAAGCAAGAGCAGCTCGAAGGTCTCATCGTCCTCGCTCACGTATCTCCTCACGCAAGACCAGCTTGTTCTCCAGGGCTCCCAACGTGTCCGGATGATCCCGGCCGAGCAACTCTGACCGCTGCCGGTGCAGGTCCGTCATGAGTGCCAAAGCCTCCTGCGGCATCCCCAACGCCCGGTAGCTCAGGGCCAGGCCGTTGAGGGCGTCCAAAGGGTACTGATCGCCGGGCCGGGCGATCCTCTGCCAACTTTCCCACGAGGCCAACCAGTACCGGTGCGCGACCCGACGGTGCCGTTCGCGTTCCGCGGGCGACACGCCGAGGTGGCCGCGGGCGATTGCCAGATTGTTCAGGGCGATGAGCGTGTCACGGTCGGTCGGCCCCATGCGGCGGTGATCACGGCGCCCCCTGTACACCGCGCACAAGCTGGCGTGGGCTTCCTCGTAGAGGCCCACATCCATGTGCGACACCGCGACATTGTTCAACGCCGTCAGGGTGGCCGGCGCGCCCGCGCCCAGTTTGTCGGCGAACAGTTCGTATACCTCCTCCTTCAGGCTCAACGCCTTCGAGTACTCGCCTTCGAGCCCGTACGCAGTGGCCAGGCCGAAGAGCGCCACGGAGCGCGTGTACCAGTCAACACCCGCAGCCTCGCAGGCCTCGTACATCGCCCTGGAATGCGCCAACGCCTCCCCGGTCTGGCCGGATTCGATCAGCGTTCGGCCGGTCTCGTTGGCCAGGTGCAGTTCGTCGCGCCCGATGGCCCAGTCGTCCCCACCCGTGAGCAGCCCGACCACCGCGCGCACGTGGGGCACGTGGCGCAGCACCTCGGCGTGCCGATAGCCCTCCTGGGTGCGTTCGACGGCTTCGGTCAACTCCACCAGCGCGGCGTCGCGCAACCGCGCCCGGTAACTTGGCGGTCGCACCAGGACGCGCACGGCGCGCGCCACCACCGCATGCATCGTGTAGCCCTCACCGCTCGCGCTGAGCAGGCCGCGTGCCACTCCCTGCGCCACGCCGCCAGCCGGGTCGACCCCGCGTGTTCCGCTCACCCGAAGGACCATCCCGGCGAGCAGGTCGGGCGGAATGACCGCGGGCGCGAGTACGCTCGCCGCGCACAACACGTCCTGGCCCGCGGTGTCGAGCGAGTCGAACGAGCGCAGCAGAACCCGGCTGAACGGACCGGCGGAACCAGTCGGCAGTGTCGCCTGCAGGTCGGCGTTCTCCAAGCGATCCGGCACGGTGGAGGACAGGTCTGCCAGCAGCGCCCGATAGCCCCCGAAGTCAGCGTTCGTAGTCAGCCCGGCGGCGAGCGTCAGGCCGAGCGGGTGCTCTCCCAGCAGGCGCACGACCTCCCGCACCGCGTCCCTTTCGTCGCGCCGAGCGGGTTGGAGCGCGGTCAGCACAGCGGCGCCGACCTGCGCGCCGAGCGGTCCCAGCGGACAGCTCTGGGAGACGAACCGGTCGAATCTGCCGCGGGTCGTGATCAGCGTCCGGCCCGCCTGCGTGGGCGCGTACATCCGGACCAGCAACTCCGGATCCGTGGTGGCGGGTACGTCATCGAGAATCCACAAATATTGCTGCCCAAACCGCTCGAGGCCTGCCGCGATGATCTCCGGGTCGGACACGCCCAGATACTCCGCGATCGACTCCAGGTGCTCCCGGAACCTCACCTCCACCGCAAGATTGCCCGACTCGGCCCGGCCGTCGCTGCCGCCGAAGTCGAGCACGAACACCCCGCCGGGATGGTCGCGGGCGAACAACCGCGCGTACTGCAGGCACAGGGAGGTCTTGCCCTGGCCACCGAGGCCGCTCACCGCGACCACGGGCTTGCCGCGGTCGCGGTTCTTCTCCCGAGCCCGAAGTCCAGTATGGATATCCCATAGTTCCGCGTAGCGTCCGCGGAAGAAGCGGTCGCCGACCTGTTCACGCGGATACCATTTGGGGCTCGGCGGGGCCGGTGCGTCGCCGATCAGGCGGTCGTGCGCCGCGACGTTGCGGACAATCGACTTTGCGAGCTCTGCCGAAGGTAAGCCCGAGTGGGGCAGCCGGTACGTCGTCAGTTGCGTGGGCCGCACCTCGTCCGCCGACACACCCTGGACAACCGCCATGACCCGAGAGGTCTCGCCCTCATCGAGCTGGTAGGCGGCGGACAGCGCGACGTGCAACTCCTCCCGGCAGTGTGGGCTGACTGGGAAATTCTTCGTGACCAGCGCGACCAGCGTGCGCGACCGCGCCAGTGCCTGCTCGATCGACCGCGAAAGTGGAGCCCAGATCTCGCCCTCGATCACGTCGAGGAACACCCGTTGGCCGCGCGACACCAGCGTCGCCCGCAAGGCCTCGGCGGCGGCAAAGTCCTCCGACTTGTAGCAGAGGAACACATGGAACCAATCGTCTGACACGTCCACGCCCACATCCTCCTCCGTGTCCACCGGGGGTTCGCAGTGCTTTCGCCGATTGCCAGTCACCCAAGACCTCTGGTTGTCGACCGTGGCCCAGGAAACCGGAATGAACTCAGCGGAGCGTCTGCGACCATTGAGGTCAGATGCCGGGATGCCCACCGCGTCGCTCACAGGCAGCGCGGCGAAATGGTCCTGGGACCCGAGATCCACATCACGTGGCACTTCTCATGCGCAGCGGACACGGAGGCGGGACTCCTTGGCGACTACGGCGGCAGAGCTGTTCGGGGCCTTCTATCGGATTGGCGGCGCCGCAGCGGACCTTTCCGGCGTCCGAGTTCACGCCTTCGGCTGCGGGGCGCTGTGCCGCGGCTTCGGGGCGCTGGCGCTGACCCTCGGGTCCGACATCTACTTCGACGACGGCGCCTTTGCTCCGAACACGCGGAAAGGGCTGTGGTTGCTGGCGCATGAAGTGGCCCATGTGGTGCAGCAACGGCGCGGTCCTGTCCAAACGTTGCCAGGCGCGGGCGGCTTCCTCGTAGGCCCGGCCGGAACGCACGAGGAGCATGAGGCGGACGCTGCTGCCGACGCCGTGCTCGCCGGCCGCCCGTTCGTCTTCGCCGAATCCGGTCTACGGCTGGGGGCCGGTTCCTCTTCCGGCGTGGTGTCTCCGGCGGGGACCGGGCGCGGCTTCGTCGTGCAGCGCTATATGACGTGGGAGCACTGCCTGCTCGGCGATCTGGATCCCGGTCTGGTCCACGAGGCCGCTCTCGCCGTGAGTGCGCGGCATGCTGGACCGGACACGGGCCTCAAGCACCTCGAGTCGCAATACCTCCTCCTTGAGGAACTGGGTGGCTCGCCTCAGGACGTGGACGAGGAGCGGCTGCGCGCCGGGCATCCCGGCCTCGAGACGCTGCGTCTGCCTGGCAGCGGTCTGGTGGTGACGCTCGGCGAACTCAATATCCTGCCTGACTACGTTTCGCACCCCGCTGACATCGAGACCGCCTCCGCGGACTTCCTCATGCCCCTGATCCAGTCGATCCGCGCGTGGAACATCGGCGAGTTGCGGCAGGTCGCAGGCCAGCCCCGGCTGCGGGCCGGTTTGCCGGGGGCGTTGAGATATCCGCAGCTGCGCGGGCTTGCCGAGGTGTACGAGGCCGTGGAGGTGGACGCACTCGGGCGGCGCTGCGGTTTGCAGCCCTGGGAGCTGTATTCCTCGGTGGTCGGGCGCAACGCCACGCACTTCGCCCCGTTCTCGTGGTACCGCTGGCAGAGTTTCCACTTGATGGCGCGCGAGCTTGTCGGGCGCGCCGCGAAGGCTCCAGACGAGGAACGCGACACGCTGCGGGCCAGGGCTCGGATCTACGCCGGGTACGCGGATCACTTCCTGCAGGATTCGTACGCGGCCGGGCATCTGATCAACAAGACCCTGGTGATGCAGTGGTATCTCGAATGGCTGTCCAGCTCCCGGACGCCTGTCACCGATCAGCGGCTGCTGGCCGAGATGGCTGCGGACAAGCAGCCGTTCCTGCACGGGCCGGGCTACTACGTTCCCGAGATCTCCGGTGCGGACGGCCGGTACGTTCCCGGCGGCGGCACGGATCCGCGCGCCGCGCCGGACCCGCAGGCCGTGGTCGAAGCGCCGACGCTGGACGAACGTATCCGGGCGAGCGGGGTGCTCGGCGATACCGAGCAGGAGCGGCGCGAGGCCTATCGGGGTTACCTGGCGATGCTGGGCAGTAGCGTCGCCCAACTCGCCGCAGGGCTCGTGCACGGCCATTTCAACAGGCGGTCGCTTGTCGTGGCCGCCGGCGCGGATGGTTCGCCCTATCGGCTGCAGGGCGACCGGACGCTGCTGGTCCACGGGGAAGGGGCGTTGCGCGTGGCCGAGGCGGCTGCGGCGTCGCGGCGCGCGATCGCGGAGCTGCTGAGCCGGGGCGGCACCGATGTGACCAGTCGGGAGATCTTCGAGGGCTTCCCGGATCACGTCGAGCAGGAGGGCGTCCTGCTCGGCCTCCGGGAGTGGCACGACACCAGCCTCCGCGAACTGTGCTTCCACGAGCTCTTCGGGCGCAAGAGCACGCGCACGATGAAGTCCGTCCTCTCTGTCGTCTCCCGTCGCTTCGGTGTGCCATCCCCCGACGTCGAGACGCTTCGCGGCGAATCAGGGGAATGATAAGTGCGGCACGGTCGCCACTCCCGAGCCGCACCACACCGCGACACATGTCCAAAGCCGCCGTGGCGTCAGAGCGGCTCGGTGCTGAGCTTGGCTCTGATCGCCTCCGCGTCCGGGTGGTGCAAGTGCTCGAGCAACGTCACTGCCTGCTCACGCCGGGCCCGCGCTCGGGCGTGGTCGCCGAGCGCGCGATGGCTGTCGGCGAGCCGGTCTAATGCGTGCGCCTCCCAGTAATGGTCGCCGAGCCGCCGGTCCAGTTCCCGAGAGCGCTCGTAGTGCCGGACTGCCTGCGCGTGCCTGCCCAACTCCTGCTCGACGAGACCGAGACTCAGCAGGATGTCCGCCTCGCCCTCGGCGTGGCCGAGTCGCGCGTACAAGGCGAGTGCTCGAGTGCCGAGTTCCAGAGATTCGACGTGGTGGCCGAGCAGTGTCTGCTGTTTGGCGGCTGCCGTCAGCCCGTCTGCCAAGGCCAGCGGGTCGCTGTCGCTCTCGGCCAGTCGGAGCGCGTGCTGGGCATGTTCGAATGCCAGGTCGTGACGGCCTTGCGCATGGTGGAGCCGGACAAAGGACAGGTGGGCCTGGTGGACGCTGTGGCGGTCGCCGAGTGCCTGGCATTCGGCCAAGGACTCGCGTAGCAGAGCCGCTGCCTCCTGCGGCTGGTCCAGCCTGGCGAGTGCGTCGGCCAGCGTCCGCAGGCTCGTAGCGCGCGCAGCGCGGTCCCCGCAGCGTTCGGCGGCGTCGAGAGCTATCCGGTGCACCCGTGCGCGTTCGGTCCGCCGTCCGGTGCGGCGCAGGAAGACGGTGCACTCCCAGGCCAGTCGCCATGCGTGCGACTCGAAGCCGTGCTCCGCGGCCGACTCGATTGCCGACAGCAGGGTGGCGAGTTCGACGCTGAACCACTCCATGGCCTGGCTGTAGTCGCCGATCGGCGGCGATGGGCCGACGGACGCCTCTGGTGCTCGCAAGCCGGCGCGTGCCGGCTGGACATGTCTGTTCGCGGCTGCCGCCGTGTTCAGGTAGTAGTCGAGAACGCGCCGGATCGCAGCCTGACGCTCGCGTGCGTCGTCCCGTTCGGCTAGCTCTCCGGCGAAGAGGCGAAGCAGGTCGTGCGACGCGTACCGCCCGGGTGACCGCTCGGTGAGCAGATGCGCAGCTGTAAGAGTATTGAGAAGTGGCTTCGGGGGTGCGGCGACACCCAGCAGCGCGGCGCAGGCGTATCCGTCGATATCCGGCCCGGGATGCGTGTCCAGCGACCGGAACAGCCGGGCAGCCTGCGTCGGAAGGGCGCCGTAGGACCAGTGGAAGATGGTGCGCAGATCGAAATCAGGCTCAGCAAGGCTCAGCCCGTCCAGTCTCTCGTGCGCGTCGCGCAGTTCGGCCGCAAGCAGGCCCAGGGCCTTGCCCGCACCGGCGGCCGCTCGCGCCGCCACCACGCTCAGCGCCAGCGGAAGCCGGCCGCAAAGCTCGAGCAACTCGTCCGCGGCCTCAGGCTCGGCGGCCACGCGCGCCGGGCCGGTCTGCGTCGCCAGCAGCGTCAGCGCCTCGTCGCGCGACGGCACGTCGAGGATGATGCGGTGCGCGCCTTCCCGCAGGGCCAGCCCATCCAGCCGGTCGCGGCTCGTGACGACGGTCAGGCAGTGGGACGTTCCCGGCAGCAGCGGGCGCACGTGCTCGGCTGAGCCGGCGTTGTCGGCCAACACGAGGATCCTGCGCTGCGCGAGGATGCTGCGAAAGAGCGCCGACTTGGCGTCGAGACCGGGTGGTATGGCTGCGGGCGACACGCCGAGGGCGTGCAGGAAGCCGTGCAGCACCTCGCTCACATCCGCGGGAGTCCGCTGGTCGAAGCCGCGCAGGTTCGCGTACAACTGTCCGTCCGGGAATCGGTCTTTGACCTGGTGGCACCACTGCAACGCCAGCGTGGTCTTACCCACCCCGGCCATGCCGCCGATTGCCGAGACCACCACGGTGCGCGAGCCTGGGCCCGCACCGTCGATCAGGGCATCGAGTTGATCGAGTTCGCGGCCGCGCCCGGAGAAGTGAGGCGCGGGCGGGGGTAGCTGCCGGGGTGGGGGGAGAGCAGTCGGCCTTCTGTGCGCTGCACTCAGACCGCGCCGCGTCCGTTGCGCCGCCTCGACCGTATCGCGCAACGTGCTGAGCCAGCCTGCCTCGCGGCCGGTGATACCGCACGCGCCCAGCAAGCGGTCGAAGACCTGGCTTCGCGGCAGCGTGGTGCCGTTGAGGTAGGCGTACAGGCTGGCGGCGGACACGTTGAGCCGCTTGGAGAGCTCAGGCCGGTTCACGCTGCGGCCCAGCCGCTTCTCGGCGCGGATGATCGCCTGGGTGAGCTCGGTCGCCAGGCAGTGTCTTGCGGTGGCGGGCTCCGCGTTGATCCAGGCGGGCATTTCGTCGAACACTGCGTCCTCCGGGGCCCGGTGCGCTCGGTCCGTCCCGTCTCTTCAGACTATTCCAGCGTTCTCCAGTTCCAGCGGCCTTCGCGGAAACCGCCGTGTTCTCGTTGCCGGGCGGCGATTGCGCCGTATCCGCATCCTGTCCCGGAGCCATGTGAGGTCGCAGTGTCCCAGACGAAACCAACGCCTTTGGCGGTCGACAACCACCGTGCGGGCCCAGCGCGAGGCGTCGCGCAGCGGGTCGCGGACGTGAGCGAGCGCATGTTCGGCCTGGCGTTGCCGGTCGGGCTGCGCGCCTGGGACGGCAGCCGGGCCGGGCCGGCGGGCGGTCCGGTCATCGTCATCAGGTCCCCAAGGGCGATCCGGCACCTGCTGCGCCGGCCTGGCGAGCTGGGTCTGGCGCGCGCCTATGTGACCGGCGAGATCGATGTCGAGGGCGACCTGCGGGACGCGATGCGCCGATGCCGGGACTTCGTCGGCCTGGCTCGTGCGATTGGCCTACCCGCCACGGTGCACTGGCCCAGGCTGCTCGCCGTCGCCGTGCGGCTCGGCGCGATCGGGACGCCGCCGGCGGTTCCCGCCGAGGAAGCCCGGCTCGCGGGGCGCGCGCACACCCCCGACCGGGACCGCGCGGCCGTCGCCCACCACTACGACCTGGGAAACGAGTTCTACGAGTCGATTCTGGACCCCTCGATGACCTACTCGTGCGGGTACTGGGCGTCCGAAGCCGCCGACTACGGGCTCGCCGAGGCCCAGCGGGACAAACTCGACCTGGTCTGCCGCAAGCTCGCGTTGAACCCCGGATCCCGGCTGCTGGACGTCGGCTGTGGGTGGGGCTCACTGATCCTGCACGCCGCCGAGCACTACGGCGTGCGCGCGGTCGGCGTGACGATCTCCGCGAGGCAGCACGAGTTCGTCCAGGCCAGGGCGGCCGAATGCGGCCTCGGCGAGTTGGTCGAGGTCCGCCTGCAGGACTACCGGGCCGTGCGAGGGGAGCCGTTCGACGCGGTCTCATCGATCGAGATGGGAGAACACGTCGGGGAGAGGAACTATCCCGGATTCTGTACGACGCTGCGCAGACTGGTTCGGCCGGGTGGCCGTCTGTTGCTGCAACAGATGTCGCGCGGCGCGATCGCGCCCGGCGGCGGAGCATTTATCGGCTCGTACATCGCACCCGACATGGCGATGCGTCCGCTGAATCGCACCCTCGGACACCTGGAGAACGTGGGCCTGGAGATCCGCGATGTCGTGTCGATGCGGGAGCACTACGTGCGGACCATCGATGCCTGGGCGGATCAGCTCGAAAGCAAATGGGACGAACTCGTCTATCGCCATGGAGTGCGTCGCGCCCGCGTCTGGCGCCTCTATCTCGCCGGAAGCGCCCTCGCATTCGAACGCCACCGCATGAGCGTGCATCAAGTACTCGCCGTGCACACCACGTCGGACGGCTACAGCCGAATGCCGTTGGGCGGCTCGAGCGTCAGCTGCGAGGGCGCCGAGAGTGGAGGCCGCGGATGAGGATCTGCGTCATCGGCTCCGGGATATCCGGGCTCGCAGCCGCTCACCGGCTCAGCTCGCGCCCCGATTTCCGCGTCGCCGTGTATGAGCAGGCTGATCACTTCGGCGGGCGCGCCGACGTCGACGCGGATGGAGAGCACTGCCCGCGCTTCTTCATGGACGACTACGAGGAACTCTTCGGCATCCTGCGTACCGTCGGCGCCGGCGACGGCCGCAGCGTCGTCGACACGCTTCGCAGGGTCCGCCGATACGCCCACACCCCCACGGCGGGGTGGGTGGAGATCTCACACCTCTACCTCACCCTCGCCAAGGAGGTCCCGCTCGCCGAGAAATTCAGGCTCCTGCGGGCCTGGCGGGCCACACCCCTGGTCGCCGACCAGGGGCGCTGCGCCAACCGCTACGGCTCTGTGCGCAACTACTCGCTGCTTCCGCTGCTGCGCATGACGGCCAACCTGCTGCGCTCGAAGAGCGCGTACGCGCTGCCGGGGCCGACCGACGAATGCCTGATCGCCCCGTGGGTCGCCCAGCTGCGAGCGAACGGCGTCGAGCTGTCCGCTGACACCCGGGTCACCATGATCCGGCCTCATGGCAGCGCCCTGAATCTCACGACGACGCGCGGGACAAGCGCGTTCGACGCGGTCGTGGTCACCGCATTCGTCCCCGACCTGGTCACCCTGTTGACCGCGTCCCGACTGGGACACACCGTCCGGGAAGCCGGTCATACCCACTGTGTCGCCTTCACCCTCGACCTCGATCCACGGGAGAGGATCCTCACGGCGGCCGGACCCGCGCTGTACTGCCGCGACGGCATCAATGCCCTCGTGCAGCCTGAACACGCCTGCTGCGTGGTCCTGTGCACGACGGCCAAGAACACCGAGGCGGCGTCCGTCCTGCCGAAGGTGCGCCGTTCGCTGGGACTCGAGCACGACTTCGTCCGCGTCCGGTCGCGGTTGAATCAGCGTCCCGCGGAGGCCGTCTTCGTCGGCGACTACCTCGAACCGGACCGGATTCTGCGCCACCGCGTCGGCAACCTGTATTTCGCGGGCTCGGCCGTGCGCAACAGCTATCCGATCGACTCCGCCGAAGGCGCCGTGCGTAGTGCGTTCAACGCGGTCGACCGGCTGTGTCGCGACTTCGGCGCCTCGGGCGTGTCCGGCGGGCGTCGGCCGCCTCGGCGCACCGCAGTACCGCAGGACGCCCGATGACCCGCGAGCGAGTCGCCGTGGTCGGCGCCGGCGTCTCGGGTCTGACCGCGGCATATCTGCTGCGCCACGGTTACGACGTGACGCTGTTCGAGTCCTCGCCCAAGCTCGGCGGCCACGCGGACACCCATGAGGTCAGGACGCCCGACGGCGCGCTCGTCCCGATCGACACCGGCTTCATCGTGCACAACGACCACACGTATCCGCACCTCGCAAGGCTCTTCGCGCAGCTGGACGTCCCGACCCGCGGCTGTCCGATGTCGATGAGTGTTCGGTGCCGGGAATGCGGACTTGAGTACGCGGGTGGCAGGCGGGGAGCGGGCTTGCTGGCGAGCGCAGGCCGGGCGGCGTGGCCGCGCTATCTGCGCATGCTTGCGGAGATACCGCGGTTCTACCGTGCTGCCAACGCGCAGTTGAGCGGATCAGATGGCGGCAATGCGTCGCTCGGCGAGTTTCTCACCGCAGGCGGTTACTCCCGGTATTTCGTCGATCATTTCGCCCTGCCTCTTGTCGCGGCGGTGTGGTCGGCGGGTGAGGAAGTGAGCCTGCGCTATCCCGCCGGGTATCTGTTCGCGTTTCTGCGCAACCACGGCATGCTCGGCGTCGAGGTTCCGTTCACCTGGCGGACCGTGGTCGGCGGATCGCGGGTATACGTCGAGCGGATCAGCGAACAACTGCCGGCGATCCGAGTCGACACGCCGGTGCGGGCTGTTCGCAGGCATGCCGACGGGGTGGACGTCGTCGACGACTCGGGTAGTACACACTTCGTCGACCGGATCGTCATCGCGACCCACGCCGACCAGGCCCTCGCGCTGCTCGCCGATCCGACCCGACACGAAAAGCAGATCCTCGGAGCGTTCGAATACGCGCGCAACGAGGCCTGGCTGCACACCGACCCGTCAGTGCTGCCGCGCAATCCGAGGGTGCGCGCAGCGTGGAACCACCTCAAGCCGGCCTGCCGCGGCGCCGGCCGGGTCCTGGTCAGCTACCACATGAATCGGCTGATGCAGTTGTCGGAGCCGGTGGACTACGTGGTCACACTCAACGGATCGTCGAGTGTCGACGCCTCGTCGCTCATCGCGACCCGAGTCTACGAGCACCCGATCTACACCTGTGAGTCCGTCGAGGCCCAGCGCAGGCTGCCGGAGCTGACCGGTGCGCGCATCGCGTTCGCGGGTGCCTATCAGGGCTGGGGATTCCACGAGGACGGCTGCGCGTCAGGTGTTCGAGCGGCCTGCGCATTCGGGATCCGCTGGCCGTGAACCCACCAGCCGTCTACCTGGGCTACACGGTGCACGTGCGGCACCGTCCGATCCTGCGCGCCTTCCGGAAACGGCTCTACCTGTGGCTGGTGGACCTGGACGAGTTGCCCGTGCTGTCCTGGTGGGCGCGTCCGTTCGCCCGGTTCCGGGCGGTCGACCACCTCGGCTCCCCGGACCGCTCGCTGCGGGACAACGTGGACTGCTGGCTCGGCACACAGGGCATCGACCTGGACGGCGGCCAGGTCTTGATGCTGGCCTCGGCCAGAGTCCTGGGTTACGTGTTCAATCCGCTCTCGGTGTTCTGGTGCCATCTGGCGGACGGCCGGCTCGCATGCGTCATCGCGGAGGTCTCCAACACCTACGGAGAGCGCCACTGCTATCTGCTCCCGGCCGGCCCGGCGGGGGAGAGCGAAGTGGAGAAGAGCTTCTATGTCTCCCCGTTCCTCGAGGTCGCCGGACGCTACCGGATGCGTCTGCCGCAGCCTGACGAGCGGCTGTCGTTGAGCATCGAACTCATCGACGACGGGCGCCCGCTTCTCACCGCCGTGCTGCGGGGCCGAAGGGCTTCAGCCTCCTCACGCGATGTGCTGCGGCTCGCCCTTACCAAACCGCTGATGCCGCACAGGATCAGTGTGGCGATCCGTCGCCATGGCATCGCGCTGTGGCTGCGACGACTGCCCGTCGTTCCCCGTCCCCCGCACCATCCGCCGGAGGCATCCCGATGACCCTCAACCCTGTTATCACCGGACGCCCGCACGACTGGCCGTCGCTGGACGCCCCGCCCCCCGCTCGCCTGCGCGAATGGCTGATGGAGCGGATGTTCCGTGCGGCGGTGCGGACGCTGCCGGTGCGCGTCGTCCTCCCCGGTGGCGAGCGGATCGGCCGCGGCGGACCGGACTCACCGGTCATGCGCATCCTGCGGCCGTCGGTCTTCTTCCGGCGGATGGGCGTGTGCGGGCCGATCGGCTTCGGCGAGGGCTACCTGGCCGGAGACTGGACCAGCACCGACCCCGCCGCCCTGCTGACTCCGTTCGCGGCCCGGATCAGAAGACCGATACGACGTCCGTACGCGACACTCCGCCGCTGGGCGGACCACCCCAGGCCGGCTGCGGAACACAACACCGTTGAGGGCGCGCGGTCGAACATCCACCGCCACTACGACCTGTCGAACGAGCTGTTCGAGCTGTTCCTGGACGAATCGATGACGTATTCGTCAGCCTGGTTCGCTCCCGGCGACGACCTGGCCGCCGCGCAGATCCGTAAAGTCGACGCCGTCCTTGACTACGCCGGGATCGGGCCCGGCACCCGGGTGCTGGAGATCGGGTGCGGTTGGGGCTCGCTGGCCATCCGGGCGGCACAACGCGGCGCCGAGGTCACGGCGTTGACGATCTCCGCGGAACAGCGCGAATACGCCGAGCGGCGGATCGCAGACGCCGGCGTCGGCGACCGGGTGCGGGTGCTCCTTCGCGACTACCGCGAAGCCGAGGGGCGTTTCGACGCGGTGGTATCGGTGGAGATGACCGAAGCGGTCGGCGCCGAGTACTGGCCCGAGTACTTCGCGGCTCTCGACCGCTGCACCCGGCCCGGCGGCCGGATTTCACTCCAGGTGATCACCATGCCGCACGACCGGATGCTGGCCACCAAGGATGTGTACACGTGGATACAGAAGTACGTATTCCCCGGTGGGCAGGTTCTGTCCGTGCGGGCAGTGGAGGAGCAGATCGCCGCGCGCGCAGGCCTGGAGATCATCGCCCGCCGCAGACTGGGCGGGCACTACGCCCGCACGCTGGGCGAGTGGAACGGCCGATTCCTCGCCAACGCCGACGCAGTCGCCGCGCTCGGTTTCGACCAGACCTTCCAGCGGCTGTGGGAGTTCTACCTCGCCTACTGCGAGGCGGGGTTCCGCTCTGGATTCCTCGACGTCTGGCAGTTCCGAGTGGACAAGGCGGGTTGACCGCCCCGCCCTCAGGAACCGGAGGAAGCCGGCCGGGCGGCGCCGAGCAACCGTTCGGCAGCCATCGCCCAGGTCCGCTCCCTGGCCATTCTCCTGCGCACCGTCTCGGCGCTCTCGAAGGCCCGGGGAAGGTCGAGCATGACCGAGTCGATCCGGTGGCCCCACGCCCGCGCATCCTTCGCCGGATCGTCAACCACGGGGAGCACGAGCGGGCGCGCCCCATGTCACGCCTGGACCCTACTGGCGACAGCAAGATCATGATCCGAAGTGGCTAGCCGACGCTTCCCTGGGTGACACGCCGGTATCCAATGGCCCGTCTGGGCACCTGCCAGCGCGAGACATTCTGGCCTGCTGAATGGCTCCGGAGCGGACGAGGCATTGGCAGCCGGGTCTGATCCGCATTCTCTCGGTTGTCGCCCTCTGTGGACCGATGAGACCGTCGTACTGCACGAGGTTCCATGTGGGGCGCAGCCCCGTAACGTGTGCAATGAGGCGCGCAGCGGAGAGGCAGGCGGCTTGCAGCGAGACGAACGGCACTGACGGCATGTAGCCCTCGTCTTCACCGCCGATAAGGCCCGTCGCTTGTGCGAGCCCGCAGATCGGCTTTCCGAGATGCGGCTCGAGCACTTGCCGCTGTGCGGTAGCGAGTCCGCGCAGATGCTCGACGGTGAGCAGCGTTTCGCCTTGCGCGAGCAGATCAGCTGGCAAGCCGAGCTGAGCGGCGATCTGTTCGACGCCGGAAGGCTGATCAAGCTGGGTTGGGAAGACGCAATTCATGCACGGGTCTGTTCCGTGGCGGTAGTCGTGTAAACCGAGCACGGTGTCACCCGTGGCTGCGTCGATGAGTCGATCAGGCCACAGGCGTTGGGCTTCTCGCCGCGCCTCAGGCGAGTCAAGCGCAGTTAGAACGATTGAGTACCATGGTGCACTACCTGCATCGATAGCGGCTGGCAACTGTTTGACTGGATCTGTGAACGTGCGTACATCAAATCTCGGCAGGATCGCGCGAGCAAGGTCGGTCTTCCATGGTGCTGTCATGACCTCAGTTGCGCCGCCGAGTGAGTAAGTTCCCCGGTTCTCGGGGCCGAACCGCTGCCGATCTACTGCAAGCAGTCTTCCCCCGATGGGCAGTTCGCTAAGGATCAAAGCGATGCCGGTTCCGATCGCGCCCACGCCGACCAGCGTCAACTCGAGCAACGGGTCGCCCAGGTCCGGTGCCGCACTGAGGTCGGCGGACCATGAGACCGGGCAGAATTGCAGGTGGCGATGCAGCACGCGCCGCCCCGTGACTACGCCGGCGGTGTGCTTGAAGACCTCGGCCGCTCCGAGCGCTGCGGTATAGATGGCGCCGAGGCTGTTCCCGGCCCGGCGCGGGCGAATGACCGCGTTCCGCGTGCCGACGATGTGAGCGCCGTAGCCTTCGGGCACGATCCGGATGGCTCGTTCGGGGATGCTGGTGCCCACGTGCAGGCGCACCGTGGGCTCGCCTGCTGTCTGTTTGCTGAGCTCTAGCGGACGATCAGGATCGATGTCTGCGACAGCACGCTCGAGGGATTCTATGGCGGCAGGGGACAGTCCGTCCTGGACGAGGATCAAGCGTCCGAGGCCCCTGCGCAGAGTCGTGAGCAGGGTACGTGTGGTCAGTAGGCCCTGTGGCATGTCGGCATCAACGCTGATCACTGTGGTGCTGGCCTCAAGGCGCTGCTCCAAGCGGCTCTGAGGAATCCCGGTCGCTGTTTCGGCCAAGAGGAGGGCGCGGGAGTGTTCAGCACGCATGAACGCCGTCCTCGTCGAAGCTGACCACACTGATCTCGCCGTCTGCGTCCTTCGCCGCCATCCTTTCGAGCCACTGACCTTCGGTGTACTGCCACCATCCCCATGCACTCATGTCGGCAGGTGGCTGCGCGAAGTACGGGATCACTACCGAGATGAAGCCCTCGACACAAAGGCCGTACGTTTCGTCCGCGTGTGATAGAAAGGCGCCGATTCCATGCGAGTGGAACTGGATGGGGATCCACAGATCGTACGCGGCCGCGTAGGTGAAAAGGCGGTCGAGAGCGCGGGCGCTGATCTGGAAGAGGTTGTGTCGGCGCACGATTCCGCTGGTGCCGCTTAGCGCCACCGTCGAGACGGTCGTCTCGTCACGCGGCATCATGAGAAAGCCGCCCGTTTCCAGTTCCTGGTGGCCGAATGAACGGACCTCGTCAAGGATCGCCCGCACACCTGAGCCCGGCACGAAGTATTGGCCGCTGTCGTTCACTGTGACCTGCCCTGGTACTCGTTATCGAGGTGGAACTGGAGTGTCATCACGACCCACAAGAACGGGTTGCCGTCGCTGACCCACGCCGTCGTGCCCTGTCGCCACTCGGGATGCAGGTCATACCCTTCTCGCGACATTGGCCGGCAGATGTCAAAGCTCGTCGACCGGTAGCCGGTGATGACAGGCCAGGCGCGCGTGACCGTCAAGGAGCCGCGGATTCCGTCGGCGAACTTGATGGAGGGCGGCGCCCCCGGATACTGCTCCCACACGAGCCGGGGGAAATAGCACTCGGTGGAGTGTGACGCCGGTCGCATGGTCAGCCAGTAGATGGCAGGGTCGCCGCCGCCCTGGCCGATGCGGTCATCGCGCACAATCGATCCGCTGTGTTCGGCGAGGAATTGCTCGACTCCCGGCTCATCCTGCTCGAGCATGAGCCGGGAGGTGAGGTCGAGCGTCATCCCTGAGTGATCTTCTTCACGAGGGTGAAGCGCACGTCGTGGGCATCCCCGGCGAGCGAACCGATGGTGACGGTGCTGCTCTGCTCGAGTCCGTCGAACGCCAGGACGTAGGTGAACTGCGAGTCGTCTTTGACCTCGAAGTGCGTCATCGCTGCCTGCAGCACAGCACCGACGGTGGTCTCCGGGGTGACTGCTGTGTTGTAGGGGCCGTGCTTGCTGATCGGGAAGGAGACGTGGACTTCGATCTTCTGATCGGGGTGGGACACTGGGCACCTCCTGTGGTGTACGGCAACTAACGTGGTGGAAACTTTACGATAGGCGATGCACCGTGTCAAACTGCAGGAGATGGCAACCACTACAGTGGTACACACCAACAGAAGGAACCCAGCACCGTGGGAGATCCCGCTGCAACCGCACCAGGACGCGAGCTTGGCAGGCGGCTTCGCCTGAGCCGTGAACTCCGGAAGCAGTCGCTGAACGCGGTGGCCTCCGCCGCAGACATCTCGACCGCCTATCTCCAGAAGCTTGAAGCTGGAGCTGTCAAACAGCCCTCGCCCAATGTTCTGCACCAGCTCTCACAGGCACTTGATATGGACTATGCCGAGTTGATGCGCCTGGCCGGCTACGTCGTGCCCAACGCTTCTTCCTCGGCTCGTGTACGTCGACGCAACGAACTGACGCACGCTGCTAGCAGCGAGTCGCTCACTGAAGAAGAAGCCAACGAACTTGCCGAGTACCTCGACTGGTACCGGTCGCGGAAACGGTAGGCAATGATGCTCAGCGAGGTCCCTGACGGTGATGCCATCGACAAAGCGGTGGACCGCCTTCTCCTAAAGGCCGATGCCTACAACCGCTGGCCAACGCCGGTCAGCGACTTGATCGCCGCGGCGGGCCTCGTTGAGCCCAAGCACTCGATGCTCTCCAACTTGATCCTCGAGCAAGCCCCTGCCCACCTCCAAAGTGCAATCCGTAAGCTAAAGCGCGGTGGAAGGTTGCGTGCGCTCCTCGACCGCAAGGAGCGCGAGGTTCACATCGACCCCGATATCACTCAGAAAGGTAGGGAAGCGTTCCACAAACTCCACGAGGTCAGCCATGACATCTATGCCTGGCAGAGAGAACTTGCCTACGCCGATGACGATGCCACTCTTGCACCGTCGATGAGGAAGATCTTCGAGTGGCAGGCCAATCAGGGAGCCGCTGAGCTACTGTTCCAGCGCGGTCAGTTCGCCACGATGGCTCGCCAGTACTCCACGGAAATGGCATCTGTCGTCGAACTCTCGCGGAATGTCGGAGCTTCGATACATGCGACCTTCCGCCGATTCGTCGAGGTCAGCCAGTCCACCGTAGCGGGCGTCGTCATGGACGTCTCACCCCACACGCGTGTCCCTCTCTCGTACACGCGGCACGAGATCGTCTTCTCGAACTCCTGGAAGGAGCATTTCGGCGGCATCTCAGGTTGGCCCCGTGACCTGCGCGAGCAGCCGTACTCGTTCGTGACGCTAGCCGACACGGCGCGTAGCTCGGGTAGCGCGGTGCGCGGAGCGTTCACACTGCCCGACCTCCGCAACGAGTCGGTTGTATTGGACGTCGAACTCTATTGCAACAGGTTTAGCATTTTCGCGCTCATCTGGATTCCGCGCCGCGAAAGGCTCCGCAAGAAGTTGATCATAGTTTCACAGCCTGTAAGAGCTAGCACGACCTCGGCGAACTAGCAGCTAAGGTTGCTATCGGAACTATATTACCGATCAGGCCACGTGTTGCCGTGACGCCGAGCCTTGGAGTCATCTGGGCAGATGGTGGTTCTATGTGAGTTCTAAGAAGATTTTCGGGGTGACAGCCGGGGCCTCGTTGCGGCGATTTCAAATCAATCAGCCGAAGGCGCGCTGTCCTGGAGGCCGAGTCCTGCGCGTGACAGCTCTTGCAGTAGTTGCGGAACCTCACTCGGCACGCTGAAGTAGGATGCCTTGACGCCGTCGGGATATCGGGCGACAAAGATCGGTGAGACTCCCGCCGGGATTGCTCCCTCATTCTGCAGCGCCTCCGTCAACCGCTTGAATGGGCGGGTGAATCCACGCAGCATGCGGTCGTCGTCGAAGCCACCGAGTTCGTAGATTTTCTCGCGGGGCACACGACCGTCGTGGTCAGGCGTCGCAAGCCGCAGAGCCTCCGCTTGTACGTGAGCTTTCTGGTCGAGGCGCTCCAGAAGCGCGGTCAAAGCCCCTGATGTCCAGGGTGAGGCGGTTACCTCTTCCTCGGTCTCTGCGATGCGGCCAGCGTCAACGGGCGACGCCTGGTCGACTTTCACCTCCAACACCGAGGCACGTGCGAGCAGGTCGGCCGGGCGCATCAGAAATAGGCGCCGACCCGACAGTTCGTGGTACTCCAAAGTCAGCTCCGGGCGGGGCCCGATGAAGTCCGATTGCTGGCGCCACCACCAGTCTTCCTTCTCGTCGCGCGTCACAATGAGTAGGTCCCGATCCTGCTCCTTCGCATAGCGGGTGGCCTGGTACCAGACGAGGTAGTCGCCAGCGCCTGCAGCCGACCTCGCACCCCCCTTAGCGAGATGTATCGACCGGATCACGTGCCGTCAAATGGAGGTTAGCAGGAGCCTTTCTCACCCAATCGGGTACAGAGCACGGGTGCGGAGCGCCGTATCGCGGAACCAGAATCAGGCCCGCCGGGTCCCGCGCTGCGAAGGGGCAGGCGGCTGGTCGCTCCAGTCGCCTGCCCCTTCGCGACATCGGCGCGGCCTCGTATCAGCGTAATCACGGGCTTCGCGCGGTCCGCGATCAGGCTGCGATTGGCATCGTCCCGTCGTCCCAGTCGTCGTCCGATGCGGGCTCGTCGCGGGTCATCTGGCCGGGGTTGAGGGTGTTGGACCAGGCCCGGTCGAGAGCGTCGCGGGTGCGTTGGGTGGCTTCGGGCAGCAAGTGTCCGTAGGTGTCGGTGGTTTCGGTGATGGAGGCGTGGCCGAGCCAGCGGGAGACTTCCAGGATGGGGATTCCGGCGGCCAGGGCGGTGGAGGCAAAGGAGTGTCGCAGGTCGTGGAAGGTGGTGTCCGGGGGCAGCCCGGCTTTCTTGATCGCCGGGCTCCAGATGCGGTCGGCGTAGTAACTGCGGTTCAGGCCCTTGCCGGTGCGGGGGCTGGTGAACAGCAGGTCCTGGCCGGTTTCCATGTACTTCTCGTGTTCGTCGTAGCCGTCGATGACGAACTGGGCCAGGGGTATGGTGCGGTATCCGGCCTTGGTTTTGGGCGGGCCGAAGATGGGTTTGGCGGAGAAGCCGGTGGCGCTCTGGTTGACCAGGACGATCTGTCGGTCGACGGTGTAGAGGCGTTCTTTGCGGTCGGTGCGCGAGCGGCTTGCGCCGAAGGTTTCGCCTTGGCGGGTTCCGGTGCCGTAGGCGAACAGGACGGTGAAGCGGTAGCGCGGGCGCATGCAGTCGGCGAGGTCGAAGACCTGGTCGGGGGTGAGGATGCGCACGATGGTCTTGAGGATCTCGGGCAGGCGGATGCCGACGCATGGGGTGCGGGCCAGGCGCCCGTCCAGGACGGCGGCGCGGATCATCCCTGCGAATACGCCGTAGATGTTGTGGATGGTGCGCGGGGCCAGCCCGGAGTCGACCAGATGCTTGACCCAGCCTTGGACCTGGGGGCGGGTGATGGCGGACAGGGGCAGGTGTCCGAAGGTTGGCAGGGTGTGGTTGCGCAGGTTGCGCTGGTAGTGGTCGAGGGTGCCGGGGCGTAGGACCTGGACGGCGAACCACTCGGTGACGTAGTCCGAGAAGAGGATCTCGGCGCGGTTGGGGTCGAGGTAGTTGCCGGTGACCTTGTCGCCCTCGATCTTCGCGGCGAAGGCGTCGGCGGTCTTCTTGGAGGGGAAGGACTGGTGCTTCTGGTCGGCTTGCCGACCGCCGGGCGGGCGGTAGCGCACGGTCCAGGCGTGCGGGCACCGGGACTTGTTGGGACATTCGCAGGTCTTGAAAACGGAGGCCACAATGCTGCTTTCTGTTGGCGTCGGACAACCGGCGAATGCCGGTGGACATGCATGGATCCAGACCTTTATGTATTCATCAAGTCCATGTGTTGAGTGGCGTCTGGGTCGTGGTCAGATCTGGCGGCGCGTCTCGAGCCACGCCTCGACGTCCTCTCGGCGGAAGCGCAAGGTGCGGCCGATCTGGAACGCGGGGATGCCGAGCGTTTGGTGGTTTCTGAAGATCCAGCGCGGGGTCATCCCGAGGTACTCGGCCAGTTCCTCGGGGGTCATGAGCGTCGCCGCGGGGCTGTGGGCCGTTGCCGGCGCGGGGTTGTGCAGAGTCACTCGTGCAATCCGATCTGCCGATCGAGACGGGCGCCGGCCGGGCGGGCGATCAGGTGCCCGAGGGTCGCCGGTGTGGTGCTGGAAGAGTCGGTGCTGCGGGTCGGCGGGGCTGGCCAAATCCGTCTGTCAGGCAGCGACAGCGGCGGCGGAACGGCCGACCGATCGGCCGTCCGAGCTTGCCTGTGGCCCGGAGCGGCAGGCCCACGGCGAGAATCCGTCCGGGTCGCCCTCCCACCGCTCGCCGGTGGAGACGAGCCGCAGGTGCCGGAACTTGCGGTCGACATGTGGGGGGTCGATGGGTGCTTGGTCCAGCGGCACGAGGGAGGGGTGCAGGTAGGCCTGGCCGCGCAGCGGTACCCCGTTGGCGTTGGCGCGGGCGGACCCGGCGCGGATCGCCCGATCGAAGGCGACGGCCTCGGCCCACTGGTCGGGGTGGTGGTCCCGGAGTTGTCTCCAGCCCTTGTCGCTGGTGTACGGGCACGTTATTGCGAATATGCGGTAACAACTGCGGTTGGCGGTACGCATGGATCCGTTCGTCACTCGTATCGGGTGGTGCGGGATGATGGTGGTGTGAGCGATGTGGAGGGCAACTCCGAGGGCCGGCCGTTCGTGGGCGCCGTGGTTGTTCCGGGTCCTGAGCCGGACTGGGAGTCGGCGTTCCAGTACCAAGGGGGTAAGCGCAATCCGGTGCAGCAGTACTCGATGTGGGATCAGGCGGCCCGGCACTATCGCGAGTTCGCGTTTCTCCGGCTCGAGTTGGGCCAGATCGCGCATCGACTCCGGCTGCATGTCGAGGCCGGGGTCGAAGACCAGCTTGGCGATGTCGAGGCCGCGTTCTTCGCGCTCGACCGCGTCGACTTCGTGGTACACCGCTACGTGGGCAAGCACGGAGTCTTCGTTGGGCTGCACCGTGAGGCGAGCGTGGACCCGCTCGCCGCGCTCGATCGGTTCCTGCGGGTGCTCGGTGTCGATCACGCAGCGGTCGAGTCGGTGGCGAACCCGGATGGCACGTGGCACCCAGTCGAGGGGTGAGAGAGGGTTCGCTGCGTGTTGTCGGTGCGAATGAACGATGTAGCGGTCAGGGCTCTGGGGGCGGCAGGACTTGGGGGCGCTCTCTCGCGGGACCTGCTCGCCCCCGAACTGCGTGAGCTGGTCGCCGAGGGAGTCGTCCGGCGCGGTGAGGCGCTGGTGTTCGCGATGCACGCCGGCAAAGTCGACAGGGCACCCGGGAACTTCCCGAACCTGACCTTGTGGGAGTGTTCTGTCAGCAGCTTCCACCTCGACGACGTCGTACCGGTTGCGGTAGGGCGATTGGATGACGGCGAGCCGGTGATCGGGGAGTCGGACCAGGTGCTGATGTTGCGACACGGCCTCGGGTTCGCCCTTGAGGTGGTACGGCTGGTGAACGCGCTCGACGACCCGATGCCGGTGTGCTGCATCGTCGGAGCGAACAGTACGAACGGGACGTTCCGTTTCCATCGCGCCCGGCCAGGCGAGGCATGGCTGAATGCGGACCTTGATGCCTACCGCTTTGAGAAGGTCATCGCGGTCGACAGTGGCCCGACCAGCCTGGGCGGGAAACCCTGGTGAGCTCGTTCCCGTCGGCTCGGTATCGTCGTGGACATGTCGGTCGACCTGGTGGCAACCATGCGCGAACCCATCACCTTGGACGTACTGGTCGCGACCGCGCGCGAGACGATGGCCGACCTGCTTGGCCTGGCCGCCGCTCCGCCATTGGCCGTGTTCGCCGACCGCCAGTATCAGCAGGGGCGCCAGGTTGACCTGGGTCGTCGGCTTAGCGGAGCCGAACTCGGGGCCGTGCTGATCGGCGAGCCAATCCCCGGCCCCTGGCCCGAGCGGCCGAGTACCTGCCATTTCGAGTTCGAGGTCGGCGATGCAGGCGACGGCGCATGGCTGATGGTGGTGGACTACTCCGACGTGCCGGTCATCGGGGACCGCGCCGATTCCGGTGACATGGTGGAAGCGGTCTTCACTCCCCACCGCACGTGCGTCGGCGTCGTGGTTGCCGCGTCGCTGGCCTTGGCTGCGGCGCGGTGCGGCGGAGGCGAGTTCGTCGATACCGAAGTCATGATGCTGGAGCCGCTGGTGCCGGACCCGATCGCGGTGATCGCGATGACGCGGCTGGCGCGTAGTGAGGATCTCGGGTTCGCGGCCCGGTGCCAGGTGTACCTGCGTCAGTTCGCCCGGCTGGGTGGTTGGCCTCGGGATGTGACTCTGGCGGGCTGAGTGTATTCGGGTGCTGTGGGTCACACGGTCTCCTCGTCGTTGAAGGGTTCTGATGGCGGGGTAAGGCCGCTGGTCAGGGCGGTGAGTGGGATGAACGCGCTGGCAGTGCCGAGCTCGCGGGGTGTGGGTCCGGCGGGGGTGGGGATGTTGGCCAGTCGCTCGGCGAGGGCGGCGACGGCGTCGCGGTCGCCTTGGAGGGCTTCGCGTTCTTCGTCGGTCAGGTCGAGCTGTTCGAGCATCTGCTCGATGCCGTCTTTGACGGCCAGTAGTTGCCCTTGGCTGGAGTCCTTGGGTAGGTAGAACGGGCAGCGGGCGCAGGCGAGGCGGTGCGGGCATTTGGCGAAGAAGTCGTAGCTGCAGTAGCCCTCGCCCAGGTCGTAGTACTTCCAGGGCTGGCTGCCGCCGGTGGCGGCGCCGGTCAGGATGCTGTCGCGGTCGATCAGGACCTGGATGGTGCGCACGTTGCGGGCGAAGTAGTCGGCCTTCTGGTAGGCCGCTGACAGGCCTCAAGCCGGACGTTCTGGGGCACGTGCTTGCGCATACTCGCCTTGACTCGCGGCGGGCCGTCGCCGACCGGCGGCTCCAGCCAGCGCTCGGGTAGGCGGGCCTGGAGGATTGCAGAACGATCGTCGATCGGCCAGGGCTGGTCGGTGGAGACGTAGAGGTAACCGGGGACCGTCTCGTCCTCCTCGGGAGTGTCATATCCTTTCGGCAGATAGGCGAGGACGTCACCGCCTTTCGGCTTCGTCTTCACGACGGACAGGTACTCCTGTCCGCACTCACGGCAGAACACGAGCGGGTAAAGCGGCTTGTCCCGGTCTCCGGGCTGTACCGGCTGGTAGCGGCCTGTCGTGTGGCGCGCCATTTCCGATTCGAGGCTCACATAGATGGTCTCGCCCTTGGACAGGAACTGATGGAGCCGGAATGCGAACAGCCGGTAGCCGGTATCCGGGTCCACGACTTGTGTACCCGCCTGAAGCACCGTCTCGATGGCGTGCTCGCACTGGTCCGGTGTGACGCCGCCACCGCGCCCGATCTCATGGTTCAGCTTCGAAGCGGCCCTTGCGAGCGTGGTGGGCTTCCGCCGGATCAGGACTCCGGGTTCCGTGAAGTCGTCGATGCCGAACGCCGTTTCGATCCAGCGGGCGAGCGGGTCCCCTGCGAACTCGGCATAGCTGCCCTCCGTAGGGGGAGCTGGACCGCACGAGCCAACTCCACTGCGGTCGGCCGCGTCGTCTGGGTGGCGCGTACGAGCGTCTCCCCGATCACCCGATCGGCGGTCACCTCCGTGCCGAATATCTTGCTGGCAACCCGTGCGACCTCTGCGCGCTGCTCCCGGAGAGTCCCCGTGGACGCCAGCGTCGCCGACGTGCCGATGCACTGCATGTCCGGCGCGGCGCACGCTTCACGCACCCGTCGCACCAGGAGCGCGACATCCGCGCCTTGGCGGCCGCGGTAGGTGTGAAGCTCGTCGAGAACGAGAAACTGCAGGCCCTGCGCCTGTCCGATGATCAGTTCGCGTTCGGCCGGACGCGTGAGCATGTACTCCAACATCATGTAGTTGGTCAGCAGAATGTCCGGCGGATTCTCCATGATCCGCTCGCGCTCGGAGCTCTTCTCCTGACCGGTGTACCGGCTGAACGTCACCGGCTCTCTCCCGGCGCCGTAACCGAAGCGCAGATACTTCTCCAGCTCTGTCTCCTGGCTGTTCGCCAGCGCATTCATCGGATAGACGATGATCGCCTTGATGGCGCCCCGGCCTGCCTCGCCGCGCAACACCCGGTCGACGATCGGCAACACGTATGCGAGGCTCTTACCCGATCCCGTACCCGTCGTCAGGACGTAACTCTTGCGGCTCTTCGCGGCGTCTACCGCGTCGCGCTGATGCCTGTGCAGGATCATCTCGGCGCCGCGGTCTTTCATGTCCCGCTTATCGCGAAAGATCTTGGCGGCTTCCGGGTGTAGGACCCCGTGCCGCGTGAGCTCGCTCACCGAACCGCCGCTCGCGAAGCGCGGGTTGAGCGAGATCCACGGGGCCGGCCACTGCTCGCCGCGTACCGCGTCCCTCTCGACATAGTCGAGTACGGGGCCCTTTCGGACCGGAACCGAAGCCGACGTGAACTCGCGGTAGTCCTCGATGACCGCCTCATGCAACTTGAAGACGTCCATCAGGCAGATACCCTGGCTCGTTGCATCCTGTTCGCCTTCGTCCCTTCGGCTGTATTCTCGGCCGGTGGCCGCGCCAGCCAGCATGCCGTGCCATGTGCCAGTCCGTCAGCGAGAATATCACCGCAGGTCAGTGCAGGTCGCAGGTTCACTCGCCGCGTTTTCCGCCAGCCCAGACGCGCGGTCCCACATCGTCGAGGTGATGGGCGGGTATGCCCGCGAGCCGGCACGGATCGGCTTACCGGGACATTCGTAGCAGTCTCGAAGAGATGAGAGTGCAGGCTCGCGGTTGCTCGTGCTTCATCCATCCAGTGCTGCCCCTTCGGCGACGCCAGATCCGAGACGTGCCAGGTTACGTGGTGGGGCGCCGAGATTGAGAGAACGCGCACGTCAACGGGTTGAATGCAGTTAGCTTCAAGGACCGATCTGGCTGCTATCCCGTCGCGGCTACCAATCCGCGCATGTGGGCGACCCTTCTTCATTAACTCAGCAGATGGATATCTACTGCATGTATTCTTGCAATGTGTGTCCGGACTGCGCTAAGGGCGCCGAAAGTGGACTCGAGGTTGTGAAAGGTCATTGTTGGACTCGGCCCAGGTCTGAGGGTGCTGATTCATCGGCGCCCGAGTGGGCGTCCGTAGTCGAAGCCAGGAGTCCGATCCGAATGCTTGCCGACCGGTACGTCGAGACGCGACTCGATACGTTTCGGCACCCCTCGACTCGTCGCGGCCCCGCGAGTTTCCGATCGGCGCGCTTAGTGAGTTCTCGACACTGTTCACACACGTCAATTCGCTGACCTGCGGTGCGACTGACCGTCAGATCGTGAGGGCTGGGTCAGCACCATGTCCGTGCGCGAACCGGTTCTACCTGTGTCGGGACTGCACGAGATGTACTGAGACGCAAGTCGAGGATCCGCCCTGAGCTGCAAATTCTCGAAAACATGCAGGTCAGGCGCCTGGCTCCAGACACCGATGACAGAACCCGGCTTACAGACCGGCTCGCCGCAGCCCCAGGTCCCTGACCGGGGGGCTTATCGTCGAGGTGTGCCCGAAATGTCCCTGCGGGTCAGGGCTGGGTCAGCGCCATGCAGAGCCGCTCGCGTTTGCGCAGGTCGGCGTGTCGCAGGGTTCTCATGGCTCTCCGGGTGTGCCCGTGCCCCCTCCTCACGTTCGTTGGCTGAACGTGAGTGCGCGGTGGCGGAGCCTGCTGCTACGTTCATCGCAGAGGCTCCTTCTTCGGATGTTCTCGGCGAATCACCCGGAATCTCCGGCCTGGCGAGGTCGGCCACCGATTGCCGCCCCGTGCTGCATGAACCCTGAGGGTCCGCTGGTGACTTCACACGAGATCGGGCTCGGCGTGATCGGCGCCGGCGGCTTCGGACTGTACGCCCTGCAGCAGTTCACCCAGGTCCCGGGCGTCCGGCTGGTCGCCATGGCGGGTACGCACCGGCCGGCGGCCCAGGCCGCGGCCCGGCGGTTCGACATCCCGGACCTGCAGGAGGTCGATGTCCTGCTCGGGCGCGAGGACGTCGATCTGGTCTACATCGCGACCCCGCCCTTTCTGCACCACCCCCAGGCGCTGGCGGCGCTGGCGGTGGGCAAGCACGTCATCTGTGAAAAGCCGCTGGCCATGACCGTCGAACAGGCCGACGAGATGATCGTGGCGGCGCACCGGGCGGACCGGTTGCTGGTCACCAACCTGATGCAGCGTTACAACCCGCTGTTCGACAAGGTCACCCGGTTGATCGGGTCGCGGGTGCTAGGCGAGGTGCTGCACGGCTCGTTCGAGAACTACGCGTCGGATGAGAACCTGCCCGCCGAGCACTGGTTCTGGGACCGTTCCAAGAGCGGTGGGATCTTCGTGGAGCACGCGGTGCATTTCTTCGACCTGTTCGCCGGCTGGCTGGGGGAGGGAAGCGTCGATGCGGCCCGCGCGGGTGTCCGGCCCGGCACGACGCTCGAAGAGCACGTCGGGTGCACGCTGCGCTACGGCAAGACAACCACGGTCGACTTCTACCACGGCTTTCACCAAGCCGGCCGGATGGACCGCCAGCGGCTGCATCTGCTGTTCGAGCGGGGCGAGGTGACCCTGTCCGGGTGGATTCCCACCCAGGCCCGCCTGCACGCTCTCGTCGACGAGAAGCAGACCCGTGAACTGTGCGAGCTGTTCCCCGGCGCACGGTTGGACGTATCGTCCTCCTACGCTCCCGGGGAGCGTCAGTGCCGGGGGCGCGGCAAGGATCTCGACGCCTGGCAGCTGATTGATCTGACCTACGGTGAAGGCACCCTCAAGGCGCATCTGTACGGCGATCTGCTGCGCGCGATGCTCGCCGACCAGCTCGATTGGGTCCGCGATCACGCACACCAGCGGCGGATGACCGAGGAGAACGGCCGTGCTGCCCTGCGCTCGGCCTGCGCGGCGGACCGGCTGGCCCATCCGGGCCGAGAAGCCCGCGACCCCGGTGCGAGTGCGGCAGGGAGAGCAATGACAACGACGTACGAGGCGTGACTGCCTTCCGAAACGCGCATTCCTCATAATGCGTATGTGCGCGAGGCGCACCTGCTTGCCCGTATGCCCCTGCTGTACACCCGGCTGACAGAGCGTCATCGGACTGCGACAGGTATGGCCGAGGGCCACGACGCCTCGCGTGCGACGACGCGGAGGAAGACCATGCCGAAGAGTTCGCTCGCACCTGAGGAGGTGATCGACCGTCTGCGGCGCACCTCGCGGACAATGACCTACCACCATCCCACCAAGACCCTCGAGGTCGGTGGGGAACCGCCAATCCGCATCACCGTCTGACCGCGTCCCGGACACACGCGCCAGACACCGCACCACAGTTGAAGAACCCGCAGACACGGCAAGACTCGGAACTGGGAAGGAGAACCGCGCAGGCCATCGGCACAACGCCGCACAAGAGACAGGTAGGGAGGTGAAAGACTGAACGATACGACCCAGCGCCTGAGACGGGGGAAACCCGAGCTCAGACGCCAAAAAGTGCTGCCCGAAAACAGCCCTTCGTGGGGGAATTATGTGTCCGAGGGGGGACTTGAACCCCCACGCCCTTAACGGGCACTAGCACCTCAAGCTAGCGCGTCTGCCATTCCGCCACCCGGACTTGGGTTTGCCAGGCACGTTTCCGGTTTGTCCGGTCCCGCGTTGACGTGGAGAACAATACCAAAGATCGGCTTTGGTTGTGCACCAGGTATCCCTCGGCGAGTGGCCGTCCGGTGTGGCGTGGGGGAGTGGGGCATTCGCACAGGTAGATGGCCTGGCGGATGCTGCGGGCGGGCTGCCGCGGTGGTGAAGTCCGGGGACGCTGAGGGTTGCCTGCGACGGCCGTGGAGTCCCGGGACACGGAATGGGGGTTGCGTGCGACGGCTGTGGAAACCGGGGGTGCTGACAGTTGCTCGCTCCTTCATTGGGTCGGTGGACGCTGGGCTGTCCACGGCGGTTGCGGAGTTTGCGCGTGCGGGGTTGGTTGGCCAGGGCGGGCGCGGCGTATCGCGGGAATGCGTGGCGTTTGGTGTCAGGGGGCTTGGCGGTCGACGGGGAAGGCGTCTTCGTAGCGGGCCGATTGTTCGGGTGGGATGGGGTCGCCGGTGGCGGGATCGGTGCAGGCGAGGGCGAAGGCCTGGGCTGCGGTGAGGGGGATCGCGCGGCCGGCCGAAAGGCGCCAGGCGCGGACGGTCAGGGACTCGGGGTGGTGGGCATGTCGGCGGCGGGTCGGCGCGGGCGCGCGTGCGGTGAGATTTCGGCTGCGCAGGATGAGTGTTGCGGGGCGTTCGGCCAGCTGCGCCGTGGCGAGCGCTGCCCAGAGCAGTTGTTCCGGGCCGCCGTCCGGAAAGGTGACGAGCTCTGAGGTGCGTACGACGGGCAACTCGTAGCTGACGCGTTCTCGGGGGAACTGCACGACGCAGGTGAGTGTGTGGTGGCCCGGCTCGGTGTGCCTGAGCAGCGGGGCGAAGATCTCGGTGGCGGCGTCCAGGGCTTCGCTGGCCGCGCGCTGGGGGTCGGCGTGCAGATCGGCCGCCTGTCTGAGCAGGGGGAGGAGCTTGGCCTGGTCGGCACTGGTGTCCGTGGCCTCGCGCAGCTGAGCGACGACGTGGCTGATCGGCTCGCCGGACCACCAGGTGGTGTGCGGGCCGATGCGGGCGACGAAGTCGTCGTAGTTGCGCAGGGCCTCGGGACTGCAGGGCGGTTCTCCGATCGCCTCCGCGTAGCTCTCGTACTGGTCGGTGAGGAACGGTCCGATCAGTACTTGCTTGCCGGTACGGCGCGCCGAGGCCATCCGGCGGTGGATCTCGGAGAGGTAGGTGTCGTAGTCGCCTCGGTCGAGCGCCGTGTGACGGTCGATCAGATCGAGGTACTCGGATTCGTGCAGGATCACCGCGAAGCCGCGGGTCTGCACACCTTGGTCGGGCGGCGGATATTCGGTCGTGCGCATGGTGCTTACCCCCATGAAGTGGTTCCTGGTCGGCAATGCGGTGCCGGTGATCTCAGGATGACCAGGTGGGAGGGGTTGTGGAGTGGAAAGGCGCAAGTCCAGGCGGATGGCGCAGTCGTCGGCCTGTCGTATCTGCAGGGTGTTACCTCGTTTGGCCGCGGTTGGTCAGATGATCGAGGGATTGGATATAGATAACAGGCCCAACTGGAAGCGAAAGAGCAGAAGGTCAGTTGGTACAGGAGCTAAACAAAGGACAAAAAAATCGCCAGGGACTCAACATAGGCGGAGGGCGGGTGACGATGGTGGCTTGGCGGTGGGGGAGGGGAGGGCTCGGGACGCGGCTTTGGGGGGCGAGTGCGGGTTGGCTCTGGGTGACGGGGTGTGGGGCGCGTCGCGATTCGGGCGTTGTTGGTGCTGGTGGCGATGGTTGAGTGGTGATCGGATATTGTCGGCGGGCGTGACTGTGGACGCCTTGTATCAGCCCGGGTTGTGGCCGCTCGACCCGACGGTGGCTCATCTGAATCACGGTTCGTTCGGGGCGGTTCCGTTCCCGGTGCTCGCCGAGCAGCAACGCTGGCGGTCGCGGATGGACGCCAATCCGGTCGGGTTCTTCCGGCGCGAACTGCAGCCGGCTCTGGACGCGGCGCGGTTGGCGGTGTCCGCGTTCTTGGGGGCGGACGCGGACGGGGTGACGTTCGTTCAGAACACGACCTCGGGTGCGGGGGTCGTGTTTGCGGCGTTTCCGCTGGTTGCGGGGGATGAGGTGCTCGTTACCGATCACGTGTACGGCGCGGTGCTGTTCGGTGCTCAGAAGGCTGCGGCGCGGGCTGGGGCCTCGGTGATTGTGGCCGGGATTCCGCTCGGCGCTTGCGATGACGAGGTGCTTGCTGCGCTGTTGGGCGCGGTGACTTCGCGGACACGGCTGGCGGTGATTGACCAGGTGGCTTCAGCGACGGCGCAGGGGTTTCCGGTGGAGCGGATCGTGGCCGCGCTGCACTCGCGCGGGGTGGCGGTGCTGGTGGACGGGGCGCACGCGCCGGGGCTGCTGCGGGTGGATCTGGGTGCGCTGCAGCCGGATTTCTGGGTGGGCAATTTTCACAAGTGGCCTTGTGCGCCGCGGGGTAGTGCCGGGTTGTACGTCGCCGAGCGTTGGCGTGGCTTGGTGGGGTCGTTCCCGGTCTCGTGGCGGGAGGCTGAGGGTTTCCCGCATTCGTTCCTGTTGCCGGGGACGGCGGATCAAACCGGGTGGCTGGCGGTTCCGGCGGCGTTGGAGTTCTTCGGGGCGCTGGGGTGGGACGCGGTGCGGGCGCGTAACGGCGCGCTGGCGGAATACGGGCAGCGGGTGATTGCTGAGGCGGTGGGTGCGGATCTTGCGGGGATGCCTCAAGGTGTGGATGGTGCGGATGAGCTGGATGGCGTGGGTGATGCGGGTTTGGCGATGCGGTTGGTGCCGTTGGCCGGGCTGCCCGCGGATCGGTTTGCTGCTGACGTGGTGCGTGACCGGATCGCGGATGAGTTCGGGATTGAGACGGTGATCAATGTGTGGGGTGGGCGGGCTTTGCTGCGGGTTTCAGCGCAGTTGTACAACTGTGAGGCTGAGTACGAGCGGTTGGGTGCGGCCCTGTGTGCCGTGCTGTGAGATGGGTTTGGACTGTCGGGGTCCTTTGTGAGGGCGGGGTGATTTAGCTGGCCAGGGGCCAGGTCTCGTCGTAGTCGGGGGCGGCGGCGGGCTCGGAGCTGGAGTCGCTGCGGGAGCTGGACGCGCCGCCGCCGGCGAAGGCGGTGGCCACGAGCGCGGCGATCAGGCCGACGATGAAGCCGAGCAGCATGCCTTCGGCGAGGGTCTGGCGGTAGTTGTCTGCGGCGGCGGTCGCGGTGACGCCGGCGAAGGCGAAGGGGGTGCAGATCAGGCCTGCGCCGCCGCCGGAGAGGGTGACGGCGCCCCAGATGCCGAAGAACAGGGCGACGCGGCCGCGGTTGTGGGCCGCCGCGGTGGCCAGCAGCGCGGTGAGTACGACGAAGGCGAGGTTGAAGACGAGCGGGGCGAGCCAGTGCGCGGTGGCGTTGGGGCCGGATCCCGGGCTGAAGCGCCAGCCGGTCAGGGCAAGGGGTTCGAAGAGGTCGGCGATCCAGTGGTTGGTGCTGCCGGACTGGGTGTTGCGCCACCCTTGCAGGGCCTGGTTGCCGAGGCCGGCGACGACGAGCAGGGGGATCGCGGTGGCGGCGACGACGGCCGCGGTCGTGCGGATGCGTGACGCTACGGTGGCCATGGGTGTCCTCCCCGGGGGACTTCGGTGGGGAATTGTCTTCCCGGGCGGGGCGGGCGGCAAGCAGGACGCTGATCCGGGTGCGCCGAGCGGCCTGCGGTGCGCGCCGACCGGGCGGGGGGCGACGTGGGCGGGGTGGCGCGGGGATAGTGTGGGGCCGGTAGAGGGTCTCGGCGTGAGTGTGTGAGGAGTAGGCGGATGGGTCAGGTGCGGGCGGTTACGAGCCGTCAGATCGGTGCGTCGGCGCAGGCGGTGTTCGAGGCGCTTGCCGACTACGCGGCGGTCCGGCCGAAGATTCTTCCGGCGCAGTACAGCGGGTATGCGGTGCGTGAGGGCGGCGTGGGTGCGGGGACGGTGGCGTCGTGGCGGTTGGCGGCGACGGAGAAGCGGGTGCGCGAGGTGGTGGCGCAGGTGTCGCAGCCTGGGCCGTTGACGTTGGTGGAGGCGGATGCGAATTCGTCGATGCGGGTGACGTGGACGGTCAGTGGGCAGGGCGATGTGGCGTTGGTGACGGTGGAGGCGGTGTGGAACGGGGCCGGGGGTATCGGTGGGTTTTTCGAGCGGACGTTTGCGCCGAAGGGTCTCAACCGGATTCACGAGCAGGTGTTGGCGGGGTTGGCCGCGTACGTCGAGGGCTGAGTGGCGAACTTGCGGCTGACGGCTTGAAGGCCTGACGGCTGAGGGTTTGGGACTGTGGCTGCGGGTGCGGGGGGAAATGCGTTGCCCCCGGCGCGGGGCCGGGGGCAACGGTTGGTGCGGTGGTGCCGGGGTGGTGCGGTACTGCGCGGCTGGTGCGTTGTCAGCTACACGTCAGCCGGTCCGTGTCAGCGCGAATGTTGCTGACGGGTCGCGTATTAGGAGATCGGCGGGAAGGCGTTGGTGACCAGCTGCTGGAACTGGGCGGCGAACCAGTTGCCGGCCGGGATGTCGAAGCCCGGGATGGCGCCGGTCGGGTAGGTGCCGCCGTTGCCGTCGGTCTGGGTGCCGTTGGGGTCGCAGTGCGGGTCGCCGTGGGTGTGGGTGGCGGTCGGGTAGTCACCGTCGGACTCGCCGGGGGGCTTGACCCATACGAAGGCGATGACGTGGCTGCCGCTGCCGAGCGGGTTGGCGGACGGGCGGGAGCCGATGCCGGCGCCGTTGACGTTGCACCAATCGCCGCGGAAGAAGCGCTGGTCGACCTTGTTGGCGGCGACGTAGGCGGCGGCGGTGGTCGGCGTGGTGTTGAGCGCGGTGGGCCGGCTCGCGCCGCCCCAGCCGTTGCGTGAGGTGTCGATCAGCATGCCGATGGTGCTGGGGAATCCGTTGGAGACGAAGGTGTTGTACATGGCCGTGTCGTAGCTCTGCTCATCGAAGTACGGGTTGAACTGGTAGAAGGTGACCGAGTCCAGGGGGTTGCCGCCGACGTTGAGCGTCGAGTTGGGCAGGAAGGGCTCCGTGGTCGGGGTGGTGTTGGCGGTGTCGGAGATGAAGCCGTCGACGCTGGCGAAGCCGGCGGTGGTGGCGCGTACGACCTTGGCGTACTCGGTGCCGGCGGGGCTCATGTTGCTGGGCCAGCCGAGCCAGGCGGAGTGGCCGATGTCGAGGTAGTTGTAGATGTTGGCGCCGGAGGCGTGCAGCTTGTTGAGGGCGTATTCGATGCCGGTCTCGTAGTACGGGGTGGAGGTCGCGCAGGCGGCCTTGCCCTGGTTGGTCACCACGTTGGGCAGCGAGTCGGGCTCGACGATGTCGACGATGCGCAGGTTCTTGTAGGCGGGGTTGCTGAAGAGCGCTGCGATCGGGTCGATGTACTGGGACTCGTACTGGGTGAGGCCAGCCGCGGTGGCGGGGATCTCACCATTGGAGGCGAGGGCGGCGCAGTCGCGTCCGGGCAGGTCGTAGATGACGACCTCGACCTGGACGGGGGTGCTGCTGCTGCCCTGCTGGGCGACGGCGTTGTTGAGCTGGGTGGCCAGGCTCAGGTGGGTGCTGTCGCCGGCGATGGCGCCGATGTGGTCCATCCAGATGGCGGTCTGGTAGGTGGCGACCTTGGCTTCGGCGGCGCTGTTGCCGTCGGAGGCGGCCTGGCTCTGGACTTCGGAGACGTAGTTGGGGTTGAGGTAGGGGGTGGAGCCGACGTACGGGTTGGCGACGTGGATGGTGCTGCCGTTTCCGCCGCCTCCGGTGCCGGAGGAGGGGCTGGCGGACGCCGAGGCCGAGGCGCTCGCGCTGGCCGAGGTGGAGGCCGAGGCGCTGGCGGAGGTGCTCGGGCTGGTGCTGCCGGTGACGCCTCCGGTGCACGCGGTGCCGTTGAGGGTGAAGGCGGTGGGGACGGTGTTGGTGCCGGAGTAGGAGCCGTTGAAGCCGAAGTTGGTGGTGGCGTTGGTGGCGATGGATCCGTTGTAGGAGAGGTTGCTGACGCTGACGGCAGTGCCGGACTGCGTGAAGCTGCCGTTCCACAGCTGGGTGACCTGCTGGTTGCCGCCGAAGCTCCAGCCCAGCGACCAGGAGGTCAGGGGGCTGCCCAGGTTGGTGATGGTGACGCTGGCGCCGAAGCCGACGTTCCACTGGCTGGTGACGGTGTAGCTGACGGAGCAGCCGGAGGCGGCGGAGGCCTGCCCGGTGGTGAGGGCGACGATGGAGAGTGAGGCGAGCAGCGCTGCGCCCGCGGCGGCGGTGGCGCGGGTTTTGCGCCCGGCCGGGATCCGGCCCGGGTGCGGCGGACCGAGTTTCATGGGTTCTCCTCGTGGTGGGTGGCTGCGCGTCCGGGTCGGTGGGCGGGAAGCGCTTACTTCGTTGTGCGGCGACGATTACGGAGGCGTTGCGGGGCGTCAACATCGGCTTGTGGGCGGGGGTGGGGCGCGGTGCCGCCACCTGCTGTGTCTCGGGGGGGCGGGAGCGGGGGTTTGTGAAACTTGCACTGGTCGGGGGCGTTTGCGCGGTGGGGTGATCGGGGCGTGTGCGGTGGGGCGCGTCGTGTCGGGGTGGGGGTGCGGGTCGTTATTCTGGGCGGTTATGGCGAGTGTTGAGCAGGGGTCGGGTGTCGAGGCGGGGGCTGTTGTGCGGCCGTGTCTGCACTGTGGGAGGCCGGTGGTGCAGAGTGCGGGGGCGGGGCGTCCGTTCCGGTACTGCCGGGACAACGAGGACGCGTGTGTGAAGGCGGCGCGTAACGCGCGGGCTCGGGAGCGTAATGCGCCGGGATTGCCGGGGCAGTTGGCGCAGACGTGGGAGTTGGTGGAGCGGCTGGATCAGGTGGCGGGGGTGTTGTCGGCGTCGTTGGCGGGGGAGTTGTCGGCGGCGGGGGTGGAGAGCCGGGTGGCGGCGGTGCGTGCGGAGGCTGCGGCGCAGGTCGCGGGGGCGCAGGCGGAGCGCGAGGAGGCGGTGGCGCGGGCTGAGGCTGCGGGGGAGCGTGAGGAGTCGGCGCGCCGGGAGGTTTCGGAGGCGTTGGCTGCGCGCGATGGTGCGTTGACGCGCGTGCAGGAGGCAGAGGAAGAGGCCGGGGCGGCGCGTTCGCAGCGTGCGGAGGCGGTGGCGCGGGCGGATGAGGAGGCTGAGGGGGCCCGTGCGGCGCGTGGGGAGCGCGATGATGCGTTGGTGCGGTCGGAGGCTGCGTTGGACGAGGCGCGGCGTGCGGTGGCGGCGCGGGATGCTGCGATGGCGCGTGCGGTGGCGGCGCAGCAGGAGGCCGGTCGGGAAAAGGATGCTGCGGCGCGGGCGTTGACGTTGCAGGCTCAGGCGGTGGAGGAGGCGCGGGCGGCGCAGTCGGCTCGGGCGCAGGCTGAGGCTGCGGCGAGTGGTGCGTTGGCGACGGCGCGGGGTGAGGCTGCGGCGCGGGCGGATGCGGATGCGCGGGCTGCGGAGGCGTGGTCGCGGGCGCAGGAGGCTGAGCGGGAGCGGGGCGAGGCGGTGGGTGCGGCGCAGCGGGCGGTGGCCGAGCGGGATGAGGCGCGGGCGCAGGCCGAGACGCTGACGGTCCGGTTGGAGCGGGAGGCTGCGGCGCTGACGGCGGAGGCGGTGCGGCTGCGTGAGGCTTTGGCGGCGGCGCAGGGTGAGCGGGACGCGGCGCGGGCGCGGGTGGACGAGCTGACGGCGCGTCTGCTGGATCTGACGGCGCCGGTTGCGGCGGGTGTCGGGGCGGGCGCGGTCGGGGCAGCCGGGTCAGGCGCAGGGGTGTCCGTCGTCGCGGCGCGGGCAGCGGACGGCGGCGAGGCTCGGGCCTGACCCGCGTGGGCCGGCATGCCGACTACCGACATACCGACAGCCAACATGCGGAAGCCCGCGCCGTGCGGGGCTGGGGCCGGATCGCGGTTCCGGTTCCGGCCCCGCGCCACGGTCGGCGCGGGCTTCGCAGAGTGTTGTCGTTGCTTGGGGGAGCGTTGTCAACACGGACCGGTCGCGGTGTGCGGCCGGTGTGACCATCACAGCGCTGACGCGGGGTGCGCGCCAGGGGCCTGAGGTGGGGATCACTCCCACGGGGGACAGCGTGTCCGGTGGAAGTCCGCCCTGGTCACGGCGGGTGTAGCCGGATCGGGTGACGGGACGACGGGTCAGAGCGCTGCGGCGGGGTGCGGGGGAAGCGCCGGGGCGTGGCGGTTGAACCCGGGGGTCCACCACACGCCGGTGTCCGCGTCGACGGTCAGGGCCTGGTAGCCGGTTCGTTCGGCCAGGTCGGTGAGCCAGGCGTAGGCGTCGGCGGCGCGGTCGGCGCCGGCCAGGGCGAGGGCGGCGGTGGCGTAGCCGTCGGCGAGGGCGAGGTCGGGTCCGGTGACGGTGACCTGGGCCAGGGCGGTGGCGGGGAAGTGGGTGTGCGGGTCGTAGACGTGCAGGCCGCGTTCGGCGGTGCCGGAGGTGGCGACGGCGCCGTCGGCCAGTTCGAGGACGGTCAGGGTGTTGCCGGGGCGGTGCGGGTCGGTGACGCCGACCCGCCAGGGCTCAGGGTCGCTTCCGGGTCCGGTCCCGCCGTGGACGCGTACGTCGCCGCCCGCGTTGAGCGCGTAGTGCTCCAGGCCGTGTTCGGCCAGCAGGCGGGCGGCGTGTTCGGCGGCCCAGCCCTTGACCGCGCCGCTGGGGTCGAAGCCGGGCGGGTCACCGACGTTCCAGGCGTCGAAGGCGCCGCGGCTGACTCGGCGTAGGTGGGCGCACAGGGCGAGTACCTCGCGTATGGCGTCGCCGTCGGGGTGTGCGGGCAGGTCGGTCAGGGGCAGGCGGCCGTCGCGGATGCGGCTGGCGGGGCTGTCGGGTTTGTAGAGGGAGAAGGTCTCGTCGGCGCGGCGCAGGTGGGCGTAGGCGGCGTTCGCGGCGGCGGTGAAGAGGTCGGGGTCGGTGTGGTCGGGGGCGGCCAGCGAGATCGCGGTGCCCATGATGTGTTCGACGGCGGTGCGCATCACAGTCCGGCCTGGTCGAGGGCTGACTGCAGGGACTGCGAGTAACCCTGGGAGGTGTAGGTGGCTCCGGAGACCACGTCGATGTTCGCGTTCTGGTTCGACAGGGCCTCGGAGCGCAGGATGGGCAGGGCCTCGGTGACGATCTGCTGTTCGTAGCGGCCGTTGTCGGGGACCTGCAGGACGGTGATGTCGGTGAGATTGCCGCCGGAGACGGTGATGGAGACCTGGACGGGGCCGAAGCGGGTGTCGGCGGACGTGCCGGTGTACGCGCCGTTCTTGCCGTGCGCCGCGGCCGCGCTGGTGCTCGTGCCCGCGCTGCCGGTGGCGGACGGTGCGGTCGACGTGCCGGGCGCCGCGCTGGAGGCTGAGGGGGCTGCCGGGCCGACGGGGTTTCCGGCTCCGGCCAGCGCTCCGGCGCCGAGGGTGGCGGCGGGGGTGTGGGAGCGGAAGGAGAGCAGCGCGGCCAGGCCGGCGGCGGTGGCTATCAGGGCGGTGATGACTTTACGCATCGTGGTCGGCTGTCTCCGTCTGCATTCGCTCTGGCTGCTTTCGGCTCACAGGTCGAAGGCTTCGGTGTGTATGCGCCTGGAGGGTACTCCGGCGCGGCGCAGGTGGCCGGTGGCGGCGGTGGTCAGGCCGGGCGGGCCGCAGAGGTAGATCTCGCGGTCGGCGACGTCGGGCACCAGGCGGCGCAGGGCGTCGGGGTGCAGGGGGTCGGCGGCTGTGCGGGGGCCGAGCAGCGGGTAGAGGCCGAAGCCGCGGGCGCGGGCGATGCGTTCGAGTTCGCCGTAGAGGATCAGGTCGCGGGCGTGGGAGGCGCGGTAGAGCAGGATGACGTCGGCGCCGCGGCCGGGCAGGGTTTCGAAGAGGGCGCGGATGGGGGTGATGCCGGCTCCGGCGCCGATCAGCAGGATGCGGCGGGTCGGGTCGGCGTCGCGGCGGACGGTGAAGGCGCCGTAGGGGCCTTCGAACCAGACGCGGGCGCCGGGGCGCAGGTCGTGCAGGTCGCGGCTGGCGTCGCCGAGGTCTTTGACGGTGATGCGCAGGCGGTGTGCGGTGGGCGGGGCGGACAGGGAGTAGGGGTGGGACTGCCACCAGTGCCGTCGGGTCAGGAAGCGCCAGCGCAGGTATTGGCCGGGTTGGGCGCCGAGGCGGTCCAGGGCGCGGCCGGTGAGGTGGACGGAGACGACGCCGGGGCCTTCGGCGGTGACCTGTTCGACGCGGACGCGGTGGCGCAGTGAGCGGGCGAGCGGCAGGGCGACGCGGTAGGCGAGCAGGGCGGCGGCGACGGCGATGTGTGCACCTGACCACAGGATGCGGTTGCGGGCGCTGGTGGAGAAGTCGGCGCCGACGGCGAACTCGTGGGAGAACGCCAGGGCCATGGCGAGGTAGGCGTAGAGGTGGATGAAGTACCAGGACTCGTAGGCCAGGCGGCGGCGCACGGCGCGGGCGGAGACCACGCCGATCCAGATCAGCAGGCCGAGGGCGGCGGCGGACATGAGCACGTCGGGGTAGTCCAGCAGGAGGCTGACTCCCTGTGCGATCACGCCGGTGTGCAGGGCGGCGGCGTAGCCGAGGACGATGAGGACGGCGTGGCCGGCGGCGAGTGCGACGGTGTATTCGCCCAGGGCGCGGTGGACGCGTACGGAGGTGTCGGCGCCGATGCGGTTCTCCAGCCAGGGCACGCGGGCCATCAGGGCGGTCAGGGCGAGCAGCAGGTAGGCGGCGAGCAGTCCGGTGACGCGTCCGGCGGCGGTGAGGTAGCCGCCGGGGGCGTGCAGGTCGGCGGGCGGGGTGTTGCCCCACCACAGGGCCAGGACCGGGACGGCGCCGGCGGCCAGGACGGCCCAGAGTGCGGCCTGGCGGGCGGGCGGCAGCGCGGGACGTGCTGTGCGCGCGGCGGGCCGGGCGGCGGGTGGGCCGGTCGGGGGGCCGGTGGCGGGCTGGGGGTCGCGGCGGTGCGCGCTGGCTGTCGGCACGGTCGCTCTCCTGCGGGCGGTGGGGTCGCGCGGAACGGGGCGGCGCGGCTCGGGCGGGGGGTCGGTGCGTCCACTGTGCCTTATCCGCCTTAACGAAAAGCGTGGGTGTCTCCAGGTTCCTTTCAGGATGTGCGCTCCACAATGGCCGGGTGGGGCCGGGTGCGCGGATGCGGGGCCGGCGGCGCCTTGTTCGCACAGCGAACTCCGCTACGCTCCGCTGGGCGGCACCACGGGCGGTGCCGTGCGGCCTCGGGTGGCCGCGGCAGTTCGGGAAAGGGCCGGTGCGGTGGTTGTGGAGCAGACGCGGGAACCGGAGGCGTACGGCGTTGGGGAGGTGGTGATCGGTACGGCGGCGCAGGCGGCGAACGAGCCGCGGGTGCTGGCGTTCGGGCGGCTGCTGGGCGCGGCGGGCGGGCTCGAGTACGTGCTGGGGCGGGCGATCGAGCGGGAGTTCGGGATCAGCCACGCGATGTTCGAGGTGCTGTTGCTGCTGGGGCGGGCCGGCGGGCCGCTGCCGATGCGGGAGATCTCGCAGGCGCGGGTGCTGACCACGGGCGGGGTGACCCGGCTGGTGGACCGGATGGAGGCGGCGGGGCTGGTGCGCCGCGAGGTCTCCGCGCGTGACGGGCGGGTGCACCTGGTGGCGCTGACGGAGGCGGGCGAGAGTACGGCGGTGCGTGCGGCGCGGATGCATGCGCGCAACGTGCAGCGGTACATGTTCGACGCGCTGCCGGAGGCGGACCGCGAGGCGGTGATGGCGGGGCTGGCGACGCTGAGCCGTTCGGCGCGCGCCGCGCTGCCCCAGATGCCGTAGCCCGCCGCGGGCCCGGCAACTGTGAGCCGGTCGGCGAACGCCGCCGGTCGACGGCTGCCGGGCTGGGCGCCGGCGGGGCTGTTCGCGCTCACATCGGTGCGCGGCGCGGGCCGCTGGGGCGTAGGGCCGGTCGGGGGACAGGCGGTTTGCCACGCCGGGCAGGCGAGGAATGCCACCGGGTGATCAGTAGTGCCGGGCCGCGCCCTCGCGCGGCGAAGCCGTCAGGAGGATCGCACCATGGTTCGTAGCTCCGTGCGCCGTACCGCAGCGTTTGCAGCGACCGCAGCCCTCGCCGTGTTGGCCGGGGCCGGTCCGGCGTTGGCCGCCGGGGGCGGGAACGCGCCGCGCGCCGTCGCCCCCGCCGTCGCCGCCGGGACGCAGGCCGGGACGGACAGTCCGAAGCACGACGAGGGGTCCTGCCCGCACCACCGTGGGCTGGTCTCCGGCCTGCTGGAAGGCGCCGAGCGCCTGGTGGACGGGCTGCTCTAGCCGCACCCGCACCTGCCGTACCCGAACCGCACCCCTGCGTCCCCCGTCCCCGGGGACGCCCATGCGCCCGGGGCCGCCCTCACCGGCGGCCCCGGGCGCACACTTATGCGGCTTTGCGTATAAGCATTTCGCGCGGGGCGTGGGGCGCGGTAGGGTCCGTCCAGGCGCGGTGCGAGGGTCGCAACCCCGGACGGCCCCTTACTGGAGCGCCGCCCGCCGCACCGGTGCGTATCCACACGTACCCGTGCGCACCCGCGCACGGCCTGACCGACTGACCTCCCGCCCGCACCCGCCCAGGAATGGATCACCCCGCCGTGTCCGCGCTGCTCGCCCTGCTCGCCTCCGCCGTCTGGGGGACCAGCGACTTCGCCGGCGGCACCCTGTCGCGGCGCATGCCGCCGCAGGCGGTGGTCTTCCTCGGCGTCGCGCTCGCGTTCGGCGCGCTGCTGCTGGGCGCGCCGTTCGTGCGCCCGCCGTTCGGCGCCTACCAGGCGTACGGGGCGTGCGCGGGCCTGGTGGGGGCGATCGGGCTGGTCAGCTTCTACCGGGCGATGGCCGCCGGGCCCATGTCGCTGGTCGCGCCGCTGGCGGCCACCGGCACCGTGCTGCCGGTGCTGTGGGCGTTCGCGCGCGGGGAGTCGGTGGACGCGGCGCAGGGCGCCGGGATGGCCCTGGCGTTCGCCGGGGTGCTGCTGGCCTGCGGCCCGGAGTTTCGCAGCGCCCCGCACGCGGCGCGCTCCACGTTCCTGTTCACGCTGGTGGCCGCGTGCGCGTTCGGCTGCTACTTCATCCTGTTCGCCCTCGGCTCGCGCCACAGCGTGTACGGCACGCTGCTGTCCCAGCGCGCCGTCGGCCTGCTGGTGCTCGCGCCCCTCGCGCTGCGCGGGCTGCGCTCGGGCACCGGGGCGCTGAGCGGGCTGCGCCTGAGCGCGCGGCTGTGCGCGACCCTGGCGCTGGTCGGGCTCGGCGACGTGGCGGCCAACGGGCTCTACGGGCTGGCCGCCCGCCGCGCCGGGACGGACCTGGCCGTGGTCACCGTGCTGGCCTCGCTCTACCCGGTGGCCACCACGCTGCTGGCGCGGGCCGTGCACGGAGAGCGGCTGCGCGCGGTGCAGAACGTCGGGGTCGCGGCCGCCCTCGGCGGCGTGCTGCTGCTCAACGCCTGAGCCGCCCCGGGCGACCAACGGCCGGGCGACCGGGCGGTTGAGCGGTCGGTGCGGGGCTGTCGGCGGCCCCCGGTACGGTGGTGCCCGCGGCGCATCCGACGCCGTGTCAGATCGCGGCCGGCGACCGTCCGGCCGCCGCCGATCCGGGCGCGCCCGCAGCCGGGTCGCGCCCCGCAGGGAGGGAACCGCACCGTGCCGCTCGAGATCCCGGAGTCCTGGCAGGACGTGCTCGCAGCCGAGAGCCGGGAGCCCTACTTCGCGCAGCTCGAGCGGTTCCTGGCCGCCGAGCGCGCCGAGCACCAGGTCTTCCCGCCCGAGCCGCAGGTGTTCGCGGCGCTGGCCGCCACCGCGTACCCGGACGTGAAGGTGGTGCTGCTGGGCCAGGACCCGTACCACGACGACGGGCAGGCGCACGGCATGTGCTTCTCGGTGCGCCCCGGGGTCAGGGTCCCGCCGTCGCTGCGCAACATGTACAAGGAGCTGCGCGAGGACCTGGGCTGCGAGCCGCCGGCGCACGGCTACCTGGGCGCGTGGGCGGCGCAGGGCGTGCTGCTGCTCAACACGGTGCTCACGGTGCGCGCACACGAGGCCGCCTCGCACAAGGGCCAGGGCTGGGAGCGGTTCACCGACGCGGTGATCCGCGCAGTGGACGAGCGCGAGCAGCCCGCGGTGTTCGTGCTGTGGGGCGCGCACGCGAAGAAGAAGGCCGCGCTGATCGACCAGACCCGCCACCGGGTCGTGCAGGGCGCACACCCCTCGCCGCTCTCGGCCCGGCTGTTCCTCGGCTCGCGGCCGTTCTCCAAGACCAACGCCGCGCTCGAGGAGCTCGGGCACGCCCCGGTCGACTGGCAGCTGCCCGCCACCGCCTGACCGCCGACGCCCGGTCCCCAACCATCCAGTCCCCGGCCGCGTGATTCCCGGCCGCGTGATTCCCCGGAATATCCGGCGCGCATTGGTCTCAACCTTTCGGGCGCCTCGGGCGTCTACTGTGCGGGCGGTTCCGCGCACACATGGGGGCGGCGGCGCGAAGGATCATCCTTCGCGCCGCCGCAGTGTCGTCTTGAGGGCGGTGTCGCCCTGGGAACGGCCCGGCTAGCCGACGTGCGAGCCCACGGCCATCCCGATGACGTACGTCGCGCCCGCGGCCAGGGCGCCGAGGGCGAGCTGGCGCACCGCGCCGGGCAGGAACGTGCGGCCGGTCAGGCGCCCGACCACCCCACCGCCGACGAACGCGGCCAGCGCCGAGAGCGCCAGGGCCAGCCACAGCCACGGGGCGCCGGTCAGGAACGGCAGCAGCGGCACCAGGGCGCCGGCGGAGAACGCGGCGAACGAGGCGCCGGCCGCGGTCCACGGCGAGGGCAGGTCCTCGTGGTCGACGCCGAGCTCCTCGCGCACGTGCAGGCCAAGGCCGCGGTCCGGCTGCGCGGAGATCTGCTCGGCGACCTGCTCGGCCAGCAGCGCGTCCACGCCCTGCGCGCGGAACGCGGCGGCCAGCTCGGCCTGCTCGCCGATCGGGTTGCGGGCCAGCTCGCGCCGCTCGGACTCGACCTCGGCGTGCACGAGCTCGTTCTGCGAGGAGACCGAGACGAACTCGCCGGTGGCCATCGAGAACGCGCCGGCGACCAGGCCTGCCAGGCCGGTCAGGGCGACCGCGTGCGCGGAGACCCCGCCCGCGCCGACGCCGCTGATCAGGGAGACGTTGGTGACCAGGCCGTCCATGGCGCCGAAGACGGCGGGGCGCAGCCAGCCGCCGTTGACGTCGCGGTGGTGGTGCGCCGGGGGCGGTCCGGGGACTCGGGTGGCCATGGGCGGCTCGCTGACGGTCGCGGTGGTCACGGGGGACTGCCTCCTGCCGGGGTGACGCTCGTTCGCGCGCGGGTCCGCGGACTGCGGGCCACGCTTCAAAGATATCCGAGAATGCGCCGGAAATGAAATTCCGATGAACCAAGGAAAGGCTTACCTTTGGATTTTCGAATAAGGTTTGCCTTGCCTTTCCGGGAATATCGGCGCTGGTCGGCGCGCTGCGTGCCCGCCGGATGCCCCTACGTGCCCGCACCGGCGCCGGTCCTGCGCACGCGACCCCCCCTTTTCCCGGGTCCCGTCGGCCGCGGCGCGCAGCCGCATGCCGTAGGGAACGCTCGTCACAACGCAGCGCGGGGCGGAATTCTTCCGCCGCCGGGGGGCTAGCCGAGGGCGGCGGCCACCAGGTAGGCCGGGTCGCGCTCCAGGCGGCGGGCGGCGCGCTGGTAGCGGCGGGTGGTGCGCGGGTCGGCGTGTCCCATCGCGTCCTGCAGGTCGTCCAGGTCCGCGCCGCGCTCGGTGGCGATCGTGGCGAAGGTGTGGCGCAGCGCGTGCGGGGTGACCGACTGCGGGTGCGGCAGCCCGGCGCGCTCGGCCAGGCGGCGCACCAGCCGGAAGACCTCCACCCGGTCCACCGCCCGCCCCGAGGAGGTGGTGAACAGCGGCCCGGCCAGGGCCTGCGGGTCCGTCCCGGCGCGCTCGGCGCGCTCGGCGAGGTAGGCGTCCAGGGCCTGCGCGGCGGCCGGCGGCAGGGCGCGCGCCACCCGCTTGCCGCCCTTGCCGCTGATGGTCACGGTGCGCTGCCCGCGCGCCGTGCCGAGCGCGGCGACCTGCAGCGAGCACACCTCGCTGACGCGGATGCCCAGCTGCAGCATCAGGCGCACCATCGCCGCGTCGCGCAGCCGCACCGCGCCGGTGCCGGCCTCGGCAGCCTCGATCATCCGGCGCGCCCCGGCCTCGTCGAGCCACGCGGTGGCCGAGTAGTCGCGGTCCACCCGGGGGCGCTCGGCGGCGGCGAACGGGTTGCGCTCGTGCACGTCGCAGGCCACCAGGTACCGGTACCAGGAGGAGACCGCGGCCATCCGGCGCGCCGCGCTGGCGGCCGACAGCGGGCGCGCGGCGGCCGCCGGGTCCTGCAGGTAGGCGCCGAACAGGTCGGCGTCGGGCTTGCGCGCGGTCAGCACGTGCGCGCCGCGCGCCGCGCAGAAGGCCGCCCAACAGCGCAGGTCGCGCCGGTAGGCCTCGCGGGTCGTCGGCTTCTTCGAGGCCAGCCACGCGGCGGTCGCCTGCGCCAGCGCGTCGCCGGCCGGCCCGTACCAGCCCTCCAGGACGGGCGCCGGCCCACCCGGGGAGCCCTGGTCCGGATCCGGGGCGGGGGAGGCGATCTGAAGCTGCGTCACACCGCATGATCGTACGCCGCGCAGCGCCCCCGGGCCCCGTGCACCGCGCGCCGCCCGGCCGGGGACGTCCCGGGCCGGTGCGGCCTCAGTCCAGGTCGATGACGACCTTGACCTCGTCCGGGCCGGGCGGCGCGAAGGCCTCCAGGGCGCGCTCCAGCGGCACCCGCCGGGTGATCATCCGGGCGAGCCAGGCGGGGTCGGCGCGCTGCAGGGCGCTCGCGGCGGCCTGGTAGTGGCGGTGGTTGGCGTTGACGGAGCCGAAGACCACGTCGTTCTCCAGCACGATGTCGCGGTTGATGCTGCCGGCGTCGACGGTCAGCGGCCGCCCGGTGGGCGAGACCCCGGTCAGGCACACGATGCCGGCGGCCGCGTTGTACCGCATCGCGTCGAACACCAGGGCCGGGGCGCCGGTGGCCTCGATGACGATGTCGGGCATCGCGCCCGCCGCGACGCGCTCGATCCCGTCGGTGTGGTAGGCCGCGCCCAGGTCGGCGACCAGGCGCGCCTTGGGCCCGGTCTCGGCGCGGTCCAGCACGTGCGTCTCCAGGCCGCGCTGCACCGCCATCAGCGCCGCGAGCAGCCCGATCGGGCCCGCGCCGGTCACCAGCACCCGGCGCGGCTCCCACCAGGCGCGCGAGGCGATCCGCTCGATCTGCTCCCAGGCCTTGGCCAGCACGCTGGCCGGCTCCAGCAGCATCCCGACCTCCAGCAGCCCCGGGTCCAGGCGCACCGCGTAGTGCGCCTCCACGGCCCAGCGCTCGGAGGCGTACCCGTCGATCTGCTTGATGCCGCGCTCGGTGTAGCGGCCGTTGCGGCACATGTCGAACTCGCCGTGTGCGCACGCCCCGCACGGCTCGGGGTCCGGGCGGCGCACCACGCCCACCACCAGGTCCCCGGGCGCGAAGCCGGAGTCCGGCGGAGCGGTCAGGACCCGGCCGAGCGACTCGTGGCCCAGGACCAGGCGGTCGCGTCCGGGCGGGGCCTGGCCGTACTCGGCGGCGGCGATCTCCCGATCGGTGCCGCACACCCCGACCGCCAGGCCCTGCACGAGCAGGTCGCCCGGGCCGGGCTGCGGGTCGGGGACCTCGCGGACCTCCACGGTGTCGGTCTTGCCGGCAAGCACGGTCAGCGCGCGCATACGGCCCTCCAGGGCAGCGGGGACAGCGGAGCGCCACCCACCCTGCCGCGCCCCGCGCTCCCGTGCGCGTCGGCGGCGCCGTCCGGGGACGGGCCGGGCGGACCGGTCAGGATTCGAGAAGCGCCGGGCGGCGGGCCGGCGTTAGCGTGATTGTCGTCCAGCCCGCACATACCCCACCGGGTCCGGCGCGACCCACCACTTACAGGAGAAGTCATGACCGCCACTTCCACCCAGGGCGTCAAGACCGTGCTGCACCCCGTCACCGACCTGGCGGCGGCCAAGGCGGTGTACGGCGCGCTGCTCGGCGTCGAGCCGACGGCGGACGCCCCCTACTACGTCGGCTTCGACGCCGGGGGCCAGCACATCGGGCTGGTGCCCGGCGGCGGCCCGCAGGCCATGGCCTCGCCGATCGCGTACTGGCACGTGACGGACATCGAGGCGAAGCTCGCCGAGGTCACCGCGGCGGGCGCCAAGGTCAAGGAGCCCGCACACGACGTCGGCGGCGGGCGCCTGGTGGCCACCTTCACCGACCCGGACGGCAACGTGCTCGGGCTGCTGCAGGACCGCTGAGCCCCCGGGCTGCGCCCGCGCCGGCGGACAGGGCGGCGCAAGACGCCCCGGCGCGGTAGGCGAAGCTGGTTGGATCGAGCCAGGCGACGAGCGCGCAGGCCGCGAACGGCGGGCGCGCACCCACGGACGGAGACACGATGAGCAGGGCCACCGGGACCGACGCGCGCCCGCCCGCGCCGCACGAGAGCGCCGCAGGCGGCCACGGCCTGATCCGGGTGCACGGCGCGCGCGTGAACAACCTCAAGGACGTGAGCGTCGAGATCCCCAAGCGGCGCCTGACGGTGTTCACCGGCGTGTCCGGCTCGGGCAAGAGCTCGCTGGTGTTCGGCACGATCGCCGCGGAGTCCCAGCGGCTGATCAACGAGACCTACAGCGCGTTCGTGCAGGGCTTCATGCCGACCCTGGCCCGCCCCGACGTCGACGTGCTCGAGGGGCTGACCACCGCGATCATCGTCGACCAGCAGCGCCTGGGCGCGGACCCGCGCTCCACGGTCGGCACCGCCACCGACGCCGACGCGATGCTGCGCATCCTGTTCAGCCGGCTCGGTACCCCGCACATCGGCTCGCCCAAGGCGTTCTCGTTCAACGTCGCCTCGGTCAGCGGGTCCGGGGCGGTCACCTTCGAGCGCGGCGGGCAGAGCGTGAAGGAGCGGCGCGAGTTCGCGATCGTCGGCGGGATGTGCCCGCGCTGCGAGGGGCGCGGCGCGGTCACCGACATCGACCTGGCCGAGCTGTTCGACGACTCCAAGTCCCTGGCGCAGGGCGCGATCACCGTGCCCGGCTACAGCGGCGGCGGCTGGAACTCCCGGCTCTACGCCGAATCCGGCTTCTACGACCCCGACCAGCCGATCCGCGCCTTCACGAAGAAGCAGCTGCAGGACTTCCTGTACCGCGAGCCGACCAGGATGAAGATCGCGGGCATCAACATGACGTACGAGGGCCTGGTCCCGCGCATCCAGAAGTCGATGCTCTCCAAGGACCGCGAGGCGATGCAGCCGCACATCCGGGCCTTCGTGGACCGGGCCGTCACCTTCACCACCTGCCCCGCGTGCGAAGGCACCCGGCTGAGCGAGGCCGCCCGCTCCTGCCGCATCGGCTCGTTCAACATCGCCGAGGCGTGCGCGATGCAGATCAGCGACCTGGCCGCATGGGTGCGCACCCTGCGCGAGCCGTCGGTCGCCCCGCTGCTGGCCACCCTCGCCCAGACCCTCGAGTCCTTCGGGGAGATCGGGCTGGGCTACCTCGCCCTGAGCCGGCCCTCGGGCACGCTGTCGGGCGGGGAGGCGCAGCGGGTCAAGATGGTGCGGCACCTCGGTTCCTCGCTCACCGACGTCACCTACGTCTTCGACGAGCCCACCATCGGGCTGCACCCCCACGACATTCAGCGCATGAACAGCCTGCTGCTGCGCCTGCGCGACAAGGGCAACACGGTGCTGGTCGTGGAGCACAAGCCGGAGACCATCGCGATCGCCGACCACGTCGTGGACCTGGGCCCCGGCGCCGGGGCGGCGGGCGGCACGGTCTGCTTCGAGGGCACCGTGGACGGGCTGCGGGCCGGGGGCACCGTCACCGGCCGGCACTTCGGCGACCGGGCGTCACTCAAGGAGAAGGTGCGCACGGCGAACGGCGCGCTGGCGATCCGCGGCGCGAACGCGAACAACCTGCAAGAGGTCGACGTGGACATCCCGCTCGGGATGCTGGTGGTCGTCACCGGCGTCGCCGGCTCCGGAAAGAGCTCCCTCGTGCACGGCTCGCTGGGGCGCGCGGCAGGGGCCGGCGGGGCGGGCGTGGTCTCGGTCGACCAGGGCGCGATCCGCGGCTCGCGCCGCAGCAACCCGGCCACCTACAGCGGGCTGCTCGACCCGATCCGCAAGGCCTTCGCCAAGGCCAACGGGGTCAAGCCGGCGCTGTTCAGCGCCAACTCCGAGGGCGCCTGCCCCGGCTGCAACGGAGCCGGCGTCATCTACACCGACCTGGCGATGATGGCGGGGGTCGCCACCACCTGCGAGGAGTGCGAGGGCAGGCGCTTCGACGCCTCCGTGCTCGAATACCGCCTCGGCGGGCGCGACATCAGCCAGGTGCTCGCGATGTCGGTGACCGAGGCCGCCGCGTTCTTCGGCGCCGGCGCGGCGCGCACCCCGGCCGCGCACGCCGTCCTCGAGCGGCTCGCCGACGTCGGCCTGGGCTACCTCAGCCTCGGCCAGCCCCTGACCACGCTGTCCGGCGGCGAGCGCCAGCGCCTGAAGCTGGCCGCCCACATGGCCGAGCGCGGCGGGGTGTACATCCTGGACGAGCCCACCGCGGGCCTGCACCTGGCCGACGTCGAACAGCTGCTCGCCCTGCTCGACCGGCTCGTGGACGCGGGCAAGTCGGTCATCGTCGTCGAGCACCACCAGGCCGTCATGGCGCACGCCGACTGGATCGTGGACCTGGGCCCCGGCGCCGGCCACGACGGCGGCCGCATCGTCTTCGAGGGCACTCCCGCCGACCTGGTCGCCGCCCGCTGCACCCTCACCGGCGAGCACCTCGCCGCCTACGTCGGCGCCTGACCGCCGGTACCTGACCGCCGGTACCGGCCGGGGCCCTGGTCCAGCGCCGCCTCCAATATAGTTGACTTCGACTAGTCGTCTCCGAATAATAGGTATCGGCCATCTGGCCGCACCCGTCCGCCCGGAGGCGACATGGCGAACAAACGCAAGGTCGGCAACCTGCTCGCGCTGGCCGTGCTGTCCTACCTGACCCAGCGGCCCATGCACCCCTACGAGCTGAGCCGCACCCTGCGCGAGAACGGCGACGCGCGCAGCATCAAGTTCAACCACGGCTCGCTCTACATGGTCGTGCAGCAGCTGGCCAAGGCCGGATTCGTCGCCGAGGTGGAGACCAGCCGCGAAGGCGCGCGCCCCGAGCGCACCGTCTACGCCCTGACCGACGCCGGACGCCTCGAACTGCACGCCTGGCTGCGCGAGCTGGTCGAGGTGCCCACCCACGAATACCCCGGGTTCGTCGCCGCGCTCTCCCTGATCGCCGCCCTGCCGCCCGAGCGCGTCCTGACGCTGCTGCGCGCCCGGCTGGTGCACCTGGCCGGCCAGCGCGCCGAGATCCGCGCCCTGGTCGACGGCGCCCTGGCCCAGGGCGTGCCCGGCCTGTTCCTGGTCGAGGAGGAGTACCGCCTCGCCCTGCTGGACGCCGAGAGCGCCTTCGCCGAACGCTTCGCCGCCCAGATCGCCGACCCCGCCACCGACTGGCTGGCCGCCTGGAGCGCCTTCCACACCGCACAACCCCCGACCGCCGGACCCGACGGCGATCCTGCCGACGCCCCCGAGAACGGCGCCGGTACCGAGACCGAGACCGAGACCGAGACCGACAGAGACAGCGCACCGCGAGAGGAACCGTCATGAGCTCGACCCGCACCGCCCTGGTGATCGGCGGCGGCATAGCCGGCCCGGTAGCCGCCATGGCCCTGCAGAAGGCCGGCATCCAGGCCACCGTCTACGAGGCCCACCCCGGCGCCGCCGACGGGGTCGGCGGCGGCCTTGGCTTCGCCCCCAACGGCATCAACGCCCTGGCCGTCATCGGCGCCGAACACCTGGTGGAACGCATCGGCGACCCGATGAAGGCCATGGCCATCGAGAGCTGGACCGGCAAGCGCCTGGCCGAGCTGCCCAGCCCGCCCGGCCTGCCCACCATGCAGTTCGTCTGGCGCGCCGAGCTGTACCGGGCCCTGCACGACGAGGCCGCCGCCCGCGGCATCACCACCGAGTTCGGCAAGCGCCTGACAGACATCACCGAGGACGAGCGCGCCGTGACCGCGCACTTCGCCGACGGCGCCGGCGCCACCGCCGACGTGCTGATCGCCGCCGACGGCATCCGCTCCACCGCCCGCACCCTGATCGACCCGCACGCCCCGGCGCCCCGCTACGCCGGGCTGCTCAGCTTCGGCGCCCGCCTGACCGGCTGCCCGCTGCCCTCCACCGGCGGCACCATGCACATGGTCTTCGGCAAGCGCGCGTTCCTCGGCTACCAGGTCGAGGACGACGGGAGCGGCAGCTGGTTCGTCAACCTGCCCCACCGCGACCCGGTCACCCTGGCCGAAGTGCGCCGCACCGCGCCCGAGCAGTGGCTGCGGATCCTGCGCGACGCGCTGGCCGGGGACCGCGCTCCCGGGCTCGCGCTGCTGGACGCCACCGATCCGTCCCAGCTGCTGGTGATCGGCCCGATGGAGGACGTGCCGACCGTGCCGGTGTGGCACCGCGGGCGTACCGTGCTGCTCGGCGACGCCGCGCACGCCACCTCGCCCAGCTCCGGGCAGGGCGCGTCCCTGGCCGTCGAGAGCGCGCTGCAGCTCGCCCGCGCCCTGCGCGACCTGCCGCACCCGCGCGCCTTCGCCGCCTACGAGCAGCTGCGCCGCGCCCGCGTCGAGAAGATCATCGCCGCGGCCGCGCGCACCAACCAGAACAAGGCCGCCGGACCCGTCGCCCGCGTGCTGCGCGACCTGCTGCTGCCCACCGCGATGAAGATGCTCGCCAAGCCCGAGAAGAGCGCCTGGCAGTACGGCTACCGCATCGACTGGGACGCCCCCGTCACCGACGCCGGAGCGAGCGTGCCCGCCCCCGCGCCGTCGGCAGCCGCCTGACGGCGCGGGGACGGCGCGGGTTAGTCGGTGTCGATGCGGCGTACGGTCCAGAGCTGGTCGGAGGAGTCCGATTCGGTCCAGGACACCGCCTCGGCCAGGTCGGCGGAGGAGCCCTGGGCGATGGTGACGAAGCGGCCGGTTCCCGCGTTCTGCAGGAGGAACTGGCTGCCGTGCGCGACCAGCGTCCAGACCTGGTTGGCGTTGCCGCTGACGGTGGCCGTCTGCGTGACCGCGTCGCTGGAGGCGGGGTAGGTGTCGGTCAGGACGAGGCCGGACTTGCCGTTGACGATCCGGTAGCCGCCGCTCACGGCGGCGAAGCGCCACAGGTGCCAGCCCTGGTCGGCGTACCACCACTGGTCGGCCTGCGTGCCCGACGCGGTGGAGGCGCCCGGGATCTCCAGGTATTCGCCGAAGTTGTTCTGCAGCGTGAACTGACCGCTCGTCAGGGTGGGCAAGGCGGTCTGGGTCAGGGTCCACTGCTGGTTGGCGCCGCCGTTGGCGTCCCACTGGTCCACGGGCGCGCCCGTGGCCTTGGACCACTGGTAGTCGTCGAGCAGCAGGTTGCTCTTGCGGTTGGCCAGGGTGAACGCGCCGTCGGGCTGCTGCACCAGCGCCCAGTCCTGCGCCGAGGAGCCGGGCGAGGCCGCGAGCAGTTCGACCCGCGCGCCGTCGGCGGTGGACGCCCCGGTCACGGTCGCCAGCCGCCCGCTGGCCACGTTCGTGAGCGTGAAGTACCCGTTGGCCTGGCGTGCCAGCGTCCACTGCTGCGCGGTGGCCGTGGCCGAGGCGGTCAGCAGCACCACGGGAGTGGCGTCGGCGGTGGCGCTCGCGCCGAGGTTGAGGGCGGAGTAGCTGTCGGTCAGGGTGTACGTCGCGCCGCTCGAGACGCCTGGGGCGATGTTGTCGAAGGCGAACTGCACCTGGTTGAGGTAGTTGCTGTCGTGGTAGCCGCCGGTCAGGGTCATCACGGTGTTGCCGTCGGGCATCATCATCAGGGACCTGCTGTAGCCGCCGGGCGCGTTGGAGCCCTGCGACTTCCACGAGCCGGCGGCGCCGCCCGCGGTGTTCACCGCCAGGGCGGTCTGGCCGCCGTCGGTCACGACGATGGTGCCGTCGGCGCCGCCGCTGGGGGTCCAGGCCACGTAGGGCTGGCAGCACGGCTTCGTGCCGTCGTTCAGGACGATCTGCTGCCCGGTGGCCGCGCCGAAGGCCTCCGGATCGCTCGCGATCTTGTAGTAGACCGGGCAGCTGCCGCCCGGGGCGTTGCAGTACTCGTACGTCATGATCCACCGGCCGTTGGCGATCGCCGTCACGGTGGCCATGCCGGGGCGCGCGTTCTGGGCCGGGTACGCGACGTCGTCGACGACCGCGCCCCAGCTCGAGCCGTCGGTGCTGTCCTGGTGCACGAGCATCTGCGAGTGCACGGAGTTCTCGCGCTGGTCGGAGTAGTAGACGATCAGCCTGCCGTTGTCCATCAGCAGGAACGGCTCCCACACCGGGGTGTTGGGGTCCGCGGTGTACGCGGCCCCGCCCTTGGCCACGGAGCTCAGGAAATGCCAGGTCCTGCCCTGGTCGGTGCTGTCGTACACGAGGATCTCGGTGGAGGCCAGGTTCGCGGGCACCGAGAGGCCGGAGACCAGCAGCGTGCCGGCCGGCAGGGCGCCGAGGGCGGCGGGCAACTCGTAGATCTGCGGGTTCCAGCGCATCCCGTAGCCGTTGACCGTGTCGGTGACCTGCGAGAGGTAGCTCCAGGTGCCGCCGCCGTCGGCGCTCTTGTACACCGGGAAGTACGGGGTGCCGGTGGTGTAGGTCTCGAAGGTGGTCAGGATCGTGCCGTTGGCGTCGCCGTTGTGGCGCAGGGTGACGGCGCGCGCGTACATGGCGCCGGGGTTCACGTATCCGGCGCCCGAGGTCGGCGTGAAGAGCGTCTGCGCCGCGCTGGTCTCGGCGCGCGCCGCCGGGGCGCCGCCGAACGCCAGGCCGAGCGCGCACGCCAAGGCCAGGGCGAGCGCCAGGACGTAGGGCCGAGGGGGCTTTGTGACAGGGGACATCGGTACCACCTATTGACCCGTAACGCAAACACTTTGTGATCGTTGTTCGTGTATGGGTATTTACGTTCGTGACGCGCGTCGGCTTTCCCCACAGGCGCAAGAGGATCTACGCCGCCGGGTGGTGGCCGCGGTGCAG